>Ga0105247_10002099_pt1 | contig 13777 bp, 11 predicted proteins | sample KBSS24metaG_FD_81519 | JGI IMG/M metagenome (GOLD analysis project Ga0105247, IMG submission 81519) | Switchgrass rhizosphere microbial communities from Kellogg Biological Station, Michigan, USA - KBS S2-4 metaG | ecosystem: Host-associated > Plants > Roots > Rhizosphere > Soil | place...
CATCATCGCGGACATTCCGAGCAGCGCCCATATGCCGGTGTCGCCGGGCGAGATCCAGCCGCCGAACGCGGTTCCCACCACGCCACCCATGATCAGGAGCGGAGCGAGCACGCCACCCGATGTCCCCGATCCCAGGGCGATCGACCAGATGAGAGCCTTCACCACAAGCAACCGCAGCGCCGGGCCTGAGGCCAGACCGCTCTGTAACAGGGCGGAAATATTGTCGTACCCGACCCCCAGCGCATGGGGCTCGATCAGGCCGCCCAGCCCTATGACCAGCCCGCCGAGCATCGGCCACCACATCCAATGGATCGGCAACCGTTCGAAGAGATCCTCGCTTCCGTACACCATGGCGGTGAGTACCCCGGAGCCGAGGCCGACCAGAATGCCCAGCGCGGCGCACAGGAAGAGGCTCACCGGAGACAACGCTGCCTTCAGGGAGGGCCAGAGGGAACAAAGGCTCGGCAGCCAGTGCCCAGGACCGCCATGCAGCGGCCACAACGGCTGCCACCGCGACCGGCACGAAGCTGCGCGGTTTCCATTCGAACAGCAGCAGCTCCACGGCCAACAGCATCGCGGCGACCGGAGTGCCGAACGTCGCGCTCATTCCCGCGGCCGCCCCCGCGACCAGGAGTGTCTTACGCTCGGCATTGGTGAGATGGAAGAGTTGCGCGAACAGCGAACCCATCGCGCCCCCCGTCATGATGATCGGCCCTTCCGCGCCGAACGGACCGCCGGTGCCGATGGACACCGCGGGATGGCGGTGCTCGGCATCCTGAACTTCGGGTTAGTTCTCATTGTGTTTGGACTCATGGCACTAGAAAACGCCTGCAATCCGCACCTGGTTCAAACGTTCATGATAACAGGTTGCGTCCTCGCCTTCGCTGGCGCGCTTTCGGTTGGAATCGCCGGGCTTACTTCAGTCGTAGCACGCATCACCAACTGGCGAAGGATTCGGGCTCTTAGGCAAGAACGAGAACAATTGCTTGCGGAGCTCGCGGCGTTGGAAGGCATGGAGCAGCACGCCATTCGAGGCACAAATCGAGCACATGGGACTTCCCTTTAGATGTACGCACGCATGATTTCCACAGCGGCATGAGCGGAAAATCCTTCTCCATATCGCTTGAGCCTATGTTCAGAGGCATCGCAGCCGCAGTGCCAAATACAAGGTCCGTTATCCGCATAGCGGTGCACCTATTGTCCTTCGACATCAAATATCTCCATAAATAATCCTCGGCGGTGCGGAACGGCCGAGGTACTCTTATAAATTGACCCGCAAGGTTAGCCCATACATCCGCGGCGCACCAAGATACGCAACATACGAACCGGGCTGTAACGGCGCATCGATGACAACCTGGTAATAGTCCTTGTCCGTCAGATTCTCCGACCATGCCTCAACCATCCAATGGTCGTTAGTGGAACCCACGCCGACTCTAGCATTGATCAGCGAGTAGCCGCCTTGTTCCTTCGCGGGGTTTAGGTCGGAACCGGTATTGTACGAAGATACTGTCTTCTCACTAACGCTTACGCTCCACCGCATCCTCTCTCCAAGAGGGCGGCTCCAAATGGCAGACACGCTTCCAGACCATTTCGGCGCAAGGGACATCTGATTGCCCGGCAACGTCGCCGGCGTATCAGGCGGCGGGGTAAAGTTTCCGTATCTCGTGTCCGCGTAAGTGATTCCTCCCTGCATGGAAAACGAGTGTCCAGGAGAGAACCAAAGAATGTCCAAATCAGCTCCACGCGATTTAACCTCGGGAATTGAAGCTACAACGAAAGCCACTCCCGTAAACGTGTTTAGCTGAAAGTCATCGAACTTCTCATAGAAAAGCGACCCATTTAAAGTTAGGGCTCCTCCCAGGGAAACAGATTTGATGCCTAGCTCATAGGAGTCCACGACTTCCGCCGGAAAACTGGTGTCCGTATCGGGCCGCGACCCTGGATCTGCTGCACCCAACGCTTGGTTTACGATTCTTTCTCGATCAAGGTTGAATCCGGCCGCCTTGTGACCGCGGGTATATGACGCATAGCCCATCAGTTGCGCGGTCAGGTGATAAGCCAACTTAGCCGTCCCACTCCACTCGTTGTCACTGATTTCCTGGGTCGACGAAAAACTATCGAATGCAGGATCAGCGAAAGTTCCACAGCCAAAGTTGAACCAGTTTGCAGCAGTGCCGGCCGGCGCATCTGCAAATACGGCATCTACAATCGGCCTCCTTGCGCGCGAAGCGGCGCACCCTTCCGATCCTCCTCCAACATTTGTGTATTGGGATTCCAGCCGCTTCTTCTCGGACGTGTACCGTAATCCTATGGTTCCCTCGAACAGACTCGTGAACGACACGGTGTTGTTTGTGAATATCGCGTATTTGCGAGATCGGTGATCGAAGAAATCCTGCAAGCCGGCGTCGAGTGGATACGCCGCGCCGGGAGTAAGTCCTGTCACCGTTGATACAAGGGTCGGAGCTGCGCCTTGCGAGAACAACAGACTGTAGTATTGCTCGAACGCCGAACCGAAGGAGAGATTGTAATGGGAATCCAGTTTTTCGTTACCCACTAAAGCGCCGATTAACCATTGACTCCTTCCGGCTTGGCCCGCCAAACGCAATTCCTCGGTGGCTTGCTCAAAGGAATTGCCGTAGCGCCCATCCGATGCTCTGTACCAGATATCCGCCGTGCTGTAATCAGCGTCGAGTCCATTCACGAAGTCCCACTGTCGCCACGCAGATATCGACGTGAGAGTCGCGCCATTGAGCGCAGGCAATTTCCAATTTACCTCTCCAGAGAGACCACGATCCTTGATTCTTTGCGGTGTTGGGCGGTTGATGAATGCTTGGCGCGCAAATGGGTTGGCTGGATTCTTCAACCCAGAGTCTGACGCGAGAGCGTCGATTATGGGTGCAGTCGGACCGAGTCTCGTCTGAACGGCAACACAGCAACTTTCATCCCGATCCGTATAGTCGCCGATCAGCCGAACGCTGGTAGATTCCGTTGGTAGCCATAACAGCTGCCCACGAGCCGAAACGAAATCCTGATTCTCGTCTTCGGTCACCTTCCTCGGGCCGCCCCCAGTCTGGACATCATAAAAACCATCATGCTCGCGTTTCGCCACGTACAGTCGAGCCGCGACATGGTCCCCAAAAACCGGGCCGGTAATTGCAACAGATCCCCCGCGTATCCCAGAGCCGCCACTCGTGAGTTCGGCTTTGCCGCCGAACTCAAATTTCGGCGGCTCTGTCAGAACTTGAATCACTCCGGCGGATGTGTTCTTTCCAAAAATCGTCCCCTGCGGTCCTTTCAAGACTTCTATCCGCTGCAACTCTCCAAGATCGCCAAAGCTCACTCCATTTCGCGGCCGATAAACACCATCGATCACAACACCTACGGAGGATTCGAGGCCCGGATTGTCACCGACGGTCCCAATTCCTCGGATTCTGGCGGTAGTAATTGCCTCGCTGCTAGTCGAGGTCACTGTCAGGCCCGGGGTCAGGATCGTGAGACTCTTGATGTCGTATACGCCAGCCGCCTGCAATTGTTGGGTTGAGAAGGCAGAGACCGTAATCGGAACGTCCTGCAGATTCTGCTCTCGCTTTTGCGCCGTCACGACAACGGAATCCGAATCTTGCGGCGGTTTCGCGTGCTCCACATCAGTCTGTGCCGCGGACACGGTAATAACGGACAGGAAACCTATGGCCTCGAGGAGCCCATAGACTACGTTGAATCTGCTCATGATTATTGCTTCCCTTGTTTGCTGAGTGGATTGATGCCTCGTTGGTCAGGAGAGCGTCAGATCACGGTGCGCGTTTATTGCCGCCATGGTCTCAGGGTTCGTGTGAGCTTCAGTCGGGATGAATATATAAGGAGGAGGTTTGCGGGCTCGTCGTCGGTATTCCGAGCTGGTTCCAGGCCAGATGGCGGCGTTGCGGCCCCTGGCATCGTGATACCAGCTGCTGCACCCGCCTTGTTGCCATATTGTTTTCGACAATCGTCGGTGAATCTCTGCCGAAAAGTGCCGCTGCTGCTCCCGCGCTACCTCGACCCTTCCGTGTCCATATCGCTTCATGACCTTGAGAGCCTCGACTATATGGTCCGCCTGAGCTTCAATCATCAATAAGATCGAACTGTGCCCAAGTCCCGTGTTGGGGCCAGTCGTTGTGAACAAGTTTGGAAAACCGTGAGTGCTCAATCCAAGAAATGGCGATTGCATCTGACGCCACGCATCAAGGAGGCTCCGTCCTTGCCTTCCTCGAATGTCGATGAAGTTCGTGTAGCCGTTCGGCTGAAACCCCGTGGCGAAGATCAAGACGTCTGCCGGATAGCTCACGCCCCTTTCTGTGAGCAAAGCATTTGCGGATGCGCTCGCGATCGCGTCCGTAACCAATGAAACATTCTCACGCGTAAGCGCTGGGTAATACTCACTCGAAAGCAAGATCCGCTTGCATCCAAGCGTATAATCGGGATGCAATACCTTCCTGAGATCGCTGTTATGAACCTGAGCTCGAAGGTGAGCGAGCGCAACTTTTTGAAGCAGCGCTGTATATAGCCCCTTCCTTCGTAGAGCGAATGTCAGCGCTTCACGCATGGCAAAGTGACTTAGTCTGGCGACCTTACGCGTCAATCGGCCGCGCCAGGACATATCCCTAAAGCCTCGACTCAGCGGCCTATTCCCGCGAGGCATAATCCAAGGAGGTGTGCGCTGAAACACGGTTAGACGTGATACGAGCGGAGCAATCTCTGGAACGATCTGAATGGCGCTCGCGCCAGTACCAACAAGGGCAACGTTTTTCCCCTGCAGTGAAACAGCGTGGTTCCATGCAGCGGAATGAAACCAGTGCCCGCGGAAGGCGTCGATTCCCTGGATCTTCGGAATAATGGGTATGTGAAGCGGGCCGACCGCCAAAACGAGAATCCGCGCCTCAACGGGTTGACCCCGCCGAAACGTAAGAGTCCAGAGCGCGCGTGCGTCATCCCAGGTCGCGCTCAAAACCTCTCGTCCATATCTCAGGTGTGAATCGAGTTCATGCCGCTTCGCAAATGCCCTCAGATAATCCAATATCTCCTTCTGTGAGGCGTATTGCCGTGTCCAGGGCCATTCCTCTGACCCCGATACGGAGTAGAGAACCGAAGGAACGTCACACGCACAACCGGGGTATGAATTGTCGCGCCACGTTCCGCCGAGAGCATCGCTCTTTTCCAGAACGACAAAGGATGAAAAGCCCTCGGCCTTGAGGCGGCTCGCTACGCAGAGGCCGCTGAATCCGGCTCCCACAATCGCGGTATGCAATGGTTCCGTATTCAAGACGTCGCCTCGGTGGTGGCGAAACGTCGGCACGTACTGCCAGAATCGATGTCGACTGCCCTAGAGATGTCGGTAACCTGAGCGAGTCCCCGCAACGCCCGACGCGAGACCTTCCCGATGTGCGTTTTGGGGAGTGCCCGGACAAAATGGATGTATCGTGGAAGCTTGTAGCTGGTAAGGCACTCCTTGCATACCGCCAATACATCGCTCTCCGTCAGCCTGGGATCGGAACGAACGATGAACAGCGCCACAACTTCGCCGGAGTGGGGATCCGGTCGAGAGACAGCCGCCGCCTCGATCACCCCACGACAACTCAGCGCTGCCGACTCGATCTCGCTGGGATAAACCTTGAAGCCGGATACTTGAATGACGTCAGCCGTTCGCTCCTCGAGGAAAAGAAAACCACGCTCGTCTAAGTGCCCAATGTCCCCTGTGCGCAGCCAACCTCCCCCGAACCTCGCTTGCGCAGTCTCTACGGGCTTGCCCCAATATCCTGCCATAACCTGCGGGCCGCGGACGCAGATTTCGCCACTCTCTCCTGTACCGACATCCCGGCCGCTCAAGTCTTTTATGGCAATCTCAGTACCGGGAATTGGCAAACCCACCGAGCCGTTGAAAGCCACGCTCCGCGGGTTTACGCAGGCTCCCGGTGACGTCTCGGTCAACCCCCATGCTTGAGTAAGCTCGGTGCCGGTCAGGGCTTTCCACTGCTCTGCGACGTCTTGTTCAACAGCCATCCCGCCTGCGAGAACCAGCTGCAGGTGCAGGAAATCGACCCGGTCAAAATCTCGGCAATTCATCAGGGCCTTGAAAAGCGTATTGACCCCACAGAAGAATGCGAAGCGATGCTTACGCATCATAGAGATCAGCCGAGGCGTGTCGCGCGCGTCAAGTACCAGGTGGTTGGTCCAGCCTAGACGCAGGAACAGAAGACAGCTGATAGTCAGTGCGAATATATGATAGAGAGGCAAAGCGGTGATGAGCGCGTCGGGCTTGGAAAAACAATCGCCGAGCCACGCTTCACACTGAAGGATATTTGCGCAGATGTTGCCGTGAGTCAGCATTGCCCCTTTCGGCTCGCCGGCAGTTCCTCCTGTGTATTGCAGGTACGCCAAGTCGTCGGAAGCGATACGAACGCGATCCAAGGGAAGTTTTGCGCCAATCGATAGCGACGTGGCGAAGGAAATCGCTTCGCCTTTATTTACTCGTCCACTGCGCATGCTCCGATGGATAAGGAAGTTGACGAGATAAGACTTTGGAAACGCCAATAGGTCGCCCACGGCCGTACTAACCACATGACGAACCGAAGTGCGGCTCCGCACTTCCGCAATCATGGTCAGCGCACTGTCCAGAACAATCGCCGCGGAGGCGCCTGAGTCCTTGAGTTGGCGTTCAACCTCGGATGCCGTGTACATCGGATTGGTATTGACCACCACCAGTCCGGCGCGAATGGCACCCAACATGGCAATGGGAAACTGGAGAATGTTCGGAAGCACGATAGCTACGCGCTCGCCCTGTCGAAGCCCAAGCGATTTCTGCAAGTAAGCTGCGAAATTTCGTGAGAGGTAATCCAGCTCGCGATAGGTAATTGATCGACCCATCTGGATAAAGGCTACTGAATCCGCGTTGCCGATGCAGGAGCTAGAAATGAGCTCAGACAAGTTCATTCCGTGCCACGATCCGGTCGTTGATACCGCGGTGTGAACGGAAGCCATTAGCCGCTCCCTCTGGGGAAAAGCGTATCAAGGCTTTCGCCGCCGTTTTTCGCTATTCGCACGCACTCGCCATGGATTCGAGCGCCCTCGAAAACAACTGACTCCAGATCCGCTCGAGGAATACTCAACTCGGCGATACAGCGATCTATCTCGGCGGCACGTGGAACCGTTTTGGTCTCACGCGCGCAGGAGCTGCTCAGCATTTCGCTCAGCAGGATCACTCGTGACAACCAGCGCCCCCGTTGGTTGTCACATCCGTTCGGACAATGGTGGTGCTTGATCGCCGCAACTGCGGACGCAGGTAACGACCAAAATCTCGCGAGTTCTTCCCCATGGTGCGCATGGGAATCGTCTCTGCAGCCCGGCTCACTGTGTTCAAGAGCACGCACTACAGCTGGGAATAGCCCCGGACTGTAGTGAATCTGAAGAAGATATCCGATGTCATGAATCATCCCCATCGCATAAGCAGCGTCGGGCTCAAATGGAGCTTCTCTTGCAATGTCCGCGACCCGGCGCGCCATGTGCGCGACGGACATGCAATGTGCCCAGTAAGAATTGCTACATTGCTCATCGACGTCATCGGCAAGCTGTGGCGCTTCTACGAGAAGATTGCGCGCATACTTGTGCCCGACGCGAGCGAACGCCTCATCGAGGGTGCATATCGTCTGATGATCGAAATTGAAGAATATGCTGTTGGCCACGCCCAATAATTTTGCGCATAAGAAGGGGTCCGTTCGGTAGGCGTTAAATAGTGTTTCACCTTGCACGGACGCTGTCAGGGGCAGTCGTGCCAACTCACGCGCGAACGGGGATACCGGGGGGAGATCCGTGGTAACGCCAGCGTAATACGCGACCAAGACCGAGCTATATTTTGTTTGCGCGTCCATGAGGTTTTGCGCAGGCGTTCCGTTAGGCTGTCAGATTTTTGTCAAGAAGCGCAAGAAGAGCTTCCCATTCCGTCCCATCCATAGGGCAATTCACCGTACAGGTCTGCACGTCGATCGTCTCAAGTACGCACGTCTCGCATTGCTTCAGCGCACTCTGCCACCCTTGCACAACTACTCGTCCTACTGCATCAGCATCGTCTTGGGATGCTGGGCGAGACAGCACGGCGGCGAAGCAACCCAGGCCCAGCCTACCAAATGTGCGCACGTCACCTATGGATTCCGCGATTGAATGTGCAATGTCGCCTTGGGTTTGATAATACAGGGCGTCGTTCGCCATATGCGCCTTCAACTCGGGGTATTCCAGAATTCGCACCCCGACAATGCTGAACGGCTCGCAGAACTTCCGCGCACGCGAAGCAAAATGGTGAACGTAATCCGACACCATCGCTTTCTCTGGTAGTCCACTTTGGAGGTGAATTCTTTCTTTTCGCGCCTCTCTTTCATGGGTAGTGCGAATTTTGGTGATGTCCAGCGACAGCCCCTTCAATTTTACAATTCGCCCCGCAGCATTTCGCTCCGGCCTCCAGCGCCCGTACAACAAGAGTTTGAGTCCTTGATCAAACGTCTCCTCATAGACCATCTCTCCATCGCTACCGTGCTTGAACGAATGTTCGATGGACCGACGCACCAGCTCCCTATCCTCTGGACGTATCGAAGCCATGAACTGCTCGTATGTGAGATGGGAAACGGGGCTGTCGAAGCCCAAGAAATCTCTAATTACCCCATCCCAAGTGATAATTCGTTTCTCAATATCGTAGGTCCATTCGACAACCCGAGCGAGCTTGCGAGTAGCTAACAACTTCGCATTTAGTTGCCGCTCCGCGTTTCGATACTGGGAGATATCCTGAACAACAATGAATATTCGGGGAACCCGAAGATGCTGCTCAGTTTGAGGGATGCCGTGAATGTGTATCGTTCGTGCCGCCGAGGCATCTTCTGAACGGAGCGTGACTTCGCAGCTCTCTTCCCTGGCATGTTGACGGATGCTTTCAATGAATCGGATTAGTTCATCCCTGTCCTGTTCCACAATTAATGAGGACATGGCGTCGACAAATCGTTGACCTTGTGGGTCGGAAGGCAATCCCAGAATAGCCAAGGCATTTCGTGACCACTCCGTATCACCGCTCAGAGCTTCTATCTCAACGCTGCCGCAGAGAACGAGCTGCTGCGCGTATTCCAAGCTCATCTTCTGCGCAAGAATCATTTTTTCAGCACGTTTCCTATCCGAAATGTCTCGCCAATGGCTAAGACGCGCGGGGGCGCCTTCGTGGCAGATCGACACGGATAGTCCCTCAACGTCAATGCTTCTCCCGTCCAATGCAACCAGGCGGAACTCCCTTAGTTGACTTGCATCGTTATTGTCGCGGAAGGCGTCTTGCATGCGCTTGCGGTCCTCGGGACTGATGAGCGCAAGAACATTCGTTCCAATGAGCTGGTCGCTCGTAGCCGCAGCAAAAATCTTCACACCAGCCGGGTTGATTTCGATAATTCGACCCCCACGATGCACGACGACGATGTCAAAGATCGTATCCAGAAGCTGCCGGTACTGCTCGTAGGCGCCTTGGCGCTCGCGCATCATGCGCGCCCGCTCCTGACGTGAACGAATCAACTCGATTCCTTCGGCGATCTCGTTGGCGATCTTTTCCCAGAGTCCGCGCATCTCCGCATCAAAATCGGACTCATCTTCGCTATGAACTACAAGAACACCCAAGGACGTGCCCTTGGATAGCAACGGCACAGCGGCCATGCTGGTCCACAGGCCGTCGGCATCCGACCACATATCCTGGCCACTGCAATCGGTGACGCTCCGCAGTACCTGAATGCGGCTCTTTGTGACTGCTTCGGCAGCAGGATGCCGGCCACCTTTACGAGTAACGTCCCAGCTTAGATTCAACTCCGTGAAACGTCGCGACGCCTCTCGCGCGCCCGTTACGACCTGCAGCTTTTTGTCTTCATCATGGTCGGCAAGGCCGATCCAGACCGATGGATGAAGTTCACCTATCGCGTCGCAACAATGACCGAGAAACTCCTCGAGGCCATCGGATCTCGCAAGATGGTGGCGAATCTGTGAAAGCAGCTCGATCGCCGAAACAGCCCGGAATGCGGTGATGCGATCTCTGGCGTCGACGAAGATGCCCACGACTCCCGCTCGCCGACCATCTGTGCTCGCAGGGAAAAGCCTGGCATCCCACGGTGCTCCTCCTATGCGAACGGTCTCGCTGATGGCTTTGCCGCTGCGGAACACCTTATCGAGCGCGGCCACGAGCTCGGGGGACTGCTCGAACTGCCGCTGATAGGATTTCGCATAACCTTGGGCTAGACCCAAACCGCGCTGCCCGGGATCCACATCTTCGGCGGCGAATACCAAAGAGCCGTCAGTGAACCAATTTGCCAAGGTAATCGGCGAGTGAGTGGCGGCCCTAAGAAACTCCTGATTTCCAAGGTATCGCTGGACCGACTTGCCTGCGGCTGGTGTTGGCGGTTCTGCCATCTCCGTGTCCCCTTAGCTTAACAGCGCGCGATCGAGCATATACCCAATTCTCTGTCAGTGCAAAATAACACACCACCAGCGGATATTGCGCTATCCTACGCTCGAGCGCTGGGTGCCAGCCGTTCCACCTGGAGTAACTATGAGGATTGTCGTCACCGGCGCCGCAGGCGGCATTGGCCGAACCCTGATTCCCTTGCTGTGCGCCCGACCCGAGATAGCCCATGTTGCGGGTATCGATCGCGTTCCTGCGACTTTCTCGCATCCGAAATTGTCATTTCGTGTGGCTGATATCCTTCAAGCCGAGGCCGCGTCCGTGTTTGAGGGAGCGGATGCAATTGTTCATCTCGCATTCTCATTGACACAGGGCTCCCTCTCTGTGGAGGCAATGCGTGCCAACAATGTAGTTGGCTCGCTCAACGTCTTTCGTGCTGCCCGCGAGTTTGGCGTGCGGAAGGTGGTGAATCTGTCCAGCGTTTCAGTCTATGGACAAGGCGAGAATTTGGACGAGCAAGCTCCGCTGGCACCGTCCTCGCTTTTTCCGTATGCCCAGCAAAAGGCAGAATTGGAACGCGCAGTGAACCGAGATTTCGCGGACATCGATACTGTTCATTTGCGTTCCACATTCGTTCTCGGACCGAACGCTACGCGCTTTCTACGGTGGATGTTCACCGGAAGAGTCACCTTATTGCCGCGAGGTCCTTACCCCAATATCCAAGTCGTGCATGAGAACGATGTAGCCTCAGCAATTATCAATGCACTGGAACCGAGTATCCACTCAGGTACATTTAACGTCGCGGCGCCAGAGGTTGTAACGGTGCCAGAGTTGGCCCGAAACAAGCGGAAGTTGTTCGTAGGGATACCCATCAGCTGGGTCGAACAGGTGGTGGGAACGCCGCCAGAGACAGGTCTTGCGCGACCAGTAGACTCCGCACTCGAGCTCTTTCGCTCCTCGTTAACGGTGTCCTGCGAGGCGGCACGCAATGTACTCGGATGGAGCCCTAAGTACGATGCGTGGGATGCCCGCAAGAGTTCTGATCGTTCTCACTGGTTTTGATTTGATCCTCACACAGCAGAGCTTTCAAGAAGCGACCGGTGTCTTTCCGCGATCTGCGAGGCTGATACCTTCCCAGGAATCAACGTGGCTCCTGTGGCCTTCTCGTAGAGTAAGACAAAACATTTTTGTATCGCTGGATCAGCCTCTAGTATGGCCGCTGGGACAAAGTGCCCTATCTCGGGATCGGACTGGATGTGTCTGAGCGCTGGCGCGAGATACTTGTGGTAGGTCGCGGGCTCTGCGTAGAAATCCTCCAGGTCCAAGCGGCCAGCGGCAACCAATACGGCTACCTTCGGCATTCCCAAAAATGCTGCGGCGTGCTCGATGTGCTCGTCTCCGAGTTTTGTTAACGGTCTACTGCCACTGCGGAGTGCATGAAAATACGACGGACTGACTCCCAATGCCTCCTTGCCGATCTCCGCCATGCCAATACGGCGATCCGTCGCCGCGGCCAAGATCAGGTTAATAAGCGTCGCGCCAGGTCGCTTGAGGTCATCTCCAGTAAGGAGATGCCACTCGACTTTGCGGCGAGGGCGAAAGCGAGCCACGCCGCGCGAAGCTGCGGCAGGCGTTGATCGAGATTTCTTCTGCATCGGTGTTCTATGTCCTGCGTAGAAGCGGAATCGGAGCCTTTAGCATTGGTAAGATCGGTGAAATTATACTCTCATAGTAGACAAGAATACACTACCAGAGTACATTACAGGCTGCGACTCGGACGTCGTTGAGGCGGGCTGTGAAGTCGACGCCGCCAACGACTGCAGGAAGACGGGGAAATGGCCCATGCCATGCGTGACCAAATTGATCCGAGTGGGACCATTGTCACTGAAATACGGAACCAAAGACAGTGCACAGTTCGACCGAAAATCCTCAGTTACCCCCAACCGTCTACACCATCACCATTGATATAGTTAATGCGCTGGTCGTCGAAAGAGATTTGCTCAAAGCACAGATTGAACGACGCGATCAAGAAATAAAGGAACTTCGGCAGTCCGGGAATTCCGTATCGGGGAACAACCTCGAACAAACGCAAGAGTACTCAGATGCCGCGACTGTGAGTTCCCGCAGTGAACTCACCTATCTGCATATTATCGGCGCTTTGTTACACCTCCTGCTCGGGCGTTCGCCCTCGGGCAAGCCCTACTCGAGCTTCACGACGCAAGAATCAATCATCAGCGCGATGATCGCCTATCACGGGGATCGACTCGGTATCGCCGATCGAACGCTGCGCTCGAAATTCGCTGAATCCAAGCGTCGCCTTTCCATGGTTTGAGCAAGCGAGTGCAACTGCACTGGCAGTTGCACCACAGGGAGCCGGCGACTGATATCTGATACCGGCCACTTTCCACTGAACGCTACTTAGAAGTCGTTTCAAAACTGTATTAGAGGGAGCGCAGGCAGATGACGATACAGACAAGAGTTAGGAATGCACGATGCAATTCTCAAACGCTCGTAGCGCACCAGGAGACAGCGAAAGTGCGTGAGCCCGGCCATCGTACGTTTTACGACCCAGCGGTGTCGTCCAAGACGATCCGAGCGCTCGATATTTTTGCGCGCAATGCGATCGAGAATGCGCCGTTTCTGACAAGCACCTCGGGGGGCGGCATTGTCGGCATGAAGTTTTTCCGGAAAGCGTTTGGGTCGTCCCGCTCGCCCGGTATGAATGACTGGAATGGCATCGAGCATGCTCGGCATGCCACAAGTGATCGTTCAGGTTGGCTGCCGAGACGTCCGCAGCCAGTGGACTGCCGCCCCGGTCGACCACTATATGGTGTTTGGAGCCAGGTTTTGCACACATCTGGAACGCCAATGCCGGCAACTCCAGCGGCCCCGGACGGCCCGCGCGACAGCTGCTCGACGCGAGGCAGTCACTTCGACGGCCGCTGACGAAGGGAGATGTGGATGGGGATACTCGCGACAATCAAGCCTACACACGCACGGCCTATAACGAAATCAAAAGCCAATTCCATCGACTCTCCAATCCAGACTTGGTCATGTATGTGTTCCCGCATTCTTCTGGAACGGAAAGCGCTCCAGTGCCAGGATACAGCACGGTGTTCTCGTTTTTCCAGCGGGTTCAATATGCCATGCCGGGTGAACGTACGAGAAGGAGAGTCTCTTCATATTCATTCCGCCCACGAGCGAGTTTTCATTCGAAAGGACAGACGCATTTCACTGTCCTGAAAGGCAGCACACGACGAAATGCACTCGATCGCGCCCCCCTAGATCGCCAATGTTCTTATCCATGAATCCTGCCCCAGTATTGTGCGGTTGCTA
>Ga0105247_10002100_pt1 | contig 13772 bp, 11 predicted proteins | sample KBSS24metaG_FD_81519 | JGI IMG/M metagenome (GOLD analysis project Ga0105247, IMG submission 81519) | Switchgrass rhizosphere microbial communities from Kellogg Biological Station, Michigan, USA - KBS S2-4 metaG | ecosystem: Host-associated > Plants > Roots > Rhizosphere > Soil | place...
CAATCGCGGCGCGCGGCTGCGGCGCATAGTAGGCAATCGTGTAGTTGTTGTGCGGACCGCTGGGCGCGCTCGCCGCGAGTCCCATCAGCGTATTGCCGTAGGTCGGCGTCATGTAGGCGCCGTCGAGCAGTTCCTCGTGCGCGAAGCGGTTCCACTGCGGTGTGAACTCGGTCCCGCCCGAGAAGATGCCGGTGATGCCCGCTTTCCTGATGGTCGTGCCCATCGACTCGAGCCGCAGCGCCAGCGATTCGAGCAGCTTCGGCGTGGCGAACATACAGCGGATGTCGTGCCCCGCCTCGAGAATGGTGACCGCCTGATCGATGACGTGGTCCTTGTACGCCTGGAGGTGCTCGGCCCATCCCTTCTTGATCAGCTTGATCACCCAGCGGGGATCGAGATCGACGCAGAACGAGATGCCGCCGCCGCGATACTGGGCCAGGTGCTCGACCGACAGGCGCAGCCGGCGCGGACCGGACGGCCCGAGCATCAGCCAGTTCGATCCTCTTGGGAAATGCTCGTCGGGCAGCGTCGCGCTGAAGATCTCGTAATCGATCCGAAAATCCTCGAGGCTCACGCGCGTCTTCGGCGTGCCTGTCGTTCCGCCTGTTTCGAAGACGAAAACGGGCTTGCCCGCCAGGCCCCTGGGAACCCAGCGCTGAACCGGACCGCCGCGGAGCCATTCGTCCTGAAACTCCGGGAATCGTTTGAGGTCGTCGAATCCGTGGATCTCCCGGCGCGGATCCCATCCCAGTTTCGTTGCGTACTCGAGCCAGAACGTACAACCCGTCGCCGGATCGAAGTGCCAGTCGACCACCTCGCGTACCCATGCGTCGAGCGTCTCCCTGGCGGCCGTCGCCCGCGCGTCGAGGTCGGCCGCTCCGGACGTGCCTGGTAAAGAACCCTGCATGGGTTCGTAGTATAGCCAATAGGAAACGCGGCTATCATCACCCCTGTCCCACGAGGCATCATGGCTACCGTTCATTCCGAAGCCGCGCCGTCACGTCTCACCTTCGTGCAGTGGCTCATCGTCGTCATCGCCGCCATCGGCTTTTTCTTCGATTCCTACGAACTGCTGATGCTGCCGCTGATCGTGCGGCCGGGGCTCACCGAACTGCTGGCGGTGCCGGGGAACAGCCCGCTGATCAATGAATGGGTCGGCTACGTCCAATTCGTGCCGGCGGTGGCCGGAGGCATCTTCGGGCTGCTCGGGGGCTACTTCACCGATCTGTTCGGCCGGCGGCGTGTGCTGACGTGGAGCATCCTGCTCTACGCCTTTGGCGCGCTCGCGTCGGGCTATTCCACATCGGTCCAGTGGTTGCTCTTCTGGCGCTGCTGCACGTTCGTCGGCGTCTGCGTGGAGTTTGTCGCCGCGGTGGCCTGGTTGGCGGAACTGTTCCCGAACGCCAAGCAGCGCGAAGCCATCATCGGCTACACGCAAGCACTGGGATCGCTTGGCGGCGTCGCGGCGACGGGCGCGTACTATCTGTTCGTGACCTACGGCGGGCACCTGCCGTCGGTCCTGGGTACGCACGAGGCGTGGCGCTACACGCTCATGTCGGGTGTCGTCCCCGCCCTGCCCCTCATCCTGATCCGGCCGTTTCTCCCGGAATCGCCGACCTGGCAGCAGAAGAAGATGGCCGGCACGCTCAAGCGGCCGAGCATCGCGGAATTGTTCCAGCCGCAGTTCCGCACGACGACCATCGTGACGACGGTGATGATGGCCTGCGTGTACGCGGCCGCGTTCGGCGCGATCCAGCAGATGCCGCGCATCGTGCCCGGACTGGCGGAAGTTCGAACGCTCGCGCGTCCGGCACAAGAGCAGATCATCAGCGGCGTCCAGTCGTTTCAGGAGTTTGGCGGGCTGGCGGGCCGATTGCTGCTGGCCTTCCTGGCGGTCCGCATCGTGAGCCGCCGAGGGCTGCTTCGTCTGTTTCAAGTGCCCGGTCTGATTCTGTTGCCGCTGGTCTTTCTGTATTCCGCCTCAGGCAACCTCGCGTTGCTCCGGTGGGGGGTCTTCGTGGTGGGGCTGGTGACCATCGGCCAGTTCAGTTTCTGGGGAAACTACTTGCCGCGCGTCTATCCCACCTACCTGCGGGGCACGGGCGAGAGCTTCGCGGCCAACGTCGGTGGACGCATGATTGGCACGTCGGCGGCGCTGCTCACCACTCAACTGGTCAGCTCGATGCCTGGCGCTTCTCTGCCGATGCGGCTGGCCTACGCGTCGGCGCTCGTGGGTACGGCGGCGTATATCATCGCTGTCGCGGCGAGTATGTGGCTGCCTGAACCCAAGCAGGAAGGGTTGCCGGACTAGCGCGATGGTTCGGCGGAGCCTGGCGCGGGTCAGCGTACGCGCGCGCGCTTCAGCGCATCCAGCGGACAATGCCCGCGACCCCGTCCACGGCCACTTGAGCGCCGTCCGGGATCCGCCGGGTCGCATCGGCCACCCCGAGCACCATCGCCACTCCGCGTTCGCGTGCGAGAGACGCGAAGTGGGACGTGCTGCCCCCCCTTTCGGTCACCACGCCCGCCACGCGCGGCAGGATGTGACTCAATGCCGGTCCGGCCACGCGCGTCACCAGCACATCGCCGGGCGCGACGCGCGAGAGCTCGCACTCGCAATTGATCACCACCGCGCGCCCGGTGGCCCAGCCGACGCCCGCCGCATGGCCATTGAGCCGCGGGTGCTGCAGCCAGATGTCGTCGGGCACCGGCGCCGGCTGCAGGTGGAGCGGGCGCGCCTGCAGGAGCTTGAATCCCCCATCGTCGAGCGCCCACTCGATTTCGACCGGCATCCCGTGGACGTCTTCAGCCCTCTGGAGCAGCCGGCCGATCTCCACGACCTGCGCCGCGTCGAGGCACGGCTCGGCGACAAGCGCTGAAGGCACCGCCTCAGTCGTCGGCCACTCGTGAAAGACGCAACCGACGCGATGATCCTTCCGGCCGGCGGCGGTGTACATCAGCTCCCCGTCCCGACTCAATTCGAAACGGTCGGGTGTCACTTCGCCTTGCGCGATCGAGGATCCCAGGCCCCAGGTCGCGCTCACCAGCATTCCTCCATCGGCCGTGCGGCTCAATCCGCCGCCCGACGCGTGGGCCCTCACCAGCGGCTGGATGAGCACCGCCATCGCCGTGTCGGCAGGGTCCAGGTCGTGCGTCGCCATGTAGCGCAACGCGCGAGTGGACCACAGGGCCGCCCAGCAGCCGCGAACGGCCGTCAGAAAATCGGACTCGCATTCCACGCCCAGGTAGCTCTCGAACTGTCCTGCGAAACTGGACCCGTGGCGATCTTCCACGAGGGCGGAAGAACGCACGGCAGTCAGCGCGCCCGTCCGTTCAATCAACTGACGCCATGCGGCAATGAGCGGCTCGCACACGGCCGGCGCGATCGGCCGGTCGAGCAGCTCGAGCTTCATCCGCAGCGCATGTCGTCGCGCCTCACCGGGATCGTCGGTCGCGAACGCTCCCCGGGCTGACGCTTCCAGATTCAAAGCGGTGAGCTGCACGCGATACGCCTCGGCATCGAGGCATACGCCATCGGGGATCGGCAACCCCGCCGCGCCGAGCGCCGCAAGGTTGGCGGCCTTGGGACCAAAACGGCCGGCATTGGCGGCTTCGCGCGAAGAGAGCGCTACGACGAGGGAGGACATAACAAAAGCAAAAAGCTTAAAGGTTAAAGTGCAAAGTAAGTTAGAAAGGGCACTTCAAGACTTACTTTGAACTTTGCCCTTTCAGCTTTGAACTTTCATCTGACGTGATCGCCGTAGCCGGGCATCGGATCGACCACCGTGATCTGCTTGACCGGGAAATTCGAGATGATTTCCACGGAATCCTCGTGCACGATCAGCATCTCCTCGATGCGCACACCCCACCGGAACATCTTTCCGTGCTGGGTTTCGAGCGCGAACACCATGCCTGCCTTGATCTCGATCGGGTGGTCGAGCGACCAGATGCGCGAGATCACCGGCGGGTCGTACTGGGCGAGACCCAGCCCGTGGCCCCACAGGTTCGCTGCCGCCTGGTCCTCCTCCTCGTAGCCGTAGGCTTCCTTCGATGACGGCCACTGGGAGGCAATCTCGCGCGTCGTGGTGCCGGCTTTGACGGCCCCGATGGAGTCGTACAGCCACTTCAATGCCGTGGCATACACCTCCTTCTGCTCGTCGCTCGGCTCCTTGCCGACGCAGTACGTCCGGTAGTAGCAGGACTTGTAGCCGTTCCACGTGAGCGCCGCCAGGTCCATGAAGACGATGTCGCCGGGCTGGATGATGCGGTCGGAGAAATTGCGCCAGTTGGGCCACGTGTTCGGCCCCGACGAGACGATGACGTCTTCCACGTCCTCCATGCCGGGAATCGAGTAGAGGAACTGCATGATGTGGGCAGTCACCTGGTTTTCCGTGACCCCGGGCCGCAGGAACCTCATCGTCTCCCAGTGCGCCGCGTCGCCGATGGCACCGACGATGCGGAGGCACTCCTGCTCGTCGACGTTCTTGACGGCGCGGGCTTCCATCATCGGCGACATGCCGTCGACCCAATCAATCTTCGCGTCCTTGAAGGCCTGGATCATGTTGATGTCGATGAAGTCGACGCCGAGCTTCGTCCCGGCGACACCGCTCTTCTTCATCTGTTCCAGCGCCGCCTTGGTGAACTTCCCCACCTGCTGAGTTGACGCAGGCCCCGCAGCGCCTTTGATCCAGGCGTACGACCACTTGACGTTTTCTTTGGGAATCCAGGGCGAATGGCGCTCGATCTGAAACCCGAGGTCGCCCTGCTCGAACAGCACCGGCGGATCGTCGCCGCACAGCATCGCGTAGCGGAGTCCCGGCTTCAGACGGTTCCAACCGGGGGTCAACGTGCCGGTCAGATAGCGCACGTTCTCGTCGTACATGCACAACATCGCGCCCAGCCCATGGGCCTTCATGCGCTCGCGCGCCCGCTCCAACCGGTACTTCCGCATCCGGTCCCAGTTGACGCGCTGCTGCCAGTCGAGTCCCGCGATTCCAAAGTTCGCGCCCATGTGTGTCGACTCCGTAGGAGGGCCGGTCCTAAAGACCGCGCCGAGAAATGATGATTAGTGCGCCACGTTCGGTTGCGTATACTACCTCACAGTCGCGGCGAGGCGCTGCGCGCCAGGTCATCGGGTCGAATCAGGGACGTTTATCGCCGGCGAAGCCGGCCTGCCAGGAGCGTGTTCTTTCCCGGACGGCTCCTGGAGAGGGAGTGTGCGATGCGTACTGCAGTCGTTTTCCTGGTAGGACTTCTGTCGGGCACGGCGCTGGCCACCGTCCTCGCGCAGGGGGAAAAGCTGGCCGGCGAGAACTACGTGAATCACGTCGCGATCGCCTACGACAATTTCGACGAAGCCTTCGCCTTCTACACGCAGAAGATGGGATTTCGCGAAGCATTTACGGTGAAAGATGCCGCCGGGAAGCCAACGCTGGCGTATGTCCAGGCCAACCGCAACACGTTCGTGGAGCTGCAGCAGGCCAACGCCACTCGCAAGCAGGGTCTCAACCACTTCGGACTGCACGTGGAGAACCTGAAAACCACAGTCGCCACGTTGAAACAACGCGGTGTGACGGTCGACGACCCGCGGGTACGACCCGACGATTCATCGGTGGCGAACGCCACGGATCCAGCAGGCGTCAGAATCGAGATGTTCGAATTCGGCCCCGGCTCGCCGCAGGGAAAGGCGATTGCCAGCTGGAAATAAAGAGATCCGTCTCACAACGAATAACGCAGAGCACGCGGAGATCGCAGAAAAAGAACATATAGATTCTGCGGACTCTGCGGCCTCTGCGTTGATTGCCGTCCTGGTGACGACGGCCTACCGTGATGCAGGTGGGGCCGGCTTGCCGAATTTCGCCGCGTCGACCGGGACGTTGATCTGCACGTCGGTCAACTCGACGCTCTCCAACCCGTCCAGCCACGTCACCTTGAAGCGAAACGGCACCTTGACGCCGGAAACCTCGCGGTAATCGGCGTAGTCGGTCTGGGTCGGCAGTCGACCGACCTTCGACGTGGCGTAGCGGACCGACCGCACGAGCAGGCCCGACTCGCGATCGAAGTAGAACGTCGCCAGCGCTCCCCCGGCGCCGGTGCCCTGGACCACCTGCACCGTCCGATCGTCAATCTCGGTCGGGGCGCCGACGCGCCAGTCGCGGAGCGTGTCTTTGATCCGCCCCGGAAACGTCAGCTCGGCGTCCAGCCTGACGCGATCCAGTTCGCTTCCGGTGAGCGGGAGCACCGGCACCGGTTTGTGCGGCGCCGAGATCCAACCGGCGCGGCCGTCGTAGGCCGTGGTGTTGTCGCCGTCGAGCGTATGGATGATCGTGGTGCGCTGACCTGGAGCCTTGGCGAAAATCTCGATCGGACGCGTCCCCTCCGGACCGTAGCCGGCGCTCGTTCCCTTGCCGACAAAGCTGGTGAAACCGGTCAGACGCTGCGACCCGCCGAGCGCCTGGATGTACTTGTCCAGAATCTGCTCGACAGACGGCTGTCCAGTTGCCGGCTGGACGATGTCTTCGGGTTCGTCCAGCGTCTGAGCGCCGTAGAGAGCGGCAAGACTCGCCGTCACCCTGGGGTGATTGGTGCCGCGATGGCAGGTATAACATGTCACGACCTGCCGACCCCCGAAGCTCGATTGGTTGATCGAGGACATCATCTGGACCATCCTGCGCGCCGTCACCTTCCGCGGGCTGGTGTCGAGCGCGTAGTTCTCCCAGGTGGTATCGGACGCCGAGTGACAATCCTCGCAGGACATCCCGAGCGCCGCTGAAAAGACCCCCATCGTGCCCATGAATTCGTCCACGGGGATGCCCTTGAGCACCCGGACGTTCTTGAACACCTCTTCCGCCATCGGTGGCTTCTGTTCGGGGGCGGCCTGCCCCGACAACGCCACGCCGAGCAGCCACACGATCATCGTGCCGGCGGCACCAGAGAACGTTCGCCTCGATCCGAGCTTCATGTCGTGTTCCTTCTTCGTCAATATACCTTCGGCTGGCTCCACCGGCAATGTTCCTGCAGAGTCTGTCGTCCGCTGTCGCCCTCGCGCCGTGTCCCGAGTCGATGACGATCGGATTGGGCGATGGCCGGCAACGCCGGTAGAATCGACGGGACTTTCAGGAACGGGAGGCGTAATGGCGTTGTTCGTGGTGCGGCATCAGCATGCTGCCGAGCGTTGTCCGGCTCAGGATCCCTATCTGGGCGCAGAGTTGCTCAATTACCTGAGTCGTCCCAGCGTCCGGCAGCACGGGATTCGAATCCAGGGCGAGGCCGTCGTTCAGGGCGAGCACACGTTCTACCTCATCGTGGAAGCTGCCGACGAAGTCGGCCTGCGTGCGTTCATGCAACCGTTCGAGATGGCCGGCAGCGTGGAGATTTACGCGGCGTCGACGTGCGCTCGTGTCGTCGCCAGCGGCGGCTGTGCCGCGCCGATGCCTGCGACGAGCGGCGTCCCCGCGCTGGATCCGGAAGAAGCCTGCCAGCAGGCGATTGACGCCGGCCTCGTGGTCCATCGGGCGCATCCGCTCAACTGCGAAACATCGATCCCTGCGCTGGTTGGTGGCGTGGTGATGCCGAATGCCCGCTTCTATGTCCGCAATCACTTCCAGATTCCTACACTCGATCCGGAGACCTTCCGGCTGAGCATGAGCGGCCTCCTCGAGCGGCCACTGAGCTTCAGCCTGCGCGACCTTCATCAGATGCGATCGCACACGGTGGTTGTCACACTGGAATGCGCCGGCAATGGCCGGACATCGTTCAATCCGCCAATCGAAGGGGAGAAATGGGAACTCGGAGCGGTGAGCACTGCCGAGTGGACCGGCGTGCCGCTGGTGGAGGTCCTGGACCGCGCGGGCGTGCGGACGAGCGCGCGCGAACTGCTGTTCAGGGGCGCCGACAGCGGCAGAGTCGCAGGTGACCCGGCTACCATCCGCTTCGAGCGGAGTCTCCCGCTCGATCACGCTCGCGAGGCCGACATCCTGCTGGCCTACGCCATGAACGGCGAGGCCTTACCGGTTCTGCACGGTGCTCCGCTCCGCCTGATCGTGCCGCGCTGGTACGCCGTCGCCTCAGTCAAATGGCTGACCGAGATCGAAGCCGTCGACCGCGTATTCGATGGGCACTATCAGCGGGAGAAGTATTGGTATGAATGGGACCGCGATGGCCACGTCGTCCGCGAGCCGGTCACCCTTCAACGCGTCAGGGCCCTGATCACGGATCCCGCCCCTGACGAGGACGTCCGGCCCGGTGAAGTGGCCATCCGCGGTGTGGCCTGGTCCGGCGCGGCGCCGATTGCGCGCGTGGAGGTGAGCGTCGGCGAGAGTGGCTGGCAGGAAGCGCGACTGGTCGGCGAGCGCAGCCGCAGCAGCTGGCAATGGTGGGAGCTCATCAGCCGCATCGATCAGCCCGGGCCGGTCGCCCTCAGGGCACGGGCCACCGACTTCGCCGGCCGTGTTCAACCGGAACACGCCGAGTGGAATCACCTGGGCTACGGCAACAACGCCATTCAACAGGTGCCGATTCGAGTGGTCTAGCAGGCCTCCGGCCTCGAGGGCCTCGTCCCGCTTCAGTTCACGTGCGAGCCCCGAGACCTGACCTCTCGAGTCGAATTTCGGGTTCTCAAGGGTTCTGGAACTCGGGTCGTGTCGCCAGCGTTGCGGTATCGTAGAGGATGCTTCGGGCGGTCGAAGGCGGCTGCATTCTCGGCCTGCTGGCCGTATTCCTCGCTTACCTGCTGGCGCCCGTTCTTGACGCCGTGCGGCGTCGCACGAAGGTCGGCCGTCGACAGCGGCCGCTCTCCCGCAGCGCCGCGATTCTCCTCATGTACTCCGCGTTGGCGATCGTGGGCGTGACGGCGTGGCGGATCGCGGCGCCGATCGTCCGGACATGGACCCGGGTCACGGCCCCGGCGTTGCTCGAGCGCGTGTTCACCAGCAGCAAGCGGGCCGACGCGATCGAACGGCTCTACGCGCCTGTGCCGTTGCCCGCACGCGCGCGGCCGATGGCGACGCGAGCGACGATCAAAGCGCTTGGTTACATCGAGGATCAAGTCCGCGGGGCGCTCGCCGAGCTCGTCGCCGCGGCTCCTTACGCCCGCTGGCTGGCAGTCACGCCGGTTGTCGCCTTCCTGCTCCTCGTCAACGCGCCCGGCTTCCGCCGATCCGCGTTGCGCGTGCTGCCGCACGGCCATCTGCAGTGGCGCGGCGACGAGTATTTACGCGATGTCAACAGCGCGCTCGCCGGCTACGTCCGCGCGCAGTTCGCCGCGAGCCTCATCGTCGGCGGGGTCTGCACGGTCGCGTTTCTGCTGTTCGGGCTCTCCTTCGCCTTCTCGATCGGGATCGTCGCTGGTGTGCTCGAACTCGTGCCGGTGATCGGACCGTTGACGGTCGTGCTGATCGCCGCCGGCCAGGCAGGTGACCGCGCGATTCCGGTCGTCGGCTTCCTGATTGCACTCCGCGTCGTGCAGGACTACGTCGTCTATCCGCGGCTGGTGCGGCGGGGCATGCCGCTTTCATCGCCGGCGGTGATCTTCGCCGTCTGGTGTGGTGCGGCGCTGAACGGAGCGGCCGGGGTCGTCCTGTCGATTCCGGTTGCCGGTTTCCTGTCGGTCAGCGTGCGGCATTGGCGCGAGTACCGGAGCATCGAGCGACTCGTCCGGCAGGCGGCGATCGCACGAGGAAATAAGAGTGTGTTGCGAAATTGAGAATTAGGAATTGAGAAGCTACGTCGAGGCAGGCACGCCGAGAAATCGCGTCTTGATTTCCTGGTTGTTCCAGAGCGCCATCGGCTCGGACGAGTGCACGATGGCGCCCTTGCTCATCACGTGCACGTAGTCGGCGACCCGCACCGCAAAGGCGGCGTTCTGTTCGACGAGCAGGATGGATGTGCCTTCGCGCTTCAGTTGTCGAATCAGCAGCGCGACTTCCGAGACCAGTGCCGGGGCCAGACCCTCGGTGGGCTCGTCCATCACCAGCAGCACAGGATTGGCCATCAGCGCCCGGCCGATGGCCAGCATTTGCTGCTCGCCGCCACTCAATTCATTGCCGCGGTGATGACGGCGCTCCAGGAGCCGGGGAAACAGCGCGTAGATTCTCTCGACGTCCCAGCCGGAAGCACCGGGGGCGCGACCGCCGGTTGTGGCCGCGATCGCCAGATGCTCTGTCACGGTGAGGGACGGGAAGATTCGACGGCCTTGCGGAACCAAACTGATCTGCTTGCGGCAGATTCGGTAAGGCGGCAGATGCGTAATCTCAGCGCCATTGAATAGAACCCGCCCCGAGCGAGCCGGCGTCAGCCCAACGAGTGAACGGCACAAAGTCGTCTTGCCCATCCCGTTGCGGCCTAATACAGCGGTGATGGTTCCATGCTCCGCCTGCAGACTGACGCCTTGCAGCACGTGACTGTCGCCGTAGTACGTGTGCAGGTCGAGCACGCTCAGCATCACGCAGTTCTCCGTCCTCGGTTCCTGGTTCTCAGGCCGGTTGACTACCTGGCGTAGGCTCCCAAATAGATTTCCTGCACGCCGGGGTTCGCTCCGACGTCAGCTTTGTCCCCGGTGGTCAGGACTCTGCCCTGGTAAAGAACGGTGATCCTCTCCGCGAAGGCAAATGCGACGTCCATGTCGTGTTCGATGAGAAGAACGGCGATGGCCGGATCCAGCTTCTGGAGAATCGCGAGCATCGACTCGCTTTCGCCAGGGGAGAGTCCGGCCATCGGCTCGTCCAGCAGCAGCAGCCGCGGTCGGCCGGCCATGGACAGCGCCACTTCGAGCTTGCGTTGATCCCCGTAGGAGAGATTCCGTGCGAGTTCCTGTTTCTGAGGCGCCAGCCCGAATTCGCCAAGCAGATCCCCGGCCTTCTTCACCAGATCCATCTGGGACGACAGGCGCCGGAACATCGTGAACTTCCGAGGGTCCAGCGCCTGGCACGCGAGCAGCACGTTCTCGAGGACAGTGAGCCGTGGAAAGAGCCGTGTGATCTGAAACGTTCGGGCGATCCCCCGCGCCGCCCGCTGATGTGGTGCAAGGCGGGCCACGTCCGACCCGAACAACATGATGCGTCCCGCCGTCGCCTGGAGCTCACCGCTGACGAGATTGAACAGCGTGGTCTTGCCTGCTCCGTTTGGTCCGATCACCGCATGACGTTCGCCGGAACGAATCGCAAGGTTCACATCGTCGACCGCTTTAAGACCCCCGAACTCGCGACTGACATGGTCCAAGACCAGACAGGGGACCATGTCAGTCGAAGTTCAAAGTGAAAAGTTCAAAGTTCAAAGTAAGTTTCCACTTGTTCTATCTCCGCGAGTACAGCGGTCGCTGCAGATATTCCTCTGGATTGTATTTCCAGAATTGCGACACGTTCGGCAAGGTCTCAATCACGGTATTCTGCAACTCGCCGTTGACGCGTTCCACTCTTCGTATGTACACGTTCTCGATCGGGCTGCCGTAGCCGTCCAGGCGCATCGGTCCCCGCGGCAGGTCGACGACCTCCGCGTTGCGAAGGGCCTGCAGAAAAGCCGGAGCGTCTTCTACGTTGCCGTGCACGGCATCGGCCGCCGCGGCGAGCCATCTCGCCCCGCTGTACATACTCTCGGAGTAATAGCTGGGGACTTTCTTGTACCGCGCCCGGTACGCCGCCGCAAACTTCCTGTTCGTCGGCGTGTCCAGCGCCGCACTGTAGTGAAGGGCGGTGATCACGCCGATGGCCTCGTCCCCCATGAACGGGAGCACGTGTTCGTCCGTGGTCGTTCCGCCGCCGATCAAGCGCACTCTTCCCTTCAGCCCGAACTCCTGGTACTGGCGCATGAACTGGAGCGCGGCCCGTCCGAGAACCAGCGCGTAGACCGCGTCGACGTCCCGCGAAATCTGAGCGAGGTAGGGCGCAAAATCGTGCACCGACACGGGACACCAGATCTTTTGCGTGATGCGTCCGCCTTCGGCCTCGAACGTCCGCTCGAATCCGCCCACCGATTCCCACCCGAACGCATAGTCGAGCGCAATGGTCGCGACCTTCCGCGCCTTCAGCGTGTGATACGCGTATTCACCAAACGCATGGTTGGGCTGGCTGGCGCTCCAGCCGGTGCGAACGATCCACGGGCTCCGGCGGCGCTGCGTCAGGTCGTCTGCGGAGACGACGGGATAGATCATCGGAATGTGCATCGAATCGATGTACGGGGCCAGTGCGTACCCGGTCGACGACAACAGGGCGCCGGCCATCAGGTGCACTTTGTCCCGTTCCACCAGCTTCCTGGCCTTCGTCAGCCCGACAGCCGGAATCGCCTCGTCGTCTTCGACGATGAGCTCGATGCGCCTGCCGCCGGCGCGGTACCCCATCTCGTCGAGTGCGAGCAGGAAGCCGTTCAGGATGTCGCGTCCGTTCTGAACGTATGGACCTGACAGCGGCACAAGGAACCCGACCTTGATCGGATCCCGCGAAGGCGCCGCAGACGTGCCCTGCCCGCTGGCCGCCACCGTTCCGATGCCGACAATCGCGGCGACAACGACAAGGGCGCGTGGCAAGGTCATGGCTGATGGCTGAGGGATTCTCAATGGCTGATGGCTGATGGCTGATGGCGAAACGCCCGAAAAAGGCGACACGCCAGCAGCGATTTGCCATCCATCATTCTGCAACCGACTCTGAGGCACCAGCGCAGGAGACGTTGGAGAACAGACCTGTTGTGGAGAACGTTCATGGCAGATGGAGTGGCTTCACGGACTGCTAATATGCGCCCATGGAAGTTCGATTGTTCTCCAATCAGGTTCGGCCTGGTGTCGGCATGCGACCGCGCCGGGAGAGTCAGCGGCCTCTCCTGCCGCAGCACGCGCGCCACTGCCCCGTTCTCGAGGCCGGCAGCGCTCTCGGGTTTCTGGTCTATCCTGCGCTCGAGCCGAATGAATCGTTTCACATCGAGTACCAAGGAGAGGGACGCTACCAGTTTATCTATTGCCTGAGCAACCCTCTGGGAAAGTGGGACCCGATCTTCTCGGTCACCGTGGTTCTGCCGGTCGGCAGCATCGGCATCTACAAGGAACAGGTCGCGTTCATGATCCCGAACCCGCCGATATCCCGGGACGACGCCCTCAGCCTGGCGCGCGCGTTCTACGTTCCCGAGGACCTCGGCACGCCGCCGGGCGCGATCTCGCTCCGCGGCGCGACGAACTTCCAGACACCGCCCGGCTGGGACACGGTGTACTCCCCGATCTTCAACATGATCGATCGGCCGGTGGCGCCGATGCTGGTGGTGCGGGTCGAGACCGACTGGTATCCCCACGACACCGAGTTCCGTTACGTCCTGCAGCCCGGGGAAGGGATTCCCGGCGCACATAACCTGCCGATCGGGCAGGTGTTCTTCGTGCCGCGCGAGGAGATCACGATGCGCGATTGCCGCGAGGAAGAACTGGCGGCGATCCGGAAAGCCAAAGAAGAATTCCTGCGCCAGAAAGCAGCGTCGAAGGTGATGACCGCGACCGGCCTGCAGTACAGCCCTCACTACTCGCGTCAGAGCCGCTCGCAGAAATCCTAGGGCGCATCCTCAGCCACGAAGGCACGAAGCACACAGTACAGTTCGTTTCGTATTCTTCGAACCCTCACCACCGGCAGATTGGCCAACTCTCGCAACGGTTACAGTGCGCTCGCCCTGTCAACGAACGTCACTTGCCTTGACGATCCACAGCGGGACGGGGGGTTCAATTCGAGCGCCTGTGTGGTTTCGTCCGGCCCCGCTGCGGATCGTCAAGACAAGTGCCTTATGGGAAGCCGGAAGGCTCGCACCCA
>Ga0105247_10002104_pt1 | contig 13755 bp, 18 predicted proteins | sample KBSS24metaG_FD_81519 | JGI IMG/M metagenome (GOLD analysis project Ga0105247, IMG submission 81519) | Switchgrass rhizosphere microbial communities from Kellogg Biological Station, Michigan, USA - KBS S2-4 metaG | ecosystem: Host-associated > Plants > Roots > Rhizosphere > Soil | place...
GAAAAATCCGATCACCGCGATCTCACAGACAAGCAAGTGTGGGCCGTGAGCGAGCTCATCGGCAAAACGTTACGTTGGTTCCTCGCGCCCGTGTTGTTGCTTCTCGCGTGGGATCTGTACCAATACCCGCGTCGCTATCGCCAGCATTTCGCAAATGGCGTCGCGCTCTTTCGATATGTGCAGAAGAACTTCGGCCGGCACCTTGCGCGCGCCGAGAATGCCATGAAGGCGGATTTGTATTCCGGTGCGCACGCTGTCGCAAAAACGCCGTGGGCCTGGGCCACAGAGAACAAATGCCTCAAAGCCGATGACTCACTCGATGAGGCACGCTGCATTGAAGTCTTGCGTCAGCAGTTGGGCGCGCCGTTCACGACATGGGAGGTTCTCCTCAGGGGACAGAACGGCTGGATCGCGAAGGAGATCCTGAGCTTCCTCAAGAGCAAGGCCGATCGCGACGGCGTAACGGCTTATGCCATTCGCGGCCACCGGTACGAATCGACCGTCCTCGTGGCGCTGCTGCTCGCGACCAGACGGTTTGGCGTCGTTTCCTGCATGCACTTCGCCGGACTTCGCAAAGCCAATCGACCCCTGTGGTATGCGCTCGAAAGCGCCGGCCGGCGAGTTGCCTTCGTCGAGGCGGCGGGAATCATGTCGCAGTACGAATATGAGATGGCGCTGCTTGGTATCGGTAAAGGCAAGCACACGCCCCAGGAGGGTCGTGTGGAGTCGGCCATCGTCGGTTTGAAAGAAGCCCTCGAATTTGAAATTCGCGACGAGCAGAGCGATGCGCCTTCCGATGAAGGTGTTTGGGCCAGCTACGACCCGACGAAATGATGAGCCTTCACGTATGAGCGCATACATCAATGTGGCAGTGACGATGCTGGAGAGCGGGCGATGAGCGCACAACCCGGATCGCTCGCGAGCTATCAAGTCGATCGCCGCCGCGTCTATCGGCACTATTTCACGGCCGGTCAGAAGTGGCGCCTATTCTTCGATGAGTACGGCACGCCAATCGTCGCGATGGCTTGCTTCATCGGTCTCATCCTGAAGCCCGCCCTGGCGTGGCCATGCACCTTGATCGTTGGGCTCGCTTGGCTGATTCGTACGCAACTGCTGCCCGAGAAGTGGGAGCTTGAGTGCCCTCACTTCGAGTACGTCGGCCGGCCGCTGACGCGATGGATATACGCCGGGCTGGGTTTGCGCACAGAGATCGGATCGAAGATCGCGAAGTCCATTGGCATCAAAGATCCCTGGAAGCGCGGCGAAGGGTTGGTGCTCCTTGGCTTCAACAAGGACACCGGCGGCAAAGGCGTTTGGGCATCCAAAACGCAGTTGTGCACGCACATCTTGAACTTCGGCACGACCGGTTCCGGTAAGACGCAATGGCTGCTCGGCCTACTGCAGCAGTTTGTGCACCTGGGTTCCGGCGGCGTCGTCGTTGACGGTAAAGCCGACGTGCTCACCTGGTACCTGATCTACGGAATTGCGCGCATGTTCGGCCGTGAGGATGACCTGCTCGTCATCAACATGCTCACCGCCGGCAACACGACGACGACCAAGCGCCGTAACAAGAACTCGAACAGCATGAACTTGTTCGCCATCGGCTCTTCCGACTCGCTGATGGAATTGCTTTCGGCGCTGATGGGCGAAGCCGGTGCATCCGACGGCATGTGGCGTGGTCGTGCAGAAGCGCTCGGCCGCGCTGTGTTGCGTGCGCTCGTGGAGAAGCGCGATCGCGGCGAGCTGATTCTTTCAGTGGACACCATCCGCGCGCACCTCACGCTCGATGCAGTGGAAAAGCTCTCGAAAGAGCCGCTCTCTGAGATGGCTTTGGTTGGTTTGAATGCTTATCTGCGAGAACTGCCTGGCTACGAAGCTTCAGTCAACATGCAGGGTCCGGCGGGTCAACAAGCGCGCGCGAAGGCCGCCGAGCAGCATGGATACCTCGCTATGCAATTCACCGCGGTGCTCGAGCTGCTCTCGGGTACCTACGGCCACATCATGCGCACCGACTTGTCCGAAGTGGACTGGAAGGACGTGATCGCCAATCGCCGCATTGTGTACGTAATGCTGCCGTCGATGGAAAAATCACCCGAGTCGCTGAGGAACTTGGGTCGCATGGTGGTGACTGCCATTCGCTCGGCGCTGGTGCCGATTCTCGGTGGCGACAAGCTGACCGGTGAGCGGAAGTTCCTTGCCGATGCGCGCGCAACCAACGCGGACATCCCATTTCTCGTCGCACTCGATGAGTACGGAAGTTACGCCGTTGAGGGTTTCGGTGACGTCGCAGCCCAGGCACGATCGCTTGGTATTTCTACGGTCTTCGCGGGACAAGACTACGCATCCTTCAAGAAGGGATCGGAAATTGAGGCGGAGAGAATCATCGCGAATACCGGGATCAAGATCTTCATGAAAACCGAGTCGGTCTCGACGGCCGAGGAGGCGATTAAACGCGCGAGCAAGCAATACCAAGTCCTTTCCGGCCAGGGCGGCGCGCTGCAATCGAAGCACAGCGAATTCGGCACAGGATTCACCGACTCAGGTTCGGCCGGCATCGTAGAGGTCGATAAGATTTCGTTGTCGGATCTCGTTGGCCAAGAGGCTGGCGAAGCTCACATTCTCTTCTCCGAGAAGCTGTGGCGCGTAAAGAGCTTCTATGGCGATTTCGACAAGCCCGCGCGATCGCAGGTAAATCACTTCGTGAAGGTCTACCGTCCGGATCTCACGGGCGCCGGAGAGCCACCAGAGCTCGCCGCGGCGCGCGAGCGGGAAGCGTTCCTGACGGAAATCATGCCTGCACTCGAGAATCCGTCGGCTGACCTTGCGCTCGCAAAGCCAGGCGAGACGGAGCTCGGCAGTGTGGCAGCCATTCTCGATGAGCTTCGTAACGCCGATGCGGATCAAGCATTTGAAGACCCACACATGATCGGTGTGCGCGCCTTCATCAACGCCGTGCCGAGCTCATCGATCGATGATGATCTGCCTCCGATGAATCTGAGCGAGGCGGTTCAGCGCGTCGCGCGTGAAGTTGAGGATGAGGATGAAGTCGAAGTCGAGCATCCGCCGATTACCACGATCGAGCCTCGACTTGCGTTGGCACACAACTTCCAACTCATCAACGAAGCGATTGACGCGAACCGTGATCTGGAGGCGTGGGCCGAGTCCGCTCCGCCAACGCCGGCTCAGATCCAGAAGGATGTTGAAGAGATTGCCTCCCATGCTTCATTGAGTGAAGACCGGTATGCGGTGCCGCCGACGCCTGTACCGGTGAAGCCGGTTGAGCAGGGAGACTATGCGCTCCAGCTGTTGACCTTCCTAAACAACATCGAAGGCGAGATCTCCAACTCAACCGCGACGAGCTCGCAAGCTTCAGTGCCGGACATCACAGATGCGATGCTGCTCACCCAGGGGCAGTTCGAAAACAGTGACCTTGTGGCCGCGATGGAGGACGAAGAGGAAACAACGGACGACACGAAGGAATCGTGATGCAGGTCCGAGCGTGGCGTGAACAGCGTCGAGGATGGAAACCTAACCGTTACTTAATATGGTGAATGTGAGCCAGTAGCGAGGTTTCGGCTGCTAGGAGCAAGCTGAAGCAAATTTGGGTTTTCGCTGAAAGTGTGACCGGCGTTGTAACGGCCACGCGAATCGAAAATCGCTATTACCACTGAAGCACGGACGAACAAAAAACGCGTGAAGGAAGCGCACCAGGACGAGAGCCCGCCACTGGGGTTTTCCGATTCTGTACCAGTTTAAGGAGCACAACGCTCATGTTCACGCTAAAGGCCGTTGTCGGCCAACCTCAGGAGGAGGAAGAGGCGCTCGATCAGCAATTGGCGCATCGCCTGTTTGGTGATGAGGTCAAGGAGTCGCTGATCGTGAATGCCGAACTCGGAATCTTCCCGATGGAAGATGACGAGTAAGCGAAAGCGAAATTCGGAATCCCCCAGGAAAACCCGGAGACTGTCAAAGCGGTCTTCGGGTTTTTCCGTTTTCAGCCCAACTCAAACTCGATAAACCACCCTTTCTCGGGATCCCGCTCAGCGCATTCGGAAATACTATTCACCTCTCCCAACGTCGGTAGAATATACATTGTACCGACGAACACTAGGCCGGAGTATTCGGCCTTACCCGACAAACAGAGGTTGATTTCCATGCGTCTATTCCGTAGCACCGCCCAGTCTCAGGGTGAGCGTACCAACTCCGTCAACATGGCCGTTCAGGTCGAGGCTTACCTTGAAGACAAGGGCGCCGTCGTCGTGAAGGGCAAGCGCCTCGAAACGGGTGAAGCCGTCGTAGTGGCCCTTACGAACCGCGGCGACCTGGCAAGCAATGCCAAGCGTCCCTCGCTGGACAAGTTCCGCGACAAGAAGGACAACCTCGGTGTCGAGGTGGGCGGCGTCATCGGTTTCGATCGCGTCTACCCGAATCAGCAGAAGTCGGGCGAGTTCTTCGCTGGCTGGCCCACCTACATGGCGGGCGATGACAGCGCGGAAGAGAAGAAGCGCCTGAAGATCAACCGCGATGCCACGCTGCAGATCCGGCAGCCGGGCGGCACGGGCCGTCACTTCGGCACGCTCTCGGTGTGGCAGTCCTCGAACATCACGGAATTCGACGCGGTGTCCAAGCTCGAATCCGCGACCGCGAAGTGGATCAACGATGTGGCTCGTACGATCCCGAACGCACACGGCGCGGCCATTCTTCGCGCGCGCAATGCGCAGGGCGAAGTGGTCGGCTACACGTTCCTGTACGCCCGCTACAACAAGGATGCGAAGGGCTACGACAACGGCGATGCGACGGTGACGAACTTCAAGCAATCGCGCGCCTACGAAGGTTTCGTGGCCGAAGCGCAGGCTGGCGGCGCCGTGAAGTGGGACATCGTTCCGGCGGTCAACCTGGACCTTTCGCCGAAAGCGCTCGATGACGGTCTCAACGCGTTGAAGGCGACCGAGAAGTCGTATCAGAACGGCAGCGACCTGATGTCGAAGAGCACGACGTTCGTGATGGATCCGAATCACAAGTTCGTGATCAAGGTCATGTGCCACGACCCGTTCGGCGATTCGGGCATCGACCCGGTGTTGCTCGGCAAGGGTGGCAATCACGTCGCGTACAACGCTGCATTCAAGGCGGCGCTCGACGGCGGCGAGGCGCCCGCGCCTTCGAATTCGGCCCAGCAGGCACCGGCGGCTGCCATGGCTGAAGCCGGCCCTTCGATCGAAGTCTAAGGCAGATCACAAGGCGGGGGTCGTAAGGCCCCCGCTTTGGGCCCACCGTCATGATGACCAACGACCGACTGATTCAGCAGATCGAACGCGCCATTCGCGCGGGCCGAGTCGTGACCGTCGGTGAGCTCACGATCTGCTATCTCAAACGCAATCAAGAGTTCAGTGACGAGCAAGGCAATCATTTCCGGGCGCTCGCCAGCGGCGTGTTCCAGCGAATGAATGTCTTCTCGCGCTTCCTCGAAAAACCGGTCGGCACAAAGTGGGTCTTCAGCGTGCCGCTCGATGACCTTGATGTCGTGTTGCAGCGAGAGCTGGATCGATTCACCGATCGTCAGCGCGACGAATTGTCCGTGGATCTTGCGTTTGCGGCCGGTATCGCCGAGATGCGCGCCGATCGCGCCGCCTCACGTGAAAGATCGCCCGCAGTTTCCCAGGACTGTGACACCCCATATTCGCCGTCGATCTAAAGAGACCTCCATGCTTTCAACCGCGCAGGCTCCCTCGTTGGAAGAGATCGAAACGATCCTCGATCGGCGCGAGCGACAGGCGCTTGCCCTCGCAGAGCGCGCCCCGCTCCCGAAGTCCAAGCAAGCCTCGATCGATGAAGCTGCCTTCATTGCATCACTGAAGTCCTTGGTGAGCGAACTAGCGATGGCGCGCACTCAGCTCATGGGGAGCAGTGAGCTGCCTGTAACGGAGTTGCTCGTGCTGGGCGATTCCGCCCGAGTGAATGCGATGGACCTGCGATCGGACTTGGCCGGGTTGTTGTCCCTGATCGACTCGAATCTCGAAGCTGCGCCGACGCGCTGATTATTCCTCGCGCCGCATTTCCCTTACCTGATGAGCGTTCAATGAAGGCGAATCACAAAGTACAGAAGATCGAAGTTCTCGCGACAAATCGCGGAATGGAAGTCGTCATCCTGGCGAAGGATTACGTGGGCTGCACGTTCCTCTCGACATTGGTGCGCATCAACGATCGCGAGGCGCGCTATCTCGGTGTCTCGGTGAATGCTGATCGGCTCGCGCAGATCAAGCGCGGCGAAATCACACTGCGTGAAGCCTTCCTGAATCGCGAAGGCGCCTGGATCGATGGGTGGGCCAAGAGCCCAATCCCGAACAACATCGATGCGCAAGTTCGCAACGATGCGATCCCCGAAGCGTATCTGCCGCCCGACCTGCCCTTGCGGCCGGTCGCCGGTCTCGACACCGCCCGCTCACTGGCGCGCTGATCCATGAGCGACGTCAATCATCAATTCCAAATCGTCCAGACACTCTTGCTGCGAAATGGGGTGGAGCAGTTGCTGCTCACCAAGCATGAGTATAACGACGGCAATCAATCGCATTTCTACGCCCTGTCGCTCGCCGTCAAGGGCGAGCCGTGCGACTACCTGTCTATTCCGGTCTCGCTCAAGCGCGTCGCGCAGATCCGCGCGGGCGAGCTCACCTTGCGAGCTGCTTTCGCACAGCCGGAGACGGCCTTCTGGTATCGCTGCAAGCTCGCGGGCTACGAGCTGAATAGCGGGGATCGCGAGCCTTGCGAGTTTCCTGCCGAGCATCTCCCGGAGGATGTGACGCTCGACGTCGCTGCCGGCCGAGCGCCAGCCCGCGTCATCGCCGCGCCAGCCACCGTAGATCGCATCCTGACGGCTCGCAGAACTGCGAAGCCCGTGGCTGCCTTCTCTGAACTGCCCGTCGGCATGACTGTGCCGCGGCCGCGCAAGATCGACTCGACGGTGCTCGCCGTGCTGAGCCAAGCAACGTGTGAAGGCAATCACCTTCGCTTGAATGGTCAGCTCGATCGCAAGATGTACGAGGCGGTCAACAAGATCCTCGATGAGGCTGGGGGAAAGTGGAAGGGCGGCAAGACAAAGGCGCATGTGTTCGACGGCGATGCTCAGGAGATCATCGAGCCGATCCTGCTCACGGGTGAGATTGCGCGTCGCGCGGATTTTGGATTCTTCCCAACGCCGCTGCACGTCGTTGAGACGTACATCCTCCCACGGCTAAACGTGTCGGCAGACAGTCACATTCTCGAGCCGGAGGCCGGCGTCGGAGGAATCGCGATCCCGGTATCGCGCATCTGCAAGGTAGATTGCATCGAGCTGCAGGAGAAGAACGTCCAGACGCTGCAAGCGCTCGGCTGCTTTGCGCGTGTGTTGCAAGGTGACTTCTTGTCGATGGATCCGGCGCAGTTTCCGAAATACGACGCGGTGGTGATGAATCCCCCGTTTGCAAAACAAGCCGACATCAAGCACGTGCTGCATGCCGCGAAATTCGTGAAGGACGGCGGGCAGCTGATGGCCATCATGTCGGCGGGTGTCGCGTTCAGAACCGACAAGCTGACACGGCAATTCACCGAGTTCGTGGCGAGCCAGGACGGTGAAGTGATGCCCCTTCCGGAGTCATCCTTCGAGGAGTCAGGCACACAGGTCAACACTGTCATCGCCACGATGACGATCAACTCACCCGAACTCGTCCACGCGGCGGGTTCTGATCTTGGGCGCTGAAGGAGATTCCGATGACTATGGCCACTCCGAAAGCACCGAGCACGCGTGACCTTCTGATTGCCGATCTGCATCGCACCCGCATTCCGGTGGCGGCATCGCCTCAGGACCTGCTGTCGCATTTGCGTGCATGTGTCGAGGCGATGGAAATGCAGATGGGGCGTGAGTCCGGAAGCCTGCACATCAATCAGCCCACGGCAATTGCGATCTGGAATAAGGCGCTTGAACCGGCGAAAGCCGCGATTGCGTACCACCTCGAGCGCGCAAACGATCAAGTCATCGACTTGGATGCCGAGGCGTGGGCCGCGCTCAAGGATTCGATCGAGAAGTCTCCACGATTCCAAGAAATGTACGCCGCCGGCGGAACGTTCACGGACGCCTGCTCAAACGTCCGCAGCTGGCTCGACGAGGAAGTCTCGCCGGAAGCAAGTCCGGCGCCTTGAGGTGGTATCGGGCGAGATCGAGAAGTACGACGACAGGAGCTCGGCGCAGCAATGATTGCAAAGCAAAAAACGGTTCAGTTCGGGTTGAATGTTTTCAGTGTGCCGAGGGGCTTCGTGTTCGGCAAAGGACACGACATTGCTAAGTGGCGCGCTCAGGCCAAAGAGCGTCGTGAACGTATTTTCAACACGACGAGCGACTCCTCGCACGAGGTGACCGGTCAGGAACTCAATCCACAGAATCAGAAGCAGCAGATCACCGCCAAGGTGGAAGCGGCTACCAAGAATGAAATCGTGCAGTTGGCCAACAAGCTCTTCCCTGATCGTCCTCTACGTCTTGAGCAGATCTTCGAGCCCGGCGAGCGAAAGCTCGAGCCGACGAAAAAGGCTCGCGGTCAGGCGCTCGGTCCTAAGATCTCGTTGGTGGATCTTCGAGAGCAGATGAAATCCCTGATCGTCACCGCCGAGGCGGGCCAGCTCAAGAAACTGACGACGGCCGTTCAGACGACGATCCGATCATTGGTGAGACCCGGCACCAACGATGTCTCCAGGCCCGTGATCGATCGAGTCAACTACGGATCGAGACAGGAAGTGATCGGGATGTATCTGGCGCTGTGCGCTGCGAACAAGACCGCGCCGAAGCTCTGCGATGCCGGTGGCAATCTAAAGCCAGGCAAGCCTGGTGAACAGCAGCTGCAGGAAGAGCAAATTCGCGCGCACATGCGCTACGCGGTTCTCGCAATGATGGACAAGCCCGCCATCCTGGCGAAGACCTGTGAGCAGATGATGAAAGCGGCAGATCAGCGCGCGCCGGGGTACGACATGGATGCATCTCCGAAGGTCGCGTAACGATGAGTCGTAGAGCTGCGCTGATCGAGCATCGGCAGAAGAATTTGAGCGAGTGGCCTGACTTCTTGAAGCAAAACTGTGGAATGCCCCTGAAGCCGCGGCGCTCCACGTCGCGCGCTTCGATCGATGACGAGCGATCATCCGGTGATGATGTTTCGACAGCAAAACTCCGTGGATGACTTCTCGCGTTGATGGTCTCTCGGGAAATCGTTCTCGAAACGCCATATGCCTGAGAAAATTGAAGTCAGAACCGCCGAACGCGCGGCGCTCGTGGAATTTCCAAATGCATCGATTGCTAGCGCACACCTCGATCGGACCGACGATCGGGACGATTACGGGTCACTACTTCAATTTTTTGGAGCCTGAAACTAGCGTCATCACGATCGATGACATCGTTGCTGGCCTGTCCAAGTGTTGTCGCTTTGCCGGTCAGTGCGAAGGGTTCTACTCCGTGGCTCAGCATAGCGTGCTGGCCAGCTATCTCGTGCCTGAAGGGCACGCGCTCGAGGCGCTCTTCCATGATGCATCGGAAGCCTACACGGGTGACATCTCAAAGCCACTGAAGAATTTGCTGGGCGATGCATTCGTGCGCATTGAGAAGGGCATCGAGAAGGCAATCTTCCAGCGATTTGGGCTTCCCTATCCAATGAATCCGTGCATCAAGGTGGCAGATCGCATCCTTCTGGCAACCGAGCAGCGCGACTTGATGGCGAAGCTTCGCGACGATGAGTGGGCGTCCATTCACGGCGTCAAGCCGATGGTTCAGCGCATCCACCCGATGGAGCATCGCGAGGCGGCGACGTTGTGGCTCAACCGATATCGCGAACTTACACAGGAGATCTCGCTGGAGATGTCGTTGCTGGAAGCGTGCGGCTGATGAACGACACCGGCTCGCATCGCATTCCGGCTATGCCGCCATTCGAGATGCATACCACCGTGCGTTTCATTGGCGGCGGCAGTGCAGAGCCGTACGTCGCCGATGTGCCACCCGGGACGGTGGGAACCATCGTTGCAGTGGATTACGGCCGGCAGGGCACGGGCCAGATCATCCTGAGAGACAAACACGGTGATGTGCTCGATGTCTCCGTCGATGGGTACTCGCTCGCTGAGCTCCCGGATGGTCGGAGAATTCACATCACTGCCGACACGGCCAGGTATTTCGAAGTGATTGCAGCGCCAGGCGTTGAACTCTCGGCGCGCTAATTCATGCTGTCCAATCCGCGCCCAGTCTTGCAGGCTCTGCTCGACAACATCCGGCTCCCGCCTTTTGATGATTTCGATGCGCGCCTCACCATGCTTGATGGTGATCAAAAGCAGTTCGCGGTAGATCTCGCCGTCGAAGAGTTTGGCAGGTACGTCTCAGAATCCTCTGTTCGATCGATCCTGCGCTTTGCCAGTGATGAGCATTCCTTCGGAATCGTGGCTGGGGAGATGCTCGTAGGCGCCTACCTGGTGAGCGTCAATTCTTTGCGCCTGCGCGGGAGCAACTTCCCAACCCTCGAGAACCGCCCTGGGCTGCAGGGCGACGCGCTCGTGGTCCATCCGATGGCTCGAGGGCAGGGATTTGGTCGAATCCTGCGGGAGATGTTGCCTCAGGTCGGTCGAATCGTCGGCGCTGATTACGTGTTCGGCGGCGCATTGTACGAGCTCGACAACCTGAATCACTGGCTTCGCCGGCGTGTCCTCATACGCAGCTCCGGAGGGGTGCACCTGACGCTCGAGCCGATCGCGGCAGATCTCAAAGAGGCGCTACTGCCACTCGCCAATGAGCCCTTGCGGGACCGATGGATGGGGGAGCTTGGGCTCAATACCATTGCGGATGATTCGTTTACCCAGGGGATGGGCCCCTGAAGTGAGCCATGTCCCGCCGAGATGGGCCCGGCTCTACACAGGAGGCTATGAGTGCTCCTCCGCGGGCGATCGTCGATTCAGCGCGCTCTTCGCACGGTTGCGTGACGGTCGCACGATCGAGGAGGCGTATCAGCTGGATGTGAAGGGATACCGCAAGTTCGGCAATGATTGGCGAATTGGAAAAGGGAAACTTCCGCTCCGTGATCTCACGCACGATCAGCTGTGGGAGGAATACCTCTCGTTGTGGCGCCAATGGGCTTGCGAGAATCCCTCACTCATCGACGATCTACATCGCATCTCTGCAGGGCGGCCGCTGACCGACAAGTACGCCTACACGCCCGTGAGCCAGGCACGCGCGCTTGCCATCATTCTCGCTGAGCGAGACGAGCAGACCGAGTTCACAGTTTCACTCTGACGATCGACCTCAGTAATTATTCTCGAAAGGGCCTGCCCGACGGAGAATACCAAGTAGCGTCCGATTCTCATGGTGACCGTGCGTGATGGCGAGACAGGAAACTCAGGCAAGCGTGGTGTCTTGGGCCGAACAGACGTTTGGGCCTGCCCACAGCGATCTTCGCGTTGCTACTCGCGTGCACGAGGAACTCCTCGAGCTTTCCAAGGCGGTCCTCTCGGGTGAGTCGGATGAGCGAATTCGCGAAGAGGCGGCCGACGTTGCCATTTGCCTTTATCGACTCGCGGCTGTCTTAGGCTCAGACTTGGATCGTCGATCGCAGCAGGCGGTGATGATGGGGCAGGCCAAGGAGCTGGTCCCGGAGACCGACTCGCCGGCACGCGCCGTCTTGCGCGCCGAGACCAAGCTGGTCGTTGCGAAAAACATGATCGCCGATAGCTTCCCGCGGACCCGCACACTTCAGGAGGTCACTGCCGTTCGGGTGATTCTCGAAGAAGTTGTTGCACGTCATGGCGGCAGTCTGACCGATGAGGTGGACGCCAAGATGTCCATCAACCGATCGCGCGTATGGCGCCTCGATGGGACGGGCCACGGCTATCACGAGCCCCAGGCCGCTGAACTGACGGCTTGAGATCCCAATCATGCAAATGATGAATGGCGTGGCGTTCGAGGTGACCGCAGAAGACGTGTGCAACGTCCTGCGTCAGGCCGGCGTGGATCGAAGTCTCGAAGAGTGCGATCGCATTCTCGCGACGCTCGACGTCGCGCAAGTCGAACACGTCGCGTTGTACGGCAATGATCTCGAGGCACAGACCGTGTATGCCTACAACGAAATCACTTGGCAGCTCACGAAGGCTGGCCTCATCACGATGCTCGGCGGCACCTCGTTAGGTCATTAATCATGATCATCAGCATAGAAAAGTTTGCCAGGACGCATCCAGGCGACCATGCCGATCAGGTGGAGACATACTCGCTTGGTCGATTTATGGACGACCTTCATACCGACGATGACAGCGCCGCCTCGGAAGCCGACCGTGGCGAGACTCAAGAGTAGCGGCCATGGACGCGCGTCCCATCACGCTTGATGTCAACGACATCCACGCGCTTCAGAACAAGCGCAAGTCGGTGTTGCACTTGCCCTTCGAGCTCTCCCCGCGAACCCAGTACTCATCAGGCGAACTGCTATGGGTGCGTGAAGCAGCATTCATCTCGGGAACCCATTTTGCCGACCAGGCTCATGCGACGCATGCCGACGGGCGGGTGATCGGATACCAGGCGAGCATGAATAGCGATTCGATGGGGCTCGCGCAAGACTACGGCGTGAAGCGCACCCCCGCAATGAAGATGCCGCGCTTCGCCTCGCGTTTTACGCTCGCCATCGAGGCGGTGAGCATCATCTCGCTCGACCAAATCACAGAACGCGAAGCTCGGTTGACCGGCGTCTGGTTCGATGGCTTGCACTATCGCGGAGGCCGCCATCCAGTGCGCGGTACGCTTAATCGGCATGCGAATGCGCTCGATGCGTTTCGCGACGAGTGGTCGAGCATGCACATCAACACCGACTACTCGATGCATCGCAACCCGCGAATCCTTCGGTTGGCGTTCACGCCGATCTACCAAAACATCGACGAATACCTCGCAGAGATCGAGGCGGACGTATCGCCGGCGCTGTAATGCTTGAAGCAATCGCCGACTGACAGATTGGAGCACCCATGAGCAACATGCTGAAAATTCCCGTGACCGCAAGGCTGACCGAGCAGAGGGATCTGCGCGGCGCCAAACCCGTGGCACAACCACGAAAGCCCAATTTCAGCGATCGGCCTATCGGAGCGCCGATGGTCTACGAGCACGAGCGAATCCGTCAGCTTCGCCAGCAGCGCGTGAGCAACATGTGGCGAGCAAAGACCGGCGAAGCGGAAAACGAGAAGGGTGCCGCGCCGGAAAGCGACGCTCCGGCCCCATAATCAACGACGACAGGCAGGCGCCCGGCGGCCCGCTGGAAAAGCGTACGGTCGCACAAGTTGCTGGACATGATACTCAACGAGAACCGATATCCGCATTTGGCGGCGCTCGAGGAATTCGAGGACGATCTGCGTGTTGCGTACGCGCAGACGGGGGGCACCTATTTGCGGCCACGTCCTGACTTGCTTCACGCGATCGAGCCCGAGGGAGAAACGTACATTTCCGCCTCGCCGATCACGGGCGTGACGCCCGTGGAGGACGAACCAAACCCGATCTGCATGCTTTTCGTGACGGCGGTGTTACGCGATCGACCGCGATTGACCGATGAGCAGATCAACGCCTGCAACAGCTATACGGCGCTATCACACCTGGCGAAGTACAACGGGAACCAAGTGATGGCGGCCACCGCCGTTTCGATCTACGACGATCCGAAGCAGCGAAAGCAAAACATGTTTGTCGCGCTGCACTCTGCGTTCCTGCAGCGCACCTGGCTCAGTCAGGTGCTCTCAGGA
>Ga0105247_10002105_pt1 | contig 13755 bp, 8 predicted proteins | sample KBSS24metaG_FD_81519 | JGI IMG/M metagenome (GOLD analysis project Ga0105247, IMG submission 81519) | Switchgrass rhizosphere microbial communities from Kellogg Biological Station, Michigan, USA - KBS S2-4 metaG | ecosystem: Host-associated > Plants > Roots > Rhizosphere > Soil | place...
CGACGAGAAGGAGGTTCTCCGGCTTGATGTCGCGGTGGATGACGCCGGCGGCGTGCGCCGCCTCGAGCGCCGCGAGCACTTGCAGCGCGATCCGCACCGCGCGCTCCGGCGCGAGGCGCTTCCTCCGCTTCAGCACCTCGTGGAGCGAGCACCCGACGAGCCGCTCCATGACGAGGAACGGCGCCTCGTGGGGGTGCGCGACGAACTCGACCACGCGCGCGATGTTCGGGTGCTCGAGCGCCAGCGCCGCGTGCGCCGCGCGCTCGAAGCGCCGCGCCGCCGCATCGTCGCCGGCGACCGCGTGGAGCACCTTGATCGCCCACTTCCGCCCGCGCCCGTCGAGCGCTTCATAGACGGCCCCCACCGAGCCGACACCGATCAACTGCCACAGGCGGTAGTATGAGCCTGGTTCCCTGCCGCGCAGCTCGCCCAGGTGCTAGTCATCCGCGGTTCCCCACCACATGGCGCGGGACAATCGCACCCACCGTTTGGGATCGCTAGAGCGCCGAAAGCTCAACCTCATTTGCTTGCACCGGCGCGTCACCGCGTCGTTGCCGGGCGAGAGCGCTGCGCGCTTCGTCGCTCGCCTACCCCCCCAGCGCTCTTGCGTTACCCATTCTCCCCCGCGTCTTCGGGTGTCGAACCATCACCAGCGTCAGGTGCCCCGTCTTTGGGTGTCGAGCCATCGCCACCGCCTCCACCTCGCCGGCGCCGACCGCGAGATCTTCACCTCCGACGCCATCGCGTTCCTCCACGAAACGGCCGCCGCGCCCTCCGCGATATCGATCGCATCGCCACGCCGCCCTCCGCGACGCCGCTCGCCGCAAGAAGAAGCTCGTCGAACGCGACTCCGTCCTCCGCGCCGCCGAAAGCCGCACCCCTCCTCCGTAGATTGCCATCGCCTCTCGCTGCGCCGCGCCGCCCGCCGTGATGACCATCTCGGCGGCGCGTTCGCGTCACGCCGACCATGGCCATCGCGCTCCGGGTGCGCTCCGCCCCATGACGCGATGCCCGTCACATGGCGCTGCCCGACCCGCTGCCGACGGACATCGCTGAGCCGGATCACAACGCCATCAGCCAGCCGGCTCGGCAACAGTTGCCGGCATGCCGGTGGTGCAGCTCGCCGGAATGATCGCGCCGATCGTCGTGCCCTTCCTCTCGGAGATCGCGAAGGCGTTCATCCAGAAGTTCAAAGAGAAGGCCATCGAGAAGAGCGCCGAGGAAGCGGTCGAGTACCTGAGCAAGCGCGTCGTGAGCGATGTTGCGAGTCCAAAAAGTCCGCCGAAGAACTGCGAGACGCGCTGTTCGATGATCTTGTGAAGGCGGGCTGGGAAAAATCGAAGGCCGAGCAGGCCGCGACGGAGCTGTATCGCCACGGAGAGAGTGTGGCGCGCAAAACGGTGGAGCATGCGAAGAAGAAAGGGCGATAGGCGGGCCGGCCCGTCCAAGACCGGCGTGCCCATCCGTCACGGTGAGCGCGCGAAAGCGGATGTTCTGAACATCTTACTTTATGGACGGGCCGCCGCCGACCACGAACCAGCGTGTTCGTGGTCGGCAGCTCAGGCCACACGTCCTCGGGTTACTTCATCGCGGCGATCTGGGCGTCTGTGAGCAGTCCGCGGCTGGTGATGGTTGACTGCTCGGTGCTCGTCAGGTTGCCTCCGGCGTAGGCCGTAACAAGGTAAAGCTCAATCTTCGGGTTGGTGATGGTGTAGAGGAGCCCGAAGCGGTTCTCGGGAGCCGCCTTGGAGGGCTCATCGAGGAACTCGTACGTCACGACCGATTGAATCGGCTGGCTGCCCGACCAGTTGCGGATCTCCATCAAATGCTTGTTCACGGAGCTCAGGCACGCCTCGGTTTTGGGCTGGCCGGCGGTGTTCTCGTAGTCGCTGTCGTAGATCTCGCCGCAGTTGAACTCGTTGATGGTGATGGCCTTGCCGAGGAGGGACAGCTGATAGAGCGGTCCGTTCGTGCCGAACCAAGGGTCGGAGGCGAGGCTCGCGTCCCCATAGTGCGGGTAGATATGGTATCCGGTCACGTCCCAAACGACGTTGTTCTGTTGCAGGAAGTAAAGCCAGCCGAAGTCCTTGCCGATGACGCCGACGATGGCACGCTGGCCCTGGTCTCGAATGGCACGCGCGGCGCCGCGGGTCGCGGCCATGACCGAGGCGACGCAGGGCTTGCCTTGATAGGGGGTGGTGCTCGTGCCGGCGCTGTTCCAGGGGACCTCGTTGGTGAACCACTGGAAAAGCTGCGCCTCGTTGAAGACCTCAAAGTCGTGCACGATGTCCTTCATCGCGGTGACCATCTGGGAGGTCTGGTTGTAGGAACTCGTCTCCACGGCAGAGAGGTTGGTGCTGCACGAGCCGTCCCACTGGTAGCTGTTCTGGACGACCAGTTGGGCGCTGCCGCCGTTGGCGTTGATCTTGGTGATCTGGTCGCGGGGCAACGTCATGTCGCTGTTGACGATGTAGTCCAACCGAGCGACCCGCAGGTTGCGGTTGGCCATCACCGACGCGAATTGGGTGTTGGCCGAGGTCGAGCCGCCTCCCGTGTGAGTGTTGGTGCCGATCTGCGGGCCAGACGTTCCGACGCTCAGGGATTCGGTGAGCGTGTTGTTGTTCTCGTTGGACTCGGCGATGCGGTTGACGTCGTCGACCCACGCCTGGATCGTGTGCGTGCCGGCGGTCGCGGTCCACGTGCTCGAGCCGCCCGGGCCACTGTTTGCCGTGACGGTGCGCGTCGCGCCGGGAGCGAGCGATGCGGTGCTGTTGTCCGACCAGGACACTTGCGTGCCGTCGACGCTGAAGGAAACGCTATGGATCGTGTTGCTCGGTGTGGCGCCGGAGCCCTGGTTCATGATCGTGACGCTGAAGGTGACCGCATTGCCGGAGGTAGGCGCGGACGGTGACCACGCGATGTCGGTGACGACGAGGTCAGGGGTACTCACCGTGCTCGCGGCCTGGAAATGGCTCTGCACGCGGCTGGCCGAGAGCGCCGTCGGGTAGACGGCGAATTCGTCGAGGTACGTCTTCCCGTAGACGTCGGCGCGACCGATCGCGAGCACCGACGCATCTGTGTTGCTCGGGTAGGTGGCCGCGGCGCAGGTCGTGTCGAGGGCCCCGTTCACGTACCAACGAGGGATGTGTGTCGTCGCGTCGTAGGTGAGGACGTAGTGCTTGTACCCGGTCGTCACCAGTTGGGCGCTGGTCGAGACCTGGCAGCCGTCGATGTCCGCTCGCTTGAAGGTCGGGCGCTGGGCCGAAGTGTAGTAGATAAGGTAGCTGGTGCCTCCTGATCCGGCGTTTCCCTTGCTGACAATGCCGGGCCAGGTGTTCACGACCGAGCCGCTCGACTTTGCAAAGAACTCGATCGAAAAGCTCCCGTTGAGTCTCAGGGCTGAAGAATCGGGAACCTCGACACGACCGTTGACGCCATCGAAGAGTGCGGCCTTGTTCGTGGTGTCCGCGAGGGCTCCGGTCTGTCCGAACGAAACGCCGCCGAGATACGTACCGTTGCGGCCGTCGCCGGAGGAATCGTCGGCGACGGTTCCCGTGGTCTCTTCAAATCTCCAATAGCCGGCCGGCGTATCGGCAGCGGCCGCGGTCGGGTATGAGGACGTTCCGCCGCCCGCAATCTCGATGTAATCGACACCCATGTAGCCCCAGTCTTTGAGCACGGCGACGGTGTTCGTGCCGTTGACCAGCGAGACGCCGGTCAACGTCACCGTCGCCCAGGCGCTGCCCGTTGCGGGGAAGGACACGTCTTGGTTCGCGCCCCCGTCGATCGAGATGTAGTTTTGCTGCGCCGTCCACGCTTGGTACCGGATCCGGACCTCGTAGGTGCCCGCATCGACGCCAGGGAAGCTCAATGTCACCTTGTCGCCGTTGGCCGTGAAGTTTCCGACGAAGCCAGTACCCTCGTACCCGGCAACGTCGGTGCGTACGCCGATCCCAGTGCCCGAGATCGTCCCAGTCTCGGCCTGGACTCGCAGCGGCGAGGCGAGACCGAGCTCCCCTGTGCTGGTCGGCTCCTCGGGTTTGTCGTCGAGCGAGCAGGCGACAGCGGCCAACGTCATGACTACGAGAGCGCGTTTAGCGAGCTGGTTTCGCATAAAAATTCCTTTCCCAACGAGGCGGGCCACCCTAGCGGGTCCCGCGGCGTGTTGGAGTTGAGGTGGCGGCTCATTCGCCCCCGAGCGAAGTCTCGGGGTGCTTGAGAAACCGCCGGCGCAGGAGACTGCCAACTTGGTCGGCAATTCCGGCGGGGACTGATCTTGCCGACACCGTTCGGTCCGATGAGGACGGCGTTGACATCTTCATCGAGGAAGCCGAGGGTGAAGAGGTCATTGATGGCGGAGCGGTCGGCCTCGCGCGGCCAGGTCCAGTCGAAGTCGGCATCGGTTGAAGGCGCCGATGCGTGCGTTGCGCAGGCGGCGCGCAAGGCCCCGGCGGCGGCGTTCGTCTTCCTCGATTTGGAGAAAGCTCGTGGAGCAGGGGTTGTCGGCGACGTCGGAGAACGCGGCGAGGAGGCCGAGGAGGCCGAAGAGGCCGAGGCGGCGGAGGCGCGCTCCACCGCGAAATTCGATTTATGCTCTCGTCAGCGTGGCAAGGTAGCTCTCCAGTATAACCAGCTCGGCGGCGGTCGGCGCACCCTTGCCTGCGATGACCGCGTAGACGTTCCCCCTGAAGCCGTCACGTAGCCAGTAATTGATGTAGCCCCAGCCGATCAGCATCTGGGTCAGCACGCTGGGCGCGAAGGTCGCGCTGCTGCTCGCGACCACCGCGGAATTGACGCGCAGGCTCTGCGAACCGGGCGCCGAGGTCAACGAGACTACCGCCGGCGTGTTGGGCGAGAGCTGAGTCGGGCTCGTCAACTGCACCGTCTTGCCTTTGGCGTCGATCCAGTTCGCCTGCGGCTGGCTATTGACGAAGGCGAGCTCGGACGTGTAAGCCGCCTCGGCCTTCGAAGCCTGGAACAGCACGCCTGTATTGCTCGTCCCCGGGACGCTCGCCGCCGCGATCACGAAATGCGCATCCTCGATGTTGTAAGGCACCCGGTTGCGCGGCTGTGCCTGGATCCCGGGTAATGGCTCGCACTTCCTGCACCAGAACCCATAGGTGTCATAGACCGTGTGATCGGAATTCTTCCTGCCGTTCGTCACGCGCATCACGGGCACCGACGCCGTCCCCGTCGCGGCGTTGTCCTTATTAATCCAGTTGAGCATCTCCATCGCGTTGCCGGGGCTCGAGCCGTAGCCCGAGTCGCAGATGGCACGCACCGGCTGCCCGTCCGCGGAGGGCGTGCCCTGCATGTAGTCGGTGTAGCCGTCGGCGAGCTCCCATTTGCAGGCGCTGTATTTCGCGAGGATGGCCATCGCACCGTCGAACAATCTGGTGCTGGTCCCGTAGGCCACGGGATCGAACAGCGAATACACCGTTCGCGGTGGCGGAGCTTGCCGATTGGCTGTGTAAGTCAGGGTGGTGATGGCGCTGCACGCGGGCGTGAACGTGTACGTATCCTGCCCGTTGGCGCCGGCTGGAATCGTCAGCTGCGACTTGCTCAGGGCGCCGCCGTTGCTCGAGGTCACCGAGAGGGTCACGGGGCTGGGCAGGTAGCCTCGAGCATAGACTGTGATGGTGATGGGCGTCCCCGGTGACGCATAACCTGGCCCGTCGTCGAACAACGTGGCCTGTGCGATACCGGCCGCTGCCAGCAGCGGGCCGGCCACCGCCGGATGCAAGGTCTTGTTCTGATGCCAGCCCGGCACGTGGTTGATCGCGTAATTGTGAATCGGCCAGTGTGCGCCGCCCATCCAGCTGTAGACCTCGCAGCCTTGCTGCCGGGCGTAGTTGACGGCGCGCGTGAACATCTCCTGCCAGCGCCAGTCGTCGACCGGCATGCCGGTCTCGGTCAGCGCGAGCTTGACGCCATGGGCTGCAGCCCAGTCGGTCGCCAGCTTGACGCGGTTCATGCCGGTATCCAAATCGATCGGTACCGCGCCGAATCCCGCGCTGTAGTTCTTGGCGACCTCGGTGTCGTAGTCGAAGGCGTTGCCGCTGCTGGACGCGTCGAGGTACATGTGGACCTCGTAAATCAAATTGGCGCCGGCCAGTGGCCACGCCGGATTCACCGTACCGATGGTCATCGCCGCGTCCCATCCGTTGCTGGACAGATAGATCGGGTTGGTCGGGTCGACGGCGCGGATGGCGTTGATCGCCGCCTGAGCGAACGCCGGCCAGATCGTCAGGTCTTCTCCGTAGTACGACTCGACGGTGCCGCCCGGCTGGGGCATGTCGTGCGGCTCGTTCATCAGTCCGTAACCGCCGAAGCCGGGGTGGTTCTTCCACATGTTCGCGACACGGGTCCAGAAGTCCGCGAAGCTGGACTGCGTGAGCGTTGCACCCGCGGCCAGCGCGAAGATCCGCACCTGGACCTGCGAGGCATCGGTGGTGTAGGGCCTGACCAGGGGATTCGAAGAGGTCGTCAGGCCGATCACTGATCCGTCGGCCTGGAACTTGAAATCCTGGTAACGGCAGTAGTTGTGGCAATCGATGATGCACTTGATGCCGGCGGCCGCGTGCGCGTCCAGCACGTCCGTGATGTAGGACGCATAGCCCGCGTGGAGAGCGCCGGGCGCGCCGATGATCGCTTGGGCCGCCGTGTTGGCGAAGGTGTCGTGGAGCATGGGCTGGAGCAGCTCCCACTGGATCGGCAAACGATTCTTGGTAAAGCCGGTGGCCGCCAGGTAAGCCACGTCGACTTTGCGCGGCACCGTGAAACTGATATTGGGCATCGTGCTCCCACCGTAACGCAATCCTGGCCTGGCCCACTCCATGCCCGAGAGGTTGGTGCCTATCGTGGGGCCGCTGATGAGGTTGGACGGCGCCGTGGCCAGTGCAGGTGAGGAGTCGGGGCGGAAACCGATATTTGTATTTGACATACGCACGAGACCTGCGCCGGGTCGAAGCCTTGGGTCGACATCGACTCGGACGACATGCTCGAAGTGCTTGCGGCGGTGAAGGGCTAGGTGATGCGCGCGCTCGTGGAACGAGCCAGCCGCGCGCTGGAGCGCTCCCGCCCCGATGCACCTCATCGAGAGCGAGCTGTTCGGTCACGAGCGTGGCGCGTTCACCGGCGCCGTCGCCGCGCGTCCCGGCGCCCTCGAGGCTGCGGGGCGCGGGACGGTCCTCCTCGACGAGATCGGCGAGCTCCCGCTGGCGAGCCACTCGAAGCTCCTTCGCGTGCTCGAAGAGAAGGGATTCGAGCGGCTCGGGGTCGAACCGGCCGATCGCGCTTCACGCGCGCGTCATCGCGGCGACGAACCGAGACCTCGACGAGATGGTCGCAGCCGGGACGTTCGATCGCGGGAGACTACGTACGATTGCACGAGGCTGGACAACGACGTCAATGGGGATGTCGGATTTTTGAATAGCAAAATCAGCACACCCGATGGCGGCGCGCCCGGCACATACGTTGCGTGGGGGTCGCAATGCCTCTCGCAGCTGGGGGCCACCGTCGCGGAGCCACGCCTGAATGTCAGATTTTCGAAATTATGACAAGAAGGGCCGGCACTGACGAGCACATTCCGCGGAGAACCATGCTCGTCGGCGCACCGTTGCCAAAACATGCCGGCAAGTTCGAGCTCACGAGACGGGCGCAAGGTTGGAATAGTCGTCTCCCTACATTTGGCCTCGATGGTCGGGACACAGGGCGACGCTGGTCTGATCACGGTGAATCCGCCTCGCCGGCGTCTTTATACGACACACGCGCCCAGGGATTGCGGCATCACCCTAGCCCCACAAAACGCGAAGCGCGAAAGTCGACGCTCGGGTCGGGCGTAGAGGATCCGCCGCACGACCGAGGACGGTCCGGAGCGCGATCGCGGCCCGCCTGGTCGCGCGCGGACGGCGCCGCGAGGCGATGAGCGCCGAGTCCCGCCCTCACCGAGGCAGGGTCACGAGGTGACGCCGGCGAGCGACGCGGCGAGGCTCGCGCCCGCGCCCGCCGCGATGACCCAGAGCGCGTCGACCTTCCGCAGGAGGGCGACGAGGCCGAGCGCCGCGATCGCCGCGGTGAGCGGGCCCACGACCGCGTCGCGCGCGAGGGGCACGGTCGACGCGACGAGGAGCCCGGCGCTCGCGAGCACGATCGCCTGGAGCATCCCTTTGACGCGCGGGTGCTCGGCGCGAGGTCCGATGAAGCGCATCAAGAGGAGGACGGCGAGCGCGGGCGTCGCCATGGCCAGCCACCCGGCGAGCGCTCCGGCGAGGCCGTCCGCGAAGTAGCCGACGCTGACGACGTAGACGCCGACGGGCCCCGGCGTGCTCCGGGTGATGACGACGGCGGCGTTGAGCTGGTGGTCGGTGATCACGTGGCGGTGCACCACCAGCTCGTCGCGGAGGACGGGCAGCGACGCGAGCCCGGCGAACGTCGTGGCGGTCGCCTTCAAGAAGAGGAAGTAGAGCGTCAAGAACCTCACGCCGAGGTCTCCCGCGCCGGCCACAGCGCGCCCGCGGCGGCCGCGATCAGGAGCACCTGGAGGGGCGACAGCGAGGCCGCTGTCACCAGCGCGATCGCCCCGGGCACGATGACCAGCGCCCTCCCGAGGTCCGCGCGGACGTGCGGGCGCGCGAGGCCCCACGCGGTGTTCAGCATCAACGCGACCGCCGCGGCGAGCGCGCCGCGGAGGGCCGCGACGAACGACGCGCTGGTCTGCCCGAGCTCGTAGAAGCGCGTCACCACGACGGCGAGGAGCGAGCAGGGGAGCGACGCCGCCCCGAGGGCCACGAGGGCGCCGCTCCCGCGCCGCACCGTCCAGCCGACCGCCGCGCAGAACGCGAGGAGGTTCGTCCCCGGCGTCAGCCGCGAGAGGGCGTAGGCGAGCTGGAACTGGGACTCCGAGATCCACGCGCGCCGCACCAGCACCTGCTCGCGGAGGGTGGCGATGGTGGCGCTCCCGCCGCCGAAGGTGAGGTTGCCGTATCGGGCGAAGACGGCCCCGAGGTCCGAGAGGCGGGGGGCTTCGGCGGGACGCGTGCGCGCGGGCGGCATCGGGGCGCCGAGCATGCCCGCTCCGCGCCCTCGCGCGAAGGGCCGAGCGCGAGGGCCGGTCGATCGAGCCCCTCTCGGCGGCGGCGACCGACCGTCGTTCGAGGCGCCCTCTCGGGGGCGGCGATCGACAAAAGCCGAAGACGCGCGGGCCGCAGAGGGCGCGCGCGTCTCGGGGAGCGTGATCGCTCGGATATCGAAGCTCGCTGCGGGACCGCCGCTCTCGTCAGGAGGACGTGAAGACCGCGGCGCGCTTCACTCGCACTTCTCGCTCCAGCGGCTCACGAAGACGCCGCGGCCGTCGTTCTTGTCGAAGCCGTCGCTGTACACGCCCTCGAGCGCGCCGACGCTCTTCGGGTCGCGCGTCCCCCAGATCCCGGCGAAGCCGCCGTCGCCGTACTTGCCCGCGAGGAGGCCGCGCGCCTCGCCGTTGACGCCGATGTACTTGCCGAAGAAGACGTTGGCGTCCTTGCGCGGCGCGTGACCCCAGATGCCGCGGACGTGGCCGACCCGCTCGCCGTCGCCGTCGATGACCTGGCCGCGGAAGCCGCCGAGCGCCGCGCGGAGCTTCACCCAGCGGCCGAAGAGGAGGCCGCGCGAGCAGCCGGCGACGTCCTCGTAGCCGATCCACGCGAGGCCGTTCGAGGTGTTCGGGACGCGATCGACGCCGCCCTCCTTGGCGGCGAGCTGCGACAGGTCGAGGTCGGTCGTGAGCGTCTCGGTCTTGAAGTGGAGCACCGGCGACGCGTTCGCCGGGACGACGACGTGCAGGAAGAGGCCGTCGACGAACGGGAGCGTGTGCGAGACGAACGAGACCGTCTTCGCGTCGGTGCGCGGCGAGACCGAGTCCTTCGCGTCGAACTGGAGCGTCTTCTTCACGCCGATCGCGCCGTCGTCGATCGACACGCTGCCGGTCCACGTCGCGAGCTGCGGCTCGGTGTCGGCGGCGGTCGCGTCGGCCGGCGCCGGCATGTGGCCCCAGAGGAGCGCGAGGTGGTAGCGCTTCGCGCCGGGCTGCGCGGCCGGGCCGGTCGTCATGTCGGTGGGGTCGGCGCCGTTGGCGTCGAACGAGTCGAGGCCCTCGACCTGCGGGTCGCCGAACGACGGCTGCTCCGAAGACATCGACAGGTTGCCGTCGCTCGTGTCGAGCGCCGACTGCACGGTCGCCGGGTCGTTGTAGCCGCCGGGCTCCGGCGGGGCGGACGAGCTGCTGGCGCAGCCACCGAGGACGAACAGCGTACAGGCACCGAGAACGGACGAGCGAAGCGACATGGTCATATCCTCCGAGCGGCTCTGAGTTCCCTACCTCCGTGGTGGGGCGTGGCCGTCGCGGACCCTTAGAGCACGCCGCGGGCCAACCCCGTCGGGCTCGATTCGCCGAGAAATCGCGATGACTCCGCCTCGAATTCGCGCCCGACGGACCTCGGGGGGTGCGTCCACTGGACGCCCGCGGGTCCCCCTCGTATCTGAGCGCGCATGTCGATCTTCGCGTTCCCGCGCAACCTCGTGGTCGCCGCGAGCGCCGGGACCGGGAAGACGCACAGCCTCGTCGGGGTGATGGTCCACCTGATCGTCGGCGCGTCGCGCCCCGAGCCGGTGGATCCGGCGCGGATCGTCGCGACCACGTTCTCGCGGAAGGCCGCGGCCGAGATCCGCGCGCGCCTCGCCGTCGCGCTCGATCGCCTCGCCGCGCGCGATCCCGCCGCGCCGTACCGCGGGGACCTCCTGGCGATCGGCGCGGACGGCGCGGGCGGGAAGAGGTGGACCGAGGCGGAGATCGCGTACCGCGCGCGGCGCGGGCTCGATCGGCTCCCGCTCGCGCAGATCGGCACGCTGCACGGCTACGCGACGACGCTCGTCCGGGCGCACGCGTTCGAGGCGGGGCTCCCGCCGTCGTTCGATCTCGCCGACGAGCTCACCGCGGCGGCGCAGGCGGAGGAGGGGATCGAGCGGGCGATCGCCGCGGCCGCCGAAGAGGACCCGATGGCGATCCACGAGCTCGTCCGGGCGGCGGGGAGCGTCGAGCGCCTGGTGGCGGAGCTCGCGCGCGTCCTCGCGCGGATCGAAGAGGACGGGCGCGGCCCCGAGGAGCTCGCGATCGCGGCGGACGACGCGGCGGTGGTGGAGCGGCGGATGAGCGAGCTCGTCGATCACGCGCGCTCCCTCGTCGGCCACGACAACGCGAAGATCCGCGAGGCGGCGCAGCGCGTGGTCGGGGCGGTCGATCGCGACGAGCGGCGCGCGCGCGACGGCCGCGACGCGGACGAGGGCGAGGGCGAGGGCGATCGCGACGAGCGCGAGGAGGCCGTCCGCCTCTTCTGCGAGCAGCGGAAGACGACCAAGATCTCGGATCCGGCGCTCGGCTTCTTCGCGTTCCGCGACGCGCTGCCGAGCGCGCCGACCAACGGCGAGCGGGGCGCGAAGCTCGCGCGCGCGTGGCGGATGCGGCACCACTTCGCCGAGCGCGCCGTCACGGTGCGCGCGCTCCTCGCCGCGTCGGCGCGCGAGATCCGCCGCGCGCGTCACCGCGAGGCGGTCCTCGCGTTCGGCGACGTGCTCCGCGGCGCGCGCGACCTCTTGCGCGACCACCCGCACGTCGCCGCCGAGGTGGGCGCGGGGATCGACGCGCTCCTCGTCGACGAGTTCCAGGACACGTCGCGGGTGCAGCGCGAGCTCGTCCAGCTCCTGTGGGACGCGAGCCCGTCGACGCGCGCGCCCGGCGCGGTGCCGCCGATCGACGGCCTGCGGCGCGAGGGCCTCTTCGTCGTCGGCGATCGGAAGCAGTCGATCTACGCGTTCCGCGGCGCCGACGTCGCCGTCTTCGCCGAGCTCTCGGTCGGCCTCGCGGGCTGGCGCGCGCGCGAGGCGCTCGGGATCGAGCCGGACCGGGTGCGCGAGCCGCCGTCGCCGCTCGCCGACTTCGTGTCGCTCCGCCACAACCGCCGCGGCGAGGCCGAGCTCCTGGCGTTCGCCAACGCGTTCTCGCGGCGGCGGCTCGCGGGGAGCGGCAAGGAGCTGTTCGACGTCCGGTACGTCCCCGAGACGGAGGACCTCCTGGTCCCGCCGGAGCGCGCCGCGCCGCTCGATCCGCGCCCGCGGACGACCTGGATCCGCCCGCCGCTCGGCAAGGACGCGCGCTCGTCGCGGATCGACGAGGCGTTCGCCATCGCGGCGCGCGTCCGCGCGATCGTCCTCGAGGGCAGCGCGCCTCGCCTCACGGTGCGCGGGCGGCGCCCCATGTTCCGCGACGTGGCCGTGCTCGCGCAGACCAACGAGATGCTCGACACGACGGCGTACGCGCTCGCCGCGTTCGGCGTCCCGCACGTCGTCGCGGGGCGCGGGTTCTACTCGGCGCGCGAGGTGCGCGACCTCCTCGCGATGCTCACGCTCCTCGTCCGCCCGCGCGATCGCCTGGCGCTCCTCGAGGTGCTCCGCGGCGCGTGGGGCGGCCTCTCCGACCGCTCGCTGCTCGGCCTCACCGAGCCCGAGACGGGGCTGGTCGATCTCGAGCGCTGGGACGCGGGCCCGCGCCGCGCGCTGATCGAGCCCGAGGACGCCGAGCGCCTCGCGACGCTCGCCGCGATCGTGAAGCGGCTGCGGCGGAACGTCGACCGCATCCCGCCCGGGACGCTCCTCCGCGAGGCGGTGCGCGAGCTCGCGCTCGAGGAGGCGCTCGTGCAGCTCCCGCGCGGCGTGCAGCGCGTCGCCAACGTGCGCAAGCTCCTGCGGATCGCCGACCGCGAGAGCGGCGCGCGCGCGCTCCTCGACCGCCTCCGCGCCGCCGCCGATCGCGAGGCGATCGAGACGGAGGCGGCGACGTTCTCCGACGACGACGACGCGGTGCGCCTGCTCACCGTGCACGCGAGCAAGGGGCTCGATTTCCCGATCGTCTTCGTCCCCGAGGTCGCGATGGACCCGCCGCGCTCCGACCCGTCGCCGTTCCTGGTGCGCCCCGGCGCGGGCGACGCCCGAGGCGTCCTCTCGGTCGCCGTCGCCGACCCCGCCGGCCGCCGCGTCGAGCCGCCGTCCTTCGCCGAGGCGCGCGACGCGGCGCGCGCCCGCGATCGCGCCGAGCGCGCGCGCCTGTCGTACGTCGCGGTGACGCGCGCCTCGGAGGCGATGTTCCTCGTCGGCGATCGCCGCCGCCCCAAGAACGGGACGTCCGACGCCTACGAGGCGTCGGTGGTCGCCGTGCTCGAGGCGCTCGCCGCCGACGACCGCGGCCCGGAGGCGACGGGCCTCGCCGTCGACGCGCTCGCCGAGCCGCCCTCGCGCGTCCGCGAAGGCCCCGCGGACGACGGGCTCGGCGGCGAGGCGCCGGACGGCGCGCACCTCCACGATCGCTCGGATCGCGCCGCGCCGGAGCGTGGCGCCTCGGACCGCGGCGCGCCGGCGGGCGCGGCGCCCCCCGATCGCGGCGCGGTGCCGGGCGCGCCGCCGCGGCTCCGCCCCGCGTGGCGCGCCCTGCCGATCGCGACCGTGGCCCTCCAGGATTTCCACCACTGCGCGCGCCGCTTCCAGCTCGCGCACGTGCTCGATCTGCCCGAGCGCGATCTCCCGCCGCTCGCCGTCGCGTCGGTCCCGCGCGACGAGCCGGACGCGTCGAGCGGGCCCGCCCCGGGGCTCGACGCGCGGGCCGAGGGGACGCTCGCGCACCGCGTGCTCGAGCGGATCGACGCCGGCGCGTTCGGCAGCCCGACCGCC
>Ga0105247_10002107_pt1 | contig 13751 bp, 11 predicted proteins | sample KBSS24metaG_FD_81519 | JGI IMG/M metagenome (GOLD analysis project Ga0105247, IMG submission 81519) | Switchgrass rhizosphere microbial communities from Kellogg Biological Station, Michigan, USA - KBS S2-4 metaG | ecosystem: Host-associated > Plants > Roots > Rhizosphere > Soil | place...
GCACGGGTCCGCGTAGACGAGCGCGCCGCTCGCGCCGACCCGTGCTGGCTCCCGGTCGCGTCCGGCCCAAATCGCGGGGCGGCCAGAGCTCGTGCAGGCCATCGACGAGCGCTGGTCGAAGGAGGCGCTGCAGACGAACGCGCTCGGCGGCAGCACGGAGCGACAGACCTGGTAGCCCCGGGGCGCGGGACTCGCCCTCGGCGACGAGCGCGCCCCCGGATCCTCAGATCACCGGCTCGATCGTGACGCGTAAGCGCCGCTCTTCGCCGGGCTCGACGGTGAGCAGAGACTCGCCGGTGTTGAGCGCGTCGCCCGGGCTCGTCCACGGCTCGAGGCAGACGAAGTCCTTGCCGGCGAGCGTCCACACCACCCACCGCGTGTACTCCTCCGACGCGCGCAAGAGGACGCCGCCGTCCGCCGTCTCGAGGCGCGCCTCGCGCGGGGCCGGCTCGTCCGGCGGGATCGCGAGGTGCAAATCCACCTCGGGCGCGGTGAGGTCGATGGTCCCTATCGTGACGTCGCGCTTGCTCACGTTGTCGAACCCGCGCGTCGCGGTCGTCGGGATTCGAGCGCGGGCCTTGTCGCGCACCGCGAAGTACGGGTGGAACCCGAAGCCGAACGGCATCGGCGAGGCGCCGGTGTTCTGGACGAGCGCGTCGATCGCGAGCCGCGCCCCCTCCAGCGCGTAGGTGAGCTCGACGTCGAAGTCCCACGGATAGGCGGCGCGCGTCGCGTCGTTCGACGTGAGGCGGAGCGTGGCGGAGGCGTGCGGCGCGACGGAGGTGCGCGCGACGCTCCACGGGAGCTCGCGCGCGAAGCCGTGCTGGCGGAGCGCCCCGGCGCGGCCGGCGCGCGACCACGCGTCGCCGGCGAGGCGCCCGGGCGATGGGAACAACACCGGCGCGCCGCCGCGGACGTTCTTCTTGGGGTCGCGCAGCGTCGCCTCGTCCAGGTAGAAGACGTCGCGATCGCGGACGCGGAAGCGGACGGCCATGCCGCCGCGCCCGGGCGCGAGCGCCACGGAGCTCTCCCGGGTCTCGTCGGCGAGCTCGAGGAGCGGTCCGGGCGCCGCCCCCTGCTCGGCGCCCTCCATCGCGCGGGTCGTCACGGTCGGCATCGCCGGACGATAGCACCGGCGCGTCCTCGGCCGCCGCGGCGCGCGGACCCCTCGCGCGCCCGCTCGCCGCGTCAGTGCGTCTGCGTCTTCAGGAACGCGTAGATGTCCGCGAAGTCGGCCGCCGTGAGCGTCTTGCCGTTCGCGGCCTTCTTCGTGAGCCAGTTCGGCATCTCGGAGTCCAGCGAGACGCCGAGGTCGTCGACGTCGGCTCGCGCGGCGAACGCGAGGGTCGCCGCGTTCCAGTCCGGGTCGGCCGCGACGTTCCCGTCCTCGGCGTTGAGCCCCGGCGCGTCGCCCTTCCCGTGCGCGGTCGCGCCGTGGCAGGTGGCGCAGTTCGCCGCGAACGTCGCCTTGCCGGCGGTCGCGTCGCCGGCCGGCGGAGCGCCGATGGAGATCGTCGCGGTCACGGCCCCGCCGGTCCCGAAGCCGATCTTCGGGAGCGCGGCGCCGCGCGGCGCGACGCCGATCCGCGCCGACACGACGCCGGCCGGCGTGACGCCGCCGACGACGGCGGTGACGTCGACCGTCGGGCTCGTCGCGGTGCCGCGATCGAGCACCCAGAGGACGCCCGCGCCGTTCGCGTCGGGCGCGCGGCCCGGGTTGACGAGCCACAGCGCGGCGGGCGCGTCGCCTCGCTCGGGCAGCACGCCGGCGTCGGGCTCGGTGCCCGCGGCGAGCGCGGTCACGACGGGCGGGCCGGACCACGTCACCGTCGCGCCGCTCGGGAGGGGCGCCGTCGTGCCGTCGGACAGCGTCTCGAGGACGACGAGCTGGAGGCCGTCGCCCGGCACGGCGGTGAGCGGGCCGCCCTCCGCCGTCGCGAGGCGATACCCGGTGACGGCGGCGGCGCCGGTGGCCGCGTCGGCCCCGGCGTCTTGCTCGGGCGAAGCGGCGCTCGTCGAGGAGCTGCACGCGGCCACGTGACCTGCGCCCACGAGGAGCGCGATGCACGATGCAAAAGAGACGTTGCGCATTTGGATGACGTTCACGGTTTCTCCCGATAGGCACCGATAGGCGAAGAGCGATCCGCTCCGGCGCGAAACCGAAGAAGCGGCGGACGTGTATTGGTCGACGCGCCGTCGCGCGTCAATTCCTAATGTAGGTGTCGCGCCGTTTCGGACGACCGGCCGACGCCGAGCACGACGTGGTCCACGCGCTCCGTTGCGGCGCGATCGCGGCGCGCGATACCGTGCGACGATGACCTCGACGCTCTCTGCCGTTCGCGTCGCCTGCGTGGCGCTCACGATGATCGCCGGATGCGGATCCAGCGACGATAATCCGCCGGGCACACCCGCGGGCGGCGGGGGGAGCGGCGGCGACGGCGGAACGGCGCCGGACGGCGGCACGGGCACGCCGCCGCCGCCGACGAACCCCGACGATGGCCCGCCCGCCGGCAACCCCGACGGCAAGGCGGTCGTCCCGGCGGCGGGCCAGGCCGAGGACGTCTCGAAGCCCACGACCGTCGTGGGCACGGGGAGCGCCGCGAGCTGCACCGGCGACGCGTTCGTGGCCGCCGTCGCGAAGGGCGGCGTCATCACGTTCGACTGCGGCCCCGATCCCGTGACGATCACGCTCACGTCGACGGCGAAGGTCTTCAACGACACCGCGCCCAAGCTCGTCATCGACGGCGGCGGCAAGGTGACGCTGAGCGGCGGCGGGAAGATCCGTATTCTCTATATGAGCACGTGCGACAAGGCGCAGGTGTATCCGGCGGGGCCGGGCGACTGCAACACGAACCCCGGAGTCCAGCTCGTCGTCCAGAACATCACGTTCGTCGACGGCAATGCCAAGGACATCGCCGACACCAACAACGCCGGCGGCGGCGGCGCCATCTACGCCCAGGGCGGGAGCCTCAAGGTGGTCAACGCGCGCTTCTTCAACAACGTGTGCGAAGACCTCGGCTCCGACGTCGGCGGCGGCGCGATCCGAAAGCTCGATTACCTCGTCGCGTCCGGCCTCGGTCCGAGCCGCCCGGTGTGGATCGTCCACAGCACGTTCGGCGGCAAGGCGGGCCTCGGCAACTCGTGCGCGAACGGCGGGGCGCTGAGCAGCATCGGCGCCTCGTGGAACATCGTCGACACGCTGCTCTCGGACAACACCGCGGTCGGCCACGGCGCGAACAGCGGGCAGGGCGGCAACGGCGGCGCGATCTACAACGACGGCAACGAGATCGTCCTCGACGTCACGAGCAGCCTCATCCAGGACAACAAGGCGAACGAGGGCGGCAGCGCCGTCTTCTTCGTCAGCAACGACAAGACGGGCTCGATCACCGTCACGGACTCCACGACGCAGCGTAACCCGCGCGGCACCTTCGAGACGCCGGGCCTCCCGGGCTTCTACGTCATCGCGAAGCAGCCCGCCCAGATCGTCGACTCGCAGATCCTGCGCTGACGGCCCCCGGTCCGCCGCCTCGCGCTCGGGCCGCGGCGGGCGGCGCGCGCCGGGAGCCCCGCGTCACCCGGCCCGGCGCGACGTACGACAGCTCGTCGCGCGGTATCTGCGGTGTCCAGGCGGTGATTGCGGTATCGTCAGCCCCGTTTGGCTCGGGGACCTTCGACGACGTCGCGCGCCTCCCGTTCGCGCGCGCAGCACTTACGACGGCGCGTCGCCGCGACCGCGCGCTCTTTGGGGGGGGTGCTCGGCGTCGTGCTCGCGTCGCGCCCCGGCGTCGCCGGCGCGCAGCCCGAGCTGTCGGGGCGGCTGCGCCTCCAGGGCGGGTACAGCCACGTGTCGAATCAGGGGACCGTGGAGGCGCCCGACGACGCGTGGCTCGGGATCACCCCGGAGGTGAGCCTGTTCGTGCCGGCGAGGCGCGCGCAGGCTCATTTCACGTACTCGCTGGCCGCGAGCAGCCATTCGAGCTTCGGCACCGACATCGCGAACCGGCTGGCGGCGGTCTCGTCGTTCGAGCTGTCGAAGCGCTCGTTCCTCCTCCTCTCGAGCGAGGCCAGCGAGACGTCGGTGTCGACCGCGCTCGCGACGCCCGCCGCGACGGGGCCCTCGGTCGCGACGGTCCCCCCGTCGGACAGCAAGCTCCTGACGGCGCGGCTCGCGACCGCCGTGTCGTACGACGTGAGCCCGTCGATGCGGCTCGGCGCCGCCCTCGACGGCGCGTTCGTGAGGATCTTGAACGTGACGCCGGTCGAGAACTACCTCGCGAACGCGTCGTTCTACGCGGAGCACGTGGGGAAGAGCGACATCGTCGGGGGCGACCTGCGCGCCGGATACGCGAGCACGCAGCAGCGGCCGCCCGCGCCCGATCAGCAGATCGTCGCGCTCTCGCTCGCGCCCCACTGGCGGCACGACATCTCCGAGACGCTCAACTCGTCGATCCGCGCCGGCGTGGCGGTCATCGTGAGCCCCGATCGGTACACGCAGGCGATCGCCGCGCCGTCCGCGCAGGGCTCGCTCCTCTACGGGCGCGACGCGGCGAGCTTCGAGCTGAGCGCGTCGATCGGGCCGCAGGCCAACGCGGTGACCGCGCAGCTCCTCAACGCGGAGCAGGTCGCGGGCCGCCTCGTCGTCCCGCTGTCGCTCCGCTACCACGTGCTCGCCGGCGTGTCGGCCGGCTTCCTCCACGGGCAGATCCTGAACCTCCGCTACGACGTCCCCACGCCGGCCCCCTTCGACGCGATCCTCGCCAGCCTGGACGTGGGGTGGGCGCCGTCGGAGGTCGTGCAGATCTACGGCCGCTACCAGCTCCTCGATCAGATCACCGCCGCGCCATCGGCGACCGCGACGTCCACCGACGCCGCGCTGCCGAACGCCTCGCCGGCCGCGCTCCGGAACATCGTGACGTTCGGCGTGCAGCTCTCCGTGCCGTCGCGGCCGATCCGGATCCCGACGCACTTCCCGCAGCGGGTCGACGGGACCGACGCTCCGCCCCCGCCCTGAGCGGCGCGCGCGCCTGTAAGCGCCGCAATGATCGCGGCGCCGGCGGCGCGCGCTACTGCGCCGCGCGGAGCATGTCCGCGACGTCTCCGGTGCGCGTGTGTCTCCGCTCTTCGAGGTCGACCAGGGTGGTGTCGTCGAGATAGAGCCGCGGTGTCCGCACGATCGAGAGGATCGCTTGCCAGTGGCTCGGCGCGATGTAGCGGTCGCCTTCGCGGCGCTCGAGCGCCGCGCGGACCAGGGGCAGGCTCTGCCCGCTCAGCTCGGGGAACAGGTGGTGCTCGACGTGATGGCTCAAATAGAGGTGCATCTTGTCGAAGAGCCACGTCGTCCGGACGCTCATCGTGTTCATGAGCGGATCGTTCTCCGGGGTGAGCGGGCGGACCTGATGGTTCGTCGCGACGTACGCCATGACCCAGATGTTGGCGATGAACATCGGGAGGAGGACGGCGAAGAACGCCCCGCGCAGCCCGACCGCCGCGGACAGCGCGATCCAGAAGACGATCATGCCGAGCGACTCGACGACCGCGCGGCGCCGATTCAGGCCCCGGTACGCCTCGGGGTTCCGCACGCTGACGAGCCACAGAATGAGCTGGTGGTGCATCGTGAGGCGCGTAGGAAAATAGAGGAGGCTGAGCGGGTGTTTCGAGCCGAGCGTCAGGCCGTGGAAGAACCTCGCGCCGGGGAGCGTCCGAAAGCGATCGATCCTCCCCGCCGTGTCCGGATCGACGCCGGACACGTTGCAGTGATGATGGTGCACGCGATTGTGCCAGACGCGCCACATGCTCGGCGAGATGCAGAAGATGGCGTGGCCGGCGAAGCCGAGCACGTCCTGCGCCCATCGCGGGCGGAAGATCGTCCCGTGGATCGCGTCGTGCGCGCCGGTGAAGAGCGTCCCGTAGGCGTGGCCGATGGCGATCGAGCCGAGGAGCGCGGCGTACCACGGGAGCCAGGGGCGCGAGACGAGCGCGGTCAGCGCGGCGACCGCCGCGGTCAAGAGCAACAAGACGACGCCAACCCACGGCCGCGGCGCGAACGCCGACGGCGGCAGCTCGCTGCGGATCGCCGTCCGCAGCGCGTGGACGGAGCTCGGCATTTTCATGGAACGCCCTTTCACGGATGCTGCTGCGTATACCACCGCGAATGGGCATACGCTACGCGAGCGAAGTCTGTAGTGCGTATATTTGGATTTTCCATAGGTGGGATATCGTGGGGGCGAGTCCGGCGCGGCGCGGTGGTGCGCCGCCGGCCCGATCGGCCCCTCCTGGTCCGGCATCTCCTGTCCAGGAGCAGATCCGCGGATATCGAATCATCTTCGATCTGCAAGATGACGTCGCGGGCGCCGTCGGACTCGGCGGCGGCGAGCGCCTCGCGCGCGCTCGCGGTCTGCTCCGGCCCGGAGCCCGGCGGGCTGCTGCACGCGGCGAGCGCGGACAGCGCCGCGGCGGGGATCGCACACCGGGCGATCGGGCCGAGGAGGCGCGGACGTTGTGCATTCATTGAGATGGCCCTCGTGGCCTCATGGCGTGTGGACGCAACGGAGCCAGGGTTATGACGTATCGACACGATCTGACAAGCGCCGAGCACGCGCGCGCCGCCGCGCTCAACGCGCGTGATCGCGGTACCAGGCCGACGCGCCGAGCGGGATCAGCTTCGGCGCTCCGTCCCGGAGCTCGACGCCGAGCGACAGGAAATCCTTTCGCACGAGGAACACGCCGTGCGACCGCTCGTCCCGCGCGTGGAAGCGGCCTTCGAGGTGGTACGAGCCCGCCTGCAACACCACCGGATCCGCGTCGAGCTGCGACGGCCCGACGCGGAGGTGGACGGATCCGCCGAGCCCGTCCGTGTCGAGCCAGCCGCCGACCCAGTCCGGCAGATCGAGCGGCGCGATCGACAGGAGCGGCCGCGCGTCGCGCCCCTGGATCCGCGCGACCGCCTCGAGCGTGCCGGCGCGGAGCGACGCGGACGCGAGATCGACGCGGCCGCTCCAGTGCTTCGTCGCGTCGTGCTCGCCGCCGACGGCGTCCGCGTCGCGCACCTCGACGCTGCTCCCGGTCAGATCGAAGACGCCGGTGTGGAGCGATCCCTTCGGCACGCGGAGGTCGGCGCGGAAGGTCCCTTCGACGTGGTTCTTCTCGTAGTCGACGAGCGAGCGGCTCGCCGCCGTCGCCTCGCCGCGCAGCGCGCCGTCGCGCGGCGTCAGGTGGAACGCGAACGAGGCGCTCCCCGAGCCGCGGGCGACGCGCATCCCCTCGGCGTCGGCGTACGAAGCGAGCACGCGGACGTCGGGCAGGTCGACCTCCTCGCACGCGACGCTCAGCGCGAGGTCCTCGAGGCCGTTCGAGAGCTTCGGATCGGCGGACCGCGCGGTCGCGACGAGGCCCTCGGTGCGGATCGGCGCCTTCGGGTAGCCGGCGCGGACGATCGACGTCGTCGCGTCGAGGCGCGCCGTCACGAGCACGCCGCCTCCCGGCTCGGGCTCCGCCCCGGCTCCTCGGCCCCCCGCGTCCTCCCCCTCGGCGCCTCCCTCGCGGCGCCTCGCGTCCTCGCTCCCCTTCGCGTCGTCCCTCTGCTTCGCCTCGATCCGGAGGTGCGTGTCCGCCGAGACGGTGTACTCGCCCGCCTTCGCGGTGAGCGATCTCCCCTCGACGTCGATCGACGCGCCGTCCTCGAGGACGCCGTCGCGGAGGAGGACGTGCACGTGCGCGGGGCCGCGCCCGCCGGCGAGCGCGGGCTCCCCGTCGGTGTAGAAGTCGAGGAAGCGTGCATCTTCCACGGTCCCGTCGGCGTGGATCGCGAGCGAGATCTGGTCGAGCAGCGCCGCGCCGTGGACGTCGCGCGGATCGAACCGCCGGATCGCCGCGTCCATGGTGCCCGCGAGGCCGCCGAGGACCGGCTGGCCGTCGAGGATCATCGTCCCGGAGCGGATGTCCACGCGCGACGCGCCGAGGTCGACCTCGCGGATCGGCTTCAGGTGGAACGACCCGGCGATCCGGCTGTCGCCGGCGTAGCGGTACATGTCGATCCACACCTCGCGGACGTGCTCGGCCACGACGTCCTCGAGGGTGGCGGTGAAGAGGCGGTACTCCTCGTCCGACGGGGAGGGGTGCGGGACCGCCGGCGCGAGCGGCGGATCGTAGAACCCGTCGATCGGCGGGAGGGCGCGCGCCTTCTTCGGCGTGAACGCGCCGGGCGGAAGGCGCCTTCGGAGGCGGAACGCGATCCCGTCGCCGCGCACCCGCGTCGCGTGGAAGTGCCGGCGAAGGAGCTCCCCGAGCTGGATGTCGGCGACCGCGCTGTCGACGACGAGGTGCCACTCGATCGCGTCGTCGCGCCCGCGGATCGTCAAATTCCGGATCTGGAGGCGGCCCGGGAACCACGTGCGCGCCGACGTGTAGTCGACGGCGAACGCCTCGGGGTTCACGTTGATCTCGTCCTTGATGACGCCGGTCACGATCAGCGCGTTCGCGACGACGAGGTAGAACGCGTAGACGCTGGCGAGGACGATCGCGAAGATGAACCCGAGCTGCCGCGCGTCGAGCTTGCTCCACCGCGAGCGGAGCGACGCGAGCCGCCCTCGCCCGAAGCCCACGCCCGACGGCGCGGCGGGCGCGTCTTCGGCGTCGCGGGAGAGGGGCGCGTCCGAGTCACGGTCCGAGGGCGCGTGCTCAGGCGACGGCATGCACCCTTCGATGCCCGGGCCAGCCGGACCGCTGCTTCACGAGGCGCCCTGCCACGGTGAGGCGAATCGCGCCGCGCCGTTTCGCCGAGGGCGCGCGGGTGATCATGCCCCACGTCGCGCTCCACGCCGCGGCCGCCGTGGCGCCCCCTCGCGGCGTCGCGGTACGCTCCGCGGGCCGTGCCGGACAGTCTCTCACTCCTTCGCGCCTCCGCGCGTGCGGGGCGTCTACGATCGCGCGTGACGCCGGAGGCGGAGCCGTGAGCGCCGCGCCCGGCGAGGAGGACTACGTCACCGACGTCCCCTACGCGCGCACGTTCATCGACCTCCTGGCGCCGCCGACGCTCCGCCTCGTCGCGGCGCTGAACGGGTACGCCGCGCCGTCGGGCGACGACTTCGACTACTGCGAGCTCGGCTCGGGGAGCGGCGACACGGCGGTCACGCTCGCCGCGGCGAACCCCCGCGCGCGCTTCGTCGGCGTCGACTTCAGCGCGTCCCAGGTGGCGTTCGCGCGCGAGCTCGCGCGGCGCGGCGCGGTGGGGAACGCGCGCTTCGTCGAGCGCGACTTCGAGGAGCTCGTCGCGGAGGACCTCCCGAGCTTCGATTTCATCGCCGCGCACGGCGTCTTCAGCTGGGTGAGCCCGGCGAAGCGCGCCGCGGTGACCGCGTTCGCGCGGGACAAGCTGAAGCCGGGCGGCCTCTTCTTCGTCAGCTACAACGCGCTCCCCGGGTGGGCGGCGATCGCCCCGCTCCGCCGGTTCATGCTCGAGCAGACCGAAGGCGCGCGCGGCTCCACGATCGACCGCGCGCGCCGCGGGATCGCGATCGCGCAGCGGCTGAGCGACGCCGGGGGCGTCTACTTCACGAACCACCCGACCGCGAGATCGATGCTCGGCCTGATGACGCGGGCGGGGCTGCCGTACGTGGCCCACGAGTACTTTCACCAGCAGTGGGAGCCGATGTATTTCACGGACGTCGCGAGGGCGATGGCCGCGCACGATCTCCACTACGTCGGACAGGTGCCGCTCTATTTGAACTTCCGCGAGCTGACGATGGCGCCGGGGCTCGCCGAGCTCGCCGCGGGGGCCAAGGACCGCGTCGCGTTCGAAGGGCTGAAGGACTTCGCGATCAACGAGTTTTTCCGGAGCGACGTCTATATCAAAGGAGCGTCGTCGCCCTCGGACGCGGCGTCGCGCCGTTATCTGGATACGACGCCGTTCGGCACCGCCTATACGAGCGAGCCGATCCGGCGCGAACTCCGCCTCCCCCACGCGTCGATCGCGTTCACCGGCCCGCTCTACGACGCGCTCCTCTTCGAGATCGCGGCGGGCGCGTCGGCGAGCGCCGACCTCGCGAGGCGCCCGCCCCTCGCGGCGTTCGGCTCCCGGCAGATCGGCGACGCGCTGAAGACCCTCGCCCTCGGCGGCCAGGTGATCCCGATGGCGCCGCGGGCCGCGCCGCCCGCCCGCGATCCGCGGCGCGTCGTGCACCCGTTCAACCGCGCGGTCCTCGAGGAGGGGCTCTCCCAGGGGCGCCCGCTCGTCCTCGCGTCGCCCGTGTCGCGCACCGGCGTGATGCTGTCCGTGCTCGACGCCCTCTGCGTCCGGCTGTGGGCCGACGTGCCCGAGCCGGAGCGCGAGGCGTGGGTCCGCGATCTCGTCGCGCGCCAACCGCTGCGCCTCGTCGTCCGCGACGAGCGGATCGACGACCGAGAGCACGTGGTGCGCGCCGTGCTCGACGAGCTCGGCCGCTTCAGCGCCCACGGGGCGCGCAAGCTCGCCGAGCTCGGTATCCTGGACTGATCGGGGGCTACTCGGGGATCAGGGCACGATCTCGAACTCGGGATTCGTGAACTGCTTGGCGTCCTTCGCGTCCTTGAACTCGGACTCCTTCGGCGCTGCCTCTTCGGCGAAGTCGGGCTCGGGCTCCGGAATCGTGCGCTTCGGGTTCGGCTTGGGCGGTGCGTCGGTGGAGATGCTCATGCCCGCCCGGGCGAGCAAGGCGCGTTCCCCGCGCCGTCGTGCCTCGTGCCCGCGTCGTGTCACGTCGTTTCGCCGACGCGAAGGGGGGCGGTCGACGCGCCCACGACGAGGCCGACGCGAGCGCCGACCGTCCGTGGCGCGCCGCCACGCGCGTGTCGATTCGCCCCGATGGGCGAGGCTTCGCCCGAACGGAAGGCCCTCGCGGTGTCAACGCGAGACCCTCCACAAGGAGCGACCTATGACCGTGTCCACCACGGGCCCCGCCGGAGTGAGCTACCGCCTCACGGCGACGAGGGTGAACGCGCCGAGATCGGCGACGCCGAGCGCGCGATCGACGGCCCCGACCCGCGCGTAGAGATCGGCGCCGAACGCGTCGAACTCGCTCGTCCTCGAGCGTGTGCCGACGCGGCGTTCCGCGCCGTCGCCGCGAGCCCCGTCTTCGCGCCGCGCTGACGTCGGGCCGACCTGAGCGCTACGCGTGTAGCTTCAACAGATCCGCGGCAGCGGATCGGTCCACGGGAGATCGAGCGCGCGGCGGCTCCCGATGCTCGTGCGGACGACGTTGCCCGCGGCGCGATCGGTCGCCCTCGCGACGACGGCGGCGTCCCGGCCGAGGGGGTGGGCGCGGAGCGCGTCGAGCGCGCGCGCCGCGTCGCGCTCCGCGACGAACGCGACGAGCTTCCCCTCGTTCGCCACGAAGAGCGGATCGAGGCCGAGCAGCTCGCACGCGCCGCGCACCGCGGGGCGCACCGGCAGGCGCGGCTCGTCTATCTCGACCGCCACGCGCGACCGCGCGGCGATCTCGACCAGCGCCGCGGCGAGGCCGCCGCGCGTCGGATCGCGGAGGCAGCGGACGTCGGCGCGGCTCGCGAGGAGCGCGGCGACGAGGCCGTGGAGCGGCGCGGTGTCGCTCGAGAGCGCGTCGCCGAACCCGAGCTCGTCCCGCGCCGCCATCACCGCCATCCCGTGGTCGGCGATCGTCCCCGACACGATCGCGACGTCGCCGGGGCGCACGCGGTCCGACGAGAGCGAGACGCCGTCGGGGACCGAGCCGACGCCGGAGGTCGTGACGAAGATCCGGTCGGCGTGGCCGCGCCCCACCACCTTCGTGTCGCCGGTGACGATCGCGACGCCGCACGCGCGCGCCGCGTCGCGCATCGACAGGACGACGCGCCGGAGCGTGTCGAGCGGGAGCCCCTCTTCGAGGATGAACGCGACCGACAGGAACCGCGGGGCCGCGCCGGACATGGCGAGGTCGTTCACGGTGCCGTGCACCGCGAGCTTGCCGATGTCGCCGCCGGGGAAGAAGAGCGGCGTGATCACGAAGCCGTCGGTGGTGAACGCGAGCCGGCCCGGGCCGGCGTCGACGACCGCCTGATCGTCGCGCCGGTCGAGCGCGGGGCTCTCGAACGCCGGCAGGATGATCTCCTCGAGGAGGCGCTGCGTGAGGCGCCCGCCGCTGCCGTGCCCCAGGGTCACGCGATCGCCCTCGTCGAGCGGGGCGGGGCACGCGAGCGCGAACGGCGCGGGCGCGCCGCCGCCGTCGCCGCCGCCGCTCACGAGGACCCCGCGGCGCGCCGGCGATAGGCGAAGTACGCCGCGCACGCCCCCTCCGACGACACCATCGTCGCGCCGAGCGGGTGCTCGGGCGTGCACTCCTTGCCGAACGCCGCGCACTCGCTCGGCTTCTTCCGCCCCACGAGCACGAGCCCCGCGATGCACGCGCGCGGCTCGTCGGCCACGACGGCGGAGGTGGCGAAGATCCGGTCGGCGTCGTGCGCCTGGTACGCCTCGCGGAGGCGGAGGCCGCTCCGGGCGATCGTGCCCATCCCGCGCCACTTGCGGTCGCACACCTCGAAGACGTCGTCGACGACGCGCCGCGCCGCCGCGTTCCCGCCTCCGCGCACCGCGCGCGCGTACTGGTTTTCGACCTCGGCGCGCCCCTCGTCGAGCTGTCGCACGGTCATCGCGATCCCTTCGAGGACGTCGACCGGCTCGAAGCCGGTGATCACGATCGGCACGCGATGGCGGCGCGAGAGGTCTTCGTACTCGCTCGCTCCCATCACCGTCGCGACGTGGCCCGGGCCGAGGTACGCGTCGACGCGGCAGCCCTCCGACGCGAGGATCGACGCCATCGCGGGCGGGACGAGCACGTGCGAGACGAGCACCGAAAAATTCGCGATCCCCTCGGCGCGGGCGCGCGCGACCGCCATCGCGTTCGCCGGCGCGGTGGTCTCGAAGCCGACGGCGAAGAAGACGACGCGCCGTCCCGGGTTCCTCCGGGCGAGGTCGAGCGCGTCGAGCGGCGAGTAGACCACGCGCACGTCCGCGCCGCGGGCCCGCGCGGTCAGCAGGCTGCCGCTCGATCCCGGCACGCGCAGCATGTCGCCGAACGACGTGAAGACGACGCCCGGAGACGCGGCGATCGCGTGCGCGCGGTCGAGCACCTCGAGCGGCGTCACGCACACCGGGCACCCGGGGCCGTGCGCCAGCTCGATCGACCCCGGGAGGAGCGCGTCGATCCCGTAGCGGAGGATGGAGTGCGTCTGCCCGCCGCACACCTCCATGATCACCCACGGGCGGGGCGCGCGCGCGGCGCGGCGGCGGATCTCGGCGACGAGCGCCCGCGCGCGCCGATCGTCGCGGAACTCGTCGACGTATTTCACGCCCGGCCCTCGCGGGCCTCGTCGTCCTCGTCGCGCGCGCGCTCGAGCTCGTCGAGCTCCACGAGCTCGTCGAGGAGCCGCAGCGTGCGCGCCGCCTCGGCCTCGTCCATGACGCTGATCGCGAACCCGACGTGCACGACCACCCAGTCGCCGACCTTCGCGTCGGGCACGTACGCGAGGCACACCTCGCGCGCGACGCCGTTGAAGTCGACGGTGCCCATCGGCAAGCCTTCGCGCTCGACGAGCTGCTCGATTCGACCCGGGACCGCGAGGCACATGGCTCAGATCTCCGTCTCCGCGGGGGACATGCGCGCGGCGGCGACCGCCGCCTGGCCGAGGCTGATCCCGCCGTCGTTGCAAGGGAAGCGCGCCGGGCGGAGCACCTCGAGCCCGTGCGCGGCGAGCCCATCTTCGCA
>Ga0105247_10002108_pt1 | contig 13751 bp, 14 predicted proteins | sample KBSS24metaG_FD_81519 | JGI IMG/M metagenome (GOLD analysis project Ga0105247, IMG submission 81519) | Switchgrass rhizosphere microbial communities from Kellogg Biological Station, Michigan, USA - KBS S2-4 metaG | ecosystem: Host-associated > Plants > Roots > Rhizosphere > Soil | place...
CGCGAGGCACGCGCGTACTCGTCGAGAGACGACAGCTCCGTGGGGTGACCCTGACGATCCGATTCCATCCGAGACCTCCGCGAGGGGGGGTGTGAAACGCTGACCGTTCGCTAAGCACGAGGCGTTCCACCAAAAGGACGCCAACTCGCTGCGTCAAATGCCCCGTCATCCGGCGGATCTCGCGTGGTGGTCACCGGAGCGCCCCGAAACACGCGGTGTCCTCCGGATCGTTCGGAGACCAGCGATTCAGCCCATTCACACACACCTCCGATGTGCGCAAATGGATCCCGCGCGCCGTCTAGGGGCGCGAGACCAGCGCGGCGTGGCGGAGGGCGTGGTCGATCAGGACGAGGGCGGTCATCGCCTCGACGATGACGACGGCGCGCGGGAGGACGCACGGGTCGTGGCGGCCGCGCGCGGCGATCGTCGTCGCCTCGCGGCGCCGGTTCACCGTCTCCTGCTCGTGCAGGATCGTCGCGGTCGGCTTGAACGCGGCGCGGAAGTAGATCGTCTCGCCGTTGGTGATCCCGCCCTGCACGCCGCCGCTCCGGTTCGTGCGGGTGCGGACGCGATCGCCCTCCATGTAGAACGCGTCGTTGTGCTCGGAGCCGCGCAGCGACGTGCCCTCGAACCCCGACCCGATCTCGAACCCCTTGGTCGCGGGGAGGCTCAGGATCCCCTTCGCGAGGTCCGCCTCGACGCGGTCGAAGACCGGCGCGCCCCACCCCGCCGGCGCGCCCCGCGCCGCGCAGGTGATCGTCCCGCCGAGCGAGTCGCCCGCTTTGCGCGCGGCCTCGATCGACGCGATCATCGCGTCCGCGACGGCGCGGTCCGGGCACCGCACGACGGTCTCTTCGACCATCGCCGGCGTGACCGACTCCACGTCGCAGTCGACCCCGATCGACCCCACCTTCGACACCCACGCGACGATCTCGACGCCGTACCTCTCGCGCAGGAGCTTCCGCGCGATCGCCCCGGCCGCGACGCGCCCCGCGGTCTCGCGCGCGCTCGACCGGCCGCCGCCCCGGTGATCGCGCGCCCCGTACTTCGCGTCGTACGTGTAGTCGGCGTGGCTCGGGCGGTACGCCTCGACCATCTCGCGGTAGTCGCCGGACCGCGGATCTTCGTTCGCGATGAGCATCGCGATCGGCGAGCCGAGCGTCCTCCCTTCGAAGACGCCGCTCACGATCCGCACCGTGTCGCTCTCTTTGCGCTGCGTGACGATGTGGCTCTGCCCGGGGCGGCGGCGATCGAGGTCCGGCTGGAGGTCCGCCTCGGACAGCTCGAGGAGCGGCGGGCACCCGTCGACCACCGCGCCGATCGAGCCGCCGTGCGACTCGCCCCACGTGCTCACCCGAAACAGCGTCCCGAACGTGTTCCCCATCGTCGTCACCGGAAGGGCGGCAGCGGCGCGGCCGCCGCCGGGTGCGCCGCGCGGAGCGCGTCCTGCATTTCCGCCGCGCTGGCGAAGCGGTCGCACTTGTCGAGCGACAGCGCCCGATCGATCACGTCGATCACCGGGCGCGGCACGTCGGGCGCCGCGACGAACAGCGACCGCGCCTTCTCGTACCCGGTCGCGGTCACGTAGTCGGTGACCGACTTGCCGGAGTGGACGCGCTCGCCGGAGAGCATCGTGAACGCCGTCGCGCCGACCGACCACAGGTCGGCGCGAGGATCGATCGTCGGGTTCTCGCCGCGCGCCTGCTCCGGCGACATGAAGTCGAGCGTCCCCAGGATGAGCCCGTCCGACGTCGCCTCGATGCGCAAGGACTCGCGGCGCACCTTCATGCGCGCGAGCCCGAAGTCGAGCACCTTGAGCCCCCCTCGTCGGATCAGGAACACGTTGTCCGGCTTCACGTCGCGGTGGACGATCCCGAGCGCGTGCGCCGCCGCGAGCACGTCGAGCAGGTGCACGGTGATCGGCAGCACCTCCTCGACGGGCAAGCGCCGGCCGCCGAGGCGCAGCGCGCGCTCCTCGAGCGACTCGCCGTCGAGCAGCTCCATCGCCTGGAACGGCATCCCGTCCTCGAGCACGTCGGCGTCGATCACGCGCACCACGCCGTCGTGCTGGATCTCGTTCGCCGCGTACCCCTCGCGGAGGAAGCGCGTGCGCATCGTCCTGTCGGCCGCGAGCTCCTTGTGCAGCACCTTGATCGCCACGCGCCCGCCGTCGTCGTCGGCCGCGGCGTAGACCGTGCCCGACCCGCCTTCGCCGAGGCGCGACTCGATCCGCCAACGCCCTTTGACGACTGTACCGATCACGGATCGGGAGGATAGCGCGCCGCGAAAATCGGAGGTGACCACACCATCACTCCCCGGCCGCGCGTCCGCCGGCGACCCGCGGCGGAGGACGCGCCGGCCGACGCCGACTCCACGGGCGCCCGGGAGCCCGGCTCGCGTTCGGCAATCGTTGATATCGGCGATGACGCGCTCGACGTCAGAGCTCGCCGCGGACACCGGCGAGCCGGGGGGCGTCTCCCCCGTCCCCCGGCGGCGAGGGCGCCGATCGCGCCTCGGATCCCTCGAGTGGCGCGGGGGACGACGACGAGCACGCGGCCGCGAAGAGGACGGCGACGACCCCCGCCGCGGCGGCGGCACACCTGAAGCACGGAGCGGATGCGGGTCGGTCGCGGAGGCGCATGGTGCGACATATCCAAGATCCGGTCCGGTGCGAATATCGACGAGACGAGGGCACCCATCGTACCCTCATCCGACGACATGACGACCTTCTCCACGCTCCTTCCGACCCCCAAGAAACGGAAGCGCGTCTACATCATCGACCGTCGCTTTCAGCTTAAGTACACCGGGCTGCTGGTGGCGGTGGTGCTCGCCGTCATGCTCGTCCTCGGCTTCGTCATCGGCCGGGAGGCGAACACGGCGTCGTCGTACGCGCAGATGGCCGCCGACCAGGCCGAGTTCGCGACGAAGGAGTCGCGCTCCAACAACGAGCTCACCCGCCTCAACGTCATGATGATCGCGCCGACGAGCCCCGAGCTCGTCAAGGCGATGGAGGACGAGCTCGCGCAGGCCGACGCGAAGGCCGAGAAGGCGCTCCAGGAGGTGCAGCAGCACCGTCACGACATCGAGGCGCAGCGGCGGCGGCTCCTCACGCTGCTCGTCAGCGCGGGCGCCGCGCTGGCGCTCCTGCTCGGCTTCATGGGGATCTACATCACGCGCCGGGTCGTCGGGCCGGTGTACAAGATCAAGCGGCTCCTCCGGCGCGTCGGCACGGGCCGCCTCATCATCCGCGATCGGCTCCGGCGCGGCGACGAGCTCGAGGACCTGTTCGACACGTTCATGCAGATGACCTACTCCCTGAAGGCGCTCGAGAGCGGTCGCCTCGCGACGCTCGACGCGACGCTTCGGCGCGCCGAGACGAGCGACGTCGGCGACGAGATCTTGCAAGGTCTCCGCGCCCTCCGCGCGCAGATGTGCATCGGCCTCGACATCAACGACCCGGCGCGAAAGTCGGTGCCCCCCGGGGCGTCGGTGCCGGCCGTGCCCACGGTGCCGGCGCCGTGACCAGCATGCGCCACAACCGGCTCCTGCAGAAGGCCGTCGCCGCGCTCTGCGCGCGCTTCGAGCACGGGGGCTACAACTCCACGCCCGCGATCGATCTCGGCGTCCTCGTCGCCAACGCGGACGGCGTCGTCGACGAGAACGAGAAGGCCGCGCTCGGCGAGATCTTCGAGGCGCTCTTCGGCGCGCGGTTCGACGTCGAGCTCGTCGGCTTCCTCATCAACGCCAGCCGCGAGGTGATCGAGGCGGCGGGCGTCGAGTCGCGCGTCCGCCTCGTCGCCGAGGTGCTCAAGGACTGCGAGGCGGTGGAGCAGGGCATCGCCGTCGCGCTCGGCGTGGCCTACGCGAGCGACGGCCTCTCCGACGCGGAGCGCGGGGTCATCACGCGGATCGCCAAGGCGGCGTCGTTGCCCGACGAGCGGCTCGAGCGCCTCATCGAAAAAGTGCGAGTCTCGTTCGAAGGCGAGCCGGCGTGAACGCGGCCTCGCGCATCGGAGCTCGGGGATGAACAAGTACGAGACGCAGAAAATGTCCGCCGACGAGCTCGCTCAGCACATTCGGCGGAGCACGGAGGGGTCGCGGCGGCACGAGCTCGCCGACGCGCTGGTCCAGACGATGCCCCCGCCGGTCGCGGCGATCGGCGAGATCTACGGCACCACCGACGACGAGGTGCTCGCGTTCTTCGAAGAGCTCGCCAGGGCGGGGCTCGCCGAGAAGGACTCGATCGGCGCGTGGCACGCGAAGGCAGGGAGCGCCGCGGAGCTCCTTCAGCTCGCCGCCGCGGCGGGCATCGACGTCGACCGGCTCATGTCGAAGCGCGAGGTCCGCCGCGGCACGTGAGCCGGAGCTCCTCCGCGACGGGCGCCGCGCGCCGTCCGCGAACCTGAATGGAAACGCTGGTTTCCGCCGGACGCGAGGAACGCACGCTCGCGCTCCTTGGCCTCGGACGCGGTACGACGACGATGATAGTCTGAAGCCGGGGGCCATGAGCTACGACGATTCGCCTGAGCGAGCCAAGCAGCGCATCGGTTCCGTCCTCAAGGATCGGTGGCAGATCCGGCAGGTCCTCGGGATGGGCGGTTCAGCATGGGTTTACGTCGCCGACGACAAGGCCGGACGGCGCGCGGCGATCAAGGTCCTCCATAGCGCGTTCCTCCCTCACGCCGACGTCGTCGCGCGGTTCGTCCGCGAGGCGCAGGTCGCGAACAAGATCGGCCACTCCGGCGTCGTGCGCGTCCTCGACAACGGGACGACGCCCGACGGCCTCCCCTTCCTCGCGATGGACCTGCTCGAGGGCGAGACGCTCGAGCAGCGCGCCGCGCGAAAGGGCGGCCGGCTCCCGGCCGAAGAGGTCCTCTGGGAGATGGACCAGGTGCTCGACGTGCTCGCGGCCGCGCACGCCAAGGGGATCGTCCACCGCGACATCAAGCCCGAGAACATCTTCTTGACGTACGCGCGCGAGGTGCACTCGCGCGAGATCAAGCTGCTCGACTTCGGCATCGCGCGCCTGCTCGACGGGATCTCGTCGTCGAACACGCGCGCCGGCGTCCTCATGGGCACGCTCGAGTACATGGCGCCGGAGCAGGGGCGCGGCGACTGGGAGAAGGTCGGCACGCAGTCGGATCTGTGGGCCGTCGGCGCGACGATGTTCACGCTGCTCTCCGGCCGCCCCGTGCACCTGCACGAAGACCTCTTCACCCAGATGCGCGCCGTCGCGTACAACCGCGCGCCGCCGATGGCGCAGGTCGCGCCGTGGGTGCCGAGGTCGGTCGCGCTCCTGGTCGACGCCGCGCTCGAGTTCGACGCGCCGAACCGCTGGAGCGACGCCCGCGCGATGCAGATGGCGCTACGGATCGCGAACATGTCGAGGGACGAGCAGGGCGCGCCGAACAGCGAGGACTCGCCGAGCAGCGAGGAGCCGCGCTATCGCCGGCCCCCGATCGTCGCCCCGCCCCAGGAGCCGCCCGCCTCGATCGCCCCGATCCGCCGCCGGTAAGCCGGCGAGCGGCGACTGGGCGCCCCGCTCGCGCGGCGCGCCGCTGGGGACGCCTTCGTCCGTCGAGCGACGACGTCCGCGCACACGTCGCGGTGTCCGCGCGGACACGAGGGGAGCGCGTCGAGGCGCGTGCCAGAGCCGAATTCGGCCGCGACGGTGCTCGTGGGCGCGAGGTACACGCGCTGCAAAAGGGGTCGGGCAGGAGGCTACGACCCACCATGAATCATCGCTTCGTCCTCGGCATGTGCTTCTCGTTCTTCACCGCCACGATCCCCGTGATGGCGTTCGCCGACGACGCGAAGGCGCCCGCCGCGGACGGGTCGGTCACCGTCGTGTCGTCGCAGTTCACGGACAAGATCGAGCACGCGAAGCCGGTCGGCGGCGGCGACGCGATCGCGCCGTCGTCCACCGCGACGTACTGGCTCGAGGTGGGCAACGCGAAAGAGGCGACGCAGCTCACGCTGGTGTGGAAGCTCGACGGCGTCGAGGCGGCGCGCCAGACGCTCGACGTCGGCCGCGCGCCGAAGTGGCGGACGTGGGGGAGCTGCCCGACGCGCAAGGCGCACGCCGTCGAGGTGACCGTGCTCGACAAGGACGGCGCGACGCTGAAGACCGACGCGCTGACGATCAGCGGCTCGTGACGAGAGAACGGCGCGCGGCGCGCGCACCGGCCCGGCGCGCGCGACGAGACGGCGCGCCGGCGATCAGCGGATCTTGAGGCGCCGCCTCAGATCGCGCGCCGACTGGCGCGACACCTCGACGGCGCGCCCGCTCCGCGTCCGCGCGAGGAAGCCGCCGCTGTCGACCGGGTCGAGGCGGACGACGTGCTCCAGGTTGACGATCGCCTTGCGGTGCACGCGCTCGAAGCCGGGGAGCTTCGCGTGGAGATCGCCGAGCGTCTCGTCGCACAGGTACTCGCCGTCGTCCGTGAAGACGGTGATGAGCTCGCCCTCGAGGACGGCGTGGCTCACGCTCCGCGGGTCGAGGAGGACGATCCCCTGCCGCGTCGGGATCGCGAGGCGCTCGAGCGCCGCGCGGGGCGGGTGGGGCTCGCTCGACGCGGAGGGCGCGCTCGCGCCGTTCGAGCCGGCGACGGCCTCGAGGTCGGCCGCCGCGTCGCGCACGACCCGCTCGCGCGCGCGATCGAGCGCCTTCTTCACGCGCGCGGCCTCGACCGGCTTCACCAGGTAGTCGATCGCGCCGTGCTCGAACGCGGGCACCGCGTGCTCGGTGTACGCGGTGCACAGGATGACGCGCGGCCGGCCCGGCGGGAGGAGCTGGAGCGCCTCGAGCCCGGTGAGCCCGGGCATCTGCACGTCGAGGAGGACGACGTCGACGTCGCCCTCGCGCACCCGCGCGAGGACCGCCGCGCCGTCCTCGCACTCGCCGACCACCACGACGTCGTCGATCGCGCCGAGCAGGCGCAGGAGGCGCTTTCGCGCGAGGAGCTCGTCGTCGGCGATGAGGACGCGGAGCGACGTCACGCCTTCGCCCCGGGGTCGGGGCCTTGGCGCGGGAGATCGACGCACACCTCGGTGCGCTCGCCCTTCCCGCGGATCGCGACGCTCGCCGCGCCGCGGTACGCGAGCGCGAGGCGCCGCTCGACGGTCGGGAGCCCGTCGCTCCCGGGGCGCGGCCCGCGGTAGGCGCCCGGGTTCTCGACGCGCGCGCGCACGCGATCGCCGTCGACCTCGAGCCTGAACGCGATCTCGCCGCGGTGCCCGGCGGCCGGCCCGTGCTTCACCGAGTTCTCCGCGAGGGGGAGGAGGATCATCGGCGGCACGCGCACCGAGGGTAGATCGGCCGGCACGTCCCACGTGAGCCGAAAGAGGTCGGGATCGCGCAAGAGGTGGAGCGCGAACAGCTCGCGCACGAGGCGGAGCTCCTCGGCGATCGGCCAGGCCGGCGATTTCACGCCGGCGAGCACCGCGCGCAGGATGTCGGCGAGCTGGAGCACCGCGCGCTCCGCCACCTCGCCGTCCTCCCGGCACCACTCGGCGATGGCGTTCAGGGTGTTGAACAGGAAATGCGGATCGAGGTGCGATCGGAGCGCGAGGAGCTGCGCGCGCTCCGCCTCCTCTTCGAGCCGCTCGGCCCGCGCGCGCTCGCGGAGCAGGCTCGCCTCGAAGCCGATGTCGCGCCCGAGCCCCCACCCGCCGGCGAGGAACAGCGCCACGCACACGACGAGGCTCGATCGCAGCGTGAGGAGCGTCGCGCGCATCCCGAGGAGCGACGGCAGCGCCCACCCGAGCGCGCCGACGACCCCGACGCCGATCGCGGCGTAGACCGCGAGGCGGAGCGCGGCGTGCCGCGCCTCGCCGTCGGGGAAGAGCAGGCGAAAGGAGAGCGGCGCCGCGAGGACGAACGACACGCACATCGCGACGCCGAGCGGCGCGGCGAGCGGCTCGCGCCCGCTCGTCCGCCACTGGAGGACCACGAGCGGGATCGACACGATCAGGATCGGCGCGAGGCGGCGCGGCTCGAGGAGCGCGCGCAGCGTCCCTCGCACGATCGACTCGTCCTTCGCGAGCGCGGACATCGCTCGGTTCTAAGGGGCGCGCGCGCCCCCCGCAACGCGCGCCGTTCGCCCGCTCCTTCCAGCCGCTCACCCCCGGCCGACGGCGGCTCGCCGAAGGCCTTTGGCGCGCAGGGAATGCGCGTGCTCCCTTCCTCGTACTGGTCGTCCTCGAGAGCCTGCGCGGCGCGCGGCCTCTCGAACGAGACGGCCGCGCTGACGGACCCCGCGAAGGACGCCGGAGACACTTATGCAAAATGCACACATCGAGTCGCACCTCGGGCCCGCTTCGCCGACCCCGGCGCCCGTCGCTCCGTCGCCGGAGCCCTGGAGCGCGGCGGCCCCCGAGCGGAGGACCGCGCAGATCGCCCTCGGCGGCGCGATCGTCGCGGGCGTCGCCACGCAGGCGCTCTTCTGGGGCGCGCCTGCCGGCCTCAACTGGTGGCTGTGGGACCTGATGGTGATCGGCCTCCAGCTCGCCGCGTTCCGCCGGAAGATGACGCCCGCGGCGTGGGGCGCGGTCGCCGCCGCCGCGGTCCTCGGCGCGTCGGTCGTGGGCTTCGCGAGCGACTGGACGCTCTGGGTCGCGATCCCGTCGACGTTCGGCGTCCTGGCCGCGCTCCCGATCGTCCTCGGGGACGAGCTCACCGTCGCGAAGCTCGCGTCGCTCCCCGCGCGCTGGCTCGCGTCGCTCGGGCACGCGCCGAAGGCGGTCCGCGAGGCCGCGCGCCTCCCCGGCGAGGCGCTCGGGGGCGCGACGGGCGGCGTCGCGGGCAGCGTCGCCAAGGGGACGCTCCTCGGGCTGCCCACCGCCGGCTTCTTCGCGCTCCTCCTGTCGAGCGACGTCGGCTTCGCGAGCATGCTCGGGTGGGTGCGCCTCCGCGCCACCGAGGGCGTCTCGTTCGCCTTCTGGTCCGCCGTGTCCGCCGCGATCTACGCCGTCGTCCACGCGATGCACCGGCGCGCGCGCCCGCGCGCCGGCTCGGACGCCGCGCCGCCCGCGCGCGGTCCGTACCGCGTCCCGCCGCTGTGGGCGCCCGCGCCGGGGCGCGCGCTCGTCACGCCGGCCGCGTGGGGCACCGTGCTCGGCCAGGTCGCGGTGGTGTTCGCGGGCTTCGCCGCGGTGAACGCGAAGACGCTCTTCGGCGGCCACGCGATCGTCCGCGCCGCCGGCGGCCCGACGTACGCGAGCTACCTCCACTCGGGCTTCGCGCAGCTCCTCTTCGCCACGGTCCTCTCGGTGTGCCTCGTCCTCGCCGGCCACGCGTGGATGCGCCGCCGCGCCCCCGAGGCGATGTCCGGCCCGGCGCCCGGCGGCCGCGCGCTCGCCGCGATCGAGGCGACGCTGCTCGTGCTCACCTTCGTCGCGCTCGCGTCGTGCTGGCAGCGCCTCGCGATCTACGAAGACGCCTACGGCGCGACGTACCTCCGCCTCGGCGTCGGCTTCGTCGAGCTCGCGGTCGCCGGGACGCTCGTCCTCACCGTCGCGAAGTCGTTGAAGCGGAGCTGGCGCGGGCACGCCGGCGCGGTGATGGTCATGCTCACCCTGGTCGCGGTCGCCGCGGCCACGATGAACGCCGACGCGACGATCGCGGAGCGGAACCTCGACCGCGCGCTGAACGAGCGCGGCCTCGACCTCGACTACCTCCTCACGCTCAGCACCGACGCGTGCGCCGCGCTCGACCACCCGGCGCTCGCCGCCGACCCGAAGCTCCGCGACGAGCTCGTCCGCGGGTGGACGGCGAACACGCCGTCGTACGGGTGGCGATCGGCCCGCGGGATCAACCGCTGCGGGCGGTGAGCGCGCGGCGCGGCCGCGCCGGGCGGCGCGTCGATCGCGGGGAGCCGCCCGCTCCGGCGCGCCGATCGATCCAAGCGATCGACGACGCGCGGTTCGAAGCGCGCATGACGCAACGATCTCACGGGGCGCCGCGGCGCGCCCTCGCCGCCCTCCTCGCCGCGGGCGCGGTCCTCACGCCGCTCACCGCCCGCGCCGCCGAAGACTTCGTGGATCAAACGGACAAAGACGGCCAACGCGTCGTCTTCAAGGACGACCCGATGACCGCCGACACGATGGGATCGACCGGCGCCGTCCTCGTCCTGCGCCCCAGCGCGGCGCGGGTCGGCCTCTTGCGGCCGCGGGTCGAGTTCATTCGAGAGATGCTGAAGAGCGTGGAGAACCTGTAGAGCCCCCGCGACGATCCACCGTGCAGCTCGCCGAGCTCGCGGTGGCCGTCGCGAAGAAGCCGCCGGACCACCGGAGTTGTCGACGAAGTTGGAGGAGCGATATGGAGACTCGGCTCTCCACGGCGCGGACTCGACTCGCCGGCCCGGGCGCGCCGAGCGCGTCGTTCGTCGGGCAATCGGCTCGATCGCGCGGCGGCACGCCACCTGCTCATGGGGCAACCATCGCGGCGCTCGCATCGCGCGCCGCCACTTTCCCCCCAAGGAGCACCCCCATGAACCGTTCGTACTCTCCGTCTCTCAAGCTCGGTCTTTGCGCCGCGCTCGTGTGCTCGTCGCTGGTCGTCGGATGTTCGTCGGGCGCGCCGTCGGATCCGCAGGAGAACGGCGGCGAGGCGCAGAGCTCGTCGGACGCGGTCACCGAATGGGTCAACAACACCGTCACCGGCGACAGGCTGTATCTCCGATCGCAGGACGCGACGAACGGCGCCGTCATCGGCGCGATGTCGTTCTGCTCGACGTTCTACGTCGACCACGTCGATTGGAACACGCGCATGGCCTACGGCTACTCGTACCAGCTCGGCCGCTCGGGCTGGGCGAACGCGAACTACCTCACGAAGAGCGGCTGCACCTACGGCGGCGGCGAAGGCTGATCGGACCGCGGGACGAGCTCGCCGATCACCTCTCGGACACCGCGCTCGATCTCGGCGCTCGCGTCCGCCCGGTGCTCCTCAACGCGTACAGGTGGTGCGCGTCGCTGGGTATTCCGAGCGGACGCGACGGGTCGTTCCGAGGCACCCGACGGAGGACCGGGTGGCCGCGAACGATGTCCTGGTCGGCGCTCTCCACCGGGGTCTTCCGGCGCATGTGCACGAGGGTGACCGTTGTAGCGAGCCGGCCGATTCGGCAGACTCCCGTCGATGGCGGCGCCGACGATCCGCGACACGAGGCCGGGTGATTTTGCGTCGATTCTGGCGTTGAACGCGGAGTCGGTGCATTTCCTGAGCCCGCTCACCGAGGACCGCCTCCGCCACCTCCACGACCGCGCCGCGTACCACCGCGTCGTCGAGCGCGACGGCGGCGTCGCCGCGTTCCTCTTGGCTCTCCGCGAGGGGGCCGACTACGACAGCCCGAACTACGCGTGGTTCTCACGGAGGTACGACGGGTTCCTGTACATCGATCGCGTCGTCGTCGACGCGCGCGAGAGGCGGCGCGGCCTCGGGCGACTCCTCTATAGCGACGTCATCGCGTTCGCCGCTCGGACCGGCTGCCCGATCGTCGCGTGCGAGTTCGACGTCGAGCCGCCGAACGCCGCGTCGCAGCGCTTCCACGAGGAGCACGCCTTCGCCGAGGTCGGGACGCAGACCCTTCACGGCGGAGCGAAGGTCGTCTCGCTGCGCGTGCGACGGTCGGGTTAGGTGTGTGCGAGCGAGTGACTTGCTGTCGACGGGGCCACTGCGTACCCTCGCGGGCCGCCGGGATGGTGCCGGCGGCCCGCGGAGGCTCTCGCGATGGAAGAGGCTCTCGTCGTGAAGAACGATGCATTGGACGAGGCGCACCTCGTGGCCGGCGGCGCCGCCCCGCTCGACGAGGTGGCGCCGCCGCGGCGCGACGTGCCCCGCCCGCGAGACCTCATCCAGCGCAGCGATCTCCGCGGCGCGATCGCCCTCTTCGGCGATTGGGCGATGATCGTCGGCATCGCCGCGTTCAGCGTCTGGTCGCGCAGCGCCCTCGTTTACGTGGTCTCCGTATTCCTCATCGGGACGCTCCAATACTCTCTTCGAGAGGCGGTCCTCCACGAGGCAGCGCACCACAACCTATTTCGCACGCGCCGCCTGAACAACTGGTCGCAGGTCCTGCACGCGTGGCCGTTCTTCTACGATTTTGCGCGATATCGCGAGATCCACTTCGCGCACCACCGCAGCCTCATGACCGACAAGGATCCGGTCCCGGCCGCGTATTTCATGGCCGGATACCAGGGACGGACGCGCGGGATGTGGTGGCTCTGGGGGCTCCGGCCGCTCCTCGGCTACGCGGGAGTCACGTACGTCTTCCAATATTGCAAGCCGACGCCGGCGCGGATCTTCACGCTGGTCGCGATGCTGTCCGGCGCGTGGCTCCTCGGCGGCAAAGGCGGGCTCGAGATCCTCGCGCTCTACTGGTTCGTGCCGCTCCTCACGACCGGCGCGGCGCACGATCACTGGGGCGGCGTCACCGATCATCTCCACACGAAACGAACGCCGTCGCGCTCGCACGTGAGCTGGCTATGGAACCTCTTCCACCACGGGCTCGGATACCACCAGGTCCACCACATGTACCCGGCGATCCCCTGGTACAACCTGAAGAAGGCGCACGACGCCTACTGCCCCGCCGACAGCGACATCTCGACGAGCTTCTTCGAGACGTTCCGCCAGATCTCGGTCGTCGAGGGGAGCTTTCCCATCGAACCGCCGGCGAAGGAGCGCTCGCCGCTCCTCAAGAGCATCATGCGCGTCCTGAACTGGTATCCGTGAGGCGCGACAGCGCGCGCTCCGGGCCTTTGCAGGCGGCCTCGAGGAGGCTCCGGTAGTCTTCGAGGAGGCGCGCGACCGAAGGCGCGTCGTAGAGATCGGCGTTGGCCTGCGCGCTCATCTGGACGACGCCTCGATCGTCCTTGGCGAAGAAGAACATGTTCGCGACCACCACGCTGTCGAAGAGCCCCTTCGGCCGCGTGAACGTCAGGCCGTCGATCTCGAGAGCCGGGGGATCGGCGGTGTCCAGATTGAACCCGGGGTAGTTGATCGCGCGCCGGTAATCGACGGCGGGCGTCGCGATCTCGTTCACGCGCTGATACGCGAAGGCTTGATGCGTGAACGCGCCGAGGACGCTCTCGCGCGTCCTTCGAAGGACCTCGCGGAACGACGGATCGCCGCGGAGATCCCCGCGGACGAGGACGATGTTGGTGAAGCATCCGAGGAGGCCCTCGACCTCGGCGACGTCGCGGCCGGCGACGTTGCTGAACGTCGCGACGTCGGGCTCGCCGGTGCAGAGGGAGAGGAGCGCCTGGTAGCCGGCCAAGAGCGTCATGTACAGCGTGGCGCCCTCCCGCTGGGCGAGCGCGCGGATCTTTGTGGAGAGCTCCGCGCCGAGGGACAGCGACGCGCCGCACCCGGCGTAGCTCCGGATCGGCGGGCGCGGGCGATCGGTCGGAAAGTCGAGGAGCGGGACCGTGCCTTCGAGCCGCTTTCGCCAGTACGCCTCGAGCGCCCGCCCGTATGGGCCGCGGAGCTCCTCGCCCTGCCAGCGCGCGTAGTCGGAGTACTGGATCGGCAACGGCGGGAGGACCGGCCGCTCGCCGCGCGCGAGCGCTCGGTACGCGACCGCGATCTCGCGCAGTATCACCCCCTCGGAGTACGCGTCCCACGTGATGTGGTGCGTCGACAGGAGGACGACCGACTCGGCGGGGCCGAGCACGTAGAGCCACCCCGCGAAGATCGGGAGCGTGGTCAGATCGAACGGCCGCGCGGCGTCCGCGCGCGCGCGGCGCACGAGCTCGGC
>Ga0105247_10002114_pt1 | contig 13737 bp, 14 predicted proteins | sample KBSS24metaG_FD_81519 | JGI IMG/M metagenome (GOLD analysis project Ga0105247, IMG submission 81519) | Switchgrass rhizosphere microbial communities from Kellogg Biological Station, Michigan, USA - KBS S2-4 metaG | ecosystem: Host-associated > Plants > Roots > Rhizosphere > Soil | place...
GCTCGGTACCAAAACACTAAACCCAACCGCTACTGTCAAACGAATTCTATTAGCCACGAAATATCTCCCCATGACTCGAAAGTAGTCGATTTGGCCGCTCAGTCGGGAGCAAAGATCGTTACACGCACGGCGTTGTCTCGAAGGAAGCCATGGAGTGCGGACTGCATAGACAATGACCCTCATATCTCCAAGTCATGCCGCCTGCCTCTGTTGGTGCAACCCACACGTCCGGAGTTTCCCTGTGATCACCCTGAGAGACGTGCGCTGCGGGGGAATTCTTGCCCTATACGCCGTCGCCCGCGCAGCAATCACGACAATCTTATGTAGGGCATGGAGGTGGCCAGCAGAGCAGGGCGCAATCCCTGCTGATCGACGTAACAAACCGAGCTGCTAAATCAACCTCATCGACGTGCACATCTGTTTGATCCCAGCAATATATCTCATGTGAATTGGTCTTTATTTTGGGAATGTCCCGAATCCGATGATCGCGATCTGCGATCGTCCTGAAGGTCGAATCGATGTACGGAATCAGAACCTGCGTCACATGGTCTTCGAACGCCGCAGCCATTTCCTCCATGTTCCGCAACATTTCGGGCGAGCCGAAAGGCTTCCCAACGATCCGTCGCACCCCTGGACCCTACAGGCGCTGGCGGAGCGCGGCGGCATGTCGCGCTCGACCTTTGCTCAAAAGTTCAAACAGGCTGTTTGTGCGCCGCCCATGGAATACCTGACGCGCTAGCGAATGCTGCTGGCCGCGGACCGCTGGGGAATCCCAGCGATCCCATTTCCGTCATTGCGCTGTCGCTCGGCTACGAATCCGAAAGTGCCTTCAGCACAGCCTTCAAGAGAGTCATGGGTTGTTCGCCCCGGCAATATGGCCGGGGCCGCAATCCGGCTACCCCATATCAACCCGTTGCAGCACAGCCGCGTTGACTTCCGTACGCAGCCTGAAGCCCAGTCTCTCGTAAAGCGAAATGGCGGTGTGGTTGGTTTTCCAGGCATGTAGGAAAGGTTGGTCACCGCGAGCTTGAATGCTGGCAGTGACGGCAGCAGACAGGCGTCTGGCGAGGCCGCGGCCGCGAAAATCCGGGTGGGTGCACACGCCGCTGACCTCAGTGTAACCCGGAAAGCGCATTCGCTCGCCCGCCATCGCTGCCAGCCGCCCGCCGATCCGGATGCCGAGGAAGGTTCCCATGGTATGCGTTCGCGCGAGAAAAGGCCCCGGTTCCGTCAGCCTCGCCAATGCCAACATCTCGGGCGCATCCGCATCCTTCAGCACCTGGATATCGCCGCAGTTGGCTTCAGGTGTCATGGTCAGCGTGGCCACCATTTGAACGCCTTTGGCCGCCTTGACTGCAACGAACCCTGGCGGAATGACAATCTCCGCCACCTGCAATATGAATATGCTTTCCTGCGGCTTCACCAGGTTTGCCAACGCGGCGACCGCGGCCGGGCTCTCCTCGCGGCTCGATGCGAAAAGATTCACGTCGCTCACGAACCTTCGAGCCAACTCGTTGCCCTCGGACAAGGAGGCATGGTGCGTGGTCAGACTCGCCCAGACAGGCCGGTCAAGCGGATGCATGGCGCACTCCGTCCGCGCGCAAGCGCTCTGCGCGAATACTTAGCGGCTGCGCCGCGAGCGCCTGCTCCAAGGCGGCCAGTGCCGCGAGTAAAGGTTGGGCCGGGCCAGCGCATGCCTCGGCCACGGCCGCCTCGATCAACGGCCACGCGGTCCGCTTTGATTGCGAGATGAGCTGACGACCCGATTTGCTCAAGGCAATCGTCCGTACTCGCTTGTCATCGGCCGACTGCGTGGACCGCACCAGGCCTTCGGCTTCGAGCTTATCCAACAAACGCGTCACGCCTGGTTGGCTGAATCCCACGGCTTCGGTGAGCTCACCCACGCTCAGAGGCCCCAGCCGCTCCAACGCTGCAAGGACCGGGAAGTTAGATGACGGAAGCTCGACACCCACGCCCTCGAGCAGAACCTGAGTCTGGCCCTGCAAACGCTCCCCAAGCCGCTTCAACCTCGTGCCAAGCGTCAGATAGCCGAGTTCTTTGACGACGTCCTCGATCATTCGTACGCCACTGTGACTGTATAACTATTTATATACCATGTGATGTAATTTGCCGCAAGAGCGGCACTTGCGCTGCAGGCTGCGGTGAATCCCCGCAACGCGCCACGATACACTTGGGGCACCGGCCACCGAAAAACGGCGTCCTTACACCCAAACGGGTAGTTCCGCATGCTCGCAATTCCGACTCTCACTCTCGATCCAATCGGGTTTCTTCGCAGCTCTCTGGCGACCAAGGTGCAAGCTGCACGGCAACCGCGGGCCGCGGCTGGCGCGCCCGCCCGGATCGAGCTACTGCCCGGCCGCAATTTCGAGCACGCGCTCGAGGATCTGCAGCACTGGGAGCTGATCTGGGTGATCTTCTGGTTTCACCTGAACTCGGGGTGGCGTCCGAAAGTACTTCCGCCCCGAAGCACGACCGGCCGCAAAGGAGTATTCGCGACACGCTCGCCGCATCGGCCCAACCCTATCGGCATGTCTGTCGTGCGCCTGGATCGTGTAGACGGACTGACCCTGCACATCCGCGATACAGATATGCTCGACGGTACGCCGGTACTCGACCTCAAGCCGTATGTCGCTTATACCGACGCGCATCCGGGGGCCGGTACTGGCTGGCTGGAGGATGCGCCGCGTCTGGACGCGCCTGCGCAACCCGCTGATCCTGTGCGCGCGTATGACGTACAGTTTGAAGCGCTAGCCGCGGAGCAGGCTCGTTGGATCGAGGCTCATACGGAGCTCGCCATCCGCGAGCGCATCGAATCCACCCTCGCCCTCGGACCCACTCCCCATCCATATCGTCGGATCCGCCGGGTCAATGGCGGGATGCAACTCTCCGTCAAAGAATGGCGCGTAGCTTTCACCGTTGTCGAACGCGAAGTCCGGGTGATCGACATCTACTCGGGCTTCCGGCCGGCACAACTCGATTCAGGGACCGCAGATGAATCCTTGCGGCCACATCGCGAATTCGTCGCGCTATGGCCCCGGGAACCGCTACTTGTGGGCGTCACACAGTTGCCCAGTGGGCGCTAAGTAGCGGCTGGGGGTCGCTCACGCCGTATTGCTAGGTATCGACGTACTGATATTACGTCGCATACCGTGAATAAAAAATGTAACACGCGTAAGTAACTTGCGCCGTGGGGCAGCTGCACATCCGGGTTGCCAACTCGGTCACAGATACCGGTGTCATCGGCGTCTGCCATTCGCGACGCCTTCCTGTACAGTCTCGCCCAACGACCTAGGTCTAGGACGCTTGCGGATATAACTCAGATCAGTTGTCACCTTGTTATGTAAGACAAGGGAAGTCCCTGACTTATTGCCCGCACGCGTTCTTTAGTTTTCGCTTGCTTGCTTGCTGCTTCGTTCGAGGCCGACAGGCCGATGTCCAGTCATGAATAAGGGAGACGCGCTGTGCGACCGAAGATACTGAGTCTGTGGATTTCGCTTGCGGTGATTTTTTTACCGCCGTCCGGAGCGTACGCCGGAGATGATCACGATGCAGGGCCGCCCGCAGCTCATGCCGGGGACGGCGACGAGCACGACGACGGTGATGGTGATGGTGACTCGTGGAAGCACCGATCCTCACGTTGCTGCACTCCGGCCAGCAAGGATTTCCCGATGGTGAATGCCAATTACGGTAACACCATGTATTCGAAGCTGGAGGAAATCAACAAGCACAATGTCCGCAAGCTGGGTGGCGCTTGGATGCTGCACGTCGACGGCGGCGCGGTATCGGGCAGTAGTCAGCAAGCCACGCCGGTTGAGGTGGATGGCGTCATCTATGTGCAGAGCGCATCACAGAGCATCAGCGCTGTCGATGCTCGCACCGGCGTTGTCAAATGGTCCTATGCCGGGGGTGGAGCTATCGGAATCGTGCGAGGCGTGGCTGTGGCGCAGGGCCGAGTATTTGCCTCGCTGACGGGCCGGCGCGTCGTCGCGCTCGATCAGGCGACCGGCCAGCAGCTCTGGCTGATCACGCTCAATGACACGAATTTTCCGGGCGGCACTACGCCCACGGCTCTCGTCTACTACGATGGCTTGCTCTATGTAGGAACCGGCGGCGGCGATGCAGCTTATCGTGGCCGCGCATATGCGTTGAACGCTACTGACGGCAGTATCGCTTGGACCTTCTGGGGTACCGCGGCTCCGGGCACTCCGGGTGGCGACACTTGGGTGGGAGATAGTTGGAAAACGGGTGGAGCCGCGCCCTGGATGCATCCGGCGGTGGATCCCGAATTGAATATCGTCTATTGGACGTTCGGCAACCCATTCCCCGTGATGGATGGTTCGACCCGCGCTGGCGATAACCTGTACTCCGATTCCATCGTCGCAATGGATGCGCACACAGGCGCCTACCTCTGGCACTTCCAGACCGTCAAACACGATCTGTGGGACGCTGACAACACGATGGCACCCGTGCTGATGGACCTGGAGGTCCATGGCAAGAAGCGCAAGGCCGTCGCGGTCGCCGGCAAGACCGGCTATCTCTACATATTCGATCGCGTCACCGGTGAGCCACTGCCAGGCGTCCAGTACAAGGCAGTGCCCCAGGAACCGCGGCAGAAGACTTCGGCGACGCAGCCCATTCCCGTGGGCGACCCGTTCGTACCGCTTTGCCCGGATCCGAAGATCGAGCCGACCCTGCGGCCCGTTCCAAACTATGTCGTCGGCTGTTTGTTCACACCTTTCTGGGATAAGACCACGCTCGTAACTCCCGGAAGTGCCGGCGCAGCCACCTGGGCCGCGATATCATTCAACCCGCGCACGGGCCTGGTGTACTTCGGTGCCGCGTTGATCAATGGCGCATGGACGAATACTGGCAAGTACCGGCCGATTGGCGAGTATCGCAATGGCGGAAGGATCGTCGCGATGGATCCGGCCACGAATCGCCTGGTCTGGCAGAAGCACACCGACTGGTCGCTCTCAACCAACGGCATGCTGACGACCGCTGGCGATGTGATGTTCATCGGTCAACCCGACGGCTATCTCGTTGCCTACGACATCCACAACGGTCAGGAACTGTGGCGGTTCCAGACTGGCGCGGGCGTGCATACTGCGCCGATCACTTACAAGATCGACGGTGAACAGTACGTCGCTGTGTTTGCCGGTGGCAACAGCGTGCCGTATGCCTCGACGCCCGGGGACAATCTGTGGGCATTCAAGTTAGGTGGCAAGGTGCCGCCGGCCGCAACACCCGCTCCGCCGACTACGCGGCAGCCGATCACGGCGACAGCCGTTAACGGCAGCGCTGTTGGTAACACGGTGCTGCTGGGAAGAACGACCGCCACCAGTGCCGAATCGACGACCAATCAGAACGCGGTTTACCCGCAGAACCTGGTGGTTCCGGTCGGAACGATCGTGACCTTCGTGAATCCGGCGGGCAGTGCAAACAACCGTTGCGCCGATTCGTTCTTTGATCACGAGTTCGACTCTGGCGTGCTCCTGCCGGGACAGAAGTTCAGCCACGCGTTCAATACCGCGGGCGAATACTTCTACAACGACTGCGTGTGGCCGCATATCACAGGCAAGGTTGTAGTCCAGTAGAGAATGAGATGCCTCGGCGGTGTCCCCGCCGAGGCATCTCGACTGTTCCACGGGAACGCCCCAGGAACGCCTATTCCAATCCGGCCTCTGCCGAAGCCGCCGGCGCCCATGATATTGTGATACCGGAGGCCGTGAAGGGCCACCAAACGCCGGAAGAATCCGCCAAGACCAACAGCTACGAGCGGTGCGATTCCTGGGGCGCAGGGGAAGCGGACAGCACGCCATGCTTAGAGCAATCGCACGCAGGTGTCTGCCACGATTGGTGCAGGACCTGATCATTGGGATCAGGATGCACCGTGCAGCACATGGCGAATACCCGCGGTTGATGCGTCCGCGCACATTCAACGAAAGAGTTCTACGGCGCAAAGTTTTTGACCGCCGCCCCCTACTTGCGCAATTCGCCGACAAATATGCCGTACGGCAATACGTTGCGCGGCGGCTGACCTGCGACATACTTCCCAAGCTCTACTGCGTCACCGACAATCCTGCTGCAATCCCGTTTGCGCACCTCCCGGACCGCTTCGTGGTAAAGCCGACGCACGGCTCAGGTTGGGTCCGTGTCGTCCTCGACAAGGCGTCGTTGGATATCCAGGAGTTGCTCAACACCTGCGATACCTGGCTCGCAACCAACTATTACGACTTCATGCGCGAGCAACAATACCGCCAGATTCCGCCGAGAATCATGGTGGAGGAATTCATCGATGATGGCACCGGAGCCGCACCCACGGACTACAAGTTCTATGTATTTCACGGCAGGGTGCATTTGATCCAGATCGATGGGTCACGGTTCACGCGGCACCAGTGTGCCCTCTATGACCGCCACTGGCGCGACACCGGTGCACGCGTTCAACTCCAGCAGTTTGCCAGCCTCCTGCGCGAGCCGGTGAATCTGCGGCTCATGCTGCAGACCGCGGAGGAGCTGGGTGCCGGTATGGATTTCGTTCGGGTCGACTTATATGACATCGGTAGCCGGATATACTTTGGTGAGATGACCGCCACCCCGGGCGCCGGCCTCGCTAGATTCGAGCCCCGCGCGATGGACGAACACCTGGGCCAATTGTGGGGCCGGGGACCGGTTCGTGCAGAGGTGGACTATTTGCCGGCCCTACCGGTAGATTTCCAGTAAGCGTACCAACTTACGAAGATAACGTAAGAACCGCATCTCCCATAACCCACGTCGGCGGGACCTTGAAGCTGCTCACACCGGGGCAGTTGGGCGGCCGATATCCTTGCCGCGCCTGACTCGAGTTCAACAACACCCGCGGCCTGACGACGGCCGTCGCCAGATTGGAAGGTCGCCATGGGCAAGCTAGTGAGCGCAGCCGTATTCGGAATACTCGCCGCAGGCGTAATCACGCCCCCTGCCCTTTCGGAGGAACCGCGAGGGTTGACATGGGGGGTTCGCAAGCAGGACGACTTGCCGCCGGGTACGGTTGACGTCCATTGCCACGGCGGACCGAAAGTCGATCCGCGCTACGCCCACCAGGGCAGCTGCAACCCCTACCAAGGCGATGCCTCGTGCAGCGTGCGACTTCCGCTGTTGTGCTTCAAGTCCGATGGGAGCGCGCCGCCTGCAGGTGTCGTTCGGCAAGACTTTTACAACGGGTGGGGTGGTGGGCAGGTGGCGGTCACCGCTCCAACCGCTGGCACAGCGCTGACGAGTGTTAAAAGCGCGGACGCCTTCTGCAGGAGGGCTCTCGGAACAGGTTGGCGCATGGCCGAGTTTCACGATGGCAAAGGTGGTTGGGGCTTCGTCGCTCGCGGCCACATCAGCAGCGCGTCGCGCTTCTGGGTCCGCATCAACGACCAACCCGGGAATTGCTGGGATTCCGGCGGCGGCGCTGCAGCCCGGACTGCCTCGGGAGTTCCCACTGGAACGCCGCCGCGGGCTTCGGAGCCATCTCGAATGAAGGAGAGTGACGCTCGCTCCCGTGCGATCGAGCACCGGCTCGCCGAAGCGAAACCCGCCGCGGCACTGCCGTTGACAGAAGCGAACCAGGCGCTGAGGCAAGTGATGGCTGCGCGGGCTGCGCGCATGGAAGAAATGACGAGCGCAATTGGCGCGGACGATCTGAAGAATTCTAAGAAAGACGCTGCCGGAAGGGACGTGTTGAGCCAACTCAACCATGAAAAGGCAAAGATACGTCAGGCCCTGGCCAGCGCCCGGATTACCCAACTAGCCCGCTGCGGCACAGTTGAAGAAGCCAGCAACTCCGTGTTGATCTGCGACGGTCAGGTCGATCTCGTGGACACCTGTGGGCAGCCGAAGCACGTGCGCGATCTACTGGTGTTCCAGCAGCACGGCGGAACGTGGGTTGCGGGAGACTCGACAGAGATTCTGGAAAAGGCAGTGCACGAGTGCCGCGACGGGCTCTAACCCTCTGACACTCCCTTCACCGAGAATCCGAAAGCCTCCTGCGCGAACCGCCTGAACGTCCGAGGCGGTTTCCCGGTAATGGCCGTGAAGTCGGAAGTGGTCAATGCCAGGTGAGGCGCGAGTCCGTCCTGTATGGCACTGTAAAGCTCAACAAGCGAATCGCGACGCCATGCCGGCACCCCCTTCTCAGCGAGAGCCGCTCCGAAGTTGTGTAGGTCTGGCGACACGAATCGCACAGGTTGACCCAATGCCGCCGAGAGAGTATCTGCCATTTGACTTCCGGTGAGGGCCTCGGCGCCGGTCAGTATGAGAGCTCTTCCGTCAAACCGCCCGCCGGCCACGACGACAGCGGCATCCGCTACGTCGCGAACGTCAAGGAGGGTTACTGCAGAGTCGGCAAGTGGCTCGACGTACTGCCCTTTCAGGATTGAGTCCCGTTGCCGAAGCAAGTTTTGCATGTACAGATTGGCACGCAATACGACGTGCGGAACCGCTGCCGATCGAAGCGTGTTTTCGACTTGATGGGACCAGCGAGCGAATTGCGAGATCGGTGTGGCACGCTCTGCCCCAATCACAGAGACCTTGACGACGCGCTCCATACCGACGCGCTTGGCGGCCTCTATCAACCGGCCTTCACGTTCAACCTGCCTCGGATCCGCTGGCGAGACCAGGCCGAGTACGTCAACTCCGGCTAGTGCTGCTTCAAACGTGGTGAAGTCATCCAGGTCGAACCGCACGAACGCTTGGTTTGGATGGGGCAAGACACGCGTGGGATCGCGCACGAGACTTCGGACCTCCCACCCGGCGCTCAAAAACGCGCCGATCCAATGCGTCGAGTTCGTACCTTCGGTCCCGATGACCGCTATACTCTTGGCCAATGCTCGCCCTCCCTGTAAGAATCCCACCCACGCTCGGTCGGCACGCACGGGCGTGTCGTGATGTGGGATAGCTTAAGCGAAATCAAACAACGATTGCATTCAAGTGGTGGGTCAATAACCATGCAGTCCACGCACATTTCCGCCTGTCTCGTACGTTATTGGCTGCTCAGTACCCTCCTCCTGGGATGCACGGCGCATGCAGGTACCGGGAAATCACCCCCCGCGCCAATTCCAGTGAGAGTCGTCGTCGTCACGACATTCGAGCTGGGCAAAGACACGGGCGACAAGCCGGGCGAATTCCAAAACTGGGTCGAGCGTCTGCCGCTGCCGCTGAGCATGCCCTTTCCGCAGGGTTACCATGCCCTGCGCTATAACTCCGAGAAGCACGTGCTTGGGGTTGTGACTGGTGAAGGCTCGCTCCGCGGTGCCGCATCTATCATGGCGCTCGGCTTGGACCCCCGCTTCGACCTGTCGAAAGCCTATTGGTTAATACCTGCCATAGGTGGCATCGATCCCACAGCTGCGTCGGTAGGTTCAGCCGCATGGGCCGAATGGGTTATCGACCGCGATTTGAACTTCGAGATCGACTCGCGTGAAATTCCATCGGATTGGAGCACCGGGCACGTGCCGCTAGGCCGCAGCAAGCCATTTCAGATGCCCGTGCCAGACCTCGATCGATTCAACGCGGTGAACGGGTACCATTTGAATGCTCGCCTCGTAGACTGGGCATTTCACCTAACGGAACACGTACTGCTTGAAGATACGCCACGACTGCGAGCTGTGCGCGCGGGCTACTCGAGCTATCCAAACGCTCTTAAGCCACCGTTCGTGCTCAAGGGCGATGAAGTAGCAGCATCCGATTGGTGGTTGGGCGAGCGCATGAACACTCTGGCCCAACAGTGGGTCACGTACTGGACCCAGGGTAAAGGGCGAGCAGTGACGACGGCTATGGAGGATTGCGGCATTCTTACGTCACTGAGCTTCCTGGCAAAAACGGATCGAGTGCACCTCGATCGCGTGCTCGTGCTGCGCACCGGCTCCAACTACACCGTGCCGGCGAAAGGTCAAACGGCAGCTCAACTGCTGCAGAGCGAGGCGTCGGAAGATGATGTGCTCTCCGGTTACGTGGAGTCATTGGAAGCGGCCTACAAGGTCGGCAGTCCAGTAGCCAACGAGCTCGCGAGTCACTGGGATCGATATCGCGACGTAACTCCAGGTGCCATTCCCTAGTTCGGGAACTCATCGCTTTATGACTTCACGAAGACTGTATGAGCTCGTGTTAGCGAACGGCGTTTCCGCGAGTCCGTTTGTCTGGCGAGTCCGCTATGCCCTGGCCCACAAGGAACTCCCATTCGAGTCGGTGCCGATCGGGTTTACAGACATTCCCAAGGTCTTCGGCGATCGCTGTAAAACAGTTCCCGTGCTGGCAGAGGGCGATGCAATGGTCGTCGACAGTTGGGAGATTGTGAATTATCTCGAGCGCGCCCATCCGGACCGGCCTGCCCTATTCTCGGGGCCAGCGGAATACGCAATGGTGCGGTTGTTCGATGTGTGTTTTTTTGCGGACATCATCAGGAAGTTCTTCAGCCTCTACGCACTCGACATTCACGATTCAGCCCGACCCGAGGATCGCACATACTTTCGTGAGAGCCGCGAACGGCGCTTTTTAAAGGGCACACCTCTCGAGACTTACGTCGCCGGCCGGGAGGCTCGGCTGCCGGCGGTGCGGGAGGCATTGACCCCCTTGCGTTTGCAGCTCGCACGCGGCCCCTTTCTTGGCGGCGCAACGCCGAACTACGCAGACTACATAGCGTTCGGCCTGTTTCAGTGGGTTGCCAGCGTTAGCACGCTTCCACTATTAGCAAAAGATGACCAGCAGTTGCTTTCGTGGCTCGACAGAATGGCGGGCCTCTACGGCGGCTTGGGGCGGGACCCGAGAATGAAACCGCTTTTCGAGGGCTGAACCGGCTATCGATCGCTTTGCAGGCGCGCATGTGCCCTGACGGGGAAGGTCCCCATGTTCACAATCTTTGGCGGCGTTGCGCTGAATCGGAAGCCGGAAAGCGGCAGGTCACCGAGGCGGGTCATATGCTCGATGATCGGGATGCCGGCGGCGAGCAGGACTGAATGCACCGGCCGCATTCCGCCGGCCGTGTCATCAATGTTGAGAGAGTCAATCCCCACCAGTGCAGCACCCCGATCGCGCAAATGGATTGCCGCCTTCTCCGTCAGGTAAGGATGACCCTCGAAATAACGATCCGTTCTCCAGTGCCGGTCCCACCCGGTATGCACGAGCACAGCATTACCCGCCACGTCAATTGCTGCAAAGTGCGTCCAATCGATTGAGCGACCCGTAAGTCCCTCGACGCGCACGACCACACCGGGCCGGTCGGCAACGCGCCCGAGCTTCAAACCCGCCAGGTCATCACCGTCGGCATAACGGTGGAATGGTGTGTCCAGATAAGTGCCCGTGTTCCCGACCATCTCGATCCTGTCAATCTGAAACTCCGTGCCGGCGGCGTACACCTCACGAGAGCGCTCGCGCGAAAGATGGTCGCAGATCAGTGGCGCGGGCAGCCCTTTGTAGGTGATTAGGCCTGCCTCGATCGTATGGCTAAGATCGATGAGCCGCGCTTCGGCAGCCGGGGAGCCAACCTGTGTTGGTTCAGTCGATCGTTTGTGCCGTTCCTCGATGATCCGCTTGTTGAGAATTCGCACAGCGCCGACCATCAGTAGACGAAGATCCCCGATGATATAGGCGGCCAGTGCGTCATCGTCTATGTGATCGCCATCGATGTCCAGCCGGAAGCCCTGTCCCTGAATGCCGCCACCGTTTGAGAACTCGACTTCGAAATCGAAACATACCCTCTTGTCAGCCACGGCGTGCTCCTTTGCGTAATGAAGTTATGTTTCGGGCAGTGTGCCTGCCACTTACCCCGGCGGCCGGACATCCTCCTTTCATAAAGGGACAGGCTCGGCGCCGAGTGCCTGTAAATCTCCGGTCGGCCTGTGCTGTCTGGTGTTCGTCTCGCACTGCACCAATACCGCGAGCGTCATCCGCCGGGCCGCCTTGGCGGGTGATTGCATCAGTGCGGCCCCAAACACCGGGTCCTACACCGCGACTTGCCTATCCGACCGGATGCCCCGTAGCATCGACCCGTAGCATCGATGATGGTCCTCCCGATTCACAAGCGATAACAATAGGGACGCACCTATGCTTTCGATTGGACCGAATGCCGAAGCTTCGATGAGCCTTCCTGAAGCACAGATCGAACGCCGCACGATGCGGCAAGTCGCATATCGAGTGCTGCCACTCATTTTCCTCTTATACCTGTTCTGTTTTCTCGATCGAACCAACGTCAGTATGGCGGCGTTGAAAATGAACGATGATCTGCACTTCAGTGCAGGAATCTTCGGGTTCGGGGCGGGCGTCTTCTTTCTCGGCTACTCGCTCTTCGAGGTACCAAGCAACCTGCTCCTGGCGCGTGTGGGCGCCCGTCGCTGGATCGCCCGCATTGCACTGACCTGGGGCACGCTAGCTTGTCTGATGATGTTCGTTCGCACCCCGGTGCAGTTCTACTGTGTGCGGTTTCTTCTGGGGGTGGCGGAAGCCGGTTTTTTTCCGGGTGCCGTGTACTATCTGAGCCAGTGGTTCCCCGCCGCGTATCGTGCGCAGGCGAATGCTCGCTTCATGCTGGCACTGTCCGCCTCCTTCGTGCTGGGAGGTCCCTTGGGGAGTGCGTTGCTGAATCTCAATCAGGTGGGGCACCTCACTGGATGGCAGTGGTTGTTTCTGGTCGAGGGACTGCCGCCGCTTGTACTCGGACTCATCACGCTCTATTCGCTGCCCGACACTCCAGAAACCGCTACTTGGTTGGCACCCGAGGAGCAGCGCTGGCTCATTGCCCGGTTGTCTTCCGAACAACCTCCTGAGTCACCGGCTCACGGTTCGGTGCTGCGGGTTCTGGGAAATAGACTCGTGTGGCTGCTCATCGTTCCCTATTTCGCCTACTACACCGCCTCTTTAGCCGCGGTGCTCTGGGGCCCCATCTGGGTGCGAGATGCCATAGGCACGAGCGATACGGCCACGGGCCTCGTCATCGGGAGTATCCATGTACTCAACGCAGCGATTTTCTTGCTGATCGCCCGCCAATCGGATCGCAAGGCGGAGCGGTGCGGGCCCGCCGCATTGGGCCTGGCGCTGGCGTGCGTGGGATGCCTGATTGGAGCGGGGTTTCAACACTCTCCCATGCGCGTGCTTGCACTGGTAATGCTTTATGGGGCCACTCCGGTCTTTCTCGCCGCGTTCTGGTGCTTGCCGACGAAACTCTTGAAGGGGGCATCCGCGGCAGCTGGAATCGCGCTCATCAATGCGGTCGGCGCCAGCGGCGGATTTTTCGGGCCCACCATCATTGGTTTCGCGAAGCAACTCACGGGGAATGACAGAGGTGCTTTTTATACCTTGGCGGGCTTAACCTTCGTGGGCAGCCTCGTGTGCCTTGCTCTACGTCGTAAAACTATATTCAAGCCCGTCCTGTCGATACGCACGGAGCCGGTGAGCACTTGACGCGAAACTCGTGCGCGAAAAAGCGAAAACGTCGATGTTCGCTAATACCCTGCGACCCGGTTGCAGGTTGCGGCCAATTGCCGGGGGCGTGCCGAACGCGCGCTCGAGCATGCTTCCTCGCGGTTGTTGGCGAAAGTCACCCGCGGCCAAACGCTCGGTGCGCCGAAATCCGCACGCTTCCACCGAGCGGCTAGAGCGAATTGGCTACTGGAACCGAGCGCGCGATTGGCTGCGTCCACATCGCACGTGACCATGTCGCGCCAAGTTAACCACAACCAACAAACCCATCGCACCCAACCA
>Ga0105247_10002115_pt1 | contig 13736 bp, 9 predicted proteins | sample KBSS24metaG_FD_81519 | JGI IMG/M metagenome (GOLD analysis project Ga0105247, IMG submission 81519) | Switchgrass rhizosphere microbial communities from Kellogg Biological Station, Michigan, USA - KBS S2-4 metaG | ecosystem: Host-associated > Plants > Roots > Rhizosphere > Soil | place...
AGGCGTGGCGGCGCTATGCACGATCGGTCACCGGCGCTGCGCTTCGGTCCGGTCATTATCTCGCCGAGGAAGCTCCTGATGCCGTCTTGGCGCAGTTGATTCCCTTTTTGACCGACCGCTCATTCTAGCGCGCTCGACACCCGCTGTCGGTCGCTCGATTGATGAGAACCGGCCACCGATCCTTCATATCAGATGCTTGATCGCCGCCGCAGATCCGCGCGGATCGGTCGCTCTACGCACCGTTCCCGTGCGTTGATTCAACATTGGATACAACAGGATCTGCGCACTCAACCCGATCCGGCCTCGTCGCGAGTTCTGCTCCCGGATTTCTCCCGCGGTCGTAAAGCGAGTCTTTTTGCTACCTCGGACCGCTTCGCGCTTCCGAGCCCGACTTCCTTGTCGAATTCGTCGCGCCTGAATTTGAACTGCTGGGTGTACTGCTCGCGCCTCGGCAACGCCGATCGAATTGCTTCCACGGCATCGGGAGACAGATTCGCCTCTCACTCGCGAACATTGGTGCTGCTTGAAAGGGCCGTTGTGCAACCGCCCGAATCCAACCTGCAGGACAATCACATGTCTACCCTTATCGAAACACTTGATAGGCCAGTGCGTCGTGGGCTTTCGCTGCAGAGCCTCGAGAAATGCGTACCCGCCGCCTTTGCAACGCATGGCTTTGAGCGCACCGGTCCAAAATACGCTTTCATCTCCACGCGCGACCTTCTCGAATCACTTCTGGCTGCAGGGTTCTACCCAGCGGATGCCCGCCAGCGAATGCTGCGTGGGTGGCCGCTACTACATGATCAAGTCGGTCAGCTGGCCGCGAAGGCCAATGTAAAGATGGTTGTGCTGGCCCACATTTGGGATGTGGGTGAAGAGGATGTGGCCGAGATCAAAAAGTATTACTCGGGCAAGGTGGTCGTCGGGAGCGATTTGTGGTGTTTTAGCTGGGAGTGTTTGCCGCCTTCGCGGATGAGTCGGCGGCAACCAATTTATCTCCTACGCGTCGGTGTGACCGCAATAGCAGGATCAGTGATGCTCGCCTTACCCGTTTCAACATGACCGGCAAGGCGGCGCAGATATCTGGCATCGCTGGATGTAACGATTCTGAGGTCGTACCAATGACCACTTGCAGTGAGTTCCCGGCAATCCTCCTGGCAGCCGCCGGGCGCAATGGTGTAACGACGCGGCTTCGGAGGCCCGTAGGCATTGGCAAGCACTTCGAGGTCGATTGGGCTCGATCCTTCGTTTCGGAGAGTTAGAATGATCTGCTCGCCGTCCTTCTCATAGCGTGTCTCGGCCTCCAGGAAGGATGGACCGAAACCACGGAGATGGCGGAAGAAGCCATTGGGCCCGAATATCGTCAGATCGTAGAGGCTATCGTTCTCATCGGGGCCGGGCAGGATTGCCGCCAGGGTCTTTCCCGCCTCCACAGTGAAGAACCAGGGGCCTGGCGGGTCGGATCGATTGGCAACCACGTGGAAACAGGCGCCGGCATCGCCGTGATTGTCGAAGGTAAGGGCAATCGAGTCGCGAATGACACTGGTTATCGCCAATCGGTAGGGTAGGGGTCGGGCCGGCCGAATACCCGCTTCCTGCACGGGGAAAGTTTGGACCGCCGGGGGCGTCGGGCTTGCGAGCTGGCGCGCGGTCTGCAGTCGATCGAGCAATCTTTGCGGCGAGCGCAGCGTGACTCGACGGCTGTTGTGTGCGTTGAAATCGAATGCCGAGGTTAGATCGCCCGTGACAGCTCGTCGCCACGGACTGATGTTTGGCTCGATCACCCCGAAACGCGCCTCCAGAAACCGGACCACCGAGGTGTGATCAAACAGTTGCGAATTGACCCAGCCGCCTCGGGTCCATGGCGAGACAATAATGGCAGGGACTCGCGGCCCCAGGCCTACGGGCTCATTGCCCAGCGCCTCGCCGTCCGTTGACACCGTGCTGGCACCGAGCGCCGGCCGGATCGCCGGCAGTGGCGGCGGTACATGGTCGAAGAAGCCATCGTTTTCGTCGTAGTTGAGGATCAGTACGGTCTTTGCCCAGACGCTTGGATTGGCCGCGAGGGCAGCAATGATGCCGGAGGTGAAGTTTTCCCCGACACTGGGCGAGGCATCGGGATGTTCTGATGCCCCTGTGGGTGCGACGAGCCAGGAGACTTGCGGCAACGTGTCATTCGCCACGTCTCGGCCGAACGCCTCGATGAGATGTTCGCCGCGGGACTGTTCGGCATTCGCGGCCGTTGAGCCAGCCACCCAGGCGCGAGCGCGTCGATATAGCTCTGAACCCCGGTCGAGCCCGCGGAAGCGACGGAAGAAGGCCAGGGAATTGTCCGCGAAATTGTCGTATTCCTGATAGACCCGCCAATCGATCCCGGCCTGCTGCAAGCGCTCGGCATACGTGGTCCAGAGATGTCCACCAAAGGATGGATCGTCATGCCCGGAATCGGCGGTGCTGTTGTCATCAATGTTGGTCGTCACGTGCGGGCCGGGACTGCCCACTGACAAACCGCTGGTGCCGGTAAACAGGAACAGGCGGTTGGGATCTGTTGGCCCAAAAATTGAGCAATGATAGGCGTCGCAGACCGTGAAGGCGTCTGCCAACGCGTAATAGAACGGAAGGTCTTCCCGCTCGAAGTATCCCATTGTCAGCGACGTCTTGACGGGTATCCATGCGTCATGGTGCTTCCAAAGGTTGAATTGCCCTTTCCAACTGTGATCGAGACTGCTGATGTGTTCAGCGCTGCTGGTCCCGGCATTCAGACGAAACGGCAGCAATGTCTCAGTGACTCCGGTGCCAACCGGTTGATGGAACACCGACTTGCCGGAGGGCAGGGTCACCGTTCGCGGATCACCGAAGCCGCGGACCCCGCTGAGACAGCCAAAATAATGATCGAAAGAGCGATTCTCCTGCATCAGGATCACGACGTGCTGAACGTCTGCCAGCGTGCCCGTGCGCCGACGAGGCGGAATTGCCAGCGCTTCGCGGATCACGAGAGGGAGCCCGCTGAGACCAACAGCAGTTTTGAGGAATGTCCGCCGGCGGATGCGGGTCACGAGCCCCCTACGCAATGTACACATAACTCGCGCGACTCGACACGAAGCGCTCGCAGGTGCGAACCGCGGATTGGTGTATAAAACGGATATTCTAGGAAAATGTCAATGTGATGATTACTTCTCGAACATCCAGACGACCTGGCGTTCGAGACACTGACGGTGTTCGCCCGCCTCAACTTCCCAGGAAGTTCGAACAGATGGAAAAAAAATTGCATAAAAAGTGAAATAAGAATATATTTTCCAAAATATCCGCATTCTGCGGGAGCCGAGAATTGAATTCCCGCCGCGCCTGTCGCCCTCTATTGCGCTGCCTTGGCGTAACTTTGTCATGCGCCATCTTCAGTGCTGCGGCTCGAGCGGCACCCCCCGCCTGGGACAAGGTTCCCATGACGCTGCGGTCACAGACACCTGACCTCGTGCTCACGGGCGTGATCACCGATGTGGACGCCAAAAAGACGAAGGCCATCCCCTTTTGGGTACCCGAAGGTGTTGTTCGTTTGGGTCTGGAGCTCGGGTATACGGGACGTGATGAAGGGACTGTAATCGACACGGGCTTGTTTGATCCGAACGGCTTCCGAGGTTGGAGCGGGAGTAACAAACACGCCGTAGTGCTGTCCGCCACGGATGCGACGCCTTCGTATCTGCCGGCCCCCATCCTTGCCGGGCGCTGGAGCCTGGATCTGGGGATTTCCTCCATTCGCCCTCACAAGCAATCCCAATACATTGTAAAAATCTATTTCTGGCGCCACGGCGATACGCCGCTCGCATCCACATTTTCCCCTGTGCCGCTGCGCAACGGCCCCGCCTGGTATCGCGGGGATTTTCACACGCATGATGCGCACAGCGATGGATTCTGCGCGAGCCGCGGGGGGCAGCGCGTGCCTTGCCCCCTGTACAGAACGGTGGAGGCCGCGGCCGCCCGGAAGCTCGACTTCATCGCGGTGACGGATCACAACACGACTTCTCACTTTAACGTCATGCACGAGCTGCAGCCGTTCAATGACGGATTGCTGTTGATTCCCGGACGCGAGATCACGACTGCCGCGGGGCACGCGAATGTATTCGGTACGACCGAATTCATTGATTATCGACTGGGCGGTGAATCCGCCCGGACCGTCAATGATGTATTTCAGGATGCGGCCAGTTTGCATGGTGTGATCACCGTCAATCATCCCATGCGGGTCACCAGTGAAGACTGTCGCGGCTGCGGATGGACCGCTGAGAACGTGAACTATCGCCCGGTGACCGCCATCGAGGTGGTCAACAGCAATGATGAGTTTTCGGAGCATCCGAGGGATGCGCGGGCGGGTGTGGGCCTATCCTTCTGGCAAAGGCTACTGGATCAGGGTCTACGTCTAACGGCCACGGGCGGTAGTGATACGCACGATGTTGATGAGGGAACCATGGGCGTTGGTGTCCCAACAACGGTCGTGTACGCCGCAGAGCTGTCGGAGCGAGCGATCCTGGAGGGGGTGCGTGCCGGTCATGTCTTCGTGGACGTAACCGGTTCGAGCGATCGAATGCTCAGCGCCGAAGCCACTGTGGGTGGGGTCACCGCTCAGATGGGGGATCTATTGATGGCCCCGGCAGGAGCAGCCATTCTCGTGACCGCGCACGTCCATGGGTGCCGCGCGGCGCGAGTGATCGTTCTGGAACAGGGGCACGACGAGCCCGTTGCCGAAGCGGTGTTGCCCACAAATGACATGACCCAACAATTCCAGTTGCCCAACGATGGTGCACGCCACTGGTTGCGCATCGAAGTGCGCAGGGCCGACGGGCTGCCGCTGCTGATCGGCAATCCATTCTACTTGAACCACGATACAACCCCGGCGAAGTAAGCAGGGCGGGATCGCCAGCCGCGTCGGCGTCTGCCGATGGACCCCCGTACCCGCTCGCACTATTAACGAGCGTGGATATAAAAATTCCAAGCTACATAACATTGGAATATTTAAATCAAAAGTGATAAAAATAAAAAAAGGGCATCGAGCAACTGCTTGTGCCGATGCCTGCGCGAAAAATCGACAACGACAAGGGGTGCCCAATGAGCTGCAATCGGGTGAGAAATCGCAGACGGTCGGCCACAACAGCCGTCACGGCGATCATGGTGTCCGCAACGGCGATAAACGCGAACGCTGGAACCATCGTCGGTACCGTCATTGACTCGTCGACTGGCAAGCCAGCCGCGGCTGCCACAGTGTCGATTGCTGGAACGAGCTACGCGGCGACGACGTCAAGCGATGGGCGCTTCACACTGCAGGATGTACCCAACGGAACCTATACGGTAACAGCGAGCTACCGTGGCCTCCGTGATGGCTCGGCCGCCGTCACCGTGGCGGATGGGCCTCCCATTGAAGTCAACATAAATACCCGCGAAGTGACTCTCAGCGAAGTGGTTGTCGCGACTAATCGTTACGAAGCAACGGCTGTTCAGATGAATGCCGTGAACACAGTCAGTGTTCTATCCGCCGATGACTTGGCCCATACCGCCGTCCACAACGTCGCGGAAGCACTCGGGCTGTTGCCGGGCGTCAACGTGATGAACACCGGCTCGGCTTATCTCGGTGGCGTCGATGGCGCCTCGCGCGGGGAGGGCATGTTTGCATCCATTCGCGGTCTCAACACGGAATACAACGTCAATTTGATCAACGGAGTCGAGGTGGCGCAGGGCATGCCTTACAGCCGCGGAGTGCAACTCAGCCTCCTTCCGCCGTCTGGCTTGCAGACGATCTCGATAAACAAGACCTCGACGGCCGATATGGATGGCGATGCCATCGGCGGTACAGTCGATTTCCGTACACCCAACGCATTTGATTTCGGGGGGCAGACTCACGCGAGCCTTACAGCTGGTGGACGGATTGAGAGCCGAGCCCGTGACTACCACGAACCGGGTACTGGGGGCACCGCGGCCGGCGAATTCTCCGCAAAGATCGGCGCGGATGACCAGTTTGGTGTATACGGCAGCGCATTCTGGGATGTCCGCCATTTCAACAACAGTTTCCTGGGTGCCGCTCGTGAGGTCACCGGCGATGGCGCCTGGGCTTACGCGATCACGACCGCCAGCGGGGGCAATCCGCCTGGCTTCGATCCCAGCAAGAATCTGGAGACCACGGGCTTCAACGTTGGTGCGTCCTCTGGCTATACGAGACGTTACGGCGGCAATATGTCGCTGGACTGGCGCCCGGGCGAGGATACCAGCGTTTATTTTCGTGGCTCCTACGCCCTGGCGGACACGCGCCAGGACAGCACACAAAGTCAGGTGCTAGGCAGAGGGGTCAGCTACCAGCAAATCGGTACTACGGGCCTGTATCAACCGTTGATAAAGTACGTTTCTACCCGTGCGTGGTATTTCACCAATCCGGAAAAGGCAACTCTTGCGAGTTTCCAGCTGGGTGGAGAAACCAGGGTTGGCGCCTGGACGCTCGCACCGAAGGTATTTTCAGGGTACGGAGTCAACGATCGACCCAATCACATCGAGATTTCGACTCGACCGCTCATCAACGGTGGCAATGGCTTCCTGTACGGATCCAGCACCCTGGCCACTTACGATTCTGACGGCTTTCCCTATCCGCTGCTGACGCCTGCCATGTTTGCACAGCTCGGCGACCCTTCCACGCTGCCGGCTCGCCGGGCCGGCCAGCTCACCCAGACGTTCAGCGAGCAGCGCAAGACCGGCGGTCAGTTCGATGCCAAATATGACATCGGGAAGGGAGCACTGGACTTCCTCAAAGTGGGTGTGAAGTATGTTCGCAGCGAGCGTGATGTAACCACTCAGGATTGGACTACGGCCGTATTCAGTGACGGCCGCACTTACGGCTCACTTGGGATCATCAATGGCTGGTATTCGTCCGTCTATCCGGGCGTTTACAATTGGTCGGTCCCCAAGGTGAACCAGGCTGCGCTGTTCAACCTCTTCCACACCTACGTCACGCCGAGCAGTTTCGACACGTGCGCGTCGCTGGAGGTCAACAACTGGAACTGCGACTCGGAGCACGGCACAGAGGCGGTGACCTCGGCCTATGCGTTGCTCAACCTCAAGTTCGGCGACAGTCTCGAGGTCATTCCCGGCATGCGTTTCGAGCATACAGTGATTGACAACACGTTTTGGGTGATACCGTACAGCGCTGGCGTCGAGCAGCCCGGATATTGGAGCTCCAACACGGTGACGTACAACCGACCGCTTCCCAGCCTGTTCGTGAACTATCGTCCCTCAGGGGACACGGTGTACCGCGGCTCCATCTGGACGAGTTACACCCGACCGCCGTTCGTGCAGCTCGGCGGTGGTTCTCAGATCCATGTGTCGCCGGACGGCACTTCTACGATTACACAGAGCAATCCAAACCTGAAGCCCATCACTTCCGTCAACATCGATCTCTCGGGAGAGTGGAGCAACAGTCATGGAGGACATGCTGCGGTGGCGGCTTACGGCAAGCTGCTTTCAAACTACATCTACGACAACGGTAACAGCATCGTCAGCCCGATCACCAGCGGCTCGGGAACTGCGCTCATCACGGAGCCCAGCAACGGGGGCAGTGGGCACGTGTACGGGGTAGAGCTGTCCGCACGGCAGAAATTTCAAGATCTGCCAGCCCCATTTGACGGCTTTGGCATCGGCGCCAACGTCACCCGCCAGACGACTCGGGTGAACCTGGGAGTCAAGGGGCTCGACCCGTCGGAACGGATCCAGAACGCGCCGAATTGGATGGCGAACGCCGAAGTCTTCTATGAGAAGCATGGCTTTTCGGTGAATGCGATCTATCACTACACGAGCTCATACATCTCCCAGTATGACTACATGAACCTCGGGGCGAGCTGGGACGATCTGTGGATACGGCCCGTCCAGCGTGTGGATCTGCATGCCGGTTATAACTATCACGATCGGCTCCAGATTGATCTTTCGGTTGCCAACGTATTCAAGGACATCAGCTACTGGTCGCATGTCGGTGAACACAGTATCGCGCTGTCGGACATTGTGGACTCCGGGCGTACGACGCTGCTGACCGCGAAATACAACTTCTGAAATGCGTGAATAATCGCGAGGAGGTCCGGCATGCCGGCCGGACCTCCAGGATGGTCCCGTCCCGGAGGTCGCATGACGACGCCTAGCTCCAGCGTCACACTGATTCTTCTTGCGCTGATCTGGACAATGCCAAGTGGTGCGGTCACGCGTCCGATTCTGCTTCAGGTAGACGCCCGCGACGTAACACAAGGCATACAACACGCCCACCTATCCATTCCGGTGCGGCCTGGACCGCTCACCCTGGCGTACCCAAAGTGGATCCCTGGGGAGCACGCGGCAGATGGCCCGCTCACGCAACTGGTAGCACTTCAAATCACATCCGGCGCCCGGGTAGTGATGTGGCGACGCGATTCACTGGATCCCTTTGCTTTCCATGTCGACATACCGCCCGGTGCCAAAGACCTGGAGGTCCGGTTCGACTATGTTTCGCCACCCAAGTCGTTCGGAGACGGTTACGGCAAAGGACCTAATGCGACGGCACACCTGACCATCCTGCCGTTTAATCATTTCATCCTGTATCCGGGTGATGCCTCGGTCGAATCGATCGAAGTCAAAGCGGAGGTCATCATCCCGAGCGGCTGGAAATTTGACACTGCGCTCGAGCCAGAACGTATCGAAGGCGGACATATTTGGCTGCCGCAAACCAGCCTCTACACGCTGATTGACTCGCCATTGCTCGCGGGCGAGTACTTTAGATTGATCCCGCTCACGGACGGTCCGGGTAAAACTCGGGTAAGCATTGCCGCAGACGCGCCTGGCGATCTCGCTATGAGCGATGCGATGGTTACAGGTATGCGGCGTGTCGTCGGCGAGTCTATGGCCTTGTTGGGCCCCGGCCATTACCGCGAATACGTCTGGCTCATTGCGCTCAGTGACGCGCTGGATACGCAAAACGGGCTCGAACATCACGACTCGACGGACATTCGGGACACGGAGAATTTGTTCACTGACCCCGAACGCCTGATCGAAGCTCGCACGCTTCCGCATGAGTATGTTCATTCCTGGAATGGGAAGTACCGCCGTCCACAGGGCCTTGCAACTCGAAACTACCAACAGCCGATGATCGATGATCTTCTCTGGGTCTACGAAGGTTTGACGCGGTATCTCGGTGATCTCGTGCTCCGAGCCCGAAGCGGGCTGAGTACACCGGAGCAGACTCGCGCTTACGTTGCATGGATCGCCGCACTGATGGATGTGGACCGCCCCGGACGAGCTTGGCGAAGCCTGGCGGATACAGCGACCGGTTTACCTGGCTACAACGACGCTCCGGGAGAGTGGGGGACGATTCGGCGAGCGCGAGACTATTATGATGAGATGCTGTTGATCTGGTTGGAAGCCGATGCACTGATCCGCCAGAACACAGACAACAGACGTTCGTTAGACGATTTTTGTCATGACTTTTTTGGCGGCCCTGCGGGTGTCACCAGCGTAAAGCCCTATTCGCGTGCCGATCTCGTGAAGGCACTTCACACGGTCGCGCCGTTGGGTTGGGATGCTTTCTTGAGCGCACGGGTCGACGCCATCAATGTGCATGCTCCACTGAACGGAATCAGGGCCAGTGGCTGGGTGCTGACTTATGACGATGAGCCAAACGTGTTTTTTGCGGCCCGGGAGAAGGGCGATGGGGTGATCAATCTGAGTCTGTCTCTTGGAGTGTGGGTGAAACCGGACGGAGTTGTAGCCGACGTTGTGTACGGATCGCCTTCATTCCTGGCGGGTGTCGCGCCAGGTATGCGACTGCTTGCGATCAATGGTCGAAAATGGAGCACGAACGCAGCTCGTGCCACCATCGTCGCGGCTGAACGGGCTACGCAGCCTATCGAGCTGATCGTCGAATCCACTGATATCGTGCGCGTGCTGCACGTCGACTATCACGCTGGTCTCAGAAACCCGCACCTCGTCAGAAACCCGATTGAGCCCGATCTGTTGAGTCAGATCATCGCCCCGAAGGTCCCATGAAGCGTCTTACTTTCCCCTCGGCGATTGTAAGTCAATAGCATACATTGTGTGCCATTGGATGGTAGTTATCCGCCTCTTGAAGTTGCTTATGATGCTCGGGCTCGTACGCGGTTGTGTAAATCGTCCGACTCACAAGGAGAAAGCCTCTTGAAAGCAACCATTCCCGGCGGTTACGCCGCTGTTCATGCTCCCGCCGGCGGCCACGGTGCCTCAGGTGCGGGGCTGAGTTGGAAACACATTCCAGCAGGCGACAAGGGTTTCTTCCGGGCACCGGTGCTCGTGAGCGGTGCTGCAGAAGCTTTGCTCATCGACGGTGGTTTTACCTACTCGGACGGCCGCGCCGTACTGGAGATCATCAAGGCGAGCGGCAAGAAGCTCGGCGCCATCTATATCAGCCAGTCCGATCCCGACTACTACTTCAGCCTGAAGCCCCTGAAGGAAGCCTTCCCTGATGTCCAGGTGATCGCCGCGGCGGCGACCGTGCAGGCAATCAAAGGCAACGTGGAGAAGAAACTGGCTGTCTGGGGCCCGCAGCTCAAAGAGAACGGTCCGCAGACACTGGCGGATGTCGTCATTCCGGACGTGTTTGACGGTAAGACGCTGACGGTTGACGGGCAGACCATTGAGATCGTGACAGCCCAGGGGCTCGCGAATCGGCGCTATCTATGGGTGCCGGCCCTTCAGTCCGTGTTCGGCGGAGTGCTGATCTTCTCTGGTGTTCATGTCTGGACCGCCGATACCGCTACGCGGGAGCAGCGTGCGGCCTGGATCGCCGAGCTCGATAAAATTCTCGCTCGTGGGCCCACCAATGTCGTGCCGGGACACATGGCGGTGACATCGGTAACTGACGCCTCCGCCATCCATCATACGAAGTCGTACCTCAATGCGTTCGAAGAGGAACTGTCCAAGGCCAAGGATTCGGGCGCGCTGAAGGCCGCTATGGAGGCCCGCTTCCCCAATCTGGGGATGGGGGTTGCTCTGGACATCGGTGCGAAAGTCGCCACTGGCGAAATGAAGTGGGGCTGATATGGGTGCGAACCTCGAGCTGATTCGCGCGACCTACGAAGGCGAATCGGAAGACAACGGTCGTCACTTGCTGGCGGCACTCGCTTCCAGCGCCGAGTGGACCGAGGCAGAGGGGTTCCCATACGCTGGGACCTATGTGGGGCCGGAAGCCATTGTCTCGGGCGTGTTTCGACGCCTTGCGAGTGAATGGACCGGCTACCGTGCAGACGTTCACACGTACATGGAAGATGGCGACCGGGTCGCTGCCTTTGGTGTCTATTCGGGGACCTACAAGGCGACCAGCAAGTCCATGCGCGCTCCCTTTGCGCACCTGTACGAGATCAAGAACGGCAAGATCGCCCGGATGACGCAGTATGTAGACACGGTGTTGGTTCAGAGAGCTCTCGTGCCATAGTGATCGTGCTTCTTTAGCGCGGTGCTCGTGTCTGTTGAGATCTGCGTTTGTCGTGCTCAGCAAGCAACGCTACGAAGGCCGTTACCTTCGGCGGGCGAAAGCGACTGGCAGGGTAGACGACGTGAATGCCACCTGCGGGTAGTTTCCATTCTGGGAGAACATGAACCAGTCGTCCGGCTTCGAGCTCTTCCGCGACCAGGTAGTCTGGGAGGATGGAGGCGCCCCCGCCTGCGAGCGTCGCTGCCAACGCGGCCGGAGTGGCATTTACGCTGATAGTCGCTTGGGTACGAACACTTCGCCGCTCGCGAGCGCTGCGCGAGAACTGCCACTGCAGTGGCTCTTTCAGCGCCGTGTTGGCAACAAATGGCCATGACGTCAGATCGTTGGGATCCGCCGTCGGAAACCGGCGTAATAATGCGGGTGTTGCTACAAGCAGTTGCTGGAAGACGCCGATGCGCCGCGCTCGAGCGCCCGAATCCTCGAGCCAACCGACGCGTATCGACAGATCGATCTGATGCGAGATCAGATCGATCTTTGCGTCCGACAGCACTAACTCAACTTGGCAGGCAGGGTGGCGCGCCACGAAGGTCGCCATGACGGGCGCAACGACAGAGGTCCCATAGTCGTTGGGCGCGGTGACGCGCAGCGTGCCCCTGGGTGCGGCGTTTACCTGGGCGAGCTCGCTAAATGCGTCGCCGGCTTCGCGAAGGATTGCCACGCTGCGCAAATGCAGCATTCGACCCGCCTCGGTTGGCTGGACTCGACGGGTGGTGCGGACGAGCAGATTTACTCCGACCTCCGCCTCGAGCCGGGCAACTTGTTGGCTTACTACTGTCTTGGTGATGCCGAGACGTTCTGCGGCTCGTGTGAAAGAGCCGGCTTCGACTACCGCGGCGAAGTAGGCCAGGCGATTGAGGTTGATGGCTTGCGTTGTGGCGCGGGACATTCCCGAGCATTGTAAGCCGAAAGAATACATTTTGTACTATTGATAGGAGATGCAGATGGCCAGTCCGATTCACGTCAGCTACCTGTTCGACCCCTTGTGCGGTTGGTGCTACGGCGCCTCCCCCATGGTGGAGAAACTGGCCGCGGAGCCTGATTTCACTGTGACACTCGTCCCAACAGGGCTCTTTTCCGGCACGGGAGCGCGCCCGATGGACGCGGCTTTCGCCGCGTACGCCTGGGCAAACGACCAGCGTATCGAGCGCATGACCGGCCAGCCCTTCAGCAACGAGTACCGCCAGAATGTGCTGGGTGCTGACAGTCGCCGTTTCGACTCCGCTCCCGCAACACTGGCTCTCACTGCCGTGCACGTGAGCGAACCTGAGCGTGAATTCGAGGCACTCAAAGCCATTCAACACGCAAGGTACGTCAACGGTGTTGATATCACTGACGCGTCTGTTCTCGCGGCTGTATTGCGCGAGCTGGGTCTCGAAGATGCCGCCAGGCGCATTTCTGCCCCCGGTGCAGAGCTGCTCGATGCGAATCGCGAGCGTGTCGATTCGGCGCGCCAGACGATGGGCCGTTTCGGCTTACAAGGGGTCCCCTCGCTCGTCGTTGGCGAGGATGAGGTGGGGCGTGTCGTGAGCGGCAACGCTCTCTTCGGCGGCTTGGACGAGCTTCTTTTCAACCTGCGATAGCGAGATGCGCTTCTAGGGTCGCGTAGACCAGCGCACGAGGGATGGCCGCTCGAGAGCGAATCGACCTATCGCTGTGTGTTTCTAGGCCGAGATTAGGAGCGGCGGATGCTGACGTCGCCGCTTTAGCGGTATGCGCCCGTGCTCAGAGACAAAGTGCGACTTTCCGCGACTCGTTCGGACGCTCCGGGTGACGCGTCTGCGGCCGAACTGGTGTAACGTGACACCTGCCGTAGGGCGCCTCAGGATTGTTGGGCAGCAGAAGATAGTTCCTCGTGCTGCGAGCCGGCCAAGTACGGCGGCCGCTTGCCTGATCGACTGGTGGCAGCTTTGGTGGCAGCGAAGGGGGCCTGGGGGAAATGGAGGGGATTCTGCGATGCAGCATAATCAGTAACTTGCTGATTCTCTTGAGGAAGGCAGCGGGTTTTGATCCCGCCATTCGGAGGTTCGAATCCTTCCACCCCAGCCATATAAGAAGGCATGCGCCACAAGAAGCGCTCGCGTGTGGCTCTAGGCCCGAGCCACGACGGGAAGGATAACGTCTGCGGTGCTCGGTGTAGGGACCAGTGTTGTAGGTCACGCTATGGTGGCTGATTGGTGCGCGCCGTTACTCGTGTTAACGCGCCGCGGACGGCCCCGAAGGGGTCAGG
>Ga0105247_10002118_pt1 | contig 13729 bp, 12 predicted proteins | sample KBSS24metaG_FD_81519 | JGI IMG/M metagenome (GOLD analysis project Ga0105247, IMG submission 81519) | Switchgrass rhizosphere microbial communities from Kellogg Biological Station, Michigan, USA - KBS S2-4 metaG | ecosystem: Host-associated > Plants > Roots > Rhizosphere > Soil | place...
TAATTTATAATAAATTCGGCGAGATGTTGATCAACGTGTAGAATAAAATCAAGAAGTTCCATGATAAGAGCAAGTGGTAAACCGTGCTCAAATCCTAGCAGTGAGCCTATAGAAAGTCAGTATAAAACATCAAAAAAATACAAATTGATCATCTCGTTTATGCAACGATATATATGGATTTTGAGTATTTAATTATCAATGTCCCAAACCTAGAATGAGCTCATCAAATAAATAAGCATTTAAATAAAGGTGGCAAAATGTTTAATCCAAATGTAGTGGTCAAAAATATCGTAACGCAATCAGGCGCAGATAGTTTCATTAGCCTCGTTGCGCGTCTTCTTATCGCCTATATCTTCCTTGTTGCTGGTTGGGGGAAAATCACTGGTTATGCAGCAACTGCTGGATATATGGAAGCAATGGGAGTTCCAGCAGGAATTCTTCCTTTAGTTATCTTGGTTGAGTTTGGTGGTGGTTTAGCCTTGTTATTTGGTTTCCAAGCACGCTTTGCGGCTTTTGGACTTGGAATCTTTAGTATTCTTACTGCATTTTTATTCCACCAAGGTGGTGCTGATGCAGCAGCGCAATATAACAATAGCATCCATTTTATGAAAAACCTTGCAATGGCGGGTGGTCTATTCTTCCTGATGCTTCATGGTGCTGGACGTATTAGTCTGGATCATGCAATCGAGAAATAATATTCAAGACAAAATAAAAACCGGATGATCAATTCATCCGGTTTTTTTATTTCTAGGGCTGTAAAATTAGAGCATGAACTGGATTTGCAATTCCCCAACAACAAAACCAAGTACAGCACCTACTGCAATGAGTGCCCACTCATCTTCTTTGAACGCAGGACGTAACATACCTTCAAATTCAGAAGGTGTTAATTTTTGCATACGTTCAATGAGTGTGCTACGAATATTCATGGCATCTTCTGCATAAGACTCTACGTATTTCATAGTCTCTGGAAGGCGTTGCAGAATGCGTTCAGCAACTTGCGATTTCATATCTTGATATTTTTCACCGCCAATTGCGTATACGACCAGCGGGCGAATAACACCTGCTTGCATATCAATTTCTTGTTTTACATGACGGTTTACCAGATCAATAACACGTGCAGAATGTGTACCAGAAAATAATTCTTCCATCATATGGCGAGAAGTTAAAAGCTGTTTTGAAATTAATGCTGCGTAGTCGGCTGCAACTTCATTTTGACGTTTAATAAACAAACCTTGCCACGTATAACCCAATATTTTCTTAGGATAAAGTGGTCTAAACATCATTTGTAATGCAATCCAGTCACTAAAAAAACCGACAAAGCCACCAAACATTGGTAGCATCCAAGGGTATTTTCCTTGTGTGACAATCCAGCACAGCATTTGGATCACACCAATACCAAAACCAAAGAAAAATCCGACATTACTGAAAAATTTAAATTCTTGTTTGCCTACTCGTTTAAAAATATTGTTGAGTAGGCGCTTATCTTTAAGCAAGTTGCTAATAACAAGATGTTTAATATCAAAATATCGGTTCACATCACGTTGTACTTCGCTCATGATGTGTTCAACAATCTCGGGTGCTTTTGATTGCACACGACGAATGAGTCTTTGACGGGCAAACTCTGGCATGCCTTCCCATAAACCGGGTTGATATTCTTGTGCAACATCACGAGTAATATCTTCGGCAGCGGCAAGCAATGGTTTTTCTATTTCTTTGGCAATACGCTTAGGATCTAGGCGTGCAAAAATTTCTTCAGGTTTAATCAGTTTGGCTGTCATCAGTTCAACAGCAATTGTTGCCATTTTCTCGGCTTTGCGTGGCACGATGCCTTGCCAACCAAGAAATGGTTTAATGCCTTTAAATTCAAGTGGCGAAAACATCATTTGAATGGCAATCACTTTGGTGATGTAGCCAATTAAACCACTCATAAAAGGAATAGAGATATACAACCAAAAATGTTGCTGGAAATCTGCAATCATAGTTTGAAGCATTGTTGTTCCTTGGATTTCTATTGATTTTGATAGGGGGCAACAAGCCATAAAAATGGATAATTGTTTAAGCACAGACAAATATCGCTTATGGTATTTACCTTTCCATGGTAATGCCTGTTTTATCGGGTAATCTTATCATCAAATTCATGGGGATGTTGCATAGAATGTGATGAATTTATCAATATGTGTGAAGTTTTTAAGATTAATCCAGATGTTTGATAAATATAATTAAATTTTGATTTATATCAAAGAATTCAAATGAAAAAATGATTCAGAAATTAAAAAAATAAGATATATGATGATTTGCGGTGCGCCGAAGCGTGAAAAATGTTAAAATGGCGCGCTTAATTCTTTTGCCATTTAGTGGTTTGTCATGACTACCAATACTCAAATTACTGAAGATCGTATCCTGATTCTGGATTTCGGCTCTCAATATAGCCAGCTCATTGCACGTCGTGTACGTGAAGCCGGTGTTTACTCTGAAATGTATGCTTTTGATATGTCTGAAGAAGACATTCGCGCTTTTAAGCCAAATGGCATTATTTTGTCAGGTGGACCTGAGAGTGTGCATGAAGAAGGCAGCCCACGTGCACCGCAAGTGGTGTTTGAATTGGGTGTTCCAGTATTGGGTATTTGCTATGGTTTGCAAACCATGTCTGAACAGTTAGGCGGTAAAGTTGAGCCAGGTACTGTACATGAGTTTGGTTATGCCGAGGTTGATATCGTTAAACGTGACCAACTGATTGGCAACCTACAAGACCGTGAAGACCAACTTCATGTCTGGATGAGCCATGGCGACAAAGTGAGCCAGATTCCAGAAGGTTTTAGCATTACTGCAAGCACACCAAGTTGTCCTGTTGCTGCTGTAAGTGATGAAACACGCCGTTTCTATGGTGTGCAATTCCACCCAGAAGTAACGCACACGGCAAAAGGTGAAGAATTACTTGCAAATTTTGTTCATAAAATTTGTGGATGTGGTGGCCTTTGGACACCTGAACACATCATTGATTTACGTGTAGAACAACTACGTAAGCAAATTGGTGATGAAAAAGTTCTTTTAGGTCTTTCAGGTGGTGTTGACTCATCTGTCGTTGCTGCACTTCTACATAAAGCAATTGGCGACCAGTTAACATGTGTATTTGTTGATAACGGTTTACTTCGTTTGAACGAAGGGGACCAAGTAATGCAAATGTTTGCTGAAAACATGGGTATTCGTGTTATTCGTGCAGACGCTGAAGAACGTTTCTTAACTGCATTGGCTGGTGAAGTTGATCCAGAGAAAAAACGTAAAATTATTGGTCGTGAGTTTATTGAAGTCTTTGCTGAAGAAGCTCGTAAACTTGATGGCGTGAAATTCTTAGCACAAGGTACGATTTACCCAGACGTAATCGAATCTGCTGCAAGTAAACAAGGTAAAGCACACGTTATTAAATCTCACCACAACGTGGGTGGCTTACCAGACGATTTAGAGTTTGAGTTGGTTGAACCTTTACGTGACTTGTTTAAAGATGAAGTTCGTAAATTAGGTACGACACTTGGCTTGCCACACAGCATGATTTACCGTCATCCATTCCCGGGCCCTGGTTTAGGTGTTCGTATTTTGGGTGAAGTGAAAAAAGAATATGCAGATATTCTTCGTCTTGCTGATGACATCTTTATGCAAGAGCTTCGCGAAAGCGGTTGGTATGATAAAACAGCTCAAGCATTTGCCGTATTCCAACCTGTTAAGTCAGTTGGTGTAGTAGGTGATGGTCGTCGTTATGCATGGGTTATTGCACTTCGTGCCGTTGAAACAGTTGACTTTATGACAGCTCGTTTTGCACATTTACCATACGAGTTAGTTGATAAAATCTCAACGCGTATTATGAATGAAATTAAAGATGTATCACGTGTTGTATACGACGTGTCATCTAAACCACCAGCAACGATTGAGTGGGAGTAATTTTCCTCTGTTTGTTGGTAAAGAAAAGGACGCGTTAGCGTCCTTTTTTATTACTTAAGTTTTAAGGCTCAATCCTCTTAAGCATTTTTCATGCAGCCCTGATTTTTCTATAACTAAAAAGCGGATTGTCTCATTGATAGCACCCTGTGTATTACTAAAAGACTATATTGAATAATGAGTGTATTGTTAAGATCAGGTAAAACAACTCATTGCAAAAGCATAGGTAAAAGAGAGTAATATCATGAGTAATAATAATGATTACGATATTTCTGATTCAAAGGATTGCGAGAAATTTGCCAATCAGTTTATTCAGGAATTTCTAATTCGCTCTGCTGAAATTGGACAGGGGACAGTCATTAAGCGGGCTTTACCTAGCCGACAAAAGCGAATGATTGGTGCGTGGTGTTTCTTAGATCATGCAGGCCCAGTAACCTTTCCTGCAGGTGATGGTTTAGATGTTGGCCCTCATCCTCATATTGGTTTACAAACCTTCACTTGGATGATTGAAGGGACCATGATGCATACCGATAGTTTAGGTTCAAAACAACTGATTCGTCCTAAACAAGTTAACTTAATGACAGCAGGTCATGGTATTTCACATACAGAAGTTGCACCTGATACAGAAACTCAAATGCATGCTGCGCAGCTTTGGATTGCTTTACCTGATCATAAGCGTAATATGGAACCGAAATTTGAACATTACCCTGAGTTGCCTATTGTTGAAAAAGACGGTCTAGAATTTACCGTTCTTGTGGGTGAATATTTGGCAACAACTTCTCCAGTTGTGGTACATACGCCGTTAGTTGGTGTCGACTTAATTGCTACCGAAGATACTAAAACTCGTATTCCATTAAATCCTAATTATGAATATGGTTTTATGGCACTTGACGGCATAGCTCATGTAAATGGTCATGAGTTAACTGCTGACAACATGGTGGTACTAGATACTGGACTGAGTGAAATTGAGATTGAAGTAAAAAAAGGAAATCGTATTCTTTTGATTGGTGGTGAACCGTTTGAAACGCCAATTTTACTCTGGTGGAATTTTGTTGCACGGACTATGGATGATTTAAAAGAAGCGCGTGAGCAATGGACTAACCATGATGCGCGTTTTGGCGAAATTCCAGATTATGTTGGTGCACGTTTAGAAGCCCCTGTTCTTCCAGATCAAATGAGAGCATCAAAATGACAGCAGTAATCGCAAGCAGTAAAGCAAAGCCCCTTGCTGAGCAATGGAAGGGTGAAATTACTAGTGGTCGTCATCAATATTTTTGTGATGAGCCTGAAAAACTTGAAGGGCAAGATCAAGGCCCAGCGCCATATGATTTGCTCACTGGAAGTTTAGCTGCGTGTACGCTTATTACTTTAAGAATGTACGCGAAGCATAAGGGTTATGATTTTGGTGAATTCTCGGTTGAAATTGATTTTCATACTAATAGAGAGCATGAAGAACATATAGAACGTCGTATTGTTTTTAAAGACTTACCAGATGAAGAACTTCAGCAAAAAATCTTAACAGTATGTAGTAAAACGCCAGTCACTAAAACTTTGTTACGTAGTTTAGACATTCATACTGTGCTTGTTACAGTCTAAAAATGCTATTTTGTGAAGGTGGATGATTTTATATCCATCCCACAAATGGAATAAAACAGCATGTTCACATGCTGTTTTTTATGTAAAAAGAAAAATAAAAGCAGGCAATAACATGATTAGTGTACACCACCTGGAATGTTCGCGATCGTTTCGAATTTTATGGGCTTTAGAGGAATTAAGCTTAGATTATGATATTCATTATTATCAACGCTTACCTAACTATTCCGCTCCAGAAACATTGAAATGTATTCATCCTTTAGGTAAGGCTCCGATTTTGACTGATGATGAGCAAGTCATCGCAGAATCTGCTGTGATCTTGGAATATCTACAGCAACGTTATGATCAGAAGCAACAATTTAAACCTACACAACCCCACGATTTACAGCAGTATATTTACTGGATGCACTATGCAGAAGGCTCACTTATGCCTTTATTGGTTATGACTTTGGTCATGAATAGTGTAAACAAGCATGTGCCATGGTTAATCCAACCAGTAGCAAAAAAAATTACGGAAGGGGTGAAGGCAAATTTCGTTCGCCCACGTATGAAAGATCATATTAGTTTTTTAGAAAACTATTTGGCAGAGCATGAATATTTCGCAGGCGATTTTTCATTTGCTGATATTCAGATGAGTTTTCCTCTGGAAGCTTTGCAATCACGTTTGCAAGGGAAATACCCTAATATTCAAGCTTTTTTACATCGTATTCAGCAAAGACTTGCGTTTCAGAAAGCGAAACAAAAGGGAATGGGTACTAATGAAAGGAATTGTGCTGATATTTAAAAGAAAAGGAACAATTATTTGTTCCTTTTTTATTTGTGGTTTACTTGCGTTTGATCACGATAGAATCAATGCCACTGTGTTGTAAGGTTTGTTGAGCGGCCAATGCAGCATCTTGGGAGTCATAAGGACCTGAAATAACACGGTACCATATTTGCCCATTTTCACTACTTTTGACTACATCTGCAGATAAGCCATTTAAAATGATTTCTGCACGGCGAGCGTCAGCCTGATCGGGGTCATTATAGCTGCGAACCTGTAAAATATAGGTAGGTTGCTGAGGAGCGGTGGCTGATTGATCAGTATCAATTCCTGCACTTTCTGAAGCTGCGGGTTGAGCCGCACTTGGCGCCTCAACAATCATGGCTGTACCTTGATTTTTGCTCTCAGGAATTGCCTGCTCTGGAATAGGTGTTACTTGTTGTTGAGGTAATAGATCGTAGAAACGATAGTCTTTATTGGTATCTTCTTCTTGATAGTGTTCAGAGGTAATCTGATTTTTTGCAGGAACAGGTTGCCAAGGTTTCCAAAGCATAAGCACTACAGCGATACATAAGACCGCCAAAATAGCGACAAGTGTCCCTAACCATTTAGGAATTAGGGGCTTTTTAGGCTTGTTAGGTCTTTCAGATACACCGCGTTGCGTTTTGCCAAACACGTGGATTATTCCTCTGTATTTTGATTGTTTTAATTCGAGTTTGATCTCGTATTACGATGCTGAAACAGTGGTTCGTATCAACTATTTTAACTCTACAGACCACTGCTTACTATATATTGCATGGCTTTTATTTATTGCCATGCAATATAATTTTTACATAGATTCTGGTGCAGATACACCAAGCAATTCTAAACCATTGTGCAACACTTGTTGTACATTGATTGAAAGTAATAAACGTGCTTGTGTAAGCTCAGCATCATCGCTTAATACTTTATGTTCATTGTACCAAGCGTGGAACAAAGCGGCTAATTCTTTTAAGTAGTTACCCACCTGATGTGGTTCATACGCATTTGCAGCTCGCAATACTGCGTCTGGATAAGCTGCTAATTTAGCAAGAATCTCAGTTTCAGCATCAAGAGACAAGCGTGTCGCATGTGGACGAGCAGTGTTTACATCGAATTGTAAGTTTGTGCTTGCTGCTTTTTCTAACATACGGCAAATACGTGCATGTGCATATTGGATGTAATACACAGCATTGTCTTAACTTTGTGATACAGCAAGGTCAAGGTCGAAGTCGATGTGTTGTTCACTCTTACGCATTACGTAGTAGAAACGAGCTGCGTCATTGCCTACTTCTTTACGCAAGTCACGTAAAGTCACGAACTGACCTGAACGAGATGACATTTGAACCATCTCGCCGCCACGCCATAAACTTACGAACTGAACTAAAAGTACAGTCAGTTTTTTAGAGTCGTAACCCATCGCATCAATGGCCGCTTTTACGCGAGAAATATAACCGTGGTGGTCAGAACCCCAAATGTCGATTAGGTCCGTATAGCCACGTTGTAATTTATTCAAGTGATATGCAATGTCTGATGCAAAGTATGTAGTTTGGCCATTACGACGTTTAACAACACGGTCTTTTTCATCACCAAATTCAGTTGATTTAAACCAGATGTTGCCATCTTTTTCATAAAGGAAGCCGCGTTGATCAAGTGTTTCTAACGCTTCATCAATTTTTGCACTAAGAGATGCTTCACTAAACCATTGATTGAAAGTTACACCGAAGTCAGCAAGGTCATCTTTAATGTCATCTAAAATGGCATGAAGAGCAGCTTGGTGGAATACACGGTAGCCTTCACCTAACAATTGTTGTGAATTGGCAATAAGGCCATCAATATGTTTTTCTTTGTCGCCAGATAAAACGACTTTATTGCCGTCGCTATCTAGTTCTTCTGCATATTGTACGTCTTCTGGCACATCTTTATAGACATCAGCCACTTCACGAAGATAGGCATCGCCATCTTTATCAATAATAGTTTGTGCGATTTCTTTAACGTAATCGCCTTGATAAGCATTTTTTGGAAATACAAGTTTTTGACCAAGTAATTCTAAATAACGTAAATAAGTAGAAGTCGCCAAAATATCCATTTGACGGCCAGCATCATTCACATAGTATTCACGGTCAACTTTAGCACCTGTTGCTTCAAGTAACGTGGCAACAGTCATACCATATGCAGCGCCACGGCCATGTCCTACATGTAGACTAGACGTTGGGTTTGCAGAAACAAATTCAACTTGGATCTTTTTCGCTGCATTTGCCTGGCTGCGACCAAAAAATTCTTTTTGTGCTTGAATCTGGTCAAGAATAGCAAAACGCTGATCTGCATTTAAAAAGAAATTAATAAAACCAGGACCTGCAATTTCAGCTTTGCTGATATCTGCAACTTCTGGTAATGCAGCTAGAACTTTCTCAGCTAAATCACGTGGTTTCATACCAGCAGCTTTCGAGCCGATCATGGCAATATTAGAAGCAAAGTCGCCATGGCTTCGGTCTTTGGTGCGTGTTAAGTTGCTTGTGTTTTTCCAGTCGGAAGGAAGCACCCCTTCTTGTTGAAGAGTTTGCACTGCATGGTCGAGAGCTGCTTGTATTGCCGTATTCATATCAATCGAAAATAGATGTCGCAGAAAAACGTCAAATATAGCAAATTTCCTAGGAGTTAGGGGAGTGGATTTAATATTCGAGTAATTCTTTTTGTGCCGCTTACTGAGTATTATTTTTTAAATGAATATTGCAGGGTGGAGTGTCTCATTATTCTAAAAACAAATAAATACAAGCCTTCTGTGGTTTCTTAATCAGTAAATTACACTAAAAACCCACCTTTATTTCTTGGAGAAATATATGGTAGTATTAAAATATATAGTTTAGGCCGTTAAAATTAAAATAATAAAAGATTTTTTAAAAACATAAAATTATTAAGATATTGATATTTGTCATTTATTTTTATACATGTTTTAACTAAATAGTCTTCAATTTTACCATCACAGTTTAAAATATCTATTTTGAACGAATTAGGCTTAAGCTTATACGCACAAAGAGTTTTAGAGACCATACAAAAACGTGTTTTTCTCTACTCTAAGCTGGAAAATGAGATAGGCAATGATATCAGGACACCCAAGTAAACATCCCCTTTATATCCCATATGCAGGTTTTACACTTTTAGAGTTACCACTTCTAAACAAAGGTTCTGCTTTCACTGAAGAAGAAAGAAGTAACTTTAACTTACACGGTTTACTCCCCCATATTATTGAAACTATTGAAGAGCAGAGCCAGCGCTCTTATCAACAATATTGCGCTTTCACTGATGATATCAACCGACATATCTATCTGCGTAATATTCAAGATACTAATGAAACCTTGTTTTATCATTTAATCGAAAATCATCTTGAAGAAATGATGCCGATTATTTACACCCCAACTGTAGGTGAAGCATGTCAGCGTTTCTCTGATATCTATCGTCGTCATCGTGGTGTTTTTATTTCATATCCAGATCGTGATGTGATTGATGATATTTTGCAAAACGTAAATAAAAATAATGTAAAAGTCATCGTGATTACTGATGGTGAACGTATCTTAGGTCTTGGAGACCAAGGTATTGGCGGAATGGGGATTCCTATTGGAAAACTTTCCCTTTACACCGCTTGTGGTGGGATTAGTCCAGCTTATACATTACCAATCACAATTGATGTAGGGACGAACAATCCACAACTTTTAAATGATCCGATCTATATGGGTTGGCGTCAGCCTCGTATTAGCGGTGATGAATATTACGCATTTGTAGATATGGTGATTGATGCTGTGAAGCGTCGTTGGCCAAAAGCATTAATTCAGTTTGAAGATTTTGCACAAAAAAATGCGATGCCACTTTTAGAAAAATATCGAGATAAAATTTGCTGTTTTAACGATGATATTCAAGGAACAGCGGCGGTATCGGTTGGTAGTTTGATTGCTGCGAGTCGTGCAGCGGGCAAGCAATTGAAAGATCAAAAAATTGCTTTCTTGGGTGCAGGCTCGGCAGGTTGTGGTATTGCGGAGCAAATTGTTGCGCAAATGATTGCAGAAGGTCTAACTGATGCAGAAGCGCGTGCTCGCGTTTATATGGTAGACCGTTTTGGTTTGATCACTGAGAATCAACCAAACTTGCTCGACTTCCAGCGTAAGTTGGCACAAAAAGCTGAGGTGGTTGATCAGTGGGGCAATATTGAAGAAGTAATTTCACTACTTGATGTTGTTAAAAATGCTAAGCCTACAGTGTTAATTGGTGTTTCTGGTCAGCCTGGTTTGTTCACCGAAGAAATCATTAAGACCTTAGCGGCGAATTGTGAACGCCCAATTGTCATGCCATTGTCAAACCCAACTTCACGTGTTGAAGCTGTACCTGCTGATATTGTGGAGTGGACTGAAGGCAAAGCATTAATTGCAACAGGTAGTCCGTTTGCTCCTGTGAATCATCACGGTAAACTTTATAATATTTCTCAGTGTAATAACTCATACATTTTCCCAGGCATTGGCTTAGGTGTAGTGGCATCGGGCGCTAAGCGTGTTACAGAAAATATGTTAATGGCGTCAAGTAGTGCTTTAGCAAATTGTTCTCCATTGCTTAAAGATCCACAAGCTGATTTGTTGCCGCCGTTGGGTGAAATTCAACAAGTGTCTAGAGTTATTGCATTTGAAGTTGCGAAAGCAGCTATGGCTGATGGTGTAGCTGTAACGATTAGTGATGATTTGCTGAAACAGAAAATTGATCAATCATTCTGGAAGCCTGAATACCGCAAATATAAGCGTATTCCTTTCTAAAAATGAGAGTGTAAAAAGAGGAGCTTAAGCTCCTCTTTTTATTTTTAGTCTTCTAGAATTTCTTCTAGCAATTCTTCACTTGGTGCAAAATAATAAGCACCATCAAGTGGGGTCACGAAGTGCAATAAACGGTCATGAATACCATCTCCACTTGTACCGAACATACGCTTTAACATGGCATCAATAATGCTAAGGTTTTTAGTATAGGCAATGAAAAATAAGCCTTGATCGCCTCGACCGTCACCATAAGGAAGGCTATGACGTAGAATTTCCATTTCTTCGCCTTCATCATCCTCAACAACAGTGCGAGCAACATGGGCATTTTCTGGTTTTACGTCATCATCTAATTCAATAGATTCAAGTTTGGTGCGGCCCATAACATTTTCTTGCGCATCAACTTTCAATTTTTTCCATTTTTCTAAATCGTGAGCATAGCGCTGTGCAAATATGAAACTACCATCGGCAAATACGCCAGCGTCTTCTGGTAGAAGAGCTGTTTCTGCGCGGTCATCTGGGAACTGAGGATTTTCCGTACCGTCTATAAAACCTGTCATATCTCGACCATCGAAATAGCGGAAGCAAACACGCTCATCCAGAACTTCGACTTTATCTTTAATACCTTCAAAAAATGCTTGGCTTAATGCAAAACAAATATCAGAGCGCATGCTGGCAATGTGAATTAGCACATCTGCTGGCACAGCCGGCATATTGAATGCACCTTGTTCTGGCTCAAGCTGTTTAAATCCTTCAGGAGTTTGCGAATAGAGCTGTTTCCATAGTTCGGGACCGAAAGCGACTGCTGTTTTAATTTGGGCGTCAGAATGCTGAGTCATGAGGCGGTCACGAGCTTCAAATAAAGCTTCAATTTGTTTTTTTAATTCATTAATTGATAAGTCTTTTAAACGAAGAACAATGAAACGAGCATGGTCTGATGGCAATGGTAAAATGACAGATTGAGCAGTCATTAGAAGGTATCTCCTCAATTATAATTTAGTATGAGCTTTAATTATTGTGCCTGATGCGAAGAGCTGTTAGTAGTCTATTTCTTGATTTTATTGTTTGAATTCTCATCAAGATAGCTTTATAAAACAGTATAATTCCACTTTTGTAGTCTATTTTTCGTTATGTCTTTGCAAGTTTGGTTCGCTTATATGTTGGCCTGTTGGGTAATTAGTATCTCACCGGGTGCGGGAGCAATTGCTTCAATGTCGAGTGGTCTAAACTATGGTTTTAGGCATGGCTATTGGAATGCAATTGGATTGCAAATTGCTTTGATACTTCAAATTATGGTGGTGGCAGCAGGTGTTGGAGTCTTATTTGCAACGACACCTTTAGCGTTTCAGTTTGTTAAATGGTTTGGTGTGATTTATTTGTTATACCTTGCTTATTTACAATGGACAGCGCCTATAAAAGATATAGAAATTCAACAAGAAAAAAGAGATAAATCTGTATTTGCGCTATTGCTAAATGGCTTTGTAGTCAATATTAGTAATCCTAAAGCGATTGTATTTCTATTGGCTGTTTTACCGCAGTTTTTAGATTTGGCTAAGCCACAATGGACACAGTACCTGATTATGGCAGCAACAATGATTAGTATTGATTTGGTCGTAATGGCTGGATATACAGGGCTAGCATCAAAGGTTTTAAGATTACTTTGCTCTCCTAAGCAGCAAAAATATTTGAATCGGGGCTTTGCCGTTATGTTTAGTTGTGCGGCTTTATTATTAAGTACAGTTCATCAGGCGTCCTAATTTAGGCCGCCTGTGTTTGATTTTTTAGCTTTTGAGTTATAAAAATAATGGCAAAAGTTAAAGCCATGCATAAAACAATACTCAAGCCTGTAGATATATTTAGTGCTGCACTTGACCATAATCCCACACTCACCCCAACTTGAGCCAACACAAACGCCCAAATGACCATTTGCTTTGGTGAGTTTGCTAGTAATCGAGCACTTAAAGCAGGTATTACCAGTAAGGCACCCATAAGCAAAGAACCTACCGCGCGCAAAGCTAAGACAGTAAATAGAGCCAATAAAAGCATGAAAATAAGACGTTGCCAATTCGCATTTACCCCTTCACTAATTGCAATATCTGGATCAATTGCAAACTGTATTTGCGGTTGCCAAAAGCGGTAAAGAATCACGAGTGATATCGCAATAATTAAAGTGAAAACAGGTAAGTCTGGCCAATCGATGCTAAGCAAATCACCAAATAAATAACTTAGAAGCTCTGGTCTTAAACTTGGAACATGTTGAATAAATAATAAACCACTACAGAGTAATGTCGCTGAACATAAGGCTAAGAGAGCATCATTGGGTAAGCGATTGTCATGTAGGGCCCATAAAATTGCGACCAGTAAAATCGCAGTGCCGGCAACCCCAAGCCAAAGAGGAAGACTTAAAGCACCTGCGATAGCAACCCCAAGTAATGTACCGTGTGCCATGGTGTCGGCAAAAAAAGACATGCGTCTCCAAAGCATTAGACAACCAAGAGGTGCCGTCAAAAACACCAGTAAGGTTCCCATAATCCATGCGGGTAACAATAATTGTAACCATTCCATCATGGCTTAAGCTTCCGGTTCTGGGTGGATGTGAGGGCGGTCATTATGAGGGCAGGGGTGTGCAGCATCA
>Ga0105247_10002122_pt1 | contig 13717 bp, 13 predicted proteins | sample KBSS24metaG_FD_81519 | JGI IMG/M metagenome (GOLD analysis project Ga0105247, IMG submission 81519) | Switchgrass rhizosphere microbial communities from Kellogg Biological Station, Michigan, USA - KBS S2-4 metaG | ecosystem: Host-associated > Plants > Roots > Rhizosphere > Soil | place...
ATGTCGAACCGGATCGGCACGGAGAACAAGGGCTGGGAGGTCGCCAAGTTCCTGCTGGAGTTCGAGCGCGGCGGCCGGGTGCTGGTCGGTCAGGTGCGGGCGCAATTTGCCAAGCTCGTGCAATTGATGAACGCGCGCGGCGGTGACGACAGCGCCCTGCGGGCCCGAATGGCGGAGATCGGCACTGATCTCGACGCCATGGAGATGATCGACATCTCGGTGCTGTCGACCTTGCAGACCGGCGGCAATCCGGGGCCGATCTCCTCGCTGCTGAAGCTGCGCTGGAGCGAGATCCGCCAGTCGATCGCGGAGCTCGCCATGGACGTCATCGGCGACGAGGCGCTGCGCTGGTTCCCCGAACGTCCGCTCTACGAGACGCTGCAGCTGCCGCCGGAGGACGAAGAGATGGCGGCCATGGTGCCGCGCTATCTCAATTCACGCGCCTTCACCATCATGGGCGGAACGTCGGAGATTCAGACCAACATTCTGGCGAAGTCGCTGGTGGGATTATAATTCCGGGGTGTTGGAATAGGGGACGTCCGGCGCTCTTCTCTAGCATTCGCGCTGGCCCGTCAAAAAGTGGCCCGGGGCGGTTGCGTTTCTAGTCCAGCCGCGCCCCCGCGCGCCTGATCACGTCGCCCCATTTGGCCGAATCCGACCGGATCACCTCGGCGAAGTCCTCGGGCGAGCCGCCGGCCGGCTCATCGCCGATCGACGCGAAGCGATCCCTGAAGATCTGCGACGCGATGGCCCGGTTGATGGCCGCGTTGAGCCGCTCGATGATCGGCCGCGGCACCCCCGCCGGCGCGATGACCCCGCTCCAGGTCGGCGCCGCGTAGCCGGGAACGCCGGCTTCCGCCACCGTCGGCAGATCCGGAAAGCCCGGCGAGCGCCGCGCCCCGCTGACCGCAAGCGGCCGCACCGTGCCGGACTTGGCGTGCGGGGCGATCGAGTTGAGGCTTTCGAACATCAGATGCACCCGGCCCGCGATCAGGTCGTTGATCGCCGCGGCGCCGCCGCGATAGGGGACGTGCACGATATCGGTGCCGCTCATGTACTTGAACAACTCGCCGCCGACGTGGCCCGGCGACCCATTGCTCGACGACGCATTCAGGAGCTTGCCCGGATTCTGCTTGGCGTAGTCGATGATCTCCTGCACCGATTGGAACGGCAGCGTGGGCGAAACCGCAAGCAGGAGATGGCCGCGCGTGACCAGCGCGATCGGCTGCAGGTCGCGCTCGATGTCGTAAGGCAGCTTCGCCACCATGTGCCGGTTGATCGCGAGCGCCCCGATCGGGCCCATGCAGATGGTGTAGCCGTCGGGGTCGGACTTGGCGGTGAGGTCAATACCGAGCGTGAGCGCGCCGCCTGGGCGGTTGTCGATAATGATCTGCTGCCCGACCTCCTTGGCGAGCTCGGCGCCGAGGATGCGCGCAACCGTGTCGGTCGCGCTGCCGGCCGCTTGCGGGACGATGAGCTTGATCGGCTTGTCCGGATACTGCGCCGCCGCGCCGGTCGCGAACACGCACGCGAGCAACAACGGGATCAATCGAAGGAACCGCATATGACCTCCCACGCGTGCCATTTATGAGCTTACGGCTTGATGACCTCACGGCCCGGCACGTCGACCAGTGTAATGCAGACAATGAAAGGTACAACGCACTTGCGCCCCTTTAGCGGCGCGCGCGAGGGTGCTACCGTGATTCATCCCCGGCAACGGCTGGAGTCTCCGACATCCCGCCCGGCCCGATGCAACGGCCAACAAGGGGGAGGAGGAATGCCATGAAGGATCTCATCAAGCAGTATCTCGACCACGGCATGTCGCGCCGGCAGCTCATGACCGGACTGAGCGCGCTCGGCATGAGCACCGTCGCCGCCAGATCGGTGGCGCAATCGCTCGAGACCTTCGGGCAAGGCGCGGCCCCTCCCCGCGCCGCCATGCGCGAGATGAAGGGAACCGGCGGCGCGCTGTTCGTGCAGCAGCTCAAGGCCGCGGGGGTCGAGCACATCTTCTTCAATCCATCCACCGGCGACTATCCGATCTTCGACGCCCTGGTGGACGAGCCCGCCATCCAGCTGATCAAGGGCATTCACGAGGGCGCGGTGGTCGCCATGGCGGATGGCTACGCGCGGGCTTCGGGCAAGACCGGCGTTGTCATCGTCGCCAATATCGGCCTGCCCAACGCCATGACGCAGATGGTCAACAGCTGGAAGGACCAGATTCCGGTCATGGTCGCCGTCGCCTCGGTGGAGCAGGACGCGCTCGGCCGCGACCTGTTCCAGGAGCCCGACCATTGCGAGGTCATGACGCAACCGATCACCAAGTGGTACTGGGCGGCGAAGACCACGGGCTCGATCCCGGAGACCGTTCGCCGCGGCATGAAGTTCGCCTCCACCTCGCCGTGCGGCCCGGTGTTCCTGTCGTTGCCGACCAACACGCTGCGCGAGGAAGCCAACGCCACCATCTGGGACCAGGCCAAGTTCGACGTGCCGATGCGCATCCGGCCCGACAAGGACGATATCGCGAAGGCCGCGCGCATGCTGCTCGAGGCCAAGAACCCGTTGATGAGCGTCGGCGACGAGGCCAGCTGGTGCCGCGCCGGCAAGGAGCTGGTCGAGCTTGCCGAGCTGCTCGGTCTTCCCGTCACCGGGCAGGCCGGCAACCTCGGCTTCTGGTCGAAGCCGTTCCCCACCCGGCATCCGCTCTATATCGGCACCCAGCTCCGCGACATGCGCTATCCCGGCAAGCCCGACGTGCTGCTGAACCTCGGCAACAAGTACGGCGAGCGCGCCGCGCCGGGGACGCAGCTCATCTCCATCCGCCTCGATCCCCAGAGCCTTGCCCGCGGCGCGCCGGTCGATCTCGGCATGGTCGCCGACGTCAGGCTCGCCACCGCCGATCTGATTGCGGCGATCCGCTCGATGGCGACCGAGGCGCGGCTCAAGCAGATCGCCGAGGAGCGCACCGCCCGCACCCGCGCCTACACCGCCGAGATGTGGGAGTTCCGCCAGAAGATCGCGCGCGAGAACGCGGACCGAACGCCGGTCAGCCTCGAGCGCATCGGGCTCGAGCTCGAAGCCGCGCTCGAGAAGGACACCTGCTACGTCTGCGACGTCGATTCCGGCAAGACCATCGATCCGCTGCTGTCGTTCGGCGGCGCCGACAAGCAGTATATCGGCACCGGTCCGAACGTGCTGGGCTGGGGCCTGGCGGCGGCGTTCGGCGCCAAGCTCGCGCGCCCGGATCTGCCCGTGGTCTCGGTCGTCGGCGACGGCAGCTTCTGCTTCTCCGGCCCGCAGCCGCTCTGGACCCAGGCCCGCTACAAGGCCCCGGTCATGAATATCGTGCTCAACAATCATAGCTACAACAACGAGCGCAATCGGATCTGGCACTACGGCGGCAAGCAGTTCAAGACCGGCCGCGACATGACCTGCTATCTCGGCAGCCCCGACATCGATTACGCCAAGTCGTCGGAGGCGTTCGGCGTCGAGGCCGAGGTGGTGAAGGAGCCGGGCCAGCTCAAAGGCGCGATCGGGCGCGCCCAGCGCGTGATCGCCGACGGCCGCCCCTATCTGCTCGATATTCACACCTACCGCGACGGCCTGGGTGCGGTCTCCACCTGGCATCCGCCGTACTCGATCGCGGACCTGCGTTCGAGGAAGGTGTGACCATGAAGCACCTCGTGTTCGCCGCCGCGGCTGCGGCGCTCCTGCTCGTCAACGCGACGCCGCTTCGGGCGCAGACCGTGGCCGCCCTGCCGCAAGGGGACGGCCGCGACCTCGTCGCGGTGGCGTGCTCGCAATGCCATACCTTGAGCGTGGTCATGGCGGGCCGGGACGGATCGGTCGGTTGGCGCAACCACGTGCACAACATGGTGTTGCGCGGCGCACAACTGACGCCGCGCGAGGCCGACACCGTGCTGGCGTATCTCGTGGCCAATTTCGGCCCCAGCGCGCCGGTACCGGGTTCGGTCACGCTGCCGGGTGGAGCAGGCAAGGAACTGGTCGAGACCCGCTGCGCGGTCTGTCACAGCCTGGAGCGGGTCACCGCCGTGAAGCGGCCGGCGCGCGACTGGAACATGATCGTTGCCAACATGTACGAACGCTGGGGCGTGTCCGCGACCGACGAAGCGCAGGCGATTACCAGCTATCTCGCGGCGCAGTTCGGGCGAAACTGAACGAATTCGACCGCAGCGGCCCATGCCGCTGCATTTGCTTTCTTCTCCCGCGATCGGGGCAGCCGCAACCAGGGCGTCCCGCGCGGAACAGGACGGCTTTTCGCCCCCTGATTTTGACGTAGACTTTGCTCCATGAGCGAAGCTCGCGCCCAGAGCCTGTTCAGCATCGTGCGGCAGTCGGCCGACGCTGACGCGGTCGCCGCCATGGAAGCACTGGTTCGGGACGCGCCCGATCACGAGCTTTGCCGCGTCAACGTCCTCGATTTCGCGACCAAGCACGGCCTGAACGAAGAGCGAGTGATCGGCGCGTTCCTGCATGCCGCCCGCGTTGGCATTTTCGAGCTGTCGTGGAATGTCCTGTGTCCCGGCTGCGGCGGCGTGCTCGACTCGACGGCGACCCTGCGAAACGTGCACAAGGAGAACTACGAGTGCGCGCTCTGCGCCGCCGGCTATGAGCCCACGCTGGACGAGATGGTGGAGGTCACCTTCACCGTCAGCCCGCAGGTGCGCAGAATTGCCGCCCATGATCCCAATACACTCTCGATCTGGGACTACTTTCGCCAGATCTTCTGGAGCTCCGGCGTCGATCTCCCAGAGACTTTCGGCCAGCTCATCGACGAGATCACCATCGATGCGGTCGAGCTCCCGCCCGGCGAGCGGGCGCAGATCTCCCTGCAACTGCCGGCGGAGTTCGTGATCGTGTTCGAGCCGGTCACACACGCGGCACAGTTCATCGATGTAAAGGGAGAGCCGACCCGAGAGCGCCAGGCCTTGATGCTCACCTACAACAAGGTCCGCGCGCCCACCGGGACCATGGAGCTGCGGCCGGGACCGCTGCGCCTTTCGCTCGACAACCGCACCGACGTGCGCGTGCTGCCGTCGGTGTGGATCGCCGGCGACCTGCTGCATGACCTGCTCGGCAAGCGGAAGCCGTTCCTGACGGCCAATCGTTTGCTCTCTAACCAGACGTTTCGCGACATCTATCGCACCGATACGCTCGACGTGGACCAGGGGCTCAAGATCACGAGCCTCACGTTCCTGTTCACCGACCTCAAGGGCTCGACCTCGCTCTATGAGCGTGTCGGCGACCTTGTGGCGTATGACCTGGTGCGCGCGCACTTTCGTCTCCTGCATGAGATCGTGGCGTCGGAGGCGGGCGCCGTGGTCAAGACGATCGGCGATGCCGTGATGGCGACGTTTCCGACGCCTGATAGAGCGCTCGCCGCCGCCTTGCGCATGCGCAATGCGATGCCCGGCATCAAGGACTCCTCGGGAACCGAGGAGCTGTTGCTCAAGATCGGCATTCACGAGGGTCCCTGCCTTGCGGTGACCCTCAATGACCGGTTGGATTACTTCGGCCAGACCGTCAACATCGCGGCTCGCGTGCAGGGGCTTGCGATGTCGAGCTCGATCTTTGCGACTGGATCGGTGGTCCAGCACCCGATCTCTTCCAAGCTGCTGGTCACCGAGGGGCTGACGCCGGAAGCGCAGCGCGCGGCATTGCGTGGCATCGCCGACGAGGTGACGGTCTACGAGATTCCTTGAGCACGTGACGACCGCCATCCAGTCCGGCCACGCGTTCGCGCCGTCACCGCCACAGCTGCAGCGGCGCCAGCGTGATCGCGGGAACGTAGGTGATGAGCCCGAGCGCGATCAGATAGACCGCAATGAACGGCAGGATGTCGCGATAGAGCTTGCTGAGCGGGATGCCGAACAATGCATGAGTGGCAAAGAGATTGAGCCCGAATGGCGGGATGAACATCCCGACCGCCAGGTTCACCGTGAAGATGATGCCGAAATGGATCTCGTCCACGCCGGCCTGCACGATCAGCGGCATCAGCAGCGGCGTCAGGATCAGGATCGCGGCCGGGGGCTCGAGCACGGTCCCCACGAACAGCAGCACGATATTGATGATCAGCAGCAGCAGCCACGTGTCCAGCTGAAGGCCCGCGATGGTGCCGACGAGCTTGGTCGGAAAGCCGCTGGTCGTGATCAGCCAGGAATAAGCGCCGGCCGCCGACACGATGATCAGGATCTGCGAGATCACCTTGGCCGAGTCGACCGCGGTCTGCCACAGCTCGGTCCACGACATCTCGTTGTAGATGAAGCGGGCCACCAGGATGGCGTAGATGCAGGCGATCCCCGCCGCCTCCGTCGGCGTGAAGATGCCGCCATAGATGCCGCCCAGGATCACCACCGGGGCGAACAGCGCCCAGCCGGCGTCGCGGGTCGACGCCAGGATGTTCTTCCAGCGCGTCGACGCGGTGAGCGGGATCATCTGCACCCGCGCGTAGACCAAGAGGTAGATCGAGACCAGGACCCCGATCAGCAGCCCCGGCACGATCCCCGCGAGGAACAGCTTCGGAACCGACTGCTGGGCCGCGATGCCGAAGATGATCATGGTGATCGACGGCGGGATGATGGTCGCGATCGCGCCGCACGACGCGATCAGGCTGCCGGCGAACGGCGCGGTGTAGCCGCGCCGCGTCAGCTCCGGCACCATCAGCCGTCCGATGGCGGCGACGCAGCCGACGCTCGAGCCCGACATCGATCCGAACAGCTCCGACGACGCCACCGTCGCCAGCGCGAGCGAGCCGCGCACGCCGCCGACGATCGACAGCGCCCACTCCACCAGGCGGCGCGCGATTCCGCCGCGGCCCATGACCTCGCCGGCGAAGATGAACAGCGGGACCGCCAGCAGCGGGAAATTGTCGAGGCCGCCGAACAGCGCCACATGCACGGGCGCCATCGACCCGATGTTCATGGTGACGATGCCGATGGACGCGGCCGCGATCAGCGCGACGAAGATCGGCACGCCGAGGCAGAGCAGGACGACCGGAAGACCGATCAGAACCAGAGCGGCCATCGAACGTGGTCCCTACAACGTGTTTTGTCGAAATGGAGTCATCGCGAGCGGCAACGGCGGTCTGCTCCCTCCCCCCTTGTGGGGGAGGGCTGGGGAGGGGGGTCGTTGTTGGTGCACGAGATGTGTCCGCCAACTACTACCCCCACCCCCAACCCCTCCCCACAAGGGGGAGGGGAGCGCACCTGGATACGCGGCAACATCCTGCGAAGAACGGGACGACATGCGCCCTACACCTGGCCGTGGGTGTCTTTGGCGTCGCCCCCGGTCCCGGTGACCTGGATCGCGATGCGGAACAGCGCCATCACGACGATCAGAAGGAGCGAGATCGGCACCACGCTCTGCGGTATCCACATCGGCACATGCAGCGCATCGCTGACCTGGTCGAAGTCGAACAGCAGGCTGACGACGCCAAAGCTCGCATACGCCACCGGCAGCAGAACGGCCGCCAGCACGAGCGTGCTGACGATCTCCAGGACCTTGCGCCGGGCGGGTGGGGCGAAATCCAGCACAGCGTCGATCCGGATATGCGCCTGCTGCCAGGCGACCGACACCGCGCCGACATAGACCCCGAAGATCATGAGATAGAGCATCGCCTCTTCCGCCCACGACAGCGGCATCTTGAAGAAGTAGCGAAGGACGATGTTGACGGCGTTGAGCACGACGACCGCCAGCAGCGCCGCGGCCCCGGCCCAGAGGCCGATATCGGCGATCCGCGTTCCGAGCCAGAACAGGGATCGCCCGAGTTGCGAACGGCGATCAGGCTTTGCATCCATGATGAGTTCGCCCAGGCTTGGCGGCGCAGCCGCCTCAGTTCACCGACGCGGTGATGGCCTTGAGCTTGTCGTAGAACTCCTTCAACGGAGCGGTCTTGGCGACCACCGCTTGCGCCGCGGCCGAGGTGCGGCGCACGGCCTCATCCCGGTCCGAGAGCTTGGTGATCTTGCCGCCCTTGTCGGTCCACGCCTTGGTGTCGACATCGATGCGCGCGATCTGCCATTTCAATAGCTCCGGCTCGATCTTCGATCCGGTCTCCAGCACGATCTTCTTCAGGTCCGGCGGCAGCCGGTCGAACCAGGCCTTGCTGACGAACGCGACCGAGAGGATGGGCCAGAGCGCCGTGTCCACCATGTTCGGCGCCGCGTCGTAGTAGCGAAACGCGACGAACACGCCGAGCACCGAGTTGACGCCGTCGATGGTGCCCTGCTGCAGCGCCGGCAGCACTTCCGGCAGCGACATCGGAACGCCCGAGCCGCCGAGCGCCGCGACCGCGCCCTGCTCGCCGTCGGACGCGAGCACGCGGATGCGCTTGCCGGCAAAACCCGCGACCGTGGTGACCGGGACCTTGAACACGAACGACTGCATGTCATAGGCGTCGAGACTCAACCCGACCATGCCGCGCGCGGCCCCCACGTCGAAGATCGCCTGGCGGAACGCCGGCACCTCGACCACCCGCTGCAGGTGCGCCCGGTCCTTGTAGAGCCCGGCGAGCGCCGGCACCTGCAGGCGCTGGTCGGCGCCGACGAACAGCTCGACCGGGCCGATCGCGGCCTCGATCGTCCCGAGCCGCAGGCCTTCGGTCTGGCGCTGGGCGCCGCCGAGCTGGCTCGCCGGATAGACCTCGACCTTGATGCGGTTGTTCGTGGCCTTTTCCAGCTCGGTCTTGTAGACCTTGATGTATTCGTGCTGCATGTCGTTGAGCGTCTGGGTCGCGAACTTCATGGTGAAGTCCTGCGCCCGCGCCGGCACGCAAGCCAGCACGACGCCGGCCGCTACGGCCAAGCCCGGAACCAGGAAGCGCCCTCCCCTGCCCGGCATATCGGATCGATGATCGGCCACGTCGTTCCTCCCTCTGTGCTTTGTCGTGTCTTGTCTTTCTTGCCTCGACACTATTCGGTTCCACCGGTCGAGTTCAACGGTCAACCTGTCGCGCGCAGCCCTGCAACCTCTACGGGTTAACGCGCGGCGTACGAGCAGGTCCGCGCGGCATTGCAGGCTCGCTCATTGCGCTCCAAACTCAAATCCAATGCAGCCGGGAGGAAAGAAGCGTGAAATTCCGGGTGGAGCTGGTGTGGACGGACAGCGAGGAGAACGACGCATCGTCGATTTTCCTGACGTCGGACGGACGCGTCGTCCTGCAGGGCCGCGCGATCTCACCGCTGGAGCGCCAGGCGCTGGCGCTGCCAGCCGACGGCGAGATGATCAGCGTCGATCGCAACCTCATCCGCGCGATCAAGGACATGCTCTGATCCGCAGCGCGGCGTGGCGGCGCGCATGCGCGGGCCGCGCCGCGGCACGATTGAAAACGATGACCCTTGCGCTTAGCATGGTCGCAAATCAGCCGCCGCGGAGCGGAGGAGGAAAGCCCATGTTCCTCAGGAACTACTGGTACGTTGCCGCCACCGACACCGAGATCGAGCGCAAGCCGCTCGGCCGGATCATTCTCGGCGAGCCGATCGTGTTCTATCGCCTCGAGGACGGCACGCCGGTCGCGCTCGAGGACCGGTGCGCGCATCGTCATCTGCCGCTCTCGATGGGCAAGCTGGTCGGCGATACGCTGCAGTGCCACTATCACGGCCTCCGTTACGACCAGACCGGCACCTGCGTGCGGGTGCCGGGCCAGGACCTGATCCCGCGCTCGGCGAGGGTACGAAAGTATCCGGTGGTCGAGCGCTATCACTGGCTGTGGATCTGGATGGGCGATCCCGCGCTCGCCGATCCCGACAAGATCACCGACTACCATTGGCTGGACGATCCGAACTGGGGCGCGAAGGGCCAGTACCTTCACGTCAAGGGCAACTGGCAGCTCGTGGTCGACAACCTGCTCGATCTCACCCATCTGGCGTTCGTGCACGAGACCACGATCGGCAACTCGGCGCTGGTCGACCAGGCGCAGGTCAAGGTGCAGCGCGCGCATGACAACGTCACTGTCACCCGCTGGATCATCGATGCGCCGGCGCCGCCCACCTTCGTGAAGGCGGGCAAATTCACCGCCAACGTCGATCGCTGGCAGATCATCAATTTCACCCCGCCGGCGTTCCTGCGTCTCGACGTCGGCGCCACGCCGACCGGCACCGGCGCGCCGGAGGGCCAGCGCGTCGGCGGCATCGGCATGTGGAATCTCAACGCCATCACCCCGGAAACCGAGACCACCAGCCACTACTTCTGGGGCCAGGCGCACAATTTCGACGTCCACAACCCGAAGACCACCGACATGATCACCGACCAGATCAGGATGGCGTTCCTCGAGGACGTCGCGGTGTTCGAGGCGCAGCAGCGCAACCTGCAGCTCATTCCCAATCCGCCGCAGACCGACATCAACGCCGACTCCGGCGTGATCCAGGCGCGGCGCATCCTGGACCGGCTCTACCAGGAGGAGCAGACCGCCGCCGCCGCGAAGATGGTGGCGGCGGAGTAGACGCAAGCCAACGAAGCGCATCACCCTTCCCCATCGAATGCGTCACCCCGGGCTGGCCCGGGTCAATCAACGCCGCAACGCGTTTCAACGACTGTGCGGAGTTCCTCGCGAGCGGTCGCGTGCCTCGCCACGACGGCCTTTTGCCGCGATCCGCAGCGCGCTGATGCCGCCCCCCTGATCAAGGCTCCCAGTTCACCGTCCGGATCCCTGCCGCGTCCCGGCTTCCAGCGCCCGCGCGGCGCCGGACCCCTGAACAGCCGGGCCGCTGAAGCCGAAAACGTCAAACCGAGTGTGAGCGCGTTCACGCTCGGGGATTGGCTCCCCGCCTACCATTCGATTCTCACCGCCATCGGGTTGGAGGCGGACATGCGCGGAGTCTTTAAGCAAGGGTTTTGGTCAACGCTGCTGGTGGCGGCGATCTCTCTTGTGTTCTGGACGATCGCGCTCGCGCACGGGACGTGGCCGGACGGACCGAACAAGCAATGGCTCGAAGGCCTGCAACGGCCCGATAACGACCAGCATCCCTATCGAAGGTTGGATCCAAAATCGCTCTCCTGCTGTGGCGCGGGCGATACGGTGCAGACGAAATTCAAGGTCGAGAATGCCGGCGGCCAGTATCCCGAGGATACCTGGTACGCCTGGTTGAAAGACTCGTGGGTCAGGATCCCGCCGGAAAAGATCGTTCAAGATCATGCGCCGGATGGACAACCCTACCTCTTCATGCTGGCCGGAACGGTGCAGTGTTTCGTGCGGCCGAAGGGCGGCCTCTGACGGTTCGAGCCCGAGGCCGCAGCCCTCGCGGCTTTCAATGCCGCTAGCAGAAAACATCGCTCGTCTCGGCAACTCTTCTCTGTTCCGGTTTCACCGAGCGCGCCATTTCAGCATGACCTCCCTGCGGCTCGTCCGCAGCCGCGGCCGCGACCGATGGTCCATCCATGCGGTCGAAGATTTCCCTGATGGCGTCGAGGTCGCCGGCGAGCGCCTTGGCCGCGAGCTTGCGCGCGATCAGTTGCAGGAGGCTGGCCGTGCCGCCTTCGCCGTCGTCGCCTTCGCGCCGGAGTTGGGCATCGAGCGCGTTCCATATCGGCCTCATGGCGCTGCCGCCGGCGGGCGCAGGATCGGAGTCGAGGCGGCGGCGCGAACGTGCCTCCACCCGGACCGTCATGCCCGCGCGCGCCGGCGGCAGCACGGCGCGGGCCGCCAGCGCGCGTTGCGCTGCGGCGCCGGTGCGGTCACCCTTGCCGCCTCCGAGATAGGCGAGCGACGTTATCATCGTGGCCGGATCGTCCTCGTAGCAGCCGAGCCCGGTGTTGCACTTGCGGCAAAGCAGGCCGCGGATGATGCCGGTCGCATGGCAATGATCGACGCAGAGCGTCTCTTCCGACGGCGTTCCGCAGATCGCGCACATGCCGTCCTGTTTCGCCAAAAGCCCGTCGTAGTCCGCCGGTGACATGCCATAGAGGCGCTTGAGCTGGCCGCGACGAAGGATCGGCTGAATGTCCTGCTTGTGGGCATGGTAGTAGGCGCGACTGCGCTCATTGATCTCCTGCTTGTGGGCTCGGTAATAGGCACGGCATCGCGCTCTCTGGTTTGCGCGATAGTCCGGGTCCTGTGCGTACCGTTCCCTTCGTCGTGCTTTCGTTGTCACCGTTCCTGCCCCATCGAGATGCCGGCGACACCCGGCCTCCCGGCACACGACACGACGCCGCCGCGCGGGCAAAGGCCCGGCGCCGGTGTCAGGTCGAAGCGCGCGAGAAAGCAGGTTTGCGCGACGCGGCAGCGATTGCCCGCTCTGCCGCCGTCATGTCGCCTGGCGATATGATCGCACCGGGCGAGACGCCCAACCGCCGATCACTCGCAATTTCAGATGATGCCCGTTTATAGGAGATTCGAAGTTACAAGTCAACTACAATATGTAGCCACAAGCGACCCCTTTGCGGAAACGGTGCCCCAAGTGCTGAAGGTGGCGATTCTGGTGGAGCGGAGTGCTGCCGGTTAGCGCACCAGTCTGGGGGACTGGGGGGTCCCGAGTTCGAATCTCGGCGCTCCGACCAACATAATCAAAGACTTAGAAGGGAGAACGCTTCCCAAATATCAACCCTGGGAAGCATCTGGGAAGCAAGCCAGCTTTTTCGATCTCGAATATGGAAATCGTCAGCTTGGTCTTCGCCCTTCTCAACTGGCAACCGAGACGGCAAAGACGACGGCGCGGATTGAGCTTGCGGCACTCCCGGCCAAGCCTGACCCCGTGGTCATGTACGAAGGCAAGGGCGGCTCGATCCCCGAGCACGATTTTGAGTTCAGCAGGTTGGCAGAAACCGGCGCCTCGGTCGAAATGCGCGGCGGCTGCTATTCGGCCTGCACGTTGCTCACGTCCTACTTCCCAAAGGAGCGGCTGTGCTTCGGAGAGGGCGCGCCCTGGCGTTCCATGCGGCGTGGAATGATCTGAAAAAACACAAACTACGCCGAGTATGCGACCATGCAGATGTATCAATCCTACCCGATTGAAATCCGGCAATGGATCGATCGCCACGGCGGCTGGCAAAAGCTCCGGGTGCTGGAATACTGGACGATGTACGATCGCGACCTGTGGGCGATGGGCTACCCGAAATGCAAGTGAGGGCTACGTGCTGCCGAAAAATGCGCGTCCGAATAGCGCACGGCTAAACGAAATTGTCGGCTAATCGCCTCAGTCGGCAACCCGGCTTTCACCCTGGTTTTCGCGCGATTCGCAAAGTGCGGTGTGTGTACTCGATTGCCGAGCTAAGCGCCGTTGCTGCGACTGGGTTGTCGCAATTGGTGCGCCGTTGTGTCGGCCTGAGGTAGGACCGCGTCAGCGCGGCAAAGGGCTGACGCGGTCCCGATCTGCACCCCTCTGGTGACTAGGCATGCAGATGGTTGTTCGTCGCTTTGTCGCCGATAGAAGTTCACTATAGCTTGCCGGGAAATATACCTACGGGAGGTTTCCCCAATGGCGGCGCGGTCCCTGCGCTGTGCAACCGACTGTGCCCGATGGTCGACTTAGCCCCGCTCCCTCTGGCGGGGCTTTTTCATGCGGGCCCTCCGCGCAGCGCGCAACCAACGGAGCGGTTGGGCGTTGGGGTGCTGGGCTTGCGTTTTGGAGAGATCGTGCAAGCCCGTTATGGCAACAAACATGACCCACCTAGCCCGCTACCTGGCGGGGTTCTTTCTGCGAAGTCTCCTGCGCGCTGTGCAACCAACCGCCAGCCGCGCCCGTTGATGGGGCGGGGTTGCTGG
>Ga0105247_10002127_pt1 | contig 13686 bp, 28 predicted proteins | sample KBSS24metaG_FD_81519 | JGI IMG/M metagenome (GOLD analysis project Ga0105247, IMG submission 81519) | Switchgrass rhizosphere microbial communities from Kellogg Biological Station, Michigan, USA - KBS S2-4 metaG | ecosystem: Host-associated > Plants > Roots > Rhizosphere > Soil | place...
ATGTCGAAGGTTCGAATTGGTTTCCAGCAAGGTGAGACGCGAGGCAATCGTGGCCAAAAGATGACGGTCCTCTTTAAAAAAGTCCGTCAGCACTCGGGTGAGAAGCTCGATCAATTCCTTCTCGGTATTGTTGTGCTCGTGTCCTGCTGGCATGGCAATCCGACATTGCCCCGATGAGCGTCATTGTCAAAACCTCTCTTGATCCCATCGGCCAGATGCTGGGGACCGGATACGCCCGCTTCGAGGGGATTAACGGGGTGAGCGGATTGTTCAAGGCGCACCGGCCCCACCGGCTGGACCTATTGGCCATCGTTTCTGAGGATCCCGGGAAAGGGAATTTCCGGGATTTCATCAGCCAAACCAAGATGGAGTTCAACACCATCTGTGTCTGGTTCATCGAGAACGAATCGCTTTACGAGGCGCTGTTGCGCTACGGGTTCACCCCGGAAATCGAAGTCGGTGCCATGGGGGACGCGTTGGATGGATTGCGTTGGGGATAAATCGATATGCCAAGTTACGAAGAGAAATTGAAAGAGTTGGGAATTGATCGGGAAGCCATCACCAAGAAGTGCGCCGATCCGGTCAATCCGGTCATCTGCCGTGAGGCTGATTACATGCCAGATTCTGTGATCATAAACGGCCGAGTGCGGTTCGGGCCCAAGCAGAAGTTGCCTCCGATCAAGGCGGAGGAAGTGCAGCATTTGATTTACGACAAGGGCCAGAAGATGCGGGAACGAAATCAGAAGTGGTGGAACAGCCTCACCAAAGAGGAGCAGGACGACTACACCCGGCGGCGCAAAAGGAAGGTCAAAAAGAAAGCGGCGGTGGCCAAGTGAGCGAGAACACCAAGATTCAGTGGGCCGATCACACTTTCAATCCGTGGGAGGGGTGTACCAAGGTCAGTGAAGGATGCCAATTCTGTTATGCCCTTACGCGCAACCAACGGTTTGCCGGTGGGATGAATTGGGGCAAGGGCATGCCGCGGCGTCGGACGAGCGCGGCGAATTGGAGGAAGCCGCTCCAGTGGGATAAGCATGCGTTCATTTGCCCTGTTTCGGGATCCAAGTTCGCGACGCGTGAGGCGTGCATTAATCGAGTGCGCCACATCGAACCAAGGCGAACCCGCGTCTTCTGCGCCTCCCTGGCAGACTGGCTCGACGAGGAGGTTCCCATCGAATGGCTCGCGGACTTGCTGAAGGTCATCCACGACACCCCAAACCTCGACTGGCTGTTGCTGACGAAGCGACCCGAGAATTGGCTTCCGAGGATGCACTTGCTTCAAAACACCGGCGACCGCGAGGACGACTTAAGCACAAGCGGCCCGGTTACTAGATATGCTCATTGCATTGCCCATGACTGGCTTCGTGGATCCTTTCCCGCCAACGTTTGGATCGGTACCAGCATCGAGAACCAGAAGCGGGCGGACGAACGGATCCCGGAGTTGCTCAAGATTCCGGCGCGGGTTCGGTTCCTCTCCGTTGAGCCGATGCTGGGGCCGGTCGATGTCGCGTCATGGGGTTGGAGAAACACGGGGCCGACAGACGCCAGGGTCAATTGGGTAATCTTCGGCGGGGAATCCGGGACCGGAGCGCGTCCATGCAACATCGAGTGGATCCGCGACGGAGTGAAGCAGTGTCGGGCGGCGGGCGTCGCGCCGTTCGTGAAGCAGCTTGGGTCGAATCCATATTTCGATTTCTCAACGGAGGAGCGAGCGGCCGTAAGACTCAAAAACAAAAAGGGTGGCGAAATGTCCGAATGGCCCGAGGACCTAAAAATCAGGGAATTTCCATGCTGATACCAGTCTACAAGCTCACCCATCCCGGCGCATGTAAGTCAAAAGGGCGGGCGAACGCGAGGGTTGTATCCTATGCGCTCGTGGATGATTCAGACGGACCTGTGCTGTCACTTCATTTTTGGACAGCGAGGAAGGATGGGTATGCTCAAACTTCGGTTCGAGGCAAGAATATCCTAATGCATCATATGGTGGTCGGAAGAGTTATTGGGTGCGACGTTTCCCATGAAAATGCGAACCCGTTGGACAATCGCAGATCAAACCTTAGGCACTGTTCAAGGAGCGATAACGTTCTAAATCCGTCTGACAGATTGAGGGTTAACAGGAAGTCGTGCCCGTTCCGTGGTGTAAGCAGAGACCGAAAACCGCTTTCAAAACCATGGCGCGGCAAAGTGACCGTCTTGGGCGTGATCCACCAGACGAAACGATTCGCGACCGCTGAGGAGGCGAGCCTTGCTCTGGCCGAACTAAGGAAGGCCCTGCGCGTGCGGGAATTTCCAAAGGCACCATGAAACCCAAATGGACAAAGCGCAGGCCGAGGAAGGCGGGGTTTTACTGGCTTAAGCACCATGGCACTATCTATATGGTCGAAGTGTCCGATGGGACGTGGAGGTTCTGTAATGGCCCATGGTGTCAACCCATGGAGGCTGGTCAGCTTTGGTCCGGCCCGATTGAACCGCCGAAATAGTTTTATGATCAAAATCCAAAAGTCCCAGACGGCAGACACTCGCACTTGCGACTTCGCCAACACTACCAAGGAAACCCTTCTCGCATCAAGCGGCCAGCACATCGGAGACGTGGTAAAGGCGCTAGCGTTCTTCCAGCAAAAGCTCACCGAGGCGGCCGGTGAACACGACCGTGACAAGCTCACATCAATCGACTGGTTTCACTCCGACTTCGTGACTGGATTCAAGGAGACGGGCTGGTGGGATAACCATCGCAAAATTTGGAGGCATCACATCGACAAGCCGGACGGCGTTCCTCCTGACGTGAACCTGATCGACGTGCTAGAGCACATCGCCGATTGTGTCATGGCTGGCATGGCTCGGAGCGGGAGCGTTTACGAGTTGAAGTTGCCGGATGAACTGTTGCAGCGCGCCTTCAGGAACACTGTGGAACTGCTCAAGGGTCAGGTGGAGATTTGAACCGCCGAAATGATATGAGCGAACCAAGCCAGATTGCAAAAGATGCGTCCAAAAACTTCGAGTTGGACCATTACGGGGATTGGCCGGGCGACGATATTGCAGCAGTTAAATTTCAGCAAGCCATCGACGCCGCCATGGCTGAAGAGCGAGAACTTCGCATCATGCAGTTGGCCGCGATTTCTACCGCTGCCATTCAGAACACCGAGACCACCATCAAAGATCGAATCGGCTCCGATAATCCGTACTACAGCACTGCTTACGTGGACACCTGCCGGGCAGTGGATAGGGAGATGGAACATCGTGCAGAGATTGAGCGGCTGAAGAAAGAAGTTCAGCCAACTTGGATGCACACTTGCCTCCATCACACCGATGAAGAGCGGCTCAAAGCGTTCCGCTGTTGTCCGTGTTGCATTCTCAAAGACAATCATCGGCTCGAGGAAACGCTGATTCAGCGAGACCAGAGGATCGATCAACTCCTGCACCAAATGACTGACCAAGAGAAGTTCGAAGAGAACGAAATCAACCAACGGGCGGCAGACACCAAGGCCATGGTAAAAGCCGTTCAGATGTGGCAACGGGAAACGAGTAACCCCGGTGTCATTCCGCATCCAAGCGTTCTGCTCTGGTGGCTCATGGAAGCCATGGAGACGCCGCGGATCCGGGAGATGGAGAAGCGACTGGATTGGGAACAGAAGAATGCGGAGAAGCTCGCCATCCGATTGCAGGCACTGGAGGAGATCGTAAAAACGGTCCAGCATACGCCTGCTCCCGCGCACTCTTTAGCGACCTGCCCGGCGTGCCGATTCCAAAAGTGGAGGGATAATCCGTGAACCCAACCAAACAGCGGCAAGTGATTGCGGAGTATGTCCAAGTTGGAAGATTGACAGTGCTTCGAAAGTCCCGCCAAAACAAACGCAGAAACTGGATGTGGATTTGTCGCTGTGAATGTGGAAATGAACGAGAGATTTTGGGAACAGATCTCGCGAGAGGACACACCATCTCATGCGGCTGCTTCAGACGAGAGGCTACGGCCGCAAACAAAACAATTCATGGAAACGCTCGGCGTAGGCAGCACAGCGTGGAGTATCGTGCGTGGAGAGGAATCCTTACACGGACACTCAATTCACAAGATCCTGCATACCCAGAATATGGCGGTAGAGGGATTACCACCTGCGAGCGATGGATAACGTCGTTCAATAATTTTCTTTCCGACATGGGGCCAAAGCCGTCACGGCAACACTCCATCGATAGAATAGACAATAATGGGAATTACGAACCCAGTAATTGCCGATGGACAACACCGCTCGAACAGGCTCGCAATAGGAGAAAGCGCAGATGGAAAAAGAAGCCATAACCATCGGCAAATGGGAGGAGGACAAGTGAGCGAACCATCCGCCGCCCTGACCGAACTGATCGATGCCGCCGAGGTGCTGATTCGAAACGGATCCACCGCCACCAATCGTACCCGGCTCCGGCAGGCCCTCAATGCCTTGCCTCGAGAGGCTCTCCCCACCACCCTCCCCGCCACCCGCACTTGGTCTTTTAGTCCGGCGGTCATCGCCGCCATCACCCGGGCGGGCACTTTGGCCGATGCCTCCAACGATCTCTTCATCCGCACCCAACACTTGGACTTTGCGCTGAAGGAACAACAACAACACCCACCAAACCAATGAGTACTTATTCGAAGGCAAAACCTGAAGTCCGTGAAATGGCCGAGCAAATCATCGGTGAATTCATCTCTCACAAGCCGCTCTCCGAGGCCAACGTGAAGATCGATTTCCTCATGGCCTACGCTGACGTGAGCGAAGACGGGGAATCCAAGGGCCACGCCCTCACCAAAAACGGCATCAAAGCTTTGGGCATCACCCGCAAACTTTCGCTCAAGGACCGGGCGATGAACCGGGGCGATGCCGAAGTCTGTCTCGACGGAGATTGGTGGGAGGGGGCGAGCGAAGGACAGCGCCGCGCCTTGCTCGATCACGAAATCCATCATCTGGAGGTCAAAGTCGATGAAGAGGGGGTGGTGATACGGGATGATCTCAAACGGCCCAAACTGCGGCTGCGCAAGCATGACGTCGAGGTGGGCTGGTTCGCCATCATTGCCGGGCGCCACGGCTCCAACTCGATCGAGATTCAACAGGCCAAATCGGTCATGGACTCCTACGGCCAACTGTTCTGGCCCTCCATCGATGCCCAGGAACCCTTGCAACTGGGGGATGGGGAGGCGCCCAACCACGTGGCGGGCCGCCGCGGGGCCCGGAAGAAACTAGCCAAGTGAAAACCCCTACCATCGACCAATTGTGGGAATTGGTTTGCGCCTTACTTGCCAGCGGCCACTACACCGCAATCAGTGTCGGCGAACCCAATGTCATCGCTATCGATCACGGCAAGGATTGGAAAGAGGATGGCTATCCAACTCGTTTTGAATCCGTGGTCATATTGGATGCCTTTTCGCTCTGGGAGGAAATGCACCAAAAGATTGCTCATGACCTCGAGTTGCTAAAACAACGACAGGCAGAACCACCGCAAGCCGAATGACCGCTGACGCACTTCGATTCGTTCTGTTCCTCCTCATCTGCTTCGCTTTCGCGTGGTGGTTGAGGGGGCAACTTTCCAAATGACCAAACCCGTTATGGACCACGAACAAAAACCCATTCCCAAATCTCTCCTGCTGCGCATGGAGGAGTTGCATATCCACCATGAAGTCACCCTGGTTCGCCGTGGCGCCCTCCTCATCGACCTGCGCATGATCGGCGCTTTTCCGGCTCACCGCCCCTAATTGCTGCTCCGCCCACGGCTCACCCAATTCTTTGTCGCCTCCAATTGTAACGGCGGTTTGCCCTTCCACTTCCCCGCCCACGACAACGCCCGGGACTTCATCCCTCCTGTCCAAGCCGAATAGGCCAGCGGCTTCCTTCTCCTTCGCTTCCGCTTGCTCATATTCCCGGCGGCTCCTCCGCCCACACCCCCGTCCTATCCACTATCTGGTTTGCCCTCCTCTCATCCCCTTCCTCCGTCGCCCTCACAAACGCCCGCTCCCTACTCTCCGCCGTCTTGCTCCGCTCACTCTTCTTTCTCATCCGCTGCTCCGCCTTCTGCCTCCTCCACTTCTCCTTCAAATCCTCACTCGTCCGATACTTTTCGTGATTCAAAACCAACCATCCCTCCGCCACCCTCTTTATTCGCCGCCCCTCATGCTCCTGCGTCAACGTGTCCGTATCCGGCTCACTCAAAATCTTCAACGCCTTCCGGCACTCCTCCAAACTCACCACCGCCCGATGTGCTATCCCTGGCGCCATCGCCCTCACCACCCCATCCGCCCCCTTCATCAACAACATCGTCACCCACACTATCCTCGTCTCCTTACTCGTCGTCAGCCACACACTCGACTCCAACATGTGCTGCCACATCATCGAAAATCCACTCGCCATAATCCCCAAATCTTACCCCAATTGTCCGGTGGACTGTCAACGTGGAACAATTGAGAAAGTCCACGATCAGATCAGATCAGATAAATACACGGACATTTGTCCCCCCTGCGTCGGGACGCCGCTCATCTTCCAACTGCATTCCAACCACATTCCAACCACATTCCTCTTGGCCTTTCTTTGGCCAAAACTTCGGCCAAACAATACCCAGTAATCAGCAAGTATTTCCCAGGCTGTTTCCCCGAATAGAACGGGGGGACCCTAATTTGAAGGCCCCGGTCAATCTACAGCCCCCCACCCCCCACCCCGCCCCCACCCCCTGGGGGATTAAGAGATTCCTTTGGAAGTTCTGGCATCGATAGGAGTGCTGGACGTCGCTTGGACTTCTTTTGATCGAGGTCGGGGCGAAGTTGGCCGGGGAGAGGTTTGCCATCAAGGACTCGCTTGCGTTCTTGAAGGTCGGACCATGCTCGAGCACATGAAGCACGGACGGCAGGTTCGACATGGGAGGCCAAGGCCATTTCGTAGAGGGCCTGTTGCATGTCAGTGAGTTGACGTCGGTCGCGTTTATTGCCGCGGAGTAGTTTTTTGGATACGGCGACGGGGGAAGTGGGGCAAATGATGGGATCGGGTTTAGATGCCATAGTGGGCACGATAATGGGGAAAGAGTGGAGGAAAGCGATTGATTATTTAATGGAGATGTGCGATGGTGTGCATTGCCGTTTGTAATTAGGCGAGCGGCAACTACATAGAGAAAGGACAGAGAGATTATGAGTCAATTGATAAGTTTATCGACGTTGGGAGACGTGAAGACGTTTCTGGGTGGGATGGTGGGGAAAGGGGTGCTTGTATGCAATGAAGCCGAGGCGAATCAGGATGAGGGCAAGATTGGCTTTGCTATGTCGGGGACGCTGGAGAGTTGCGAGGATAGCGGGGGGTTCTATGTGCGTTGTCGGGAGACGTATCAAGGGCCGGAGGGGGTGAATTTCTGGCCGCAGCATGTGTTGGAGGGTGAAAAGCTTTCCACTGGGGTGATCCGGATCATCCTCAAAAGCGGGGGGAGTCGATGAGCATTCCCATGAGCGATCCGGGTTTTGAGTATCCGCGAGCGGAGAGACGGCCGAAGGGTTATCCGAGACTGAGGATTGAGGGGAGATGGGCGATTTGTTGGCGGAAGCGATTTGTACTTGGGATTCTGGAGGGAATTAGCGTATGGGAACGGCTCTCGTTTGTGGATCGTTGGCATTGTGCGATGTGGTTGAAAGGGGTCAGGCGCAATATCAGGAACGGAGAATTGCCTTGGGTATTTGATGGGCGGCCGACGTCGGCTTTGAGCCGTTCGGGCTCAGATTGGGGGTGCATGTGAAAAGCGGATATGGGGAGCTTGTGGTGATTGGGCTGAGCATCTTGTCGGGGCCCTTTCCGTGGATTGCGTATGGGATGGGGATTGTGGTGATTGGGTGCTTTGTGGTGATTATTGCCGACACAGTGAGGCGGATTAGGATAGGGGGTGGACAGTGAACCCATCCCCCACACGCATGAGATTCATTGTCAGCGAGTTTCGTTTGGACAAAAAGCAAACGTGGTATGTAGCGGCGCGTCCGGGATGGATGCGTTGCAAGGATGGGAGTTTTGCCCGGGATGGAAGCTTTGCCGGTGGGCCGGAATGGACCCTGAATCGGGAGCATGCCTTTGAGTTTGCCAGTCATCGAGCAGCCGCCCGGGTAAAAGGCAAGTGTCCATCGGCAGAAGTTATCAGCGTTTGAATCCCTAGAACACGGTCGCCTGACATGCCATCGGGCGATCCTTTCTGCGGATAAGCTAATCCTGGGGAATGTCTCCCTGGGGCTTTTCTTGTGGGGCACGCGGTGAGCCTAGAACCGCTTTTAGAAAGCACGACAGACCATGACCAGGAAGGATTACAACGGTTGGACCAATTACGAGACGTGGCTAGTAAAGCTCTGGATGGACAACGAGCAAGGCACCCAGGAGTTTTTCAACGACCAAGCCGAACAAGTCCTCAAAGGAGTTCCAGAACAGAACCACATTCGAACGCTGGCGGAGATCGTGAAGGATCAACATGAGGAGAGTTTGCCGAAGTTGGAAGGGTTTGCGGCGGACTTGATGAATGCGGCGCTGTCGGAAGTCAATTGGGAGGAAATTGCCGGACATCTGTTGGAAGAGGTCAAAGAGAACGTTCGGGAGTAAATAATCTTGCTTTGCGCCCCTCTATTAAATAATCTCTTCACTCGGCATGGGCCGTTGGCTCACCGCAAGGCGCCAATGGTTTTCAAAGGTGCGGGAAACCTCCAACTTCTCGCCTCTGTCCACCACTAAGCGACCCATGCCGACTTTTAGAAACCGACAGGAAAACCTTTTATGGAAAACTTCTCTAAGACTATTTGGCAAATCACCCGCAACATCATGACTCTGAAGGCTTGCTTCGATAAGCATCCGGACTTGTTCGTTAAATGCCATGCATGCTTTCTGGATGGGGAGCAACCGACGGTGCATGTCTTTTCGGCGGGCGCCGAGGCGGACCAGCTTTCGCATGCAGCGCGGACCAATCCTGGGGATTGGAGGCGATACAAGGAATGGAACGGGTGGACGTGGCGGGGGACGGTGGGTGGGGTGCTGTTCGAATGGAAAGGGATGGAACCGGTCTCGGAGGAGCCCACCAGCGGCAGTCCGGTGGATTTTGACGCACTTCCAAAGGCTAACACGGAGGGGCTATGACCTTGCGCGAACTGTATCGGGAACTAGAGCGGCACGATTGGTTTTACATGATGAGCGATGACGGCCGGGTGTATGAGCGAGGCCATGAGACGGAACGGGAGTTGAAGGCGGCATCGGCTCGAATCCCCGGTGGCCGAGAGCTTTTTGACGGCTTTCAAGCCCATCACTGCAGCGGCCCGGCCTGGGGCACGACCAAGAAACCCAAACCTGCCCGATGAGGTGGCCAAGTGAAAGTCATTCAATCGAAGTTCTTTAGGAGCGGCCATGACCATGAAGTGCTGGAGCGAAGCGGAAATGTGCTTTTGGTGAGGCGCCAACACCGGACCGTCAGCGTACCGCATTGGGAGGTTGTCCGGATAAGGGTTAGCCCGGCAAAGCTCGTCTTTGGCGTCCCCCGCCCCGAATGCGAGGTATATCCATCGAGTGAGGACTGGGGAAAAAGAGGGTGGACCTACACGACTTTGGAAGACGCCCAGGCAAAATTTGCCGAGCTTACCCAGAAACCTACAAATCCATGAGTACCGAAATTCAAACTCTCCCGTCCACCGTGGACCCAATGTTGGCTTTGGTGGAACGAGCGGCCCGAGATAGCACCATCGACGTGGAAAAGATGGAAAAGCTCTTGGCCATGGCTGAGCGGCTCCATGCTCGCAAGGCAGAATCCGAATATGACGCGGCAATGAACGGCGCACAGTCTGAGATGCGACCAGTGGCCAATGACAGCAACAATCCGCAAACGCGCAGCCGGTATGCTTCTTATGGTGCCCTGGACCGCGCCGTCCGGCCCATTTACACGCAATATGGGTTCTCGCTCTCGTTCGGAACAAAGTCACCATGCCCCGACCGCGTAACCATTACATGCCGAATCTCCCACCGTGCTGGGCACACTGAGCGCGTGGAAATCGATATGCCGTCTGATGGCAAGGGAGCCAAGGGCGGGGATCTGATGTCAAAGACGCACGCCACCGGGTCGGCCGTGTCCTATGGGATGCGCTATCTGCTCAAGATGATATTCAACATTGCTGCCGGGGAATATGACGACGATGGAAATGCGGCCGGGGCCAGAGGCTCTAAAACCTCGCCAGAGGCGCCGGAGCCTCCCAAGGAGCGAGCCCCAAAAGCCGCTCCTACCCCCAAAAGCGCGAAGGCAAGCGCCAAACCTGAGCCCGTGGACCAAGAGGCGGGTTGGGATCGGTTCCTGGCGGCCTGCAAGACCAAGCTCATGGCCAACGTCCATCCGGAATTTGAGTGGGCGTGGTGGGCTTACGCGGTGGAGAAAGGATGGATTCTGCCCAGCGGGAGCGGGGAGAGCTTGGCGGACGCCAATCCGCAGAAGATTTTCGAGGGGTATGACCGGGCCAATTTCAAGGAGAGCATCGCTCAGATTGCCGAGCGGCACATGAAGACGGCGCTGGCCTTTGCCGAGAGTTGCGACCCTGGATTGCGGGATGAATTGAAGCGCGGGATGACTTCGATGCTTGCTGGCACAAAGACGCAAGCCCCTGAGAACAAAGAGCCAACGACGTCGACGGTATTCAAAGGCTGCCCCAATTGCGACGGGTTGGCCCTCAAAGACCACGAAGATTTGATTGGGGCGGTTTGGTGCGAGCGTTGCGGGTTCCAGTGGCAGAAGGATGACCCCAAGAAAGAGGAATACGAGGAGCACGAGTGGATGTATGCGCTGCTCCCATTTGCCCCGAAAGACCCGGCAAAGAAGAGTTACAAGGGCATGAGCCTGGGGCAACTGTGCCGGATTGATAATCCCTACTGGTTCGGCATCGTGAAAAACTTCGAGGCCACGCCATTCAAAGGACGGCCGCCCTCGGAGGAATCGGTGAAGTTCGGCGAGGCATGCGCCGCGGCCCGGGCCTATCTGGAACGCCAGAAAGAGGAGGACCCCGGAGAAGACCCCACCGGCCGAGCCATGAGCCCGGCGGACGATGACGTTCCATTCCGTTCTGTTCCAATTGAACGAGTGCAGAAAAGTCTATTTGGTCTTCAGAATTTGAGTTGGCTCACTTTTCACAAATTGGCGTGAAAATCTGCTTCAGCGAGAAAGAAAAGATCATGAGCATCCCCATCAGCGACGAAGAGTTTGCCATACTGCAGTACGAACTTTATGCGTCTTTTAAAAAGCTCGCGCACAAAGCCGGGCCGGAGCGTTTCCAAACATTCATCTGCGCGGCCCTAGGCAATCTGGCGGGCAATATGGATGAGACTTACTGGGCGAAATTTCGAGTTACCTCGCCTTGTGAAAATCCCGGATGCGATTGCCACGTTTACGCCGAGAAAGTAATGGCCGCGATGGAGGAGTTGCGCAATGACCACCACCACCGAACTTTCACCGAATGAGAATCGGAGCAAAAGAATACCTGGGCGATGCCGTGTATGTCGCATTCGACGGCTACAACATCGTTTTAACGACAGAGAATGGTGTCGAAGCTACCAACACGATTTTTTTGGAGCCGCAAGTTATCCGCGATTTGCAAATCTTCATTGAACGAGTCCGCACCGAACCCATAGAGCCATGTCGCACTACTACCACCCCGCCACCGGCGAGTTAATCGACGGAGACTTGCGCCAAGCTCGCAAGGTGGGAGGGCTGCCATCGCCGACCACGGTGCTGAAGATTCTGTCGAGCCCCGGCCTCAAATGGTACTTCCGTCGTCAAATGTGGGAGGCCACATGCACCACGCCGCGGAGCCCGGGGATGAGTGACGAGGATCATTGGAACGCCTGCCAAAAATGGGCCGATGAGCACGGGAAGACGGCGCGGGACGCGGGCGGAGACTTCCACACTCTGGTGCAGAAATTTCACCAGATGATGATGCACGAACCAGTTCGACGCGATCTATTACCTCCTTACATGGCAAGAGAGGCCGCTGAATTTGGAATGGAACCGCAGTTTCATGCCTACACCGATTGGTATTACCGGAACGTAAAACGCTCGATCATGGTCGAGCAATCCGTCATCGGCCAGGGCTACGCGGGCCGGGTGGATCATGTGGCCGAGATGATGGATGGGCGCGTTGCCTGCCTGGATCCCAAGGGCCAAGACACCAAGGGCAAGCCGTTCACGTTCTACCCCGAGTGGGCGATCCAGTTGGGCGCCTATGCCGGGGCCATCCGACCGATTCCCGATTGCCTCATCAGCGTCGCCCTTAACCGCAACCCGGCTGCCCCGATCATGGTGGAACATTGGGAATGGCCAAAGCGGCCGAGCTATTACCACGACATCTTTCTTGGCCTGCTCAGTTACTGGCGATTCGCCAACAATTACTTCGCATGAATAAACTCCGCTCCGACTTGCCTCCATTGCCACCCCGCATTGCTGCATTGCCCATCGATGAACGCGGCTATTCTGTTCCGTGGTTCGTGCAATGGCTGACCCCTGACAATCAACCGAGCCAGCCGGGCATCGGGCGGCCAGAGTTTCGAATGGCCGACGCTCACAAAATCGTGGCCGCGGTGAAGTTGGGACTCTGCTGGGTTTGTGGCCAACCTTTGGGCGCCATCAAAGTGGCCGTCATCGGGCCCATGTGCTGTATCAGCCGCACCACTGCGGAGCCTCCGAGCCATAACGACTGCGCGGAGTTTAGCGTCAAGGCGTGCCCATTTTTGACCAAACCCCAGATGGTGCGGCGCGAGGATGATTTTACGAAGGCCCACAAGGGCAATACGGCCGGCATCTCCATCGACCGTAATCCGGGCGTCTTGGCTCTCTGGGCGATGAAGGATTACACCCGATTCCGCGATCATCGTGGCAGGGTTCTGTTCCGGGTGGGGGATCCGCTTTGGGTGAAATGGTTCGCCCTGGGCAAGCCCGCCACCCGGCAGCAAGTGATGGAATCGATTGGGAGCGGGCTTCCAGCACTGACCAATGCCTGCCAAGGCATCCCAGAAGAATTGGCGGCCCTGGCTAAAGCGGTCGAAGCAATCAATCCACTGCTGCCCCCGCCATGATGATCCTCTTCGGCATCGCTTGCGCCGTGTTCGGCTGGTACCTGTGCTTTCTCTTCCGGATGCGAAGGCTGGACAAAGAGATCGACCGGCTGCGAGAACAGAACCTCGTCCTCCAGGGCAAACTCTATCGGGCCCTTGAAAAACCTCCCTGTGAATAACCTGGGGAAAAGTTTTCCTTGTGCGAATCGGCCCGCAGGAATAAAACCTTCGCCGTCAAACCTGAGAACGCCTTGAAAAGCGTCTTGAGAACCTGCTCGCGGCAAAGTAACTTCGACTCTGACCGCCGGCACCCGAAAGGGTGGGTCCTTCAGCCGCTAGGATTTTTCAACCGGCGGTTTCTTCTTTGGCTTCGGAACAACGGTGGCAACAGTCGTTCTTTGAAGCATTCGGTCGCACCACCTTTCATGCGGCTTTCCGTGGTGCGGGCAAGTTGGGTGAAACTCCCGACACCAGACGAGAATGGAACGTGCAGACGATGGACCCTGAAATCTTGTCCCAGGGATCCGCTAATGCAGATGCACGGCTAGGCCAACACGGACACTCCGGCGCTCAATTCGAACGATGCTTCAGAGACTACTTCAAACTTGCGACGTGACTCGCAAGGAAAGCCGCCGTTGCTCCG
>Ga0105247_10002130_pt1 | contig 13679 bp, 15 predicted proteins | sample KBSS24metaG_FD_81519 | JGI IMG/M metagenome (GOLD analysis project Ga0105247, IMG submission 81519) | Switchgrass rhizosphere microbial communities from Kellogg Biological Station, Michigan, USA - KBS S2-4 metaG | ecosystem: Host-associated > Plants > Roots > Rhizosphere > Soil | place...
CCGACACCGCCCTTGGCGCGGGCGGCGAAGTAGTCGCGGGTGCGCTCCGACGGCAGCCCGTCCGGCGTGCCGTACATGGTCTCCATCGGAGACATCACCAGCCGGTTGCGCACCGTCATCGAGCCGATCCGACCCGGCTGCAACAGGTGGGTGAACCCGCGGGCCACCGCTACCGATCGTCGTCCGTGTAGCGGATGACGCCGCGAATGTTCTTGCCGTCCAGCATGTCCTGATAGCCCTCGTTGACCTGCTCGAGCTTGTACTGCCGGGTGATCATATCGTCGATGTTGAGCTTGCCCACCTTGTACATCGACAGCAGTTGTGGAATGTCGTAGTGCGGGTTGCCGCCGCCGAAGATGGTGCCCTGCAGGTTCTTCTGCATCAGAGTCAGCATGGCCAGGTTCAGCGTCACCTGGGTGTCGAGCAGGCTGCCGATCGCGGTCGCAACGCAGGTGCCACCCTTGGCGGTGATCATGAGGTAGTTGTCGATGTCCTCGCCCTTGAGCTCGCCGACCGTGAGGATCACCTTGTGTGCCATGAAGCCCGCGGTGACCTCGGCGATGCCCATCAGCGCGGTGTTGATGTCCGGGTAAACATGCGTGGCACCGAACTTCAGCGCTGCGTCGCGCTTCCACTCGACCGGCTCGATGACGAAGATATGGCGGGCGCCCGCGTTGGCCGCACCCTGAAGCGCCGACATGCCCACGCCACCGACGCCGACGATCGCGACGTCCTCCCCGGGCCGGATGTCGGCGGTGCGCACCGCCGAGCCGTAGCCGGTGGTCACGCCGCAGCCGACGAGTGCGGCCACCTCGAACGGGATCGACGGGTCGATCTTCACCACGGAACTCTTGTGCACGACCATGTATGGCGAGAACGTGCCAAGCAGCGTCATCGGGAAGACGTTCTGGCCCCTGGCCTGGATCCGGAAGGTGCCGTCGGACACTGCCGCGCCGTTGAGCAGGCCCGCGCCGAGGTCGCACAGGTTGCGCAGCCCGGCTTGACACGACGGACACCTGCCGCACGACGGGATGAACGACAGCACCACGTGGTCACCCGGACCGATGTCCTCGACACCTGGGCCGACCTCGGTAACGATGCCGGCGCCCTCATGCCCGCCCAGCACCGGGAAGCCGCCCATCGGGATGCCGCCGGTGACCAGGTGGTGGTCGGAGTGACACATCCCCGCCGCCTCCATCCGGATCTTGACCTCGTCCTTGACCGGGTCACCGATCTCGATCTCCTCGATCGACCACGGCTGGTTGAACTCCCAGATGAGAGCGCCTTTTGTCTTCATCGCAACCTGCTTTCCTCGGGACGGCCCCCGGTCAGACTAAGTTATCTAAGTCACACCTGTACTGGGTGGTTTACCAGATCGGTACCGGCGCCTCGCCGAGCGGGTAGTAGCCGGGCAATTTCTCACCAGCCAGCGAGCGCTCGATCCGCTTCTGCATCCCGGGGCTGAGATCCCCGGACTCGATGAGCCTGCCGAACATGAACGACACGTGGCCGAAGTCGAAGAAGTCACGCTGCCACTCGATCTTCAGAGCCCCGTTCTTGACGGCGGTCAGTCGGAACCAGCTTCCGCCGATGCCGTAGATCTCGCCCTGCGTGCCGTCCGACTTGTTGACGATCTGCTTCCAGAAGCCGACGATCTCGCCCTGCTTGTCGTCGACAAGCACCTTCTGGTACTCGTAAACCCAGTTCTCCAGGCCTTCCATCTCCAAACCTAATGCGACGTCGCGGATTTCGTCGCGGCCGACGCACATCACGTCTTCCTTGGGGCCGATGTTCCAGCCGTAGGTAGCGTCTTCGGTGTAGAAGTCGGCGAGCGGCGTCCAGTCGCCTTTCCGCTCGCATTCGCGGTTGGCTTCAAGCCACTCTTCGACCCATTTGTCGAGTTCTCCGCGGGGCAGTGACGGCATAGTTCTGGCCTTCCTTAGTCCTCTTCTTTGATGGACAGTGCTTGGGTGGGACATGCCCACACGGCTTGTTCGATCTGGGCCCGATCCTCTTCCGGCGGTTCGGCATTGAGTATCTCGACCTTGCCACGCTTGGGGACCTTGAAATAGTCGGGCGCCTCGACCTCGCACATCGCGTGGCCTTGGCAGAGGTCCAGGTCCACCTCGACTCGATAGCCCATGGTTCTCCCTACTTGGCGCGCCTGCGGTAGCGGGCCGTGGCGGGACGTCGCAGCTGCACCACCATCTTCGAATGGTCGTTGCGGTACGTGTCGGCCGGCTGCGCCATCTCGAACTCGTACTCGCGCAACAGAACCGAGAAGATCGCCTTGATCTGCATCTGGGCGAACGCCGCGCCCACACAGCGGTGCCGGCCCGCACCGAACGGAATCCACGTCCAGCGGTTGACGATATCCGCCTGCTCGGGTTTGTTGTAGCGGTCCGGATTGAACGCGTTGGGATCGGGGAAGTCCGCGGGGATCCGGTTGCTGATCGCAGGCGATGCGGCGACGAAGTCGCCCTTGTGGATCGGGAAGCCCTCGACTTCGAACTCGTCCTGCGCGACCCGCATCAAGATGATCAGCGGCGGGTGCAGGCGCAGCGTCTCCTTGACGACATTGTCGAGCTTCGGGATCTGGCGCAGCGCATGGAAACTCACCTCCTGGCCGTCGGCATAGAGTTCGTCGAGTTCCTTGCGGACCTCGGCGTACACCTCGGGGTGGCGAATCAGCTCGATGAGTGTCCATGCCGACGTGCCGGAGCTGGTGTGGTGTCCCGCGAACATCAGCGAGATGAACATCCCGGTGACCTCGTCGGCCGAGAAGCGCGGATTGCCCTCCTCGTCCTTGATGGACACCAGCACGTCGAGCATGTCGCGGTCGGCCTTGTCCTTCGGCGGGTTGGCCAATCGCTGATCCATGATCTCCTGAACCAGCGCAACCAGTTTCACCCGGGCTTCGTCGCGACGCTTGAAGCTGTCGATCGGCAGGTACGGGTCGACGTAGCAGAGCGGATCGGTGCCGCGCTCCAGGTCGTGGTAGTACTCGGCGAACCGGTGGTCGAGCTGTTCGCGGAACTTGAGCCCGATCAAGCACGCCGTGGAGGTATAGATCGTCAGCTCGGCGAAGAAGTCGAGCAGTTCGATCTCGCCTTCGTCACCCCAGTCGGCGATCATCTTCTTGACTTCGCCCTCGATGGTGGCCGCATGGCCCTTCATCTGCTCACCGCGCAGCGCGGAGTTGTGCAGCATCTCCTTGCGCCGCTCTGGGCTTGCGTCGAACACCACACCTTTGCCGAAGATCGGCGTCATGAACGGATAGGCCTCGGCCTGGTCGAGATCCTCGTCGGCAGACCGGAAAAAGAATTCATTGGCCTCCGCGCCGGACAGCAGGATCACGTGTTTGTCGACCAGCTGGAACCAACCGACGTCCCCGCACTCATCGCGGACGCGCTGCATCAGCCCGATCGGATCGGTGCGGAACTCCTCGAGATGTCCGTGCTCTTCCTCGCCACCGGAAACCCGGGGCACGATTGCGGTAGTCACTCTCCCGGCATCCCTTCCTCACCCAGGGCGAGCTTCTGACGGTCCTTGTTGTCGGCCAGCGGTGCTTCAGGCTGCAACTCCATGTTGGCGATGTACCCGCCGCGCGGTGTCTCGGCAACGAACGTGATGGCCCGGCCCAAGTCGGCGGCGCGCAGGAAATAGTCGTGGCGCGCCTGCCCCCATTTGGCCCAATCTTCAAGGGCGGGACCGATTAGCTCGGCAGGTAGGCTCCAACCCATGTTGGTCTTCGTCGGCCCCGGATGCACGATCGACGCCCTGACTCCGGTGCCCTCGAGTTCCATCTGCAGGTTGGTGACCATGGCGACCAGTGCCGCCTTGGCGGCGCCGTAGGCTCCCATGTGCGGGCGCTGACGCAGTGCGACATCGGATCCGACGAAGATCAGGTCGCCGCGCCGGCGGGTGATCATGCCGGGCAACACCGCCGTCGCGACCCGGTTGGCGCCGATCAGGTGAATCTGGATCTGGGATTCGAACTCGTTGGTGCTGATCGAATCGAGCTTGCCGAAGTAGGTGTCACCGGCCCCGGCGACGAGCACCTCGATGTCGCCGAGTTCCGCGGTCACCCGCTCGACACAATCCTTGACCGAGTCGGGGTCGGTGACATCGAGAGCCACGGCGATCGCCTCGCCGCCGTCGGCTCTGATCTGATCGACGATCTCCTGGCACTTGTCCACTCGGCGGGCGCCCAGCGCCACCGGAAAGCCGTGGGCGGCAAGCTCGATGGCCGTTGCGGCGCCGATACCAGAGGAAGCACCCGCGACCAAGGCGGGTCTACGAGTGGGCAGGGGTTCGAAGCGCGGCATCTACGCGACCTCCACGGTCATGGGAAGATGAGCGAATCCGCGGACGTTGCTGGAGTGGACGCGGACGGCGTTGGCCTCGTCGACCTCGTATCCGCGGATTCGCTTGAACAATTCGGTCAGGGCCACCCGGGCTTCCATCCTGGCCAGGTGCGCGCCGAGGCAGAAGTGGGCGCCGCTGCCGAAACTCATGAGTTTGGAGCCGACTTCACGGCCGATCACGTAGTTGTCCGGATCCTGAAACACTTGCTCGTCCCGGTGCGCCGAACCCGGCAACAACAGCAACACGTCGCCATCGGGAATGGTGGTGTCGTAGAGCGTCAGCTCGCCGGCGACCGTCCGGGCGAGGATCTGACTGGATGTGTCGTAGCGCAGCGTCTCCTCGACCCACAGCATCACCCGCTCCAGGTCTGAGTAGATGGGGGTCAGCTGGTCGGGGTTCTTGTGGCCCCAGAACGCGGCATTGGCAAGCAGTTTGGTGGTGGTCTCGTTGCCGGCGATCACCATCAGGAACATGAAGCCCAGTACTTCGTCGTCGGTGAGCCGGTCGCCGTCGATCTCGGCCTCCAGCAGCGCCGACGTCAGATCGTCTGTGAGCTTCTTGCGTCGCTCGGCCACCATCTCTTGGTAGTAGACGATCAGATTGATCGACGCTTCGATGGCCGTCGGCGGCACGTCGGTCACACCCTCGTCGCGGTGCATGACCCCGTCGGCCCACGCCCTTACCTGGTCGCGGTCCTTCTCGGGAACCCCCATCAATTCGGAGATGACGTCCATCGGGAGCTTGCCCGCGAATTCGTCGATGTAGTCGACGGTTCCGGAGCGGGCCTTCTCCAGCATCACGTCGAGGTGCCGGCGCGCAATCTCGGTGACCCTCGGCTCCAGCTCGCGGATGCGACGCGGGGTGAAACCCTTGGAAACCAAGGTGCGCAGCCGCAAGTGCGCCGGATCGTCCATGGCCAGGAAGGACATGGTCTTGGAGGCGTGCGGACCCCGTGAGGCCGGGTCCAGAGACACCCCGAATTTGTTGGACAACGTCGTGCTGTTGCGGAAGCCCTGCAGGACATCGCGGTGTCGCGACAGCGCCCAGAAACCCAGATCCTCGTTGCGGTAGAGGGGCGCCTCGTCGCGCAGCCGCTTGTAGTACGGGTACGGGTCTTCGTGGAAGTCGTAGTCATAGGGGTCGAGAACCACGTCGCTGGCCTGGACGGTCATGAGTCGTCTCCGAGGATGAGGCCGACCACGTAGGACAGGCGGTCGGCGATCTGGTGATACGTGACGGCGCCACTGCCGGCGTGCACAAGGGCGCCGAAGTAGGTCATCTCCAGCGCCGACACCGTGCGCGGGTCGGCGTCGGGCCCCACCGCCGACCGGATTCGGCGGTGGATCTCGGCGCCGATGCGATCGCGGACCGCGCGCACCGCCTGGTCGTTGTTGCTCAGCAGCGCCGTCGTGCAGGCGGCTGCGACCTCCGGCTCGTCGGCGATCATCAGCGTCAAGGCGCGCAGCGCCTGCTCGACGCGGCTAGACCTGCTGTCGTTGACGTCGGTGAAGTACGGCACCTGGCGAACCAGGTCCAGGTAGACCTCGGCGATCAGATGGTTCTTCGACGAGAAGTAGGTGTACGCGGTGGCCGGCGCGACCTTGGCGCGGGCGGCCACCGCCCGCACGGTCAGGTCGGCGTACGACGACTCGCGCAGCATTTCCACGCCTGCGGCGAGCACCTTGCGGAAGGTCTCCTCCTGGCGGCGGTTACGTGGCGAATCTGGGATGGCAGCCACGGCATCGCTGGACACATGTCCAAGTTATCCGACCGGGTCCGTGTTAGGCAAGCGCGCAGCTAGAAAAGCTGTGCTTGCCACTCGGAGCCATCGGGGGCTATCGTTCGAAGGAATCCAGTCGGACAGTTGTCCAGCAATGAAGCGGAGATTTTGGATGGGTCTGCTGAACGATCGTGAGAGCCAACTGTTCATCGACGGCAAGTTGGTGGCGGGCAGCGGCGGCACGTTCCCGACGGTCAACCCGGCCACCGAGGAGGTGCTGGGCGTCGCCGCCGACGCGACCGTCGACGACATGGGCCAGGCGATCGAGGCGGCCCGCCGCGCGTTCGACACCACCGACTGGTCGACGAACACCGAGTTGCGGGTGCGCTGCTTGCGTCAGCTGCAGGACGTGCTCACCAAGCATGTCGAGGAACTCCGCGACCTGACGATCGCAGAGGTCGGCGCGCCGCGGATGCTGACGTCCGCAGCCCAGCTGGAGGGCCCGGTCGCCGACCTGAGCTTCTGCGCGGACACCGCCGAGTCGTACAAGTGGACCACCGACTTCGGAATCGCCGAGCCGATGGGTATCAAGACTCATCGCACCGTCGCACGGGAGGCCGTCGGTGTCGTCGGCGCGATCACCCCGTGGAACTTCCCGCACCAGATCAACCTCGCCAAGCTCGGCCCTGCGCTGGCGGCAGGCAACACCGTCGTCCTCAAGCCGGCGCCCGACACGCCGTGGTGCGCGGCGATCCTCGGCGAGCTCATCATCGAGCACACCGACATCCCGCCCGGTGTGCTCAACATCGTCACCTCCAGTGACCACAGCGTCGGCGCGCTGCTGTCGAAAGACCCACGCGTGGACATGGTTTCGTTCACCGGGTCGACGGCGACGGGGCGCGCGGTGATGGCCGACGGCGCCGCCACGCTCAAGAAGGTCTTCCTGGAACTCGGAGGCAAGTCGGCGTTCCTCGTACTCGACGATGCGGATCTGGCCGGCGCGTGCTCGATGTCCGCGTTCACTGCTTCGATGCACGCGGGCCAGGGCTGTGCGATCACCACCCGACTGGTGGTGCCGCGCGCCTGCTACGACGAGGCCGTCGAGGCCGCGGCGGCGACGATGGGTTCGCTGAAGCCCGGCGACCCGAACGACGCACGCACCATCTGCGGTCCGCTGATCTCGGCGCGTCAACGGGATCGTGTTCAGGGCTACCTGGATTCGGCAACCGACGAGGGAGGCAAGTTCGCCTGCGGCGGTGGTCGTCCCGCGGACCGCGACGCTGGCTTCTTCATCGAGCCGACCGTCATCGCGGGGCTTGACAACAACGCGAAGGTCGCACGTGAGGAGATCTTCGGCCCGGTGCTTACGGTGATCGCGCACGACGGCGACGACGACGCGGTGCGGATCGCCAACGACTCGCCGTACGGCCTGTCGGGCACGGTCTTTTCCGCGGATCCCGACCGCGCCGCGGGCATCGCCGCGCGGATGCGGGTCGGCACCGTCAACGTCAACGGCGGCGTCTGGTACTCCGCCGACATGCCGTTCGGCGGATACAAGCAATCCGGCATCGGCCGGGAGATGGGGCTCGCCGGTTTCGAGGAATATCTCGAAACCAAAGCCATTGCCACAGGGGTCTAGTCGTGTCGAGTGTGGGGTTGTGTCACGCGTAGACGCGAAAACCGCGTCATAACCCAACACTCGAACGGAGAGGAAAACTATGCAGTTCGACGAGAAGGTCGCGATCGTCACCGGGGCCGGTGGCGGCATCGGCCAGGCCTACGCCGAGGCACTGGCCCGCGAGGGTGCCGCGGTGGTGGTGGCCGATATCAACACCGAGGGTGCGCAGAAGGTCGCCGACGGGATCAAGGGCGAGGGCGGCAACGCGCTTGCGGTTCGGGTGGACGTATCCGATCCAGAGTCCGCGAAGGAGATGGCCGCCCAGACGCTTTCGGAGTTCGGTGGCATCGACTACCTGGTCAACAACGCTGCGATCTTCGGCGGCATGAAGCTGGACTTCCTGCTCACTGTCGATCCCGAGTACTACAACAGGTTCATGAGTGTGAACCTCAACGGCGCGCTGTGGTGCACCCGCGCGGTGTACAAGAAGATGGCGAAGCGCGGCGGCGGCGCGATCGTCAACCAGTCCTCGACAGCGGCCTGGCTGTACTCGAACTTCTACGGTTTGGCCAAGGTCGGCGTCAACGGCCTGACTCAACAGCTGGCCACCGAACTCGGCGGCCAGAACATCCGGATCAACGCGATCGCGCCGGGCCCCATCGACACCGAGGCGAACCGGACCACTACGCCGCAGGAGATTGTGGCCGACATCGTGAAAGGTCTTCCGTTGTCCCGCATGGGCCAACCGGAGGACTTGGTCGGCATGTGTCTGTTTCTGCTGTCGGACCAGGCGAAGTGGATCACCGGACAGATCTTCAACGTCGACGGAGGGCAGATCATCCGATGATGAGTGACGACGTAAAGCTTGGCTATATCGGCCTCGGTAACCAAGGTGCGCCGATGGCGAAGCGGTTGGTTGAATGGCCGGGTGGGCTCGTCGTCTTCGACGTCCGCACCGAGGCGATGACTCCGCTGGCAGAGCTGGGTGCGAGCCTGGCCGACGACGTGGCGGGCGTGGCGGAGGCCGACGTCATCAGCGTGACGGTACTCAACGACGAGCAGGTCCGCGATGTCGTTGGGCAGCTCGGCGAGCACGCCAAGCCCGGTACCGTCATTGCGATCCACTCCACGATCGCCGACGGCACGGCGGCCGAATTGGCAGAGCATTTGCAAGACAGGGGTATTCATGTCGTCGATGCGCCGGTAAGCGGCGGTGACCGCGCGGCAAAGAAGGGTGAGCTGGCGGTGATGGTGGGTGCCAGCGATGAGGCGTTCGCTCTCGTAGAGAAGCCCTTTTCGCAATGGGCATCCCTGATCGTGCATGCGGGAGAACCCGGCGCCGGTACGCGGATGAAGTTGGCGCGCAACATGTTGCACTTCATCTCGTTCACTGCGGCGTGCGAAGCCCTCAAGCTTGCCGACGCGGCGGGAGTCAGCCTGCAGGACCTCGGCAACGTCGTCCGCCACAGCGACAAGCAAAGCGGCGGCGCGGGCATGGTGATGTTCCGTGATGATGCAAAGGTTCTCACCCCGGATCACTTTCTTTACAAGCCGTTCCAGCACACCCGCGATTTGGGCGAGAAGGATCTGGGCTTGGCGCTCGCGCTCGGTGAAGCAGTCGGCGTCGATCTGCCAATGGCCGAGTTGGCGCTGAGAAACTTGGCGGCCGGGCTCGGCGTGCCGCATAGGGAGGATTGACAAATGGATGAGCTGCGCAAAAAAGGCCTCGCGAAGATGAACGAGGTCTACGGCTGGGAGATGCCGAACGTGGAAGGCAACGAGTATTTTGCGCTGACCGCGGACCACCTGTTCGGCACCATCTGGACGCGGCCCGGACTGTCGATGCGGGACAAGCGGATCATGACGCTGACCGTGGTGACGGCGTTGGGCAACAGCGACCTGGCCGAGATCCAGGCCAACGCCGCGCTGGCCAACGGTGAGATCACCGAGGACGAGCTGAAGGAGATGGCGATCTTCCTCACCCACTACCTCGGCTTCCCGCTCGGTTCGAAGCTCGACGGGGTCATCAGCACAGTGATAAAGAAGCGCCGGAAGGCAGCAGAGCGCGGCGAAGGGGAAGACAAGAAGGCCAACGTCAACGCCGCCGTACAAATGCACTCCGGGGGCAAGGTCCATGACAAGTAGGTACGCCGGCCTGTCGCGCGAGCAACTCGCGGTGCTGGTGCCGGAGCTGCTGCTGATCGGGCAGATGATCGACCGATCCGGAATGGCCTGGTGTGTCAAGGAATTCGGCCACCCAGAGATGCTCCAGATCGCGATCGAGGAGTGGATGGGGTCCAGCCCGATCTACACCAAGAGGATGCAGAAGGCGTTTCGCTACGAGGGCGACGACGTCATCACGATCTTCAAGGGCCTGCAGCTCGACATCGGTGCCCCGCCGCAGTTCATGGACTTCCGCTACACCGTGCACGACCGGTGGCACGGCGAATTCCACCTCGACCACTGCGGCGCCCTGCTCGACGTCGAGCCGATGGGCGAGGACTACGTCCGCGGCATGTGCCACGACATCGAGGACCCGACGTTCGACGCTACCGCCGTGGCCACCAACCGTAGGGCGCAGATCCGGCCGATTCATCGCCCGCCGCGGGTACCCGCCGATCGGCACCCGCACTGCGCATGGACGGTCGTCATCGACGAGTCATATCCCGAAGTCGAGGACCATCCCGTGCTCGATGTCGTACGCCGAACCCGCGCGGCGAGAACCGATCTCGACCCGATCGATCCCGACGACGAGGGACAGGCGGACTACTCGGGCGAACTGCTGTCGGACCTCGACTTCGGTGCGTTCTCCCACTCTGCTTTGCTGCACGTCGCGGACGAGGTGTGCCTGCAGATGCACCTGCTGAACCTCTCGTTCGTCATCGCCGTCGGCAAGCGCGCGGGCACCAACACCGAACTTGCGACCAAGATCTGCACCAGACAACTCATCGGAATCGCCGGAATCGCCGCCGAGCGCATTCATCGCGCGCTCGACCTTCCCGGCGGAATGGAGGGCGCGCTGCGCGTATTGGAACTGCATCCGATGCTCAACCCGGCGGAATACGTGAGTGCCGAGTTCGGCCCGGATACGGTGCACGTCTATCGCTCGCCCGCCCACGAGGACGGTGCCTGGCTCTCGTTGGTCACCCCAGCAGAGAACCGGCCGCTGCAGGCGATTGTCGCAGCGGTCGACCCGCATCTCGACGTGGAGGTCAACGGAACCGATACCGACTGGACGGCGCGTGTCATCGAGACCGACACCCCGGCAAAGGAGTTCCGAGAGGTCGCCGTGACGAGATTCAGCGGCGGCTCGACGTTCGCGTTCGAGTCGCGGAAATCCCTTCCTCTGACGGTCGTATAGCCGCACCCACCCACCGCCGCAGATACGCCCGCAGTTCGTCGCCCTTTCGCGGCGGTCGGCCCGGGTCGATGACGAACGACTGGATGATCCGCAGCAAGTGCTCGGCCAGTTCGTCGAGATCGGCGTCGGAGAAGCCGAGGCCGGCCCAGTCGACATCGAAACGGCGGACCATCGAATGGGCGAAGTCCAGCGCGACGTCCGATGTCACCGACTCGGTGTGGGGGTTCGGCTTGCCGGGCTTGATCAGCATGCCCAAGTGTTTGTCCTCCGGCAGCCACTCGAGGGCGGTGGCGACGGCTTCGGGTACGGCATCGGCCGGATCGGTGATGCCCTGCAGGTGAGCGGCCAGCCGGTCGAGGAAGCCGCTGGCGGCGTGCACGGCTGCCGCGACGAGTAGGGCGTCGGTGCTCGGGAAATACCGGTAGACGGTCTGTCGGGTGACGCCGAGCGTGCGGGCGACGTCGGCGATGGAGAAGTCGGCGCCCCGCGCGTCGATGGCCTTGCTCGCGGCGTCGAGGATCCGCGCGATGGCCTCCTCGTCGGTCGCGGGGGCCGAGCCCGACCAGCCGTGGGTGCGCACGCCTGGATGCTATCCGCGATACGAGACCTGCAACTCCTTGACCCCGTTGATCCACCCGGATCGAAGTCGTTGAGGCTCGGAGAGTTTGGCGATGTCGGGGATCTGGTTGGCGATCTCGTTGAAGATCAGCTTGATCTCCATGCGGGCCAGGTTTGCGCCGATGCAGTAGTGCGCGCCGTTGCCGCCGAAGCCCAGATGCGGGTTGGGATCGCGCAGGATATTGAATACGAAGGGGTATTCGAAGACATTTTCATCATAGTTGGCCGAGCTGTAGAACAGGCCGGCGCGCTGGCCCTCGCGAATCGTGACGCCACCAAGTTCGGTGTCGGCCAACGCCGTTCGCTGGAAGCAGTGCACGGGCGTGGCCCAGCGGACGATCTCGTCGGCGGAGGTTGCCGGCCGGTCACGTTTGTACAGCTCCCACTGGTCGGGGTTTTCGAAGAACGCGTTCATGCCGTGTGTCATGGCGTTGCGGGTGGTCTCGTTGCCGGCGACGGCGAGCAGGATGACGAAGAACGCGAACTCGACGTCGTCCATGGATTCGCCGTCGATGTCGGCCTCGATGAGCCGGGTGACGATGTCGTCGGCCGGACAACGGCGGCGCTCCTCGGCCATCGTGTAGGCGTAGCCCATCAATTCGGCGTTGGCGGCCGCATAGTCGGTCTCGTAGTCCGGGTCGTCGGTGTTCATGATCGAGTTGGTCCAGTCGAACAGCTTCGCCCGATCGGCCTCGGGCACCCCGATCAGATCGGCGATCGCCAGCAGCGGCAGGCTCATCGCGATGTCGTCGACGAAGTTCCCGGACTCCTTTTCGGCTGCGGCGGCGACGATTTCACGGGCAGCGACCGCCAGCTTCTCCTCCAGCGTGGCGACCGCCCGCGGTGTGAAGAGCCGCGACACGATCTTGCGGAGCCGGGTGTGCTCCGGCGCGTCGTGGTTGATCAACAGCGCCTTGGTGAGCTCGAGCTGTTCGGCATTGGTGCCGTCGGGTAGCCGCATCACCACGCCCTTGCGGTTGGTGGACCACAGGTCGCCGTTGCGGGAGATCTCCTTGATGTCGGCGTGACGGCTGATCACCCAGTAGCCGCCGTCTTCGAAGATCGAGTCGGTTTGCTCGTTCCACCACACGGGCGCGGTCTTGCGCAGCTCGGCGAATTCTGTGACGGGGATGCCCTTCACCAAGACGTCTGGGTCGGTGAAGTCATACCCACTGCCGAAGGGACATCTGGTCTGCGTCATACCGAGACCATACACTGCAATGTCAAGTGTATGGCCGAGCCCGACCGTACGATCGGACCGTGCACGCCAAGGCGGCTTTGGTACGTCGGCCCAGCCCGCGCCTTGCGGATGGGCTGCTCACCCACATCGGGCGCTCGCCCGTCGACGCCGACGTCGCGATGAAGCAGTGGGAGGGCTATGTCCGCGCCCTTGTCGACGCCGGCTGGCAGGTGACGGAGGTAGCGCCCGCGCCCGGCTGTCCCGACAGCGTGTTCGTCGAGGACACCGTCGTGGTGTACGGCGATCTCGCCGTCATCGCGCGGTCCGGTGCCGTCGAGCGGCGGCCGGAGGCTGAGGGCACCGAAAAAGCAGTCGCGCAGCAGGATTTTCCGCTCGACCGTTTCGACAACCCCCAAGTGCGGGCGAATGTGTGGCACGTGACCAGCGGCAATATTGTCATTGGCTAGCGGTCGGGCCGGGCAAGGAACTCCTCGGCGCAGTTAATTGCTTTGTCCTTGCCGATAATGGTGCGATCTGTCAGATGGTCGCGGGCGGGTTGTGCCGGTATGTGCCGCGTGGGTCACCGACCATCACCCAGGCGTGCTGCTGATCGCCGCGGTATTCACGAAAAGTATCGTACGCCAACACAATTCGTCATGGCCTTTAACCCATACCAGAACGGGGTTGGCGGGGCCGGGATGGGTAAACGGACACCATCGCTCACCCCGAGAGGGACTGAGCCAGGAAAGACACAAGGCCCCGGGCAGGAAGACTTGAATGCCAACCCCGCCGACGCTTACTCAACACGTCAGCG
>Ga0105247_10002131_pt1 | contig 13676 bp, 9 predicted proteins | sample KBSS24metaG_FD_81519 | JGI IMG/M metagenome (GOLD analysis project Ga0105247, IMG submission 81519) | Switchgrass rhizosphere microbial communities from Kellogg Biological Station, Michigan, USA - KBS S2-4 metaG | ecosystem: Host-associated > Plants > Roots > Rhizosphere > Soil | place...
GAACGCCTACTACCAGACCGAGATCGACGAGGTAGCGGAGACGGGATACGCCGGCTTCAGCCTGCGTTGAACCCGAAGGTCAGCTCTTCCACGACCTGATCGAGGGCGGGGTGTGCTCTGACGCGCGCCGCTCTCGTCGTCGGGCCGGCAAGGCGGGCGCCACTCACGGTCGACGCGGGCGGCACCGCCATGGCCGGACTGCTGGAGACCGGGTCCACCGAGCTGGTCGGTGTCGCCCTTGCCGCGCTAATCCTTGGCATCACCTTCGGCTCACTGCCGCCGACGGGCTGCCCCTCCTGACGGCCGTCGTAGGCGTCGGTGTCGGTGTCACCTCCATCATGTCGCTCACCGAGGTCCTCGATCCCTCCGGCACCACTCCGACGTTCGCCTCGATGATCGGTATCGCGGGCGGCATCGACCACGCGCTGTTGGTCGTCTACCGTTACCGTGCCAGACCTGTGTCTCTGGACTCGGCCCGGGCTCAGAAAGTGAGGACGGGCTTGACGACATCTGCCCGCATGCGTGCGACCGCCTCGTCGATGTTCTCGAAGGCGAACGTGGAGATGACGCGGTCCGCGGGGAAACGGCCCTGCGCGTGCCAGTCGAGTAGGAGTGGCACGAGCTCACGCGGATTCGCGTCGCCCTCGATGCTGCCTCGGATCGTCTTGCCTCCTCCGATGAGGTCCATGACGTCGAAGCCGATGTCCACCGCGCCGAGGCCGACGACGACCAGGGACCCCAGGGGGGCCAGCGCCAGGGCGGCGTTGCGGATCACACCGGGGACCCCGGTGGTGTCGAAGCCATGGGTCGCGCCTCCTGCGGTGAGTTCCCTGATCTGCTCGACGAGGTCCGCGCTCGCGCCGTCGAGGGCGTGAGTGGCGCCGAGTTCCGTCGCCAGGGCACGCCGCTCCTTGCAGAGGTCGACGGCGATGACGGTGCCGGTGCCGAGGGCCGCGGCGGCCATGACCGCCGCGAGTCCCACCCCGCCGGCGCCGAACACGACCAGGCTGGAGTCAGGAGTGGGCCGCAGGAGGTTGACGACCGATCCCGCGCCGGTCTGGAAGCCGCACGCCATGGGCGCCGCGGTCACGAGGTCGGTGTCCTGCGGGACGACGACGATGTTCTCGCGCGTGGCGAGCGCGTTCCGGGCGAAGCTCGACTGGCCGAAGAACGAGGACCAGACGTCGCCGCCCTGACGGCTGAGCGTCGAGCTGCCGTCCGGGCGGCGCCCCGCGTTGTTCAGGGCGGCGAACCGCTCGCAGTACGCGCGCCGCCCGGCCGCGCACCGGGCGCAGCCGCCGCAGCTGTTGTAGCTCAGGACGACGCGGTCTCCGGCGCTCACACCGGTGACATCGGCGCCGGTCGCCTCCACGACGCCGGCGCCTCATGGCCGTACACCGCGGGAACACCCGCGGGCATCAGGGCCTTCGTGGCCAGGTCGGTGTGGCAGATGCCCGCCGCGGTGAGGCGGACGAGGATCTCGTCGGGGCGGGGGTCCGAGATCTCGACGTCCTCGATGGTGAAGCCGGTGTCGGGTCCGTACGAAACAGCCGCTTGGGTGCGCATGGGGTTCTCCGGGTGGGATGCGGGAGCGGGGATGACTCAGGGCTGCCGGGAGGACGTGCCGTCGCCGATCCGCTGCCGGATGTCGGCCAGGGTGTGGGCGACGAAGCCCCGCAGGGCATCCGCCTCGGCCTGTCCCGCCGGGGGCAGGAAGTTCTGGGCCAATCCCGTCGGAGCCGTACTGGCGGCGATGGTCCGGCGGTGGCTGAATGTCAGGAAACCGACCTTTCCGTGGTAGGTGCCCATGCCGCTGCGTCCGATGCCACCCGACGGCGCACCCTCGATGCCCCAGTGCACGGCGAGGTCATTGCGGCTGACGCCGCCCGAGGTGGTCCGCCTGATGAACTCCCGGAACTCCGGTCCGTCGGAGCCGAAGAAGTAGGCGGCCAGGGGGCTGGGGCGGGTGTTGACATAGGTGATGACATCGTTGAGATCGTCGTACGGGTACACGGCCAGAACCGGGCCGAAGATCTCCTCCGACGCGACGGCCATGTCCTCGGTCACGTCCAGCAGCACGGTGGGCGCGATACGGCGGCCCGCGCGCCGGGGCAGGGCGTCGACCTCCTGGGGCGGTGCGATGGTCAGCACCCGCGCCCCCTTGGACTCGGCGTCGGCCACCAGTCCGGTCACCCGGTGGAAGTTGCGGTCGTCGACGATCGAGACCACGTCCGGGTTGTCGACGTAGGTCGGGAAGTGGGCCCGCACCGACTCCTCGTACACCGCCAGGAACTCCTCGACGCGGTCGCGCGGGACGAAGACGTAGTCCGGGCATAGGCAGATCTGACCGCCGTTCATCAGCCGCATGCCGGCCACGCGTTCGGCCGCCAGGGCGACGTCCGCGTCCGATCCGAGGACGACGGGGTTCTTGCCGCCCAGTTCCAGCGTCACCGGCACCAGGTTCTCCCCGGCGGCCGCCGCCACCCGGGCCCCCACCCCGGGAGAGCCGGTGAAGATGAGGTGGTCGAACGGGAGCGACGAGAACGCCGACGCGGTGGCGATGCCGCCACGTACGACCACCACCTCCTCCACGGACATGCGGGAGGCGACGGCCCGGACGAAGACCTCGGCCGTCCGCTCGGCCACCTCCGAGAACTTGATCATCACACGGTTGCCCGCGGCCAGCGCCTCGATGGCTGGTTGGACGACGAGGGTCACGGGGAAGTTCCAGGGGCCGACGACGCCGACGACGCCTTTCGGGCGGGTCTGCACGAAGGCCGGTCGCCCGGCCTCGGCGGAACCGGGGACCTCCTCGTCCGCCATCCATCCCGCCAGGTTCTCCCGGATCAGCTGGGCGTCCGGGAGGGCGCTGACGATGTCGCTGGCCAGGCTCATCAGCGGGGGGCGGGAGCCGAAGTCGGCGTCGAGAGCGGCGCACAGCTCGTCGGCGTGTTCCAGGACACAGGCCAGCAGGCGGTCGATGCGGTCGAGCCGTACGTCGAGGGCGGGCGGGCCCTCGGCCAGGAAGGCCGCGCGCTGGGCGTCCAGCAGCCGCCGCTGAACCTCCGCCGGCGGATCGAGCGGTTGCGGGCCGGCGAGGTCGGGGGCTGTGTGCAGGGTGCTCATGGAAGGTTCCCTCGGTGTGTTCTCGTGTGTGTGGGCGGCTCAGGCAGTGGGCAGGAAAACGGGGATCGCCTCGCCGCCTTCCGGGTGCTCGAAGGCGACGGTGACGGACATCCCGGGCCACGGACGCTCGCCGGCCCGCAGCCCGTTCAGCGCCGCATACAGCCAGGGCCCCTCGGTGAGTTCGATGAACGCCACGACCTGCTGCGGGGCGGGAGCGTCATCGCGAGGGCGGCCGTGTACGACGGTCCACGAGATGACGGTTCCGGTGCCGTCGGCCGGTACCCACGCCGCCGTGGGCTCCTTGCACGCGGGGCAGGCATCGAACTGGGGCGCGGCGTGCGCGCCGCAGGCGGTGCAGTGGCGGATGAGCAGTTCACCGCGCGCCGTCCCGTCGAAGAACTTCTCGCTCGCGGCGTCGCGTCGTACGTCGAGGGTGGTCATGGTGGCTCCACGGATCGGTGTTGGTCAGGCGTGCGGGTGAGGGCTGAGGACCAGCGTCGAGTGGTGGTCGAGGATTCCGCCGTTGCCACTGACCAGGACGACGTCGTGGCGCGGTACCTGCCGTTCGCCCGCCTCACCGCGGGCCTGGAGAACGGCTTCGGACAGCGGGGTCATGCCCCACATGTAGTAGGAGGAGAGCTGCCCGCCGCCGGTGTTGACCGGCAGCGATCCGCCGGGCGCGAGCGCGCCGCTCGCCGCGAAGGCGCCGCCCTCGCCCTTGGCGCAGAAGCCGTAGTCCTCCAGGGTGAGGAGCACGGTGAAGGTATAGCAGTCGTACAGCTCGGCGACGTCTACGTCACCGAGGGAGACGCCCGCCATCTTCAGGGCCGCGGGCCCCGCCTGGGCCGCCCCGCTGACCAGGCCGAAGTCGCTGCTCTGGTGCATCGGGTAGCCCGGGTGGGACTGGGCCCAGCCGAGTACGTGGACGGGCGGCCGACGCAGATGGGCGGCGCGCTCGGCGGTGGTGACGATGACGGCGATGCCGCCGTTGGTGACCAGACAGCAGTCCAGCAGATGGAACGGCTCGGCGATCACCCTGGACGCCTGGTGGTCTTCTACGGTGATGGGGTCCCGCAACTGGGCGCGGGGGTTGGTCGCCGCCCAGGCCCGCTGGCCAACGGCGATATGGGCGAGTTGTTCGCTGGTGGTGCCGTAGGTGTCCATGTGACGGCGGGCCGCCAGCGCGTACAAGGGGTTGGCGCCCATGATCCCGGCCGCTCCCATGAGGCCCCGCCAGCCGGACGCGCCGACGGACCTCGCGTAGGCCGCGCCCGATGAGGACTTCTCCTTCAGCGGTGCGTCGGCGAAGACACAGGCCACAGCCTCGGCCATGCCGGAGCGGACGGCCATCGCCGCGTACTGCACCATCGCGCCGGCGGTGGAGCCGTACGCCTGTACTTCCGACAGCAGCCGCAGGTCCTTCAGGCCCAGGTCCTTCTGGAGGTCGAGACCGACCCCGCCGAGGACGCCGCTGCTGGTGAGCAGGCCGTCGAGGTCGGACAGGGCGAGGCCCGCGTCGTCGGCTGCGCGGCGTACGGCGTCGGCCGCGAAGTCGGCGGAGCTGCGGCCGTAGATCTTGCCCATGTCCGTCATGCCGAGTCCCGCGATGACGGGGCCTCGGGGAGCGGGGTGTGAGGGGGTGGTCACGTCACGTGCCTTTCGTTGTGCTGCTGCTGATGACGGGTTCAGCGCGCCTGCCAGACCGGGGTGCGCCTCTCGGCGAAGGCCCGGGGGCCTTCCTGCGCGTCCTGGGAGGTCATCAGCGTCCGCGCCTCCTGATGGGAGAGGTCCCAGGCGGCCTGCTCCGCGTCGACGCGCCCGGCGGTGATGCCGCGGGCGATGCGCTTGCTGGCCTGCACGGCGAGCGGGGCGTTGGCGGCGATGCGCTCGGCCAGCGCCAGTGCTTCGTCGAGCACCTTCTCGGCGGGCACGACCCGGTTGACCAGGCCCAGGTCGCGGGCGGTGGCCGCGTCGAGCGGGTCGCCGGTCAGCAGCAGCTCCATGGCGACCTTGGGCGGCAGCTGGGCGGCGAGCCGGAAGGCGCCGCCGGCGGCGGCGATGATGCCCCGCTTGACCTCCGGCAGCCCGAAGGAGGCGTCCTCGGCCGCGACCACGAGGTCGCTGGCGAGGGCGATCTCGGTGCCGCCGCCGAGGGCGAAGCCGCGCACGGCGGCGATGGTGGGCTTGCCGATGTGATGGCGGACGTAGCCGGCGAACCCCCACGCCTCAGCCTCGGGCGGCATGATGTTCTCGCCTCGGGCCACCGCCTTCAGGTCGGCGCCGGCACAGAACGCCTTATCTCCGGCGCCGGTGATGACGACGGCCCGGATCTCCGGGTCGCGGTCCGCCTCCTCCAGGGCGTTCCCGACGCCCAGGGCGAGGGCCGCGTTGACCGCGTTGCGGGCTTCGGGCCGGTTGAGGGTGACCACCATGACGTGGCCTCGGCGTTCCACGAGGACGGTGGGTGCGGAGGTCGTCACGGTCGGTGTCTCCTCAAGGGTCTCCAGCACTCCTCGGGCGAGGAGCTGGTCGGTTGCTTCGTCGGACAGGCCCAGCAGCTCGCGGCTGAGCTGACGGGTGTGCTCGGCGGGCAGCGGGGCGGGGCGCTGCGGCGGGTCGGCGAGGTGGCGCGAGTGAGCGGGGCGGGCCTCGGCGGGCAGGGGCTCGTCGAAGGTCGGCTGCCGCAGCTCGGCGAAGAAGCCGCGGGCCAGCAACTGCGGGTCCGTCAGGAGTTCGTGGACCCGCAGCATCGGCGCCGCCGGAACTCCGCACGCCTGGAGCAGGCCGCTGACCTCCCGCGGGGAACGGGACGCTGTCCAGGACGACAGGGCCTCCTCGATCCGCCGGCGGCCGGCCAGCCGTCCCTCGGGCCGGGCCGGCTCCGGGGCGGCGGCCAGGCCCGCGGGCCCGGCCACCGCACACAGCCGGTTCCAGTCCACGTCGTCACGGATGCCGATCACGCACCACTGGTCGTCACCGGCGCACGGAACCACCAGGTCGGCGGTCATGGCTCCGGCGTGCAGCGATCCGGGGCTGAGCCACTCACCTGCCAGGTGCTCGGCCAGGGTGTCCAGGATGATTTCCGCCTGCGCGATGCCGACGGTGCCCCCACGGCCGGTACGACGCAGCCGCGCGAGCTGGGCCACGACGGCCGCAGCGCCGACCCGCCCGACCACGTGATCCGGGTAGATGGTGATCGAGTCACTGTGGCCGTCCGGATCGTCGGGGTAGCGCCACAGGTCGCTCAGCCCGGTCGAGGCCCGCACCAGCGGCCCGTATCCCATACGGCGGCTCCACGCACCGCTCGCGCCGAAGGCGCTGCTGTCCGCGATGACGAGACGGGGGTTCAGGCCAAGGAGTACGTCCGGGCCGAGACCGAGGGACTCCAGCGTGCCGGGCTTGAAGTTGGACAGGACGACGTCGGCTTCGGCGGCGAGCCGCTTGAAGAGGCCGGCGCCTTCCGGGTCGCGTAGGTTCAGGCCCAGGCTGCGCTTGTTGCGGTGGCCCCAGGCGGCCGACGCGGTGATGACCTCGCCGGTGACGGACTGCCGTCCGCCGTCCGGGAAAGCACGGTTCTCCACCTTGATCACATCAGCACCGTGGTCGGCGAGGAGCCTGCCGAGTTCCGCTCCGGCGACGATGACACCGAGGTCGAGGACGCGCAGCCCGGCCAAGGGGTGGACGCGTTCGGGCCGCGCTTCACCGCGTACCGGTTCGACGCGCGCACGCACCTCGGCGAGGACCTCGTCGGTGTGCTCACCCGGCAGCGGGGCTCTGCGCAGCGGGGACGGTCGCGCTCCGTCGATCTCCAGGAATCCCGCCGGGACGCGAGCCGTGAGACCGGGAACGAGTTCGGTGTCCGCGAGCGCCCCGCGCTCCAGGTAGTGCTCGGCGCGCAGGGCGTCACCGGCACTCAGAACGGCCGCGGTGGGTACGCCGTGCTCCTGGCCCTGCCGTACGAGGTCGTCGCGGGAGCGGGCGCGGAAGTGGTCGGCGATCCGGGCGTGGATCCGGTCGGCCTCCTGGAAGCGCACGGCGAGGTTCTCGTAGCGCCGGTCGGCCAGTTCCCCGAGCTCGCCCAGCCAGGCCCGCATGCCGCGCCACTGCCGCGCGCTCAGCACACAGATGCGCACCAGGCCGTCGGCGCACCGGAAGATCGGGTAGAGATGCCTGGCGGCGGGTCTGCCGGGCGGCAGGTCGGCGGCGCGTCGGCCCCCGGTGGCGGAGCCGCCCATACCGAAACCGGGGTCCAGGATCTGGGTGACCGCCTCGTGCACGGAGAAGTCGATGTGGTCGCCGCGCCCGGTCGTCAGGCTGCTGTGGTGCGCGAGCAGGGTCACCCAGGCGGCCTGTAGATATGCGGACTCGGTGACGATCGAACCGGGAGGCGGAAGCGGTGCGCGCCCAGGCAGACCGGAACGGCACAGAAGGCCGCTGAGGGCCGCGTGCACGGCGTCGGTCGCCGCGTGTCCCGCATAGGGGCCGGCCAGTCCGAAGTCGGTCACGGTGACCAGGACGAGCCGGGGATTGCGGGCCGTGACGCTCTCGTAGTCGAAGGCCGGCACGCAGGAGCGTTCGGACTCGATCCAGATGTCCGCCGTGTCCAGCAGCGCCTTCAGGCCGCACCGGCCGTCCTCGGTGTCCAGGTCGAGGGTGACGCCGCGCTTGCCGGCATTGCGCACGGCGAAGTACAGGCTGGTTCCCCCGTGAAGAGGGGCCCGGGTGCGGGCCCGAGCGCCCCCGGGCGGCTCCACAAGGATCACGTCGGCGCCCAGGCTCGCGAGGAAGCGGCCCACCCCCTCGCCGCGTCCGTCGGTGGTGTCGACCACCCGGACCCCGTACAGAGGTGCCGACGTGTCCCCGCCGGTCACTGCTCCGGTCATTCTTCGCCTCCTGGGCCGGGCCGGTCGGCGCCGCGCACCGATGCGGGGCACGGCGGACCGACCCGAGGCCGAGGGCAAGGGAGGATCACGCCGGGTCGGGAGCGAAACCCGTACCCGCGCACGTCGGAGACCTGCGGCGGCCTGATGTCGGCCGTGTGAACACCGCATTCCCGTGCAGCAGCCTGTCCCGCGGACGGACGTCTGTACACGTCCGTTTCGCTTATGTGCACCTGACCGGAACGGCAACGTCGCAGGTCTCTGGAGGCGGACACGGGGCGGGTGCTCTACTGACTCCGTGGACATCCAGCAGCTGCGCTACTTTCTGGCCGTCGCCGACGAACTGCACTTCGGCCGGGCCGCGGAGCGCCTGCATGTGACGGCTTCACCACTGAGTCGCCGTATCCGGGATCTGGAGCACGAGCTCGACCGTGACCTGTTCGTCCGCGAGCACCATCACGTGGAGCTGACTTCGTTCGGGGCGCTGTTCCGTGAACGTGCCAAGGCGGTGGTCCGGGATTTCGACAGCCTGCGGGAGCTCGCACACGACCACCCGGACGTCCCGCGCTGCCGGGTCGGCGCGGCTCCCCTGACTCCGCCGAAAGTCATGGACACGGTCCTCGGCGCCTACCGCGAGACCGCTCCGCGTGTCGAACTCCCCGTCACGCTCGCCTCGTCGTCAGAACTCCTCGACGAGCTCGCCGCCGAGCGCATCGATCTCGCCGTCGTCCACCTGCCGGCCGGCACGTCTGGCACGGAAAGCCTGATCATCGCCAGTGGCCCCCTCGGCATGGTGATGCGGGCGACCGACGAACTCGCCACCCGCGCCTCGCTGACCCTGCGGGATCTACGGGACCGTCAGGTACTGGTGACCTCGGCCAAGGTGCACCCGTCCGTGATGGGCGAGAGCAGGACCGCGCTCCTGAATGCCGGTGTCACGCGCCTGGTGGAGCTTCCGCACAACGATGTCGTCCAGACCGCCGCCCACGTGCTGCGCACCGGCGCACTGACCCTCACGGTCTTCGGTGACGAGGATCTGCCCGCCACGCGTGTCTTCGCCGCTCCGGCTTTCCGCGTGGTCCCGCTTGACGAGCCCGGACTGATCCTGCGGGCCGGGATCGTGTGGCGCAGAGCGGCCGAGGAAACGGTGCCGGGGCTGCGGGAGGTGCTCGCCGCTCTGAAGCAGAGGTACGAGGGCGATCCGATGCCGCTGTGACCCTGTGGATGCCGAAAATGTCATCCGCCCTGCTCAGCGCGGTCGCAGCCGTGGCTGCCGGTCGTGGCCCTCCCGGCGCCGGGCCCTCGCCTGTGGGCACCAGTGAGCGGAGATGGCGGCCCCAGACCGGCCGAGACCCTGGATCTCAGCCGGACGGGGCCGGGACGGCCGGAAGCAGTCGGTGATCGCCGGAGTAGACGTTCATCGACTGGCCGCGCACGAAACCAGCCAGGGTCATCCCGGCCTCGAGTGCCAGGTCGACCGCCAGTGCGGACGGCGCCGAAACCGCCGCCAGCATCGGCAGGCCGGCCATCAGCGCCTTCTGGACCAGTTCGAACGACGCCCGGCCGCTGACCACCAGCATCCTTGCGCGCAGCGGGACCTGGCCGCCCCGCAGGGCCCAGCCGATCACCTTGTCCACGGCGTTGTGCCGGCCGACGTCCTCCCGGACGGCCAGGATGCGCCCGTCGGCGTCAGCCAGGGCGGCGGCGTGCAGACCGCCGGTGGTCGCGAACAGCCGCTGGGCGCGGCGCATGGCGTCCGGCAGCCCGGTCACGATCTCCGCACCGAGCCGTAACGGGTCCTCGGCGACCCGGTAGCGGGAACGCAGCCGGACCGCCTCGATGCTCGCCTTGCCGCACAGGCCGCACGAGCTGGTCGTATAGAAGTTGCGGGTCGGGTCGGTCTCCGGCGGCGGGACGCCGGGCGCGAGCACCACGTCCAGGACGTTGTAGGTCGGGCGGCCCTCGGCGTCGAGCGAACCGTCGGTGCCCACGCAGTAGCGCATCGAGGCGACGTCGGCCGACGTCCCGACGATGCCCTCGCCGAGCAGGAAACCGAGCGCCAGGTCCATGTCGTCGCCGGGGGTGCGCATGGTGACGGCCAGCGGCCGGCCGCCGAGGCGGATCTCCAGCGGCTCCTCGCCGGCGAGCGTGTCCGGCCGGGCCGTCGGCTCGCCGCCGACGGTCAACCGGGTGACCCGCCGGCGCGCGCTCGCCCTACCCATGCGCCGCCACCCGCTCCCGCGGGGCCGCGGGTGCATCGAGCGGGCGCGCCTCGAGTCTCACGACCAGGGACTTCGACGTCGGGGTGTTGCTGCGCCTGGCCGTGCTGTCCAACGGGACGAGGACGTTCGTCTCCGGGAAGTAGGCGGCGGCGCAGCCGAGAGCGGTCGGGTAGGCCACGACCCGGAAGTTCTCCGCCCGCCGGTCGACGCCGTCCGTCCACACGCTGACCAGGTCGACGTGGCTGCCGTCGGCGATCCCGAGAGCGTCGAGGTCGGCCGGGTTGACGAACACGACCCGGCGACCCTGGCGGACCCCGCGGTAGCGGTCATCCATCCCGTAGACCGTCGTGTTGTACTGATCATGGGAGCGGACGGTCTGGAGCAGCAGGTGGCCGGGCGGCACCCGGAGCACCTCGCAGACGTTCACCGTCAACGCGGCCCGACCGGTCGGGGTGGCGAAGGTGCGGCTGTCGCGGGGTGGGTGCGGCAGCGCGAACCCACCCGGCTCGGCCACCCGGGCCTCGAAGTCGGCGAAACCCGGAACGACGTTGGCGATGTGCGCCCGGATGCGGCGGTAGTCGCCGGCCAGGCCGGCCCAGTCAACGCGCGGGACCTCGCTGCCCCCGCCGGCGCCCGCGCGGCTGGGGACGCCCAGCGTCGCCTGGGCCAGCCCGCTGACGATCGCGACCTCGGAGCGCAGCGCGGGCCCGGCCGGCTCGAGGGCGCCCCGGGAGGCGTGCACCATTCCCATCGAGTCCTCGACCGTGACGAACTGTGGCCCGGCGGCCTGCTCGTCGACCTCGGTTCGACCCAGCGTCGGCAGGATCAGCGCGGCCTGCCCGGTGACGACGTGCGACCGGTTGAGCGTCGTTGAGACCTGGACGGTCAGCCGGCACAACCGCATGGCCTGTTCGGTGACGGCGCTGTCGGGGGTGGCCGAGACGAAGTTGCCGCCCATGCCGATGAAGACCTTCACCCGGCCGTCCCGCATGGCCCGGATCGTGTCGACGACGTCGAATCCGTGGTGGCGGGGTGGGTCGAAACCGAATTCCGCGCCGAGCGCGTCCAGGAAGGCCGGCGGCATCTTCTCCCAGATGCCCATCGTCCGGTCGCCCTGGACGTTGGAATGCCCGCGCACCGGGCAGACGCCGGCGCCGGGACGGCCGATATTCCCCCGCAGCAGCAGGAAGTTCACGACCTCCTGGATCGTCGCGACCGCGTTGGCGTGCTGGGTCAGGCCCATCGCCCAGCACACGACGACCTTGTCCGCGGCCAGCACCCGGCCGGCGAGCTCGTCGATCTCCTCGGCGCGCAGACCGGTCGCCGCCGCGACGTCCTCATCGGACAGATGCGTGCGGACGTGCCGGGCGAACTCGTCGAAACCAGTCGTGTAGCTGCTCAGGAAATCGCGGTCAAGAACCGTTCCAGGGGCGGCGTCCTCGGCGTCGAGCAGGCGACGGGACAGGGCCTGGAACAGCGCCATGTCGCCGTTCAGCCGGATCTGGAGGAACTGGTCGGCCAGAGCGGTCCCCCGCCCGATGACGCCGTTCGGCCGCTGCGGGTTCTTGAACCGGATCAGCGACGCCTCGGGCAGCGGATTGACCGCGACAATACTGCCGCCGTTCCGCTTGACCCGTTCCAGCGACGAAAGCATCCGCGGGTGGTTCGTCCCCGGATTCTGCCCGGCGACGATGACGAGGTCGGCCTGTTCCAGGTCAGCCAGCGTCACCGAGCCCTTGCCGATCCCGATCGTCGTGTTCAGAGCCGCGCCGGACGACTCGTGGCACATGTTCGAGCAGTCCGGTAAGTTGTTCGTCCCGAATGCCCGAGCGAACAGCTGATAGAGGAACGCAGCCTCGTTGCTGGTCCGGCCCGACGTGTAGAATGCGGCCTCGTCCGGGCTTTCCAACGCGCCCAGCTCAGCCGCGACGATGCCGAACGCCTCGTCCCAGCCGACCGGCCGATAATGAGCGGCGCCCGGCGCGAGGTACATCGGCTCGATGATCCGCCCACGGCTACCCAGCCAGTGCCCAGACCGGCCGGCCAGGTCACCCAGGGAATGCTCGGCGAAGAACTCCGGCGTGACCCGAGCCCGGGTCGCCTCCTCCGCGACGGCCTTGGCCCCGTTCTCGCAGAACTCCGTCCTCGACCGCTCGCCGGCCGGCGGATCAGGCCAGGCGCAACCCGGGCAGTCAAAACCGTGGTCCTGGTTGAGCAGCCGCAGTGTAGCGACGCTACGCCTCACCCCCATCCGCTTCCGCGACTGGGTCAGCGCGTGACGTACTCCGGCGACGCCAGCGGCCGCGGTGGCCGGCCGCGAGACGCGGGACCGCTCCTCGGGCTCGTCGTCGGAATGGCCGTGGGAATCTGCCTCGGACATCTCGCCGCTCCCATCACCGCCGGCACGCTGGGCCTCGCCAGCCAGACACTCCGCAATGGCCGCGCGCCCGGACGGCGCGCCCAGACACGACTCTGCCACGGCCGGTCCGCCAAGCCCATCGAAGCGAATTCTGGGCGAGCTCCGGCCCGAGCTTGACACCTCCCGGCCCCCGTTGCTCCGCGCCCCGCCGAGCAACTGGTTCCGCCCGCGTTGCTCGGCCCGTCCGTCCTGTGGTCGCCTGGCCTTATCGGGTCCTTTCGTCGCCCGGCGCGTTTGGAGGCACCACGGGGGAAGGAGATCGGCGACCTCGTCGAGGTGCTCCCTGTAGGCCACCGAGAGGTACTCGAGCCTGACACCTCCCATGTGTAGTACTGCACCCAGTCCCGCGCGCGCTGGGCGCGGATCCTCGCGAATGGGGGTTCAGGGCGCGGACGGGGTCGCGGGGGCGATCCGGGGTCAGGAGACCGGCGCTCCGCTCTTGCTCGTCCGCAGGCGCCCACCGGCGTCGACACTCATCTGCAGACCCGTGACGAACCGCGCCTCGTCGGAGGCAAGGAACACCACGGCATTGCTGATGTCCTGCGGCTCGATCACGTCCGTCGGCAGGACGTGCATCTGCAACGAGGTCTGCATCGCGTCCTCCCGCGTGGGGTTCATCAGATCCGGGCGGAACGCACGGTACAGGTCGTCGTTCAGGAACATCGGCGTGCTGACGTTGCCCGGATGGACGGCATTGACCCGGATGCCGTCCCGTCCGGCGGCGATCGCGAGGTAGTGGACCAACCGGGCGATGTCGCGTTTGGACTCCGAGTACGCCGCAGCGCCCACCGGCGCCCCCGGAGAGGCGCCGATGCCGTCCGTGTCCATCATCGAGGCCATCGATCCGACGGCGATGACGGACGCGCCCGAGCGCAGGTGCGGCCACGCCGCGTCGATCGTGTTGATGACGCCGCCGAAGTTGATCGATATCGTGTCGATGAACGCCATGACGTCCGCGTCCTTCGCCATCGACACGACCCCGGCGTTCGCGACGACGACGTCGAGCCGCCCGAGTTCACCGACCGCGTC
>Ga0105247_10002133_pt1 | contig 13672 bp, 8 predicted proteins | sample KBSS24metaG_FD_81519 | JGI IMG/M metagenome (GOLD analysis project Ga0105247, IMG submission 81519) | Switchgrass rhizosphere microbial communities from Kellogg Biological Station, Michigan, USA - KBS S2-4 metaG | ecosystem: Host-associated > Plants > Roots > Rhizosphere > Soil | place...
AGCTGCGTGTTGGCGTAGTCGAGCGCCGCGCGCATCTGCTGCACTTCCGCTTCGGCGGCGCGAATTTCTTCTCTGCGTGGTCCAATGTCGGTCATCGCACTCGACTGTCGCGCCGACTGAAGCATTGCGGCGGCGCTATCGCGGTTTGCGAGGGCGCGATCGTATTCGGCTTTCGAAGCAACTCCCGAGCGGTAGAGCGATTCGCTGCGTTGAAATTCAGCTTCGGCGTTCTTCAAGTTTGCCTCAGCTTGCAGGACGGCGGCTTTGTCTTTCAACTTCTCTTCGGGACGCGAGCCGGTGCGCAGGCGATCGAGTCGTGCCTGGGCGGCGGCGAGATTGGCCTGCGCCTGGTTCACCTGTGCGCGAAACTCGCTGTCTTCGAGACGTACGAGAACTTGTCCTTCCTGAACGTTGTCACCTTTCTCGACGCCGATCCATGCGACTCTTCCCATCACTTTCGCGCCCACTGCGATCTTGTGATGGGCCACGACGTAACCGGACGCTGACAACACGCTCTCGCCTGCCGATGCGCCGCCACTCTCGACGCGTACTGCCGCAACTGAGATCGCTTTCGCGCCCGAAAACAGGAAGATATAACCAAGTGCGACGAGCGCCAGCAGCACCGCGATCCCGAGCATTATGAGCTTCGGCGTGCGATTACCGGCGGTGGGCGACGGCGCCGGGCCACGATCGATCTTCAAGCTCCGCAGACGCTTGTTGAGATCTTCACTTGATTTCGTATTGGTCACCATAAATCTTTGACAGGATTTACAAGAGTTTTCAGGATTAACAAGAATCATGTAAATCTTGAAACATCTTGTAAATCCTGTCTAACTATGCTCGCAACGCGTCGACGATCTTGAATCGCGAGGCGCGAATCGACGGCAGCAACGATCCGATCAATCCGATCACGCCGCCAAAGATCAACGCAAAGATCATCAGGTCAAACGTCACGCGGAAGTTGAATGCAATCTCACTGAACGTCACCCAGTTTGAAGTACCCGTCGAAACGAAATTCAACGGCAGCGCCAGCACGATTCCGATCGCCGCGCCGATCAACGCGATCGCCACTGACTCCAACAAAAACGCGATCAAAATACTGAGCCGGCTAAACCCAAGCACACGGAGCGTCCCGATCTCTTTCGTGCGTCGCGCCACCGCTGCGTACATCGTGTTCATGCCCGCGAAGCCCGCGCCCACGGCCATGATGAACGAGATGAACACTGCCAATCCCTTGAGCGCGCCCGAAGCCGTGCCTTGCTGGTCCTCATAGAAAGTGCGCTCTGACACAGCTTTCAAATGCAGTTTCGGATCGTCGGTGATGCGCTTGCTGAGCGCAGACAAAGCATTCTGATCTTTGACGCGCATCAACACCGATGAGTAGTTCTCGCGCTTCGTCGTGCTCGCGAGCGAGTTGATATCAACCCAGATCTCGGATTCAAAAGCCTTGCCCGCTGAGTCAAACAAACCGACCACCGTGTAATCCGTCGTTTGAATTCGAAAACGGTCGCCGACCTCGAGTCCCTGAAATCTTTCGGCAATGCGCTTCGAGACAACCGCTTCCGTCAGTCCGGGTTGAAACAGCCGTCCCGCAACTGTTTGAAATCCCGATCGCAGCTTGAACGACATCGGACCAACACCGCGCACGGTCACATTCGATCCCTGGCTCATCCCTTTGCGAGCTTTGTAGATCAGCGTGACGAGCTCGCCCGCGGCGAGTGGCTGATCGGCTTCACGCTCGACGCCGTCGAGATACATCAGGTCTTTGAAGTTCTCGCGCGTGAGTGAGCTGTTCAACTCGGCAGTGCTGCCTTCACGCAGAACGATCATGTTTAGCGGCTCGCCACTGCTCGACAAAGTCAGGTCAATACCGCGTGCGAGCGCCATCACCATCAGGAAGACCGCCACCGTCAAACCGATCGTGAATGCAGTCGCGAGCGTGCTGCCTTTCCGAACGATGATGTTGCGAATGTTGTACTTGAGCGGTAGTGCCATGTTATTCAGTGCTCCGCAATGCTTCAGCGATCGTCAGTCCGGAGACGCGATAAGCCGAGTAGATCACGCTGATCAGGCCGACCAGAATCGACAACACAAACGCGGCGAGCAGCGTTTCCTTCGTCGGCACAAACGAGATGAAATTCGGAATGTAGAGACTCAGATCGATCGAACGGAAAATCAACGCTGCGGCGCCGACGCCGATCGCGGCGCCAATGAAGGCGAGCGTCAGAGCCTCGCCGAGAAACAGCGCTGTGATCGTCCCGCGTTGAAAACCGATCGCTTTCAACGTCCCGACTTCTTTCGTCCGCTCACGCACGGTCATCGCCATGGTGTTGCCCATGACGAGCAGGAGCGAGAACGTGATCGCGGCCATGATGCCGTAAAGAAACTGTTTGACTCCGCCCATCATCGTCTGGAAGCTCAACGCAAACTCGCGCTCGCTCTCGGTCTTCGTGGGCGCATCGCTGTTGGCGAAGAGCGAATCGATTGCCTGGGCCACGCGTGGCACGTCTTCGGGCGTATTGGCGAGAATGCTGAACGTGCTGGCCTGGTCCTTGGCCCACTCGGGCAACAGCTCGTTGAGATAGTCTTGATGAAAGTAAAGTGTCTTCTCGTCGCTGCCGGTGTAAACACCACGAATGATGAACTCGACGCTCGCGTTGTAGATCGGGCTCTTCAGGGTGACACGCTGTCCGGGAGTGAAACCGTAAAGCTTGACGAGCTTCGCTCCGACCATCGCGCCCTGACGATCGTTGATGAAGGCTTGCCAGTCTGCGTCTGACATTTTTAGCTCAGGAATGACCTCGCGTATCTTGCGAGCATCGACGGCGAAGTTGGCGAAAAAGTTTCGCTCGTCTTTGTAGATTCCGCCAAACCAGTTGAACGGCATCGCTTCCTTCACGCCTGGCACCGTCTTGATCTTCTGAAGATGGGCCATCGGGATGACGAACCCGAGCGAAACCGCGTGGCGCGACACGAGTCGCAGCGGGCTCGCTTCATCAGTACCGCGGTCAAACTCCGTCAGGATCGTCGCCAGGCTGATGATCAGAAACAGCGAGACCACCAGGCTCGAGATCGTGAGCAGCGTGCGGCGCTTATTCCGCAGAATGTTCTTGAAGATCAGCTTCGCATATTTCATACGAGTTCACCCTGTTTAAGAACTACTGGCCGGGATGTAAACGTTTATGAGCGATACGCACGAGCCGCCGAAAGGTTCTGAATTATTCCCTGGAAACGAGCTACCATACGGTCAACTATAGACATGCGCAAGCGGAAATGTTCCCCTTCATTGTTACGTCGAACGGCGCGCGTCGAAATCGACAGAAACTCTAAAGAATTTGTTTGTAGCCTGCGGGCGACAATTTTAGACCATCTCGCCCGCTCATTCGTCTAAAAAACGTTGGTCGCGGCGTGAGTCAAAGGTGGTATATTTAATTTGCCCTGCGACCGAAGCGTTATCTCACCTGAACAACGAGCATTCCGAAATCGTAACGGAGCCCTTCGTTTATGCGAACCGCATGTTGTGCCGCCCGAACGTTTATCTTCCTTCTTCTTTTGATCTGCCCGGTTGCAGCGGCCACAAACAAGAAGCCGGTGCTGCTCAGCCAGGCGGCAAGCACCCGCGCGATCGCTCTGGAATCGGTGACGTTCCGGGCCGAACCGTTTTCGCCCACCACCGATCCCGCTTTCAGCACCGACACCCGCACCCGCATCTGCATCTTTGCGATGAACCTCGAGTTGCTGCCGGGCGAGGGCGCCAACGCATTTTCATCCGACGTTCAGGACAGCAGCGGCAAGTTGTATCCACTGCGCGTCGAATTCGTCGGCCAGGTTCCAAACTTCCCGGCATCACGATGATCGTTGTCAGGCTCGCTGACGATCTGGGCGACACCGGCGACGTTTTGTTACGCGTAAACTTGCACGGCATGTCGAGCAATCGCGTGCGTATTGCGATCGGGCATTCCGGTGGTGGACCAGCCGACGATGCCGGCTCGGTCCCAACGCCTGCTCCTGATACACCGCCCGGGGCCGATCCGCCGCTCGTTCCGGATCCATTTACCGGCCCAGCCTCAGACGCTGACACCGTGCGTTTTCTCGAACAAGCGAGCTGGGGACCGACGACCGCTGAAATCGCGCGCGTGAAAGCGATGGGCTTCAAGGCTTATCTCGACGAACAGTTCAGCCTCGCGCCAACGAACCCCGGTAAAGGTTCAAACTATCCCGATCTGACATTTCCGCTGGACGATTCGAGCCAGCAGTGTCCGACTACCAATCCTGCCGATCCAAATTACAACCAGAACGTTTGTCTCCGCGACTTCTTCACGATGTATCCGGTGCAACGAAACTTTTTCAGCAACGCGCTTTATGGAAACGACCAGTTGCGACAGCGCGTGGCTTTTGCGCTGCACCAGATCCTCGTCGTCTCAGCAAACAGCGAGGTCAATCGTCCGAGCTGGATGACGCCGTATCTTCAGGCTCTCGACCGCAACGCGTTCGGCAGTTACCGAACGCTGCTAAACGAGATCACGCTCACTCCGGCAATGGGTGAGTTTCTCGATATGCGTTTGAGTACGCGAACCAGCCCCAACGAGAACTTTGCGCGCGAGGTATTGCAGCTCTTCTCGATCGGCACCGACGTGCTCAACCCGGACGGCACGCAACAACGCGACGCGCAAGGCAACACGATTCCAACCTATACGCAGGCGGACGTGAATGAGTTTACGCGCGTGTTTACCGGTTGGAACTTCGCGACTGCTTTTACCGCGGGCATCACAAACTATCGCGACCCGATGGTTCCTCGCGGTGGTCAGAATCACGATGCAGGCGCGAAAACGCTTTTGAATGGATTCACGATCGCGGCCTGCTCGAGCCCGAACGGGACCGCAAACATCGCTTGCGCCCAGTCAGACATGACGGCGGTCATGAATCACCTCGCCAACCATCCGAACGTTGGTCCATTCCTCGGCAAGCAGCTTATTCAACACCTCGTGACGAGCAATCCGAGCCCGGCTTACGTCGAGCGTGTGGCGCGAGTTTTCAACAACGATTGCAACGGGCTTTACCCGCAAGGTTGTACGAACACGCGCGGCAACCTGAAGTTTGTGGTCCAGGCCATCTTGCTCGATCCGGAAGCGCGCGGTGACGTGAAGACGGATCCAAACTACGGCAAGCTGCGTGAGCCCGCGCAGTACGTCAACGGCTTCCTGCGTGCTTTCAACGTGAAGTCGTTTGATAAGACGACGACGAGCGACGGTGTTCTCGGTCAAAGAGGTGGCACGGACTTTACCGGCACCCTCGACCAGCCGATCTTTCTACCGCCGACCGTGTTCAGTTACTACCAGCCGGGATATGAAGTTCCCGGCACGAAGCTGCTTGGCCCGGCGTTTGGAATTCTCTCGACCACAACCACGCTGCGTCGCGCCAACGACATCAACACGCTCGTTTATAACGGCGTCAGTGCGAACACCACGCCGACGGCCGGAAGTCCCGATCGACCACGCGGTACTTCGATCGACATCAGCAACCTCGAAGCGCTCGCGGGCAATCCGAGCGATGTAGTCAACGCGCTCGATGCGCTGCTGTTTCACGGGACGATGCACCCGCAGATGCGCGCGTCGATCATCACGGCGATGAACACCATCAACGACGCCAACGTCACCACCCGCAACCAGAAGCGCGCGCGCACGGCGGTCTATCTGGCAGCAACTTCTTCGCAGTACGACATTCAGAGATAACGATCATGGCAATCACACGCAGAGACTTCTTACGTAACAGCGCCTGCGCCATCGGCGGCGTCGCGCTGGCTTCAAGTATCGATACATTCAGCGTCGTTCACGCGCTCACGCCGCAGGCTGCGACTGATTACCGCGCGCTCGTGTGTGTCTTTCTGAATGGCGGCAACGACGGTAACAACATGCTCGTCTCGTTGGACCAGTACGATGGACCAGCGGGCAGTCTCGTTGAGGGCTACTCGAACGTGCGCAATGCAGCCGGTCTCGCGATTGCGAAAGCGAGTCTGTTGCCGATCTCACCTGCAAGCGGTGGCTCGTACGGGTTTCATCCGAACATGCCCGAGATGCAGGCGCTCTTCAACCAGGGGAAGCTCGCCGTGCTTTGCAACAGCGGTCCATTAGTTGAGCCGCTCACACGGACGACCTATCAAAATGGCACCGGCAAGAAGCCGCTACAACTCTTCTCCCACTCGGATCAGGTTGGGCTTTATCAAACTGCGATCGCCAACAACGTGAGCCAAACAGGTTGGGGAGGCCGGCTGGCAGACAAGACGAACGGATTGAACGGCTCGGCGACGTTCCCGAGCAACGTTTCGATTGCAGGTATCAACCTGTTGCTGAGCGGCGTCGATACCAGACAACTCGCGGTTGCGGATTCAAGTACGTCGCTGGCGAACGTTCTGCAACTAACCATGTCTGGAACGACGAGCGAACAGGCGGCGCGCCTCGCTTCGTTCAATGAGTTGCGAACGCTCGACAACAATTTCAAACTCGTGAAAGCTGCCAGCGATATACGCTCGAGTGCGATTCAAACCGACGATGCGCTGAGCAGTGTGAGTCCGGCGCTGGCCACAGTGTTTCCAAACACCTCTCTGGGCCGTCAGCTAAAACAGGTCGCATTGCTGATCAAGGCGTGCACCGATCCGCTGGCCGGGATCAACATGAAGCGCCAGATCTTCTTCACGCAGATCGGTGGTTTCGATACGCATTCAGCGGAGATTGGCGGGCAGGGCGGTTTGCTAACGCAGGTGAGCCAGGCGATCAATGCGTTCTTCGCGGCAACAGTCGAGCTTGGTGTACAAGACAAGGTGACGACCTTTACGATGTCGGACTTCGGGCGTACGTTCCAGCCGGCGGGCACGGGTGTCAATGCTGTTGGTACCGATCACGCGTGGGGCAATCATCAGTTGATCGCCGGCGGAGCAGTGCTGGGCGGCACATTTTATGGAACGTATCCGACGCTGCGACTCGGCGGGCCTGATGACACTGACGGTGGCTCGAGCCCGCGCGGACGTTGGATACCGACGACTTCAGTCGAGCAGTACGCCGCGACGCTCGCAAACTGGTATGGCTTGTCGAGTGCTGATTTAACGGCGGTGTTTCCGCTGATCGGTCGCTTTGCTACTTCGAACCTCGGATTTTTGAGCTAAATTGCTGACAGGATTTACAAGATTTTTCAGGATGAACATGTAAATCTTGTCTAATCTTGTAAATCCTGTAAAAAACTATCGCTGATGAACCTCGAACGTATCCGGCTGATCGTCTTGTCGTTTGCGCTCACTGCGATCATTGGCTTCGTTCTTACGCACAACACCGGCACGCGGCCAGTGCATGCGTTCTCGGCTGGTCCACCCGCGGGTTATACGGGCGCGCCGCAGGAAGAGCCCGAGGCGTGCGCGGAGTGTCATGTGCCGCCGGATGCAGGCACGGGCAAGATATCGATCACCGCACCGCAAACTTACGTTCCCGGACAAACCTATCCAATCACCGTCACGCATACGAACCCCGATCAGACTCGGCTTCGCTGGGGCTTTGAGCTGACTGTTCTCGATACCGCCTCAGACGAGAGAGCCGGCGAGCTGCAAAGCATCAACGGTTTGACGCAGGTCTTGACCAATGCTGGTCCAGGCTCGGCGCGACAGTACATCGAGCACACGGCGGCGGGAACGTTTATCGGCCAGCAGAACGGCGCGAGTTGGACCTTCAACTGGACCGCACCGCCGATCGATGTTGGTCCAGTGGTCTTTTACGCTGCCGGTAACCAGGCAAATAACGACGGCAACACGTCCGGCGATAACATCTACAAGACGTTTGTCGTCTCAGCGCCTGCTTCGACCACGCCTGATTTTGTGATTAGTGTTAGTCCGTCGTCGCGTAGTGTTGTGCCAACCGGGGTGGCTCTTTATACAGTTACGGTAACGCCGCTCGCCGGATTCACCGGGCAGGTAAACCTCAGCGCCGCCAATCTTCCCACAGGTGCGACCGCGGGATTTTCTCCCACGCCGGTGAACATTACTGACGCGAATTCAAAGACTGCGACTCTGACTTTGACCACGAGTGCAAACACGCCCGTAGCCACTCATCTGTTCGACATCAACGCGCAGTCAGGCTCAACGGCGCACTCGACGCAAGCGACATTGAATGTCGTGAATCCCTCGAGTGCCGACTTGTCTGTGACCAAAACCGCATCGCCAAATCCCGGACAGACCGGAGTGCCGCTTTCGTATCGCATCATCGCCACGAACAACGGACCGGCGGCGGCGACGAATGTGATCGTTACAGACACATTGCCTTCTGGCGTGACTTTCGTTTCAGCCACTACCACTCAGGGCAATTGCAACGGCACGGCAACGGTGAGCTGCAATCTCGGTAGTTTGGCTGTTGGCGCGAGCGCAATTGTTACGATCGTCGTCACGCCTGCTTCTGCCGGTCAGATAACCAACTCAGCGACCGTCGCCGGCACTGAACCTGATCCTGATGCGACGAACAACACTGCTTCTGCGACAACGCTCATTCAACTCGCCGCGCCGTCGCCGGTCATGCTCGACGACAATCTGACCGTCAGCACTGTGATCACCGGCCTCGATCAGCCGACCAGCATGGCGTTTATTGGCGTGAACGATTTTCTCGTTCTGGAGAAGGCGACTGGAAAGGTTAAGCGCGTCGTCAACGGAGCTTTGCAAAGCACGCCACTCGATCTCGCCGTTAACAACGCTTCCGAGCGCGGTCTGCTCGGCATCGCGCTGCATCCAAAGTTTTCTCAGAATGGCTTCGTCTATCTGTACTGGACCGAAAGCAGCACGGGCGTCGACACGGCAAACATTGATGAGGTAACAGTGCTCGGCAATCGTGTCGATCGTTACGTGTGGAACGGCTCGACGCTCACGTTCGATCGCAATTTGATCAAGCTGCGATCGCTGCAACAGGACGCCGGGCAGCCATCGCGTGGTAATCACAACGGCGGTGTCCTGCGGTTTGGTCCGGACGGTAAGCTTTACATCGTCTTCGGCGACAACGGCCGTCGCGGTTTCCTGCAGAACCTCGCGAGTGGTGGTCCATCTCCTGACGATCAGTTCGGTGGCCCCGCGCCTGATGATCAGCATCTGACCGGAGTTATCCTGCGGCTCAACGACGACGGCTCGACGCCGGCTGACAATCCTTTCTTCAATATTCCTTCAAACCTTTCGGGCGAGGCTGCGGCCAAGATCAAGAAAGTGTTTGCCTACGGAATCCGCAACAGCTTCGGGATGGATTTCGATCCGCTGAGCGGCGCTTTGTGGACGCAGGAGAACGGCGACGATGCGTTTGATGAAATCAATCGCGTCACGCCGGGCTTCAACGGTGGCTGGATACAGACGATGGGACCAATCAGCCGCGTCGATGAATTTCGATCGATCGAGATGACTTACGGCGCCGGAAACCTGCAACAGCTTCGTTGGCCGCCTGCTAACACGGCGTTGACTCCGCAGCAGGCGCTGTCGCGGATGTACATGCTGAACGGCGCGCAGTACGTCGATCCGGAGTTCAGTTGGAAGTATGCGCTCGCGCCGTCGCCGCTCGGTTTTGTGAAGGGAAGGGGATTGGGGCCGCAGTTTGAAGGCGATCTGTTCGTCGGTGCTTCACGAACGACTTTGCTGAACGGATTCTTGTTTCGGTTCAAGTTGACGGCGGATCGCCAGCATTTTTCGTTCTCCGATCCGCGGCTGGTGGATCGTGTGGCTGACAATATCGACAAATTTGGCCAGACCGAGAGCGAGAGTCTGCTGATCGGCAAAGACTTCGGCATTACGACTGATATTCAAAGTGCTCCGAATGGAAACCTGTTTATAGTTTCGCTTTCCAACGGTGCGGTTTACGAGATCAAGTCGAAGCCTTCGCTGTTGTTCGTTGCGAATCTGACGGGCGCACAGGAGACGCCGCCTAATAATTCGACTGCCACAGGCCGCGCGTCGCTCGTTCTCAGTCCTGACGAAAAGACCGCGCGCGTTTCGTTGGTGTTTAGTGGACTTTCAAGCGGTCAAACCGACGCGCATATTCACGGACCGGCCGCGCCGGGCGTGAGCGCGCCGCCGGTTTTCCCTTTGCCGTTGGGCCAACTGAGCGACTTCTCCATCACGTTGACTCCTGCGCAAGTGCAGGATCTGAAGAACGGACTGTTTTACATCAATGTTCATAGTACGAATTTCCCGACTGGTGAGATCAGAGGACAGTTTGCTTCGTCGTCGTCGGCAGTCACGATGCAATTCAGCGCGACAGGTTATGTTGTTAATGAGAATGCGGGAAGTGTGACTGTGAGCGTCACGCGCAGCGGTAATACTTCGAACCCTTCAACCATCAACTACGCCACGACCAATGGCAGCGCCACTCAACCGAATGACTACACGCCTACCTCCGGCACGCTTCAGTTCGCCGCGGGAGAGACGGTCAAAACCTTTGTCGTGCCCATCATCGACGATGCTTTAGTCGAAGGTAACGAGACCCTCAACGTCGTCTTGAGTTCTCCGGGAAGCGGCGCAGTTGAAGGAAGTCCTTTCACAAGCACCATTCTCATCCTCGACGACGACAAGCCTTTAATCCTGACCGACGAGCTCACCGCTCGCGCCGTTGCATTAGACTCAGTGACAATGCGCCGCGAACCATTCTCTCTGGTAAATATCTTCAATTTCAGCTCCGATCAGCGCACCCGCATCATGCTCTTCGCCACCGGAATCGATCTGTTGCCCGGCGAGTCCATCACCGTCCAACTCGAAGACACCGACCATCACCTTTATCCCCTCGTCGTAGAAGACATCCGCTCCCTCTCCAATCTCCCCTTCTCCCAAATCACCGTCAAACTACCCGACACCATCTCAGTAGAAGGCGACTTCCAACTCAGTCTCACCTTCCACGGCGTCACCAGCAACAAGCCACTGATCAATATCGTGCGATAGCAGCCACAAAAAGGCACAAAAGCACAAAGAAAGAGAGTTCAGAGTTCAAGCTTTAGCTTGCGGTCTAAAACTCGAGACCGCAGCCGAAAGACTGAACTCTAAACCTTCTTTGTGCTTTTGTGCCCTTTTGTGGCTGAAGATTGACGGCGTTGATTCGCCAGACTACACTCTCGGCACGTAGTAAAATTGAGTGCGAATTTATCTACAGTAAAGACCCACCTATGAAACTTGCCCGAGACATAATGAGTCTGTCGACGTTCAAGCGCGACAGTAACAAAGTAATGCGACAAATGAAGAAGACGAAAGAACCGGTTGTCCTCACCGTCAATGGCAGAGCGGCGATAGTGGTCCAGGACATTGAAGCCTATCAAGGCTTGCTCGAACTGAAAGAGCGCGCCGAAGTTATCGAGACATTGCGTCAGCGTTTGGCGTCACGCAGCCGTAAGAAGGGACGATCAGTAGATGACTTCTTCAGTGAGTTCTTCGCGAAGAACAACATTTAACACGGATTACGCGGATACAAAACGGATCGGGTTGTTTAATCAGTAATCAATCGTGTCTATCCGTGGCCAGGGTTGTTGGGTGTTGGAGGTTTTGGGTGGGAGAGAGAATTGAGAGGAGGGGAGTGGTTCCCACGTCAATGGTGACGATGAGAGGGCGATGAAGTTGTCGTCCAATAGTTGGCCCAGGCCAAAGAGGCACACTTTGTCAGCAGGAATTTCAGTGAGACCGGTTTCGAGTAATGAAAATTCGCGGGTGATGTCGGCTACGGTGCGCTGGCCGTCGCATAGATGTAAGAGCACTCCGGCGAGTGGAGAGAGTTGCCAGACGTTCAGGTCGTCGCCGGCGTTGCTGAAGATGACCGTAGCATCGCACGGTGAGACTTGATTGAGATTGGTCTTGTCCCTCAAACTCGAGATCAACTCCTTGTAATCAACCTCGAGATCCACCATAAACAACGAATCGATCACGTAGGGAACTGTGCTTTCCTCCAACTGGTCGGTTTCTTCGACGACACGTTGGCGCTGATCAAGCACCGGCGCAGATTCCGCGCGTGCGATCGCCGCAATTGCCGCGGGCGCGTTTGCCATCTCCGGCAAATAACAGGCCTCAACAAACTCGAGGAACTCGTGTTGAAAGCGGCGATGAGAATAGTAAGGAGTCCAGCCTGTGTCCTCTTCAGAGCCCGTCGGCTTTCTCTCAACGCGCCATTGTTTCCAGGCGTCGAAGACCATTAACAAGTCGCCACTATCCTGAAGCACCGCAACCGGCAGCCAACGAAACCACGTCGCCAGGTAAGTGACGAAGTCAATCACTTCCTTGACGTAGCCGCGGTCGAGCTGCTCGGTTGGTATCGCGTAGAAGTTTGGAAAGATATCAGGATGCGCCTTGATCATTTCGATCTCGACCGCATCCTCGCACCAGCTCTGGTGAGACATGTCGGAAAAGATCTTGTCGAACACCAGATGATCTTTGTGCTGATCGTAAACCGGCGTCGCCGCGAGTGGCGCCAACAGCGAACACTGCGGTTCCGCATGATCGAAGCGCAGCGCGTCGATGAAGAAGTGGATCGTATTGCGGAGATCGTCACGAGTCTCTTCCGGAAAGCCGGCGATTAGGGCGACCGTTATCTTGATGCCGTTGCGATCGGCGCACGCGATACGTTGGACCGCCTCTGCCAGATCGAGTTTCTTGTTGATTACGTGTTGCAGTCGCTGCGAACCAGTCTCGATACCGAAGAAGATCCCGGTGCATCCCGCTCGCGCCATCAACTCAAGCAATTCATCATCGATGCAGTCAGTGCGCGCGCTGCAACCCCAAGTGAACTCTTCTCCGCTTTCCAGTATCGCCTCACAAAACGCCACGACTTTCTTACGATCGATGGTGTACATGTCGTGGACCAGACTGAAATACCCCAGCCCGTACTCGTTTTTCAGCGACGCGATGTCGGCGATCATCCTCGATGGAGACTTCAGACGGAAGTTGCGCCTGAAGAAATCATTAGTCGAACAGAAGGTGCAGGCGAATGGACAGCCCCGGCCGATCTCCAGGTGAACTCCACCACGGTCTTTGAGCCTGAGATCAAGATCAAACGCAGGCAACGGAAGTCGATCGAGGTTCTCGACGACCGGCGCGTTCGGATTTCGAATCACCCGATCGTCACGCCGGAACGTGATGCCCGGCATGGTTTGCCACGCATCGCTTTCGAAAAGTCGCAACAACGTCGGGAACGTGTCGTCCGCTTCGCCTCGAACGATGACGTCAACGCAGGGAAAAGCGTTCAAGGTGGCAACGTCGACGACCGAGGCCTGCGGCCCACCCAGAATGATCTTCGCTTGCGGGTTGGTCCGCCTGATCTCCTGAGCGAGACGCAAGGTGAGCGGATACGAGCTGCAAATCGAGCTCAATCCAACGATGTCGAAACTCTGTGACGGAAGGTGCCTGACGACAACTGAGTAAAACGATTCTGAAGGCTGGAGCGGCGCGATACCCGCGTCACGATTAATCGAGGGACGAGTCGTGTCGAGCCTGACAAATTCGAAGAAGAGATCGTCGAGATTGACGACGCACGGATCGTAACCTTGCCGGCGGAGCAACGCGGTTAAGGTAAGCACGCCGAGCTGCGCTCCAGTGTTTGAATTCGCCCCGGCCGTCAGATCTGGATCGATAAAGTCGGAAACAGTCAGAGCTGTAACGAGGCAGATGCTTTTCATAAAGCAAAGCCGCTGTTAA
>Ga0105247_10002136_pt1 | contig 13659 bp, 6 predicted proteins | sample KBSS24metaG_FD_81519 | JGI IMG/M metagenome (GOLD analysis project Ga0105247, IMG submission 81519) | Switchgrass rhizosphere microbial communities from Kellogg Biological Station, Michigan, USA - KBS S2-4 metaG | ecosystem: Host-associated > Plants > Roots > Rhizosphere > Soil | place...
AGTCTCATCGCCTTCGTCGCCTGCGCGCTTGTCGTCGCGCTCATCATACTTTGCTTTGTGGAAGTCAGCAGCCGTTTCGAAGAAACTGGTGGTCCATACCTCTACGCGCGCGAAGCGTTCCAACCGGCGGTCGCGTTCGAGATCGGTTGGCTCATCTGGCTCGCGCGTATGACGGCATTCGCGGCGAACTGTAATTTGCTGATCAATTACCTGAGTTACTTTTGGCTGCCCGCGACAACGCCAATCTGGCGCGCATCGATCATAGTGTTCGTCGTCATTGCGCTCGCTGTTATCAACCTGCTGGGGATCCGGCAGGCAGCGATCGTCAGCAACACATTCACTATCGGCAAGCTGGTGCCAATCATAATATTTATCGCTGCCGGGCTGTTCTTTTTGAACCCGCAGGCTTTTGAATTTGGCGCACGCCCGACGACCGCCGATTTCTCGAAATCGGTGCTGCTGCTGGTTTATGCATTCACCGGGTTCGAGATGGCGACTATCCCTGCAGGTGAAGTGCGTGATCCGCAACGGAACTTGCCGCGCGCGTTACTGATCGCGATCCTCGTGGTGGCAACGCTCTACATGATGATCCAGGTGGTTTGTGTCGGCACGTTGCCGGGGCTGGCTCAGTCGCAGAAGCCGCTGGCGGATGCGGGCTCGCAGTTTCTGGGTGTGGCGGGTGGCGCGATCATCTCCGCGGGCGCGATCATTTCGATTACGGGCAATTTGAATATTCTTTTGTTGTCGGGGTCGCGGCTTCCGTTTGCGATGGCGGAGCAGAAGCAACTGCCGGCGTTCGTGGGCAGGGTACACAGGAAATTCTTCACGCCTTACGTGTCGATCCTGGTCACGGCGGGATTGATGTTGTTTCTGACGTTGAAGAGCTCGTTTGTAGCGGCGTTGACGATCAGCACGATCGCGCGACTGGTGACGTACGGAGCGACATGCCTCGCGCTGCCTGTGTTTCGGGCGAGACATAACGCGCCGCGGGCGATGTTTCGATTGCCAGCCGGGACTATCGTCGCGATTCTCTCGATGTTGTTGATTATTTGGTTGCTACTCAACGCCACGCTTGCCGAAGTGAGGGCCACAGCGATCGCCGCTGCCGCCGGGCTATTAATATATTTAGCTTACTGGCTTTATATTACCAACAGAAAGGCAGCTTGATATATTTTTACTCACGCGGCGGCGCAACGGCGCAGCGGACAACTTCTCTGCGCCGTTGCGCCGCCGCGTGAGAAACTTTTTTGTGAACACGCTAATCGACAATCTGATCGCGATCGTTGGGAGGGAGAATGTGCTCTCGAAACCTGACGAGCTACTCGTCTACGAGTGCGACGGGCTGCCGCAGCACAAGCATCGGCCGCGCGCGGTCGTCTTCCCTTCCTCAACCGACGAAACATCCGCCATCATGCGCGAGCTCGCGCGGGCCAACGTTCCCTTCACACCGCGCGGCGCAGGGACCGGACTGTCCGGCGGCGCGCTCGCACTCAACTCGGGCGTCGTCATCGAGATGGCGCGCATGCGCAAGATTCTCCACATCGACACCGAGAACCGTATCGCCGTGGTCCAACCAGGCGTGGTCAACCTGCACGTGTCGCGTGCCGTCGCGCCGTTCGGTTTGTATTACGTTCCGGATCCGTCGAGCCAGCCGACTTGCACGATCGGCGGCAACATCGCTGAGAGCGCCGGCGGTATTCACTGTCTGAAGTATGGCACGACGACAGATCACGTACTCGCCTGTCGCGTCGTGCTTGCCGGCGGTGACGTTGTCGATCTCGGGATCGACATGCCGGGTTACGACTTGCTCGGCACGTTCATCGGCTCGGAAGGCACGTTCGGTATCGCTACTGAAGCAACGCTCAGATTGGCCCAGTCGCCGCCGGCCGTGCGAACGCTGCTCGCTGAGTTTATGGAAGTAAACGACGCGAGCCACGCAGTGTCGGCAATCATCGCGGCTGGCGTGATGCCCGCCGCACTCGAGATGATGGACCACGAGATCATTCGCGCGGTCGAGGCGAGTGTGTTTGCGGCGGGACTGCCGCCCGACGCGGGCGCGGCGCTGTTGATCGAGCTGGATGGTATCGAAGCAGGTCTCGACGATGAAGCGCAAAAGGTCACGAGCATTTGCATGGAATACGGCGCGCGCAGTTGTCGTTACGCACGCGATGAGGCGGAGCGTAAGAAACTCTGGGCCGCACGCAAAGGCGCGTTTGGCGCGATCGGTCGTATCTCGCCTGACTCGATGATCCAGGATGCGGTGGTACCGCGATCGCGTCTGCCGCAGGTGCTCGGCGCTGCTTACGACATCGCGTCGCGTTATCAACTGCGGATCGCGAATGTGTTTCACGCGGGCGACGGCAATCTGCACCCGCTCATTTGTTTTGATTCGCGTTTCGCAGAACAGGTGCAGCGCGTGAAAGATGCTGGGCGAGAGTTGATGGAAGTGTGCGTGGCGGCGGGCGGGACGATCACGGGTGAGCATGGTGTGGGACTAGACAAGCGTGAGCTGTTGCCGCTCGTGTTTTCTGATGCAGACATGAATGCGATGTTGAGCGTGCGCGCCGCGTTCGATCCGCTCGGGCTTTGTAATCCCGGGAAAATCGTGCCGATGCTGCGCGGTTGTGGTGAAGCGAAAGTTGAAGTTTCACGCAAAGGCGCAAAGGAATCGCCAAGGCGCAATGAAGAATTTAGCCCGCCTTTGCGCCCTGGCGATTCCTTTGCGCCTTTGCATGAAACTTATCTAAGAAATAAAGGCGCAGCACCGCCTTTAACATTGCTGGCACAAATCGTCGCTGATGCAAACATCTCCTCGCACAACGAAACGATCATAGTCTCGCCAGCTTCATCCGAAGAAATCTCAGAAATCTTGAAGCTCGCCTCATCTGAACGTTGGACCGTCGTGCCGGCCGGTGGGATGATGTGGTTCGAATCAACAGCGAATCTGATCATCAGCACGAGTCGTCTCAACCAGATCATCGAACACGAGCCGGCGGATTTGATTGCTATCGCTCAGGCGGGCGTCAGACTAATTGACTTTAACGCGAAACTTGAAGAGAACGGTCAGTGGTTGCCGCTCGATCCGCCTGACGATGGACGCGCGACGCTCGGCGGCGTTGTTGCGACAGGCATCGGTGGTCCGCAACAGTTCGGTTATGGACGCCCGCGCGGATCTGTTATCGGTATGAAAGTCGTTCTCGCAGACGGCAGCATGATCAAAGCCGGTGGGCGCGTGGTGAAGAACGTTGCGGGTTACGATCTGTGCAAGTTATTTACCGGCAGTTATGGCAGTCTCGGAATCATCACCGAATTGAATTTCAAGCTGCGACCGCGACCGGCGCGCGAAGCGACGGTGATTGGTGCTGGAAGTGCGCGTGCGATTTTGGACGCGCGCTTATTTCCGGTAGCGTTGGAAAACGTCGATGATGTACTACATGTACGCTTTGCTGGGAACGAAAAAGGCGTAGCATTTCAGATTGAACAGGCGTTGAAGCTGTTGAAGAATGCTGAGGTCGTGATGGATGATGCTGAGCTTTGGCAGAAGATTGTGGCTGCGCGAGCGTTGGAAGGCAGGATTCGTGAAACACCAACGGGGACTGCGAAGATGTTGATGGAAAGGATCAAGAGACAGCTCGATCCAAAGAATATTTTAGCCGCGGATTAGCGGATTTTTGACGGATTAAGACGATGAAGACACAAATCAAAGTAATCGTTCTGCTGCTGGTGGTGGCGCTCAACGTTCCGGTAACTATTGCGCGCGATCCGGTGCGGGCGCGGCATGGGATGGTGGCGTCGACGAATGAAGTCGCGTCGCGTGTCGGCGTAGAGATCATGAAGCGCGGTGGGAATGCTGTTGATGCCGCGATCGCTGTGGCGTTTGCGCTGACGGTCACGCATCCGGCCGCGGGCAATCTCGGCGGCGGCGGCTTCATGTTGATCCGTCTGAAAGATGGTAGAACAACGGCGATCGACTATCGCGAGATGGCGCCCGGCGCGGCGCATCGCAACGTCTATCTCGACAAGAACGGCAATCTCATCGAAGGCGAAGGCGGATCGCTCGTTGGTTATCGCGCCGCGGGTATTCCCGGCACAGTGCGCGGAATGGAGCTCGCGCTCAAGAAATATGGCTCCGGCAAACTCACCTGGGCCCAACTCGTCGAACCGGCACGACAACTTGCCGGCAGAGGCTTCACCGTTACAAATGAACTCGCGCGATCGCTCTACTCGAACCGCGAGTATCTCGAAAAGTACGCCGAAACGAAACGCATCTATTTAAAGGGCGGAAAGTTCTACCAGGAAGGCGAGCTCTTTCGCCAGCCCGAGCTTGCCGCTACCTTCGCGCGCCTGCAGCGCTTTGGTCCAAATGAGTTTTACGAAGGTGAGACGGCGCGACTCATCGTCGCCGACATGAAACGTAACAACGGTCTGATGACGATGGACGATCTGCGCGGTTACGTCGCGAAGGAACGCACGCCCGTGCGCGGTAACTACCGCGGTTACGAGATCATCTCGATGCCACCGCCTTCGTCGGGCGGCGCCGTGCTGATCCAGATGCTCAACATTCTCGAAGGCTTCGATCTGCAAAAACTCGAGGCGAACTCGTCCGATCGTTATCACCTCATGGCCGAGGCGATGCGACGCGCTTTCGCAGATCGCGCGGAGTACATGGGCGACTCCGATTTCGTAAAAGTTCCGGTTCCGGGTCTGATCGACAAAGCGTACGCGGCCACCTTGCGCGCCACCATCAACACCGAGCGCGCATCGACCAGTGAAGAAATTCGCGCCGGACGTCCCGCTGGTTACGAATCGGACGAGACGACGCATTTCACCGTCGTCGATGCAGAAGGAAACGCAGTCTCGAACACTTACACGCTCAATAACTCTTACGGCTCGGCGGCAGTTGCGAAAGGCACCGGGCTTCTGCTCAACGATGAGATGGACGACTTCGCAGCGAAGCCCGGCACGCCGAACATGTACGGATTGATTCAGGGCGAGCGCAACGCCGTCGCTCCGAAGAAGCGTCCGCTCTCTGCGATGACGCCCACGATCGTGCTTCGTAAGGATGGCAGCTTGTGGTTCACGGTTGGGAGTCCGGGTGGACCAACGATCATCAACACCGTGCTCTGCATCATCACAGACGTGATCGACTACGAGATGAATATCCAGCAGGCGATCGACTTCCCGCGCATTCATCACCAGTGGCTGCCGGATGAGCTCGTCGGCGAGCCGTTCGGTCTGTCAGGTGACACGCAAAAAGCCTTGACCGCGCGTGGTCACAAACTCGCGAAGCTGCGTTACCTTGGTGACGCGGAAGGGATCATGATCGAGGAGAAAACAGGCATGCGGCTCGGCGCGACGGATCCGAGACGAAGCGACGGACAAGCCGTCGGGTATTAAGGTTTTTTATCTTGGCTACACTGGAAACACTCGCGACTGGTTACGAAGACAAACTGCTGGCCTGCATTCATTGCGGGCTGTGTCTGGAGGCGTGTCCGACTTACGTCATCACTGGCAATGAGAATGATGGGCCACGCGGGCGGCTGTATTTGATGCGCGCCGTGGCGGAAGGACGACTCGAGAAGACGTCGGACGCGTTTGCGACGCATATCGATCGGTGTCTGGGGTGTCGTGCGTGTGAGCAGGTGTGTCCGGCGGGTGTGGAGTATGGGCAACTGCTCGAGGCGAGTCGCGAGGTGTTGCTGGAGGCACAGCCGAAGTCGGATCTAGCTAATAGAGCGTTGCGGTTTTTATTGCGGCACGTGTGGTTGTCGCCGTGGCGTTTGCGGATGTTCTTTGGGGCTTCGCGAATGTTTCGGGATCTAGGGCTGGCGCGGTTGTTGTTGAAGACTCGATTTATGCCGCGGCGGGTTGAGTTTGCGATGGCGCTGCTTGAGAGCTCGAAAGATGTTTTTCACGCAAAGGCGCAAAGGCGCAAAGGCGCAGATGAGAGCGTCGCGTTTTTTAAGGGATGTGTTGGTGAAGGGCTGTTTGCGCGGGTGAATCGTGCGACTGAGCGTGTGCTGGAAGCCAATAATTTCAAGGTCGAGACACCAGCGAATCAGGTTTGCTGTGGAGCGTTGCACGCACATGCTGGAGATCTTGAAGGCGCGCGTGAGCTTGCGCGACAGAACATAGCGGCTTTTGATTCTGAGGCACCGATCATCACGAACGCGGGTGGCTGCGGAGCGATGTTAACGACGTACGGACACCTGTTTGCAAACGATAAAGACCTTGCTGAACGAGCAGCGAACTTCAGCGCGCGTGTTCGCGACGTCAGCCAGCAACTCGCGACCACCGAGATGAGAACTACTCCCAGTCCGTTCGACCAAAGCGTGACTTACGATACGTCCTGTCACCTGATGTACGGGCAACACAGTGGCGAAGCTTCCGAACGCATGCTGCGCGCAGTCACGGGCAAGGAATTTGTGGCGCTCAACGGCACCGAGAGATGCTGCGGCGCGGCGGGCGTCTACAACCTGCTGCAACCTGAGATGTCGCAGCGCGTGCTGACGGAAAAGTTAGACCACATTAAAGAGACTGGGGCTGGTATACTCGCCACCGGCAATCCCGGCTGCCAGATGCATATCGGCGCGGGCGCGTGCCTCTCGGGCATGAAGCTGCGCGTCTGCCATCCAATCGAGATCGTGGACCAGGCTTATGAAGCGGCCGGTTATTACGAGTGATGGAGAATAAAACCCTCAATCAGAAGACACTCACGATCTTCGCGCCCATCTTGATACTGATCGGTATCGCAGGGTTCGTCATTCCTGAGCGATACAGTCTCACGAGCGGAGCGGCCCCGTATAATTTGTTTCACATTCTCTTCGGCGCGATCGGGCTCATGCTGGTGATGACCAACCGCGAGCTGTTGGTGAGCCTGTTCAACTTCGGATTTGGACTGATCGATCTTTACCAGGCGCTGGCGAGTGTATTAGGACTGACGCCGATCGAATATTTCCACTGGACGTTCGTTGATGACGTACTGCACGTACTGATCGGGTTTGCCCTCGTGATCATCGGTGGCTACGGATTAATGCGGGTTTGGAACGGATCTACCACCGATCAGACTTAGTTTGACATTCGCATCATGATCTAACGCAACGAGGTCGGCGCGCTTGCCGACTTCGATCGTGCCGCAATCGCCATCAACACCCAGCAAGCGCGCAGGATTCGATGAGGCCATGCGGGCGAGGTCGACGTAAGACACGCCGAGAGAGTGCAGCAGCCGCACCGCGTCGAGCATGCTGATCACCGAACCGGCAATACTTCCCGACGCATTCGCCGTGCGACCATTCTTCACGCTGATCGTCTCGCCCCAGATCTCATAGTCGCCGTCTCCCTTCCCTGCTGCTGCGATCGCATCACTGATCAAACTGATGCCGCTCGCACCTTTGACCTTCAACAACAACCGCAGCATGAACGGATCGAGATGTATCCCGTCAGCAATAACATCGACGGTCACATCGTCGCGTGACAAGCCCCACGCGATCGGCCCGGGATTACGATGATGCAGCGGCGCCATCGCGTTCATGAAGTGCGTCATGTGGTGCGCTCCGGCCTCGCAGGCATCATCAAGCACTTCCAACCCCGCGCGCGTGTGGCCGATCGAGATCACCCAACCGCGCTTCTTCAGCTCGCGCACCAGCTCGACTCCGCCTGCAACCTCCGGCGCCATCGTGATCAGGCGCACGCCAGTTGACGGTAATGGCAGTGAATCCAGATCCGCAGCGCTGGAGTAAGTCTTGAAGTATTCAGTATGCAACGCGCCGCACTGCGCCGTGTTTACAAACGGTCCTTCGTAATGCACGCCCAACACGCGCGCGCCCGGCTCGTTCATCGCTTCCGAGATCACGGCAATCGCGCTCGCATAATTCTCATCTGAAGACGGCACAAACGTCGGCACCCAACTCGTGACACCCTGCGACGCGAGATATTCCGACACCTCACCTAAACCCGCCGCAGTCGCATCCATAACGTCGATGCCGGCAGCGCCATGAATGTGAACATCGATAAAACCAGGCAGCAGCCTTGCACCAGCGAGATCGGTCTCTTCGTCACCCTGCTCAGCTTCGAGCGAAACTATCCGGCCGTCTTCGATGAGCACAGAAGCCTGCACCTCTCGATCGGGCAACACGACGTTCGCATTTTTCAGTAACAGTGTCTTCATAAGTTAATGCCCGCATTGTAGCAGGACAATGCGGGCATCTTGGGGGACATGTGGGTTGAAAACTAGAACAGGAACTTCAACCCAAATTGCAGGACGCGTGGATCACGGAAACTCGTCACCGAGCCGAAGAGAGCTTCGTTTGTGATCGCTCTGCTCGTGCTCAAGTTTCGGAAGTTCGTGTGATTGAAAACATTGAACGCCTCAGCACGGAATTGAATTGAGGTGCTCTCAGTGAAACGGAAGTACTTGGACAAAGTGAAATCCACGCGCGCCGTCGGTGGACCATTAACAGCGCCTCGCGAAGCATTACCAGGCACATTGGGTATACCCGTAGCACCGGCAGGAGTTTGCTTGGCAAAACAGGCTCCATTGAACCACTGGTCGACAGTGTGCGGCGCGCTGTCGTTCGGATCGCACAGCAATAGCGGTCGACCGCCCGCCACGATTGCCGGGATGAAGCCGATTCCAGCGGTATCGTAGGTGGAGCTCGCTACTGTAAATGGCAGACCCGTGTAGTAGCTGCCGATGCCGGATACCTGCCATCCTCCCAACACCGTGTGGGTTAACCCTGACGACTTGGCAAAGAAAGGCAACTCATAAATCCAGTTCGCACTTACTACGTGACGTCGATCGAGGACCGCGCGGCTGTACTCCGCCCGGATGTTGTTAACATCCTGCGGCGCCGCACTCACGGAAGAGGTCTGGTTATCAGTCAAGTTCTTCGACCAGGTGTAAGCGAAGTTAAACTGCGAAGCGCCCGAGAAGCGATGCTGCAGGTAAGCCTGCAGGCTGTGGTAATTCGAGTTATATCGCGTTTCGAGCACGTTGATCGATCGATAACCACGGAAGGGCCGGATTTGATCGAAGATCGTTGGAGTTGCAGTGAGCGCCGTGCCCGGCGTCATGCATTGCACCGTGGCCACGCCCGGATCCTGCAACGCCGCTGTGCCCGTCGCACACTGTGAATTGATCGCGAAACCCACCGGTAGATCGTTGTACTCAGTGTTGCCGTTAAGGTGAGTTCCCTTGGAACCGTAGTAACCAACGGTAAAGATGGTCTTGCTGCCGATCTGATGCTGCACGTCCAACGACCAGTGCTGCATGTAGGGCGTCAGGAAATTCGGCTGGATGGCACGAATAGAAGCCGGAGTCGCCGAGGCAACCACTGGAATTGCAGCGCCACCCGGAATCGGCTGGTCCATACTTGTAATCAGTTGTGTCGCCGTCTCCTGAAAAGGAGGATTCAACGCCAACAGCTCTGCGGCGCTCAACGACACCTGTTCATGATACCAACCATAGCCGAATCGAACTGAAGTCGTCCCTTTATGGAAAGGATCCCAGGCGATGCCGATGCGCGGCGCAAAGTCATGATTTTGTGCGTCGTAAATGTACTTGCCAAATGGCGAAGCCGTGGGCCGGCAATTGAAAGCGGCCGGACCAGTCTGAACGTTCTGCGAGTTGACGATCATGCCGTTGCAGAAGTTTCCGGTTCCGGCGCGACGGTTTCCTGCGCCGGTAACGATTGGCGCATCGGAAGCCTTCCAAAGACTCGGGTCGAAATTCGCAAGGAATCCATTGCGATCATACGGAGCACCGAAGTAGGAGTAGCGCACGCCGAGACTCAGCGTCAGGTTGTTGCGCACGCGCCATTCATCCTGTGCAAACCATTCCAATGACTTCTGGCGCAGATCCACGGTCAGATCCAGCTTTGACTGGGTGAACGTGACGTTCTTGCCCATCATGAAGCAAGCCCAGTTCTGGTAGAGAGTGTTTATCGAGTTGGAAGCGACACCCGTTGCGCGCACACACGCCGGAGAAGTAACCGAGTTGATGGTGTTGCTAAACGTGCTGAACTGACCCTGATTCGTTCCCGACAACGCGTTCTCCATCTTCGTATTGCGCGACGCCATCAGACCGAATTTCAGCGAATGAGCGCCATGAATCAAGGTGAAGTTACCGGCTAAGTTTCCTTTCGATGAAGGATCGATGTAGTTGCCGAAGCCGGTGAGCGAGTTGAAGCCGGAAACCTGCACGATTGGTACTGTGTCTCTGACACTCTCGTAAGGCAGATTGGCGGCGATGGGCGAAACGCTCTTCGCGAGCAAGCCCACTGTGTTGATAAAAATCGCACCGTAACCGTAGGTGAAACGGCCCTCGAAGATCATGTTTGGATTCGGCGTATAAATCATGTTCGCCGTATGAGTTTTTCCGGGCGAGTCAGACACCGTGCGGTTAACGAAAGGAAGATTCGAGCGTCCGCCGATTGTTCCGTCAGCATCCTCCGTCGGAATCTTGTCGTGCTCGAAACGATAGAAGAAGCTCAAGCGATCATTGGCGGTGTGATCGACTCTGATGATCTCCTGGCGAAACTTGGCGACGTTGATGTCCGGGAAGTCCAGTTGCAGCGTTGCCGGAGCAGTAGGATCAGGCACGTGATTCCAGATTTGCGTGATGTATTGCTGAGCGACGTTACTCACCGGCGAAGCGGTTGAGAGTGCGGTTCCAGCCGGCAGAATTGAAGTGCAGTTCGTCGCGCTGGAAGCGCTCAAACAAATCGGAATTGGGAAAATCCCCTGTTTCATCAGCGCTGAGGGAACGGCGCCGCTGGCGTTACGCGTGGAGAGCGTTGGATAGCGAGTGTCGCGGCGTTGCTCTTCAGAGAAGAAGAAGAACGTTCGCTCCAGTCTCTTTCCGATCCCGCCACTGCCCTCACCAAATTTAGGTACGTAAACAGGACCACCGACGGTGAATCCATAGTTGTTATAGCGGAATGGTTTGCGACGGATTTTTCCGTTATCGTCGCGGCCAAAAGACGCCGCCAGCGAAGGTGTACGATTGGACTGAAAATCGTTTGCGTTGAAAGCCTCGTTACGAATGAATTCAAAAGCGCTGCCGTGGAATCTGTCTCCACCAGCGCGCGTTACGATATTTACTTGTCCACCACCGCTGCGACCTGATTCAGCCGGATACAAACTCCGCAGCACTTTGAACTCACCGATGGAGTCAATACTTGGATACGCCTGAATGGTTAGATTCGAACCACGGTCTGTTACGTCAGCGCCGTCAACCGTGAAGGTGTTCTGCGTGCTGCGCGCGCCGTTGACCGAGATGAGCGTCCGGTTCACAACCTGTGTGTCAGGATTATTTGTTCCGGTGAACACTAGGTCGTCAAGATCGTTCGTAACACCGGGAGCAAGTGTCACGAGCTGCACAAAGTTTCGATTGTTGATTGAGAGCTGGCGCACCTGGTCGCCGTTGATGACTGTCGAGGTCGTCGGCGTGGTCAACTCAACCGCGACTGGAGATGACTCAACTAATACCGATTCGGTAATGTTGCCGGGTTCCAGCGTGATATCGGCGGTGCGGCGCGAGCCCACGTCGAGCTTGACTCTACTGAGAAGCGCCTTCTTGAAGTTCGGGGCTTCAACCGATATGTCGTAAAAACCTACCAGGAGGTTAGGAGCGTTGTACTCTCCGTTCTCATTAGTGGTAACTGTACGAACCACAACCTGCTTATCGGCGTCTGAGAGAGTAACTGTTGCGCCGGCGACTGCCGCGCCGTTGGAGTCTTTCACTGTACCGGTTATGACGCCTGTGATTTCCTGGGCGCGGGTGACCTGTGAAAAGCCCAGCAGAGCCACCGCAAAAAGTACAGCGCGTACATAGCGAAGGTGAAATTTCATGGTTTTTCCTCTTCTAATGAATGATGCTCAAAATTTCTACTTAGTGGAGGCCGCGATCCGCCGGGCCTACCACCCGGGAGAGTGCCAACAGATTCTTCGGAATCATGGATATGCTATGAATTTTTGGACGACGAATTTCACAGATTCGATCTGGCGGCGCGCCAAGGATATAGCCTGAGCCCTTACACAGCAACAATTAACATCATTGTCAGTTTGAAATCAACGAGAGCATTCAAAGCGAACCACGCGGACCTTCGTACAATGCAAACTCTGCGCCTACCAAGTCTCTGCGCTCACTGCGTATCTCTGCGGCCTCTGCGTTGAAATAGCCCTTTAACGCAGAGACCGCAGAGATACGCAGAGGATCGCCGAGAAATCCCGGACCGCGCAACGCAACGCCTGAGCGCACTGCCGTCAATTGATTATTCTCGATCACGGGCGCGCCGTTTACGAGAACGTAACTGATCCCTAACGGATACTGGTGTGGCTTATCGAACGTCGCCTGATCGATGATCGTGTTCTCGTCGAAGATGACGAGGTCAGCCGCGAAGCCTTCCCGAATCAAGCCACGATCGCGAAAGCCAAACGTCTGCGCTGGTAACGAAGTCATCTTCCTGATCGCGTCTTCGAGCGAGATCAACTTCAGCTCACGAACGTAGTGACCAAGCACGCGCGCATTGTTACCGTAGCCACGCGGGTGCGGCACGCTCTCGTCGATCTGACGCACGCCACTGTCGCTCGCGATCATCGTGAACGGCTCCTGCATGATTCGCTTCACATCGTCTTCGCCCATGCCGTGATAGATCATCGCCGCGCCACCGGCTTCATACATCTCGAGCATCTGTTCGATCTGGCTGGTGACGTCGCTCTTCTTCTTTACTTCTTTCGTGATCTCGGCAATCGATTTGCCGTTGAACGATTTTTCGGGCTCGTACGAAGCGACCACGGCAAACGAGTAGTCTTTGAAACCGCTGCGCTTCAAAGCGTCTTTCGTATCTTTGATCGCGCGCTCGCGTGTGGCCTTATCAGCCAGTCGTTTCTTCGCTTCGTCCAGGCCACCGGCGCGTAGCCACGACGGCAGTCGTGAATCGAGTGATGTCGAGCTGGCTGTGTACGCGTATTGATCGACAGTGACGACGAGCCCGCGCGCACGAGCGTCGCGCACGAGACCGAGTGTCATCGGACTCTGGCCCCAGAGCTTCTTGTTACTGATCTTGAAGTGAGAGATCTCGACCGGCAGTCCCGCCTGTTCACCGATCTGAATGCTTTCGCGAATCGCGTCCGCAACTTTGTCGCCTTCGTTGCGCATGTGCGTCGCATACAGACCGCCGTAACGACCGGCAACACGCGCGAGCGCGACGATCTCGTCAGTCTTCGCATACGTTCCGGGAACGTAAATCAATCCTGTTGAGAGACCGACCGCGCCGTCCTTCATTCCCTGCTCGACGATGCTCTCCATCTGCTTCAGCTCTTCGGGCGTGGGCTCGCGATCGCCGAGTCCCATGACTTTACGACGAACAGAACCATGCGCGATGAGGGTGGCGAGATTGACTGCCAGCGGCTTCTCTTTGATGCGATCGAGAAATTGCGCGACTTCCGTCGTTGACGAGCCGCAGTTTCCGGTGACGAGCGTGGTCACACCCATGCGGATGAAGTTTTCCGCGGCAGGCTGGCTGTAGATCGACTCGACGTGCGTGTGCACATCGATAAAACCGGGCGCGAGTATCTGCCCGCGGGCGTCGATGGTCCGAGCGGCTGTCTCTGGTCCTATGCGGCCGATTCGTGCGATCCGACCATCCTTGATAGCGA
>Ga0105247_10002140_pt1 | contig 13643 bp, 8 predicted proteins | sample KBSS24metaG_FD_81519 | JGI IMG/M metagenome (GOLD analysis project Ga0105247, IMG submission 81519) | Switchgrass rhizosphere microbial communities from Kellogg Biological Station, Michigan, USA - KBS S2-4 metaG | ecosystem: Host-associated > Plants > Roots > Rhizosphere > Soil | place...
AGAAAATATAAAAGGAGCGCTGGGAGAAAAAATAAGAAAGGGAAAAGAAGCGGCCATCATGAGTAAAAAGCTGGCTACCATTATTATGAATGTGCCCTGCGAATTTCATGAAGAAGATTTCAGGATAAAAGAAATTGATAAGGAAGTATTGAAAGAAGTATTTGGCGAACTGGAATTCAAAGCGATTGGTAAAAGGATTTTTGGCGACGAATTCAACCCGTTTACTGCGACTGGCGCACCTGCCCCTGTTGCGGCAACAGCAGTGGCCGTACAGACAGATTTGTTTGGAAACATTATTGAAACACCAGCTCCGGGTATTAAAGTTAAACAGGAAGAAGAAGGCTTTATACCAGCCGCGGCCGGCATTGCCGCGGCAGAGAAAAACATCCACAACACAGAACATGTTTATGAAGCAATAGAAGGCGATGCGGCCATTAAGAAATTTGTGGCCACCTTAATGAAACAAAAAGAAATTTGTTTCGATACCGAGACCACCGGTATTGATGCCAATGATGTGGAAATAGTAGGAATGAGTTTTTCTTATGAAACAGGGAAGGCGTTTTACGTTCCCTGCCCAACCGACCAGGAAGAGGCAAAAAAAATACTACAGCAATTTGAACCCTTGTTCAGTAATACCAAAATAACCTGGGTAGGGCAGAACTTAAAATACGATATGCTGGTGTTGAAATGGTACGGGCTTGAACTGAAAGGCGATATTTTTGATACCATGCTGGCGCATTATGTAATTGAACCCGATGGCAAACGGGGCATGGATATACTCAGTGCCCAATACCTGGGTTATGAGCCGGTGCACATTGAAGAACTGATTGGCAAAAAAGGAAAAGGCCAGGGCAATATGCGCGATGTGGAACTGGAAAAAATAAAAGAATACGCGGCAGAAGATGCAGACATTACCCTGCAACTGAAACATAAGTTTACTCCATTGCTAAAAGAAAAGGAAGTAGAAAAAGTGTTCAGCCAGGTAGAGAACCCATTGGTAAAAGTGTTAACCGCCATGGAGTTTGAGGGAATCAGGGTGGACATGGATTTCCTGAAGGACTATTCAAAACAACTGGAAAAAGAAGCAAAACAGGCCGAAGAAAATGTATACAGCCAGGCGGGGGTTAGGTTTAACCTGGCATCGCCCAAACAACTGGGAGAAGTATTGTTTGATAAACTGCAACTGGATCCAAAAGCAAAAAAAACAAAAACGGGGCAGTATGCCACGGGCGAAGATGTATTGCTGAAGCTGGCACACCAGAGCAAAATTGTGGAAGATATCCTGGCCTTTCGCGAACTAACCAAACTGAAATCAACTTATGTAGATGCACTGCCGCTAATGGTTAACCGAAAAACGGGCAGGGTGCACACCTCTTATGCACAGGCAGTGGCGGTAACCGGCCGTTTATCCAGCAACAATCCCAACCTGCAGAACATTCCGGTAAGAACAGAACGCGGCAGGGAAACAAGGAAAGCATTTATTCCACGCGACAAGGATCATGTGCTGGTATCTGCAGATTAATCACAGATTGAATTACGGATAGTAGCCGCAATCAGCGCCGATGAAAACATGTGCACCGCATTTAAAACGGGTAAAGACATCCATACCGCCACGGCCGCCAAAGTATTTAACGTAGAGGAGAAAGATGTGACCAAAGAAATGCGGTACAAAGCCAAGAGTGTGAACTTTGGTATTATTTACGGGCAGGGAGCTTTTGGACTGGCAGATAACCTGGGTATTTCCCGGACAGAGGCCAAAGAGATCATTGATAATTATAAAAAACAATTTCCGAATATCCAGAAATACATGGATGACACCATCAATTTTGCAAAAGAAACAGGTTATGTAGAAACCCTGATGGGCCGCAAACGCTGGCTGCGCGATATCAATTCAGCCAATTTTACGGTGCGCGGATTTGCAGAAAGAAATGCCATCAACTCGCCCATACAGGGCACAGCGGCAGACATGATTAAGCTGGCCATGATTAAGATACATGAAGCCTTCGGCAAGAAAAAATTCCGATCTAAAATGTTGTTGCAGGTGCATGATGAGCTGGTGTTTGATGCGCATAAAGATGAATTGGAAACCATCAAACCGATTATCATACAATGCATGCAAACCGCGTTGTTATTACCCAATGATGTACCTGCCGATGCAGAGATAGGGTCTGGCGAAAACTGGCTGGTGGCGCATTAAGTACTTAGTATATAGATCATAGTATTCAGATCCGAAGTCAGATCGTAGCGGTACCCAGTGCTATACCGCCCGGTGTCTGAATACCAGGTACTCAATACTACGTGCCGCTTGTCTGGATACTGAATACTCAATACCACTTGCCACCGCGTATCTGAATACTGAATACTCAATACCACTTGCCGCCGCGTGTCTGAATACTCAATACTCAATACTTAATACTTAATACTATGTGCTATATAAAGACCCTTTCCACCTTATTTTTATTTTTCCTTACAGGAACAATAAAAATAGCTGCCCAGGCCATCCCCGATACCATTATTCAAAAAATAGACAACCTTTTTAAACAATGGAATACTGACAAAAGTCCAGGCTGCGCCATCGGCATTGTAAGAAATGATTCTTTGATTTATGCAAAAGGCTATGGCATGGCCAATATGGAATATGGTATTGCCATTACACCCGAAACCATTTTTCATATGGCTTCGGTTTCCAAACAGTTTACGGCGTTCAGTATTTTATTACTGGCCAAACAGGGTAAATTGAAACTGGATGATGATATCCATACCTACCTGCCCTGGTTTCCTGATCTTAAAGAAAAAATTACCATCCGCCAATTGCTCAACCATACCAGTGGTATCAGGGATCAATGGCAATTGCTGGCCATTGCCGGTACGCGTATAGATGATGTGATTACACAGGAACACATTGTAAAAGTGCTCAGCCGGCAACAGGCCCTGAATTTTAAACCGGGCGCACAATTTAGTTACAGCAACAGCGGATTTACCATGCTGGCGGAAATTGTAAAATCAGTCAGCAAACAAACACTTCGTCAATTCACCGATTCCGCCATCTTTAAGCCATTGGGCATGGGTAGTACACATTTTCATGATGACTATACCGAGATAGTAAAGAACCGTGCCTATTCTTACAGCCGTGATTTTCCTGTACGGTTTACCAATAGTATTTTGTCTTATTCCAATGCAGGGGCCACCAGTTTGTTTACTAATATCAGGGACATGAGCAAATGGGTCATGAATTTTTATAACCATCAATTGGGTGACCAGGCTATTATTGAACAATTGACGCAGAAATCGAAATTAAATAACGGCGCCAGCCAGAACTACGCCCTGGGCATTGTTGCAGATACATACAAAGGCTGGAGAGAATACCAGCATAGTGGTGGCGATGCGGGTTTCAGGACTTACGTTACAGTATTCCCCGATTTAAGAATGGGTTTTATTGTTTTTAGTAACCTGGGCGATGTAAATACCAATGATAAAGCCAACCAGCTGGCTGATCTTTTTATAAAGGACACAACAGCAAAAACACCACCTGTAAAAATTGACAGCAGCCGGGCTATTGTAAAAGATTCACTGCGTGTAAAAAATTTTGCCGGCAACTTTATTGCTGACGATGGCGCGCAATTCAGCTTTGTTTTGCGCCGCCAGCAATTGTACTGGGAACGTAATGGAAGGTCTGATCTCCTGTATCCAGGTATAAAAGACAGTTTTTACGTAGCCAAAACACCGGAGATTAAATTCGTTTTCAGCACAACAACCGATAAAAATGTTTGGGTAAATGAATACTGGCCGGACAACGAACGGCTGTTGAAAAAATATACGGACAGCGCATTAAGCGATAAACAACTACAGGTGTATACCGGTGTATATTATTGTCCTGAGCTGGATTGCAAGTATGGCATCATTATAAAAGATCACGCGCTGGTAATGACCAATAACAAATATGAAGACACTAAAATAAAGCTGCTGGGCAAGGCAGATCTTTTTACCGATTATTGGTGGATGCGCCATCTTAGAATTGCCTATGGCGACAAAAATACAATTACGGGTTTTGAAGTAAATGACGGCAGGGTCATGCACCTGAGGTTTAATAAGATTCAATAAAGCCCGGGTTGCATCAAGTTCGTTATGGACGTGTTTAAGAAAAGCGGTTCACCTACCATCTTTCCAATCCCAGTAATTTTTTTCCCAAATCAGACAATACGGCCGTTTCATATTTTGTCTGTTCCCATCCCCTTGGGTCGCCCGGGAAAGCAAAACCTTCCGGGGCTTTTCTTTCTTTCCAGGAATGTATGCGCCATTGGCGTAGTTGATCATTATCTTCTTCAGCGGGCATCATTGAAATGTATTGTGCAATACGAACCTTATCGCCGCTCCTGTTGGGACGTATACCATGCGGCTGCAGGCTGTTGAAGATCAATAAATCACCCGCATTCATTTTTACTTTTACAATGTCGAAACCCGTTGTATCTGGTTTAAAGTGATCGCGGTCATCCGGCTGCGTTAGTTTCCAGCTATCATAGGTTCTGTATAATTCAGGAATGCACTGAAAACCGCCCATGTTTTCATCGGTCTGATCTGCCAGCGCCAGCACACCCTGTACATTTTGCGGTTTTGTTTCCGGATCGTAATCCCAGTGAATAAATCCCTTATATTCAAAACCAGGCCGGATGGGCAAATTCAGGTTGGCCCTGTCGATAGTTACCCATAATTTTTCAGTCCCCCAAATATCAGTAAATGCCTGGTGTACTTTTGGCCACTGGCGGTTCTCCCACAGGTACTGATGATTGTATACTTCTACCATTCCGGTATTCGTGAGTTCTTTCATTTGCATTTCAGCACGGGGTGGTGCATACCAGGTAGAAGGATCAGTTGGATCTTTTTCTTCAAACTCCCAGAGAAAGCCCGCCAGTTTCTCAACCTGTTCTTTTGGTACCGCATTTTTAATAACGATATAGCCGTTGGTAATCCAGAACTGCCAGTCTGCTTCACTCAACACCTGCAGCGGTTTTCCATTGCTGCGGTCATTCAATTTCACACTGCTGCTTTTGGCAGTGGAAGGATTGCCGGGTATATCTTTATGAGCGTTCATGTTTCCCATGGTGGGCGCCATCGTGATAGGTTGCATATAACAAGTTTTTAGCGTGATATAATAATACAAAGTTGGTATAAAGCATAAGGGCGGGCGGCATGCCGGATGACCAATATTTGCTCTCCATTGACATAATAAGTGCGGTTTTGCCTGTAAATAGTAGCTTTACAGAAAATTGGCAGGTGAAGATTAAAAAAGAAATCGTGCAGCCCGATCCGGGTCAGTCATTCAAATTTTTTGAACCCAGGCTGAGAAACAATTTTTACTGGCATTACCATCCGGAGTACGAACTGGTGTATGTGGAAGCCAGCAATGGCATACGGCATGTGGGCCAGCACATATCAAGTTTTATGGGCAGCGACCTGGTGCTGATAGGTCCAAATGTGCCGCACCTGAATTTTGACTATGGGCTAAAGACGGCCTACAAACAAATAGTCGTACAATTAAAAGAGAATTTTTTAGGGGATGCATTTGCCAATACGCCGGAATTAGCCGGTATACAACAACTTTTTGATAAAGCCGGCCTTGGCTTATCATTTCGGGGTCATACAAAAATTAAGGTGGTGGAAAAGCTAAAAAGGATGCGGGGCCTGGCTCATTTTGAACAGTTGCTCTGCCTGCTGGAAATTTTTCAGCTACTGGCAAACTCCGGTGAAGTAACAGCGCTGAATGAAAAGGATACCAGTATCAAATTATTTCTGAATGATAAGATACGGATGGGATCGGTTTATAAATACATTCATGCCAATTACAACGAAAGACCCGACGTAAATGTGGTTGCCGCCAGCGTGCATTTAAGTACGGCGGCATTTTGCCGGTATTTTAAGAAGCAGACCAATATGACATTCACCGATTTTGTGAATCAATACAGGGTTACCCAGGCTAAGACCCTGCTGTTGCACGATAGCAATGTTTCAGCAACCTGTTACGAGGTAGGTTTTGAAAGCCTGTCTTATTTCAATAAGTTATTTAAAAAGATCACCGGCGAAAATCCTTCTGCCTTCAGAAAAAAGTGCAGGCATTTTGCCAGTTAGCTGCACGGCTGATTGACAGCACTCTTTCCGATGCCTGTTACTGCAGCAGACCGGCTCTATTCTTTCCTTCCGTTTTTGGGAACTGCGGTAACTGGGTAATTTGCTGCAATGTAAACGGGTGGAAAGACCGCTTTTTGAAAGCTGAACGCCTGCTGCCGGCAGGAATATTGTTATTGCATTGTAAAGACGCTGCCCTGTGAGAGGTAAACTGCAAGATAAATCCCTGGAAATACGTTAAATAGGCGCGGTTTTAGCGGTTACTATGATATGGGAAGAAAAAGCCTTACATTAACAAAATGTTTAGGCAATAAGAACAAACTTTAGGGAAGCAAATCCGTCTTACTGATATAGTTAAAAAGGATTTAGCTCTATTATTATTCAAAATAAAATTCTTGTCATGAACATCTTTTACAAAAAATCCTGGTTGTTTATCTGCACTGTTATTTTTTGCAGCGCAGCATTTGCACAACAGGATTGGCCTAAAAGTATTACAGGTAATAATGGCGAACAGATAAAGATCTATCAGCCCCAGGTAGAATCTTATAGTGGCGGTGTGTTAAAATCCAGGTCGGCCGTTTCCGTTATACCAGACGGCAAAACAGATCCTGTATTTGGCGCATTCTGGTGGGAAGCAGGTGTAGCCGATAATGGCCGCAACGTTACCATACAGTCGATGGATGTTACCAATATTAAATTCCCCGACGGAGTGGATGATGCGGCTACTGCAGCCATTAAGAGCAGGCTGGAATCTGCCATTCCGCAAATGAATATCAGCCTGTCAAAAGACGAAGTGGAAAATTCGTTGAATCACACGGAACAGCAGGCTAAATTATCTTCCAGCTTTAATAATAACCCACCCCGGGTAATTTATACCAACAAGCCCTCCATGCTGGTGTTGATAGATGGTCAGCCTAAAATGCAAAGCAATGCTACTTATGGGGTGGAAGCCGTGGTAAATTCCCCGTTCACGATTGTAAAAAATAACGACGGACGGTTTTATTTATACGGCGGTAAACAATGGTACAGTGCTTCGTCTGCTACGGGTCCTTATAGCTATGTGCCCAATATACCCGATAACCTGAGGCAGATTGAAACCGCTGTAAAGAATAATGAGAACAGTAACAATAATAATAACGTCAGCACAAATAATAACGACGATGCCGTTTCAGATAATAACAGCAACGTGGTGCCTGAAATTATTGTAAGCACTGAACCTGCAGAACTGATTCAGTCAGACGGAGAAGCAAATTTTACCCCTATTGAAAATACAAGTTTATTGTATGTAAAAAACTCTTCCAACGATATTTTCATGGATGTTAATTCGCAGCGGTATTATGTATTGCTGAGCGGCCGCTGGTACAGGTCTTCTTCATTAAAAAGCCAGTGGCAGTATATTGGTGCAGATAAATTACCTGCCGACTTTGCAAAAATTCCGGCCGGTTCGCCCAAAGACAATGTGCTGGCAAGTGTAGCAGGTACGGACCAGGCTAATGAAGCAGTAATGGACAATGCCATTCCACAAACAGCAAAAGTAGATCGCAGAACTGCTACTACCAGTGTTACCTATGATGGTAACCCGCAGTTTGAAAGCATCAATGGTACACGTTTGCAGTATGCCGTAAATGCTTCTGCTACCGTATTAAGGATGGATGGCATGTATTATGCGATCGACAATGGCGTGTGGTTTCAGTCAAATAGTCCTTCCGGCCCATGGGAAGTAAGCACCTATCGTCCGGAAGATGTGGACAATATACCGCCCAGCTACCCGGTTTATAATTCCAAATATGTGTATGTATATGATGCTACATCTGATTATGTGTACACTGGTTATACGCCCGGTTACCTGAATGCATATGTGTATGGTCCAACGCTTGTATACGGAACAGGGTATTACTACCGTCCGTGGTGGCGCACACATTACTATGCAAGGCCCTACACATGGGGCTTCAGCATGAACTATACGCCCTGGTTTGGATGGGGCTTTGGATATGGTTTTGGGTACGACTGGTTTGATATTGGTTTTGGCTTTAATTCATGGTGGGGTGTTGGTTACCGTTATGGCGGATGGTGGGGTCCTGCTATTTATCGCCCCTGTTACGCATATGGTGGCGGCTATTACCGCAACTACGGTTACTATGGTTATAACCGCGGTTATGCATACAGGAATAACGCACGCATAAACATCAACTATACCAACAATATTTATAATAACCGCAGAAATGTATACGCCTATAACAACCGCAGCTTTGTAAACAATAACCGCTACAACAGCAACTTCAACCGCGGGGGTGCATTCAATAACCGCGGGGCAGATGGCAACCGGTTCAATGGCGGCAACCGTTTTAATAACGCCAATATCAATGGTGGCAACAGGATGGGGAATAACGATGGTTATAATAATCGTGGCAATAACAGGTTCAATAACAATAACAATAGTCCCCGTACTTTTGATAACAGTAACAGAACGCCCAACAATAATGACAACGGTGGCTTTGGTCGCGGCCGTGGTTTTCAGGGACAAAATACACCCGGCAATGATGGCAACAGGCTAAACACGCCATCAAGACAATACAACGTGCAAAGAAATTTCGACAATAACAGGTCATTCAGCAGACCGCAGCAACAGTTCTCACAACCCAGTGCACCGCAACGCAGTGCGCCCAGTTTTGACCGCGGTGGCGGCAGTGGTTCCAGACCCAGCTTTGGTGGCGGTGGTGGTGGCTCCAGGCCCAGCTTTGGCGGAGGCGGCGGCGGTGGCGGAAGATCCGGTGGTGGTGGAAACAGCGGCGGCGGTGGTAGCAGGGGCGGTGGCAGACGTGGCTGATAAATTATTATAAGGACGGTTGTTTATACAGTGTTTTGGAGCCAGTATCAAGTAATTTTGACTGTGTTTCAAAACACTTTTTTTTGGTAAGATGTACACCGGCCAAAAACCCGGATGCGCCCCGTTGCTGATTCCACCAACCTGACAGATAAAATTGAAACGCATCAAAATCTTGTAACATGCACTGGAGGGACTATTTATTTTTTGTTGAAAAGATAGGCAGCCGCTATTTTTTATCGGCAGCCATTGCATTCCTTTTGTTTTATGTACTATTCAAAAATAGGATCGGGTATAAAAAAATCCAGCCACGTTTTCCCAAACAGCAGGACTATACCAGGGAAATAGGCTATTCATTATGTACGATTGCCATTTTTGGTCTTGTACCTGTACTGCTGGTAAAAAACCCATACGTACTGCCACATACGCTGTATTACAGAAATATTGGCGACCATGGCTGGCTGTATTTCTTTGCCGCCTTTCCGCTCATGTCTATTATTCACGACACCTATTTTTACTGGACACACCGCCTGATGCATCATAAAAAATTATTTCCGGTCTTTCACCTCGTACACCATCATTCAACCAACCCGTCTCCATGGGCGGCATATGCCTTTCACCCGCTGGAAGCTGTGGTGGAAGCAGGTGTGTTTGCGGTTTTTCTTTTCACCATACCCATCCATCCACTGCACCTGTATATTTTCTTTTTCTTTATGATTGTGTACAATGTATATGGTCATCTTGGTTATGAATTATATCCAAAAGGATTTAGCAGACACTGGTTGGGCAAATGGATCAATACATCTGTGAGCCATAACCAGCACCACCAGTTTTTTAAGGGTAATTATGGTTTGTATTTTACTTTTTGGGACAGGATAATGGGCACTATACGCACAGACTATGAACAGCGGTTCGAAGAAGTAAAATCAAAACAGCCATAAAGCTTCCGTCCTTACATTTGCCCATGAATTTTGCGGAAAATATCTTATCGTTTATCAGCCAACTGCAGTTTCCTGTTAGCTTACCACCCGGTATTGAAGTAATGACCCCGTTTAACGATGCGGCTACCATGCAGGCCTGTACATTATTTTACAAAAAATATTACAACGACAACCAGCCCCGGCGAATGATTATCGGTATTAATCCCGGCCGTTTTGGAGGTGGCATAACAGGTATCCCGTTCACCGATCCCATACGGCTGCAAAACAATTGTGGTATTGAAAATAGCTGGGTGAAGAAACAGGAACTTTCTTCTTTGTATGTATATGAAGTGATAGAAGCATTCGGTGGCGTGGATCTTTTTTATAAGCAGTTTTATATCACGGCAGTTAGTCCATTAGGATTTACGCAAAAAGGGAAAAATCTTAATTACTACGACGATAAAAAATTACAGGCAGATATAAGGCCCTTTGCCATAGAATGCATGAAGAAACAGTTTCGTTTTGGTATTGATCGCAGTGTTGCTTTTTGCCTGGGAGATGGTAAAAATTTTTCATGGCTATCCAGGCTAAATGCGGAAGAGCATTTTTTTGAAACGATTGTGCCTTTATCGCACCCACGCTTTATTATGCAATACCGGTTAAAAAAGAAACAGGATTATATAGACGATTATATCCGGAAACTAAAAACGAATGCTGTTTAGTTGCCAATGATGAGTAATTTTTTGGTTTCCAGCACACTGCCATCATAGCCAATAAATGATACCATATACACACCCGGGGTACGCAGGTGCATTTCAATCAGGCCGCGGTCGTTCACCATTTCATATTGAATCAACTGGCCAATATCGTTGTAAATATTGATGGTTTTTACAGCACCCATCATGCTTATACCAACATAAAACGTTCCGCTGCTGGGGTTGGGCCATATAATTGTACCAATACCGCCTGGGTTGGGACCAATGGCTACAATATTTGAATAAGTAGTGTCGCCGTTATACGATATCATCAGCAGACGGTAAAAACTTACGCCTCCGTAATTATTGGGATCGTTCATGCCATAGTTAAGATAGCCATAACTGGAGCCGTTGATGGCCTTTGATGGTACGGGATTGCCGCGGTTGGAAAATGCGCTTTCATTGCTAAGCCTGCGCTGCACCTGGAAGTATTTTTGATTAAGCTCGGGATGTGTTTCCCAGAAGACCCATACGTTCTGGTAGTCTTTTCGGTAACCGCTAAACCACAATTTTGTTTTAGCAGAATCTTTGCTGACGAATTTTGAAAAAAAGGAAGTACTGGTAACACTGCCGCTAAATAACCGGGTGTTCATTCCACTATTGGTAAGCAGACTGCCGGTGGTGAGCCGGCCGGCAACAGGGGCTGTTTGCGGATAGCTGGTATCCCATGAACCCCTGTAATACTGGGATACATAAGCGTTTTCCCGGTTGGCTTTAAAATCAGATCCTTCATCATTTAATAAATGCTGCAGGTTAATGTCTACTTCGCCTACACCGGGGTAGATCAGTTTTCCTATCTGCCAGTTTTTGGCCACAGATATATCCTGCAGGCTGTTACCGGTTGTTATATTCGTTTTTACACTGTCGTTTACGCGGGCATAAAAATCATCGGATACCCCGCTATGCGAATTGATTGCCGCAGGCGTGTATGAACCTTCTGAAGTACCCACCGGAAAAGTTACCCATCCGTCTGCTGCGCTGATTTTTTCGCGCAGCAAAAAACCGCCGGCTACTGAACTACCGGTAACCACAAAACGATTTTCATTGTAGCCGCTTATAACACCAGGGTTGCCATCGCCCACTACCAGGATATTGTCTTCTGCATGGATATGGCCATTGGCAAAATTGAGCTGCCGCCTGATCTTGGTGCTGGCAGCCGACAATACAATGCCATATGGATTGGCAACCGTAAGATTGGGAAAAGAGGCGCCTGTTTTTGTAACCGTGTTGTAGCCGCCAATTAATATTTGCTGTAAACCGGCATTGGATGTATCGGGGGTTATAAAACGAACGATGCCACCCTTTCCGGTGGTACCATTGCCGCTGTTGCTTTCGTCCGTTATAAGCGATTGGGGGTCATTCTGCCATTGCCTGGCTTTAAAATTAAGCACCGCATTTTTGCCAACGCCCAATTGCCCCTGGTTAATGACATTTGAAAAAATGGTGGCTGTGTCGCCACTGAAAAATACCTTGCCTTTCTGCGGAACATAAAAACCGGATTGACCATACACCGCACCCGTGCAAAGGCTCAGTAACAGCATAATAAGTATACTATATTTGGTTATAACCGGCATTTTTTATATCACAAACAGCTGGCTGCGTAGTTTAAATTTTTGATTCATTAATATTTTATAACGGTAACCCTGAAGGTGGCGGCAGCAGGGTTAATAGAAGTCAGTGCATTATTATTACTGAATTTAACAGTCACCGTATTGGCGCTGGACACGTAGGCTGAATAAATTACACCGTTAACAGAGGCCAGCGCATTGGGCACACCCAATGATACAACATCTCCGTCTGCTGCTCCGGTTACAGTAATGGTCAATGTGGACGCATTTATTCCTGTAACGTTTGGAAAATCCAGTGAAGCAGTGGCGGTAAGGGTTTTAGCCAATGTGTAACGGGTAGTTCCGGATGTGGCAAAATAATTTGTTCCGTCATATTCTACTGCCCCGTCTTCTGCAGTTGTCAGATTAGTGCCGGAAGTGAATTTTAACGGCGCACCGGAACTGGCGGTTGCGGTACCCGCCCTTAAATGAAGGGCAGCCGTGGGCGATGTTGTTCCAATACCTACTTTACCGTTGCCATCTATACGCATTCTTTCATTGGAGGATTGTGTTGTTCCACCGGTCATAAATACCAGCGATTTAGATGCTGAACCGGTTCCGATCAGAAAATTTTGCCCGATATTGTACAGGTAAGAATCATTGACACCGCCCATTATACCGCTGTTATTGGTGCTGCTGTTGATGCCCATATCAACATAATTCGTTGTTTCATCGCCGTTATCGGCTGTTGCTACTACATCGGAAGAAGCGTTGGTACCTGCCGACTGGTTCTGAATGTTCAGCTGCAGGTAACTGTTAATAGACCCCTTTCCTACAATAGCGTTTACTGAACTGGTAGTACCCGCATCTACTACTAATTTTTCAGGATAGGTACTGTTAAACGTAGATGTGCCAATTCCAAGATTACCCGTATTGCTGAGGCGCATACGTTCCGTATTGTTGGTAATAAAAGGTAAATGGTTATTATCAACAGTACCAATGTTTTTTATGGTTGAAACAGTATTGCCTCCCAGGTTCCAGGAATTTGAAGCAGCAGAAAACGTTGAGGCGGGTAGTTTCTTAACGACACCGCTGGCAATGGTTAACACGCTGTCAGTGGAAGTATTGGTGCCGGTTTGTACGCCATACAACGATAACGGGTTGGTGCCTTCTACATGCAATTTGGCCTGGGGATTGGAACTGCCTATCCCAAACTTACCACTCTCATCTACTACAGCCAATATATTGGAAGCAGCCGAACGCCATTCGGTAAGATTGGCGGATTGAGTGGCAGAATTGGCTTGTATAGCCAGCGGAATACTGACATCCCTTTGCGCCTGTATTAACACGTTGGTGTTGGCTACACCGTTTGAAAAAGCAGGAAAACTTGAACTTTGGCGATCGCCCGCCAGCACGATGCCCCAATAAGCACCCATCTGAAGGTTTCTGCCGCCACCACCCTGCCAGAACAAATCGC
>Ga0105247_10002142_pt1 | contig 13636 bp, 10 predicted proteins | sample KBSS24metaG_FD_81519 | JGI IMG/M metagenome (GOLD analysis project Ga0105247, IMG submission 81519) | Switchgrass rhizosphere microbial communities from Kellogg Biological Station, Michigan, USA - KBS S2-4 metaG | ecosystem: Host-associated > Plants > Roots > Rhizosphere > Soil | place...
CTCGACGACGTGCGCGGCGTCGGCGAAGCCACGAAGCGCGCGCTCTTCCAGCACCTCGGGAGCCTCGCCGCGATCAAGTCGGCGGACGACGCGTCGCTCCTCGCGGTCGCCGGCGTCACGCGCCGCCATGTGCGCGCGCTCCGCGCCGCGTTCGGAGAGCCGCCGCCGGCCGCGCCCGCGCAGGCGCCGCGCGACCCGCCGGCGAGCGGCGACGCCTCGTCGGTCGCGGAGCCCACGCCGTCCCCCGTGTCGGACGTAAAGCCCCCGCCCGCGCCGCTCGGCGACGATGGCGCACAGTCATCCGGGCAGTCTTCTCGGCAATCTTCCGCGCAGCCTGCGCCGCGAGACCCGGTCTCCTCGTCGCCACCCGAGAAGGCCGAGCGCCAACCGAGTTGACGCTCTGGTGACGGTGTCGGCGGAAAAAGCCCGTGATCTTGGGCACGGAGGCTATCGCTTTCTTGGCGCGCCGTGTGCTTTACTGGCCTCCTTTGAAGCGCCACCTCCGTTCCTCAACAGGATTCGAGGAGAAGCGATGGACCCGATGAACGAGACGAATTCCGTGGCCGCACGTAGTTGGGGCGCGCGCGTCGGACGCGCATGGATGGTGGCGGGGATCACGTTGGCGCTGGGCGCGCTGGGGGCCGGCTGCCTCACGCGCCCCGTCACGCGTCAGAGCCCGACGACCAAGACGAACTTCAACTCGGTCCAGCGAACGGCCGCCGTCGACAAGGTCGACCTCCTGTTCGGGATCGACAACTCGGCGTCGATGGGGGACAAGCAGGTCCTCCTAGGCGAAGCCGTGCCGCAGATGATCACGCGGCTCTTCACGCCGAACTGCGTGGACGACCAGGGCGTCGCCAACGGGCAGACCGCCGACGGCACGACGGGCAAGTGCGCGACCGGCAAGCCCGAGTTCCCGCCGGTGCACGACATGCACATCGGGATCGTCTCGTCGTCGCTCGGCGGCCGCGGCTCCGACGCGTGCGTCAAGAACGACGAGAACACGATCTTCCCGACGCACAACGACGACAAGGGGCACCTGTTGAACCGCGCCGGCGCCGGGGAGACGCCCCTCGACGACGCGAACCCGAGCGCGTTCCTCGCGTGGCTCCCGCCCGTGGCGGCGAACCAGGGGAAGACGAGCCCGGTCAAGGGGCTCACCGACTCGGCGACCCTCTCGAAGGACTTCGCGGACATGGTCGTCGGCGTCCACGAGCACGGGTGCGGCTACGAGGCGCAGCTCGAGAGCGTCTACCGCTTCCTCGTCCAGCCCGACCCGTACGCGTCGATCACGGGGGGCTTCAACGGCGCCGACGTCGGCAAGTCGCCGTCCGCCGCGCTCAACGGCGTCGACGGCGACCTCCTGAAGCAGCGCAAGGACTTCCTCCGCCCCGACTCGCTCGTCGCCATCATCGTCATCACCGACGAGAACGACTCCACGGTCGACCCGCTCGCGTTCGGCGGTCGCGCGTGGGAGTTCGAGCAGGAGAACGCGGTGCTCCCGGGCACGTCGGTCTGCCAGACGAACCCGAACGATGCGAAGTGCCTGTCGTGTCGTCTGAGCGGCACGCAGGGCGACCCGGCGTGCCAGAAAGGCGTGGTCGACGGCCAGGACAGCCCGAACGTCCGCTTCTTCCAGATGAAGCGCCGCTTCGGCACCGATCCGCAATTCCCGACGAGCCGATACGTCCGCGGCTTCAGCCAGGACACCGTGCCGAACCGCGACGGCGAGCACCCGAAGAACAAGGACGGCAGCCCGTCGTTCGACTACGTCGGCTCGGCGAACTGCACGAACCCGCTCTTCGCGCAGAACCTCCCCACCGATCCGAACAACGCCGACGCGCTCTGCCACGCGACGCGCGGGCCGCGCGACTCGACGCTGATCTTCTTCGCGATCATCGGCGGCGTGCCGTACCAGCTCCTCACCGACGCGGCGGGGAACTTCAAGTCGTCGCTCAGCGCGGACGACTACCAGAAGATCATCGGGCGCGACCCGCTCAGATACGACTTCACGGGCGCCGACCCGCACATGCTCGAGTCGCTCGGCCCGCGCGGCGGCGTCGGCGCCGACGACATCCACACGAACGAGTGGGACACGGGGAACAAGGATCTCCAGTACGCGTGCACGTTCGACTTCAAGACGCCGAAGGACTGCAACGACCCGAAATACGCGGCCGCGTGCGACTGCGACGACGCGACGAACGCCACGTCGAAGTCGCCCCTCTGCGACTCGACGAAGCACAGCATCCAGACGAAGGGGAAGGCGTACCCGACCATCCGCGAGCTGTCGGTGGCGCGCGACCTGAAGGACCAGGGCATCGTCGCCTCGATCTGCCCGAAGGACCCGATCAACGCGACGCTCCCGAACGGGCAGAGCAACCCGAACTACGGGTACAACCCGGCCGTCGCGACGATCGTCGATCGCCTGAAGTCGGCGCTCGGTAACACGTGCGTCCCGCAGCCGCTCCAGGCCGACGAGACCGGCCACGTGCCGTGCTTGATCCTCGAGGAGCTCCTCCTGCCGGGCGCGAAGTGCGATCCCAACAAGGGCCTCGTCGACGCCGATCCGGCGATCGTCGCCAAGTACAAGGAGCAGCGCCAGCAGGACCTCGGCGGCGCCGACGCCGGCGTCGATCTGGCCAACGTGACCGTGTGCCAGGCGACGCAGCTCACGGGCAACCAGCTCCAGAACCAGACGTGCGACTACCCGGGCGCGCCGCCCGGCTGGTGCTACGTCACCGGCAAGGCCGCGGGCGGGACCTGCACGCAGGCGCTCAAGTTCTCCGAGGCAGGGAACCCGGTCGGCGCGCGCGTGAGCTTGCAGTGCATCGAGCAGGCGGCGATCCCGAGCGACAGCGACGGCGGCTGAGCGTCTCGTTCGACGGGCGCGGGGCCGCTCTCCTCGAGCGGTCCTGTCCCGCTCCGCTCGTGCGCTGACCGTCGCGCGAGCGGAGCCCCTCGAGACGGAAGCGCGACGAGGGCGAGGGCGCGAAAGACGCGGGAGAGGACGCGGAGGGAAAGAGGACGCGCCCGCGGGGGCGCGCGGGCCGAGCGGGCGCTGCCCGCTCGTGTCGTTTTGTTGATAGGCTGCCGCATCCGGCCGATGCCTCCGCCGCCGAAAAAGACGATCCTCATCATCGAAGACGAGCCGCAGATCGTGCTCGGTCTCAAGGACGCCCTCGAGTTCGAAGGGTTCCGCGTGGTGGCGACGGGCAAGGGGAAGGACGGCGCGATGCTCGCGCGGAGCGAGGCGCCCGACGCCGTGATCCTCGACCTGATGCTCCCCGACATGAACGGGTACAGCGTCTGCGAGGACATCCGGCGGTGGAGCGCGTTCGTGCCCATCATCATGCTGACGGCCCGGTCGCAGGAGATCGACAAGATCCGCGGGCTCGACGCGGGCGCCGACGACTACGTCACGAAGCCGTTCAGCGTGAACGAGCTGATCGCCCGGATACGCGCGATCTTCCGGCGCGCCGCGCGCACGCCGGCCTCCGCGCCGGAGGTCATGGACATCGGCGCCGCGCAGGTGAACTTCACCGCGCACACGCTCTCGTCGCGCGACGAGACGCTGCAGCTCTCGTTCTACGAGGTCGAGCTCCTCCGGCTGCTCGTCGAGCGCGCCGGGCAGCCGGTGAGCCGCGAGGAGATCCTCTCGAAGATCTGGGGGCTCGAGGCGTCGCCCACGAACCGCACCGTCGACAACTTCATCGTGAAGCTGCGCAAGAAGGTCGAGGACGCGCCGGACAAGCCGAAGCACATCCTGACCGTCTACGGCTTCGGGTACAAGCTGGCGCTCTAGAGAGCCTCTCCGAGAGCTCCGGGTGGCCCCGAGCTCTGGTCTTTTCAGTCCGCGGGCGGGACGAGGACGACGTCGAGGCGCGCGTTCCTGGCGCGGTGCGCGGCGTCGGCCGGATCGACGACGGGGGACTTCGCGCCGGCGAGCTCCGCCTTCACGTTCGCGTGCGCGCCGGCGGCGGAGAGCGCCTTCACGGCGGCGTCCCCGCGCTGCGCGTCGAGCGCGAGCTGCGCCTTGTCGGGCGGCGCGGCGTCGTGCACGACGACCTGCGCGGCGTGCCCCGCGTGCGCGGCGAGGACGCGGCCGAGGTCGTTCAGCTTCGCCTCCGCGTCGCGCGTCAGCGCCGCCCCCTGAAACGCGTCGTGCAGCGTGACGATCACGCCGCGCTCGTCGCGGACCGGCGCCCACCCGCCTGCCGCGGAGAGCTCGGCGAGGAGCGTGTCGGCCTGCCCCGCCGACCCGCGCTCGGCGCTCCGCCGAGCCTTCGCGAGCACCGCGAGGCACCCGGCGCGCGCGCGGGCCGCGGCGTCGATCGCGGCGCCGCCGCGCCCCGGCTCGCCGCGCGGCGCCTCCGTCTTCTTTTCGACCTCGGACACGGCCGCCTCCGCGGCGGGGAGCCCCGGGAGCGACGCGCCGAGGAGGCGCGCCGCGCCGCAGAGGAGGCGCGCCTGCGTCGCGAGCGACCGCGCGGCGATCCAGCGCGACGCGTCGCGCGACGGATCCGCCGCGCCGCTGGTCGCCGGCGCGAGGGTCTCGCGCGCGACGCGGAGGCGCTTGTCGAGCTCGTCGCCCTCGCGCTCGATCTCGACGCGGGCCTGCCCGAGGCGGCGCGCTTCGCCGTCGGCGGCGGCGAGCGCGTCGCGCGCCGCGCCTTGCTCGGTGGTGGCGCGCGCGAGGCGGGCGACGACGAGCGCGTGCTCGTACGCCGCGACGGCGCGCTGCGCGTGGAGGTCCGCGCCGACGTCGTCGCCCGCCGCCTCCGCCTCGTGCGCCTTGCGCCGCTCCTCCTCCGCGACGGCGTACGTCTGCGGCGCGAGGCGCGCCCCCTCCTGCGCCGCGGGGCCCTTGCGCGTCCGCTCGACGTCGTCGAGCGCGGTCGACGCGCGCTTCGGCGCGCCGGCGCACCCGGCGATCGCGAAGGCGATCGCCGCGGCGGCCCCCGCCGTCACGGCGCGGCTGCCGGCGCGCCTCACGGCGCACCTCCGTCCGCGGCGCGTCGCGGCGCCGGGCGCGCCCCCGCGTCGACGAGGGCGCCCTGCTTCGACGTCTTCTCGGGCTCCTTCGTCGCCTCGCGCTCGCTCGCCTCGAGCTGCGCGCGGAGCCGCCCGTTCTGCGCGATCCCCTCCTCGAGGAGCGCGCGCTCACGCTCGGCGCGGGCTCCGGCGTCGGTCGCGGCGGCGCGCAGCGCGGCGGCGGCCCGCTCGGCCTCCGCGGCGCGGACCGCGTCTCGGCCGATCTCGGCCCACTCGCGTGCGGCGCCGTCGGCGATCCGCGCGTGCGGCTCGTCGTGCGCGGCGCGGAGCTCGTCGCCGCGGCGGAGCGCGCTCTTCGCGCGGGCGATCGCGTCGGCCGTCACGGCGCGGTGCGCGGCGTCGCGCTCCAGCTCCGCGACGATCGACGTCGCCTGCGCGCGGTCGTCGCTCGCGGCGAGCGCGGCCGCTCCGATCGCGGCCCCCGCCGCGACCCACCCAGCTACGAACCACCGCGATCGCCTCATCACCACCGCATGTGCCGTGCGCGTAGCCTCGCGTCAACCAGAGATCCGCGCGTGCGGCGCGCTCGAGGGGTCGGCGGCGCGCTTCGAGACGCGCGCGCCGGCGCGTCCGGGCGGACCGCCCGCGACGCGCGCCCCGCCGGCGCGTGACCGCGTCAGCGGGAGCGGAGGTGCGCGGCAGCAGGGGCCGCGGACGGCAAAAGATGTTATCTCAAGGAGGGATGAGTGCCGGCCAGGGCAGCGTGGAGCTCGAAGGGCTCGATCAAGCCGAGCCGCAGGCGTCGTTCGGCAAGTACCAGATGTTCGCGAGCCTCGGCCGCGGCGGCATGGCCGACGTGTTCCTCGCCGTCGCGCGCGGGCCGATGGGGTTCAACAAGCTCGCGGTCGTGAAGCGGCTGCGATCGAACCTCGCCGGCGACCCGTCGTTCCGCAACATGTTCCTCGACGAGGCGCGCCTCGCCGCACGACTGAATCACCCGAACGTGGTGCACACGTACGAGGTCGGCGAGCAGGACGGCGTCTACTTCATCGCGATGGAGTACCTCGAGGGGCAGTCGCTCAACAAAGTCATCCGCGAGGCGGTGAAGCGCGAGGAGGTGCTCGATCAGGCGTTCTGCGCGCGCCTCGCGTCGGACGCGCTCGCCGGGCTCCAGCACGCGCACGAGCTCCGCGACTACGACGGCAAGCCGCTCGGGATCATCCACCGCGACGTCAGCCCGCACAACGTGTTCGTCACGTACAGCGGCCAGGTGAAGATGGTCGACTTCGGGATCGCGAAGGCCGCGCTCTCCAGCACCGAGACCGAGGTCGGCGTCCTCAAGGGCAAGGTCGCGTACATGGCGCCGGAGCAGGCCGTGGGCGGCGCCATCGATCAGCGCGCCGACGTCTTCGCGATGGGGATCGTGCTGTGGGAGCTCCTCACGCGCCAGCGCCTCATGACCGGGGACTCGGCGGCGGTCATCTTGAACCGCCTCTTGAACGCGCCGATCCCGTCGGTGTCCACCGCGCGCCCCGACGTCGATCCGGAGCTCGACGCGATCTGCGCCCGGGCTCTCGAGAAGGACCCGCGCTACCGCTTCCAGTCGGCGCAGGAGATGCGCGACGCGCTCGATCGCTTCATCGCGGCGACCGGGAAGACCGTGCGCCAAGACGAGATCGGCCGCACCGTCGGCGACATGTTCGTGCACGTGCGCGAAGAGGTGCAGCAGAAGATCCAGGAGCACATGGCGCTCGTCACGCAAGCCGCGAGCGCCGAGGAGCTCGCCGCCGCGAACGGCAACGCGCCCGGCAAGTTCCATAGCGGCACGATGGCCGCGCCGGGGAGCCTGCTGAAGCTCGGGACCAGCGGGAGCGGCAGCGGCGTCGTCCCGCACTTCGGATATTCGGGCAGCCAGGTCGCGCCGAGCATCCCCCCGCGCGCCGACTATCCGCCGCAGAAGAGCAGCCGGACGATCATCCTCCTCCTCGCCGCGCTCGCCGCGCTGATGTTCCTCGTGGTGATCGGCCTCGCCGTCCTCGGCCTCCAGGGGCGCGATCGGGCCGACCGCGACAAGGACAAGGGCGAGGGGGCCGTCGCGTCGGCCGGCGCGACTTCGGGCGGCCGCGATCCTTCGGGCGCGGTGCCGCCGGGTGGCGCCGGCGCGGCCGGCGCGAGCTCGAACGGCGGCGGCCCCGCCGGGACGCCGAGCGGCGCGCCCGATATGGTCGCCAACGGCGCCCAGCCGGGCGCCGGAAAACCAGGGACCAGCGGGCGCGGCTCGGGCCCCGGGATCGCGCGTCACGGCGGCGGGGGCGCGTCGAAGCCGCCGCCTCCGACGCCGCCGGCCGCCCCCGCCGCGGACGACGGGTTCCTCACGCTCGACACCTACCCGTGGACTCGCGTCACCGAGGGGAGCAAGGCGATCGGCAACACGCCGCTCGTCCACGTCCCCCTGTCGGCGGGATCGCACACCCTCACCCTCGAAAACCCCGAGCAAGGGATCAAGCAACCGTTTACCATCACCATCAAGAGTGGTGAAACGATCAGCAAACGGCTCGGGCTCAAGTAGGCGGCGGCGCTTCGGCGCGAAGATCGCCGCGGTGATCGCGACAGCGGGGGCGCTCGGCGTCCTGGGTACGGCCGTGCTCGCCGCGGCTGGTAGCGCGGCGTGCAGCTCCACCAAGACGCCGCCGCCCGACGTCGGAAAGCCGATCGTCGTGGGCGTCACGATCGCGCTCACCGGCGACCTCAAGGGGACGGGCGTCCCGCTCCAGAACATCATCAAGGTCGCGTCGCAGCAGATCAACGCGTTCGGCGGCGTGCTCGGCCGGCCGGTGAGCTTCGAGGTCGTCGACGACACCACCGACTCCGCCAACTTGCTCCAGTCGAACGTGCGCACCCTCCTCGACGAAGGCGCGGTCGCGCTGCTCGGGCCGATCGGGAGCAAGCAGGTGACCGCGGTGGCGGCTCCGTCGGTCGCGGGGCTGTCGTTCCAGCGGAAGATCATCGAGCTCTCGGCCACCGCGACGTCGCCCGACCTCACCACGTTCCAGCCGGCGCGCGATCGGTATTTCTTCCGCACCGTCCCGAACGACAACCTCCAGGGGAAGGCGGCGGGGATCTTCGCCTCCCGCGGCCCGGGCGGCTCGGGCGCGTGCCATCACCTGGCCATCGTCCACAACGACGACGCGTACGGGAACCCGTTCGCCGCCGCGACCACCGCCGAGTTCAAGGCGCTCGGCGGCGCCGCCGCCGCCGTGACGGACATCTCGATCCCGAGCGACGTGAAGGCGAGCTACAGCACGGACCTCGCGAAGCTCCCCCCGGTCACCGACTGCCTCTTGATGGTCGTCTTCCCGCCCGCGGGCGACGAGCTGGTCCGCGAGATCCGCATCCTCCAGACGCAGACGCCGGCGGCGTTCTCGCCGGGCTTCTTCATGATCGGCACCGACGCGCTCTTCACGAACGAGTTCATCGTGAACGGCCGCACCGACAAGGCGAACGCCGCGTCGCCCAGCGTGGTCGAGGGCGTGTACGGGACGAACCCCGACGACAGCCCGCCGACGTCGCAGTACGGCGACTTCCGAAATTTGTATCTCGCACATTTCAACGAGGCCCAGGCCGCCGCCGATCTCGCCGGCCAGGCGGCGAACTTCTACGACGCGGCGATCCTCGTCGCGCTCGCGATCGAGCAGGCGGGGACGACGGCGGACCCGGTCGCGATCCGCGACGCGCTCTTCCAGGTGTCGAAGGGCGGGCGGAGCTACGGGCCGGCGCAGCTCGGCGACGCGCTCGCGGCGATCCGCAACAAGCAGGACGTCGACTACACCGGCGCGTCGGGCGACTGCGACTTCGACGACAACGGCGACGTCGTCACCGGGTACATCGTGTGGCACGTCGAGTCGGGGAAGTTCAAGGCGGACTTCGACCGCATCAAGCAAGAGGAGCTCGTCGGCCAGTGAGCCTCGCGAGGTCGTTCCGCGCCGCATCGTTCGCCGGCCCGTCGTGCGCGCTCGCGGCGTGCATTGCGCTGGCCGGGTGCGGCTCGAAGACGGATCCCGAGCCGACCGGCGCCGTGACCGTCGCGTTCCCGTCGGTCGCCGCGGCGGCCGCGGCCGACACGATCGAGCTGATGGTGTTCGACGGCGCCGATCCGAGCACGTGCCTCGACGTCGTCGAGAAGCGGCGCACCGCCCAGGCGCTCCCGAAGCCGCTCCTCGATGTCCCCGCCGTCGCCACGTGCTCGTTCGCGCCCGGGAAGGCGGTCGACGTCGGCTTCGGCAAGCGCGCGTTCCTCGTCATCGCGCAGCGCGGCGGGCAGGACTTCATGGTCGGATGTATGTTGCAAGGGATCGGCGACGCCCCGGTCACGGTCACCGTGCCGCTCACCCTCGTGAGCAACACCGTGGCCGTCCCCGCGTCGACCTGCGTCCAGCTCGCCGATCACTGCCAGAACCGCTGCCCGAAGTAGCCACCCCGCGTTCACCTCGGAGCGAGGCGTCTCACGTGGGAGGGCGCGGCGTGCACCGCCGGGCGCGCCGCCGCCGGCGAACGCGCCCGTGATCGCGGCGCACCGCCGCCGGCGACGCGCCGCTCAGTTGCACTTCACGCCGCCGCACGTGAGCGCCGGCGACAGCGACGCGCTGGTCGGCTCGGCGGCCGGGCGCGTGAGGAGGAACGCCGCGAGGCCGCCGCCGACGACCACGACGCCCGTCGTCACGACCCAGAAGACCGGGCTGGAGAAGACCGATTTCTTCTTGTCCGCCGGGGGCGTCGCCGCCGCGGGGCCCGCCTCGACGGTGACGGTCTTCGGCTGCGTCGCGTTGCCGGTCTCGAGGACGGCGTTGTCCTTGTCGTCGAACGCTTGCACGTAATAGTCGAGGCGCGAAGCGTTCGCCGGCGGCTCCGGCACGTCGAGGGTGGCCGCTTCGCCCGTCGCGACCGGCTTCACGGTGAAGTCGCCCGTGGGCCCCCACCGGTACGCGGCCTGCGCGCGCTTCACGATGTGCGACGGATCGCGGATCGTCACCTTGAGCGAGCTCGCCTCGTGCGCCTTCGCCGTCGCGACGACGTCCACCCCGGGCTTGGTCGACTGGCCGCGCCAGAAGCCGCGCGCCTCGAAGAACGGCGTGGTGACGCGGGGGCCGAGGTTCGGATCGGCCTGGTACTCCGAGTCGTACGTGAGGAGCATGACGAACGCGTCGCGCGCCGGCTCCTCGCGATCGAGGACCGCGTGCGAGATGGCGAGGATCCGATAGCCGCGGACGAGCTGATCGTGCGTGAGCCCGCGCTGCTTCACGACCGACGCGGCGAGCTTGTTCGCGGCGTCGTAGTCGAGGTTCGCGTAGAGCTGCTCCGCCTTCTCGAGATCCTCTTTGGCGCCGGCGGACGCGGGGCGCGCGAACGCGAGGACGGCCACGATCACCGCCACGCACCGCGCGAGGGCGGCGACGGACGCGGGCAGACGCGACGCGCGCGGCGCCGGTGACCCACGCGACGAGCCCGACGAGCCCGGCAAACGCGACGCGCCGAGGGGCGTGAAGGGCAAGGTGAGCGATGCGCCGCGTCGGCGGATTCGCGTGTCGCGCGGTCGAACCGCGCCGACTCCGTGACCGATCCACATGGCGCGAGCATATCCCCGGCGTCGCTCGCTCGTGTGGTGTAATTTGCGTGGCCGGCGGGCCCGACGACCGGCTCGGCGAGCGAGGTGACGATGGGGCCACGCAGAGGGCGCGAGGACAGGCGCGGCGGTGGGGCGTGGGCGACGCTCTTGCTCGCGCTGATCGCGGTCGCCAGCATCGCCACGTCGTGCGTCCCCGAGACGCCGGAGGACACCGGCGCCCCCGAGGCCGGCGCGGTCAACGTGACCGGCGGCCGGCCCATTTTGCAGCTCGCGACCGGCTCGATCGCGTTCGGCGCCGTCACGTGCGGGACCCAGGCGGCCGCGCGCGGCGTCCTCATCGCCAACGCGGGCGACGCGCCGCTCGACTACGAGGCGAGCCTCCTCGGCACGGGGTTCACGCTCGCCGGCGCGTCGAAGGGGACGATCCCGCCGGGCAGCTCGGCGTCGATCGCGCTCGCCGGCCCGGCCGTCCAGGCCGACGCGATCCCGGGCGTCACGGTGAGCGCGAAGCTCCGGATCGTCACGAACGATCCGTCGCACGGGGACATCCAGCTCCCGATCACGCTCACGCCGACCGGCGCGCGCCTCCAGGTCTCGGCGTCGAGCCTCGGCCTCGCGGGCCCCGGCTCGGGCAGCGCGCAGCTCACGTTCACGAACCAGGGGAACGCGCCGGTCGACGTCGCGCTGAGCCTCCCCGCCGGCTCGCCGTTCCACGTCCCGGCGGCGGTGCACGTGCCGCCGGGCGGATCGGCGCCGGCGCGGGTCGACTTCGCGTCGGCGTCGGACGTCGCGGCCGATCTCGTGATCGCGGCGCAGGGCGCGCTCTGCGGGGCCGCGCCGGCCGTCGTCCACCTCTCGGCGCACGCCGTGGCGGCGGGCGTCCCGTACGTGACCGTGACGAAGCTCGACTTCGGCCCGCTCGACTGCGGCGCGCCGTCGTCGCAGTCCTTCGACCTGGTCAACGGGAGCGACGAGCCGGTCGCGTTCACCGGTCACGTCGAGACCGGCGCGTTCACGTTCTCGCCGCCGTCGGGGACGGTGGCGGCGCACGACACCGCGCACGTGGTCGTGACGGCGAACGTGAAGCAGACGCCGGGCTCCGCGGCCACCGACACGCTCGTCTTCACGGCGCCGCCGTACGCGACGACCGATCTCACCGTCGCCCTCGACGCGACGGCGCACGGCGCGATCCTCCAGGTCCAGCCCGCGTCGCTCACGTTCGCGTCGCCGTCCGCGACGAGCTCGCAGCCGTTCACCATCACGAACACCGGCGACGCGCCGGCCGCGGTGTCGCTCGACGTCACCGGCGACCCGGCGTTCACGACCAGCGCTCAGGTCATCACCGTCTCGCCGTCGTCCCCCGGCTCGATCTCGGTGACGTTCCAGCCGCCCGCGAGCGGGACGTACCACGCGTCGATCGGCTTCGCCGCCCAGGCGTCGTGCGGGCCGGTCCCCGGGGCGATTTCGCTCGACGGCACGGCGATCGACGCGGGCGACGCCGGGACCGACGGCGCGATCGACGCGGCGATCGACGTCGGCTACGACGCCCCGGACGTCTTCGTCGACGCGCCGTTCGACACCTCGTTCGACGCGCCGATCGACGTCTTCATCCCCGACACCGCCACGCCGGACGTCGCCGTCTTCGACGCCGTCGTCAACGACGCGTTCATCAACGACGCGATCGTCGGCGCGAGCATCTCCGAGCCCGCCAGCCGACCATGACCGAACGAGCCCGCGTCCCCTGGGACGAGTATTTCATGAACATCGCGCGCGAGGTCGCGACCCGCTCGACGTGCGATCGCAAGCACGTGGGCGCCGTGATCGTGCGCGACAAATGCATCCTGGCGACCGGGTACAACGGGTCGATCAAGGGGCTGCCGCACTGCGACGAGGTCGGCCACCTGATGGAGGACGGCCACTGCGTCCGCACCGTGCACGCGGAGGCGAACGCGATCGTGCAGGCCGCGAGGAACGGCGTGCGGATCGACGGCGGCGGGATCTACGTCACCGCCTCGCCGTGCTGGAGCTGCTTCCGCCTGATCGCCAACGCCGGCGTCACGCGGATCGTCTTCGGGGAGTTCTACCGCGATCCGAAGATCTTCGAGATGTCGCAGGCGCTCGGGATCGAGCTCGTCGATCTCTCCGCGCACACCGCCGGGCGCGCCGTCGCGCGGCCCAAGGCGCCTGCCGCCGGCGAGCGCGGGTGACGCCGTGACCGCGACGCGCCTGTCGATCGCCGTGGTTCAAGGGGGGCCGTCGATCGAGGCGGAGGTGAGCCGCGCCTCGGCGGCGGGTGTCGCGCGCGCCCTCGCGGACGCGGGGCACGCCGCGGTCCGGCTCGAGCTCGACGCGTGGCTCCCCGAGTCGCTCCGGACCGGCGCGTTCGACGTCGTCTTCCCCGCGTCCCACGGCGCGGTCGGCGAGGACGGCGCGCTCCAGGGGCTCCTCGAGCTGCTCGAGCTGCCCTACGTCGGATCCGGCGTGCTCGCGAGCGCGCTCGCGATGGACAAGCCGACGGCGCGCCAGCTCTTCGCGGTCGCCGGGCTCCCGGTGGCGCCGGGCGTCGCGATCCGCCGCGACGAGCACCCGGGCGGATCGCTCGACGCCGCGCGGCGCGCCCGGCGCGAGGTCGGCGATCGGATCGTCGTGAAGCCGTCGCGCGGCGGCTCGGCCATCGGCGTCGCGCGCCTCGAGGCGAGCGCGCCGCTCGAGTCGATCGCGCACGCCATCGAGGACGTGTGGGCGCTCGACGACGCGGCGCTCTGCGAGCGGTTCGCCCGCGGGCGCGAGGTGACGTGCGGCGTGCTCGACGTCGACGGGCGGGCGCGCGCGCTCCCGCCGACCGAGATCGTCGCCGTGACGGATGCGTTCTACACCTATGCCGCGCGCTACGCGCCGGGGCAGAGCCGGCACACGTGCCCGGCCGACCTCGGCCCGGCGCTGACGGAGCGCGTGCAGGACCTCGCGGTGCGCGCCCACCGCGCCCTCGGGTGCCGCGACCTGTCGCGCGTCGACTTCGTC
>Ga0105247_10002144_pt1 | contig 13634 bp, 5 predicted proteins | sample KBSS24metaG_FD_81519 | JGI IMG/M metagenome (GOLD analysis project Ga0105247, IMG submission 81519) | Switchgrass rhizosphere microbial communities from Kellogg Biological Station, Michigan, USA - KBS S2-4 metaG | ecosystem: Host-associated > Plants > Roots > Rhizosphere > Soil | place...
ACCGCGCCGCCCGCGACCGCACCGTCATCCGGAGCGGCACGTACCCGCGGAGGCGCAGCGCGATGTGCCCGTCCGCCGCCCTCCACCGCTCGACGATCGCGTTCGCGTGCTCGAGGTACGTCTCCGCGGGAGCGGCCGGCGCGAGCACGAGCAACGCGTCGCGCTCGCCTTCGAGGTGCACGTAGCGCCCCGCCGGCGTGTCGCGCACGCCGGCGACGCCGCGCGACCGCGCCAGGTCGGGCCACCCCGACGACGGCTCGATGCGCACCGTGCGCGCGGCGCCGAGGCCGCCGAGCTGCCACGCGCCGTCGAGCGTGCGGGCGAGCGACGCGCGGCAGAACGCGTCGGCGCGCGCCGCGTAGTCGCTGACGAAGAGCGGCGTCGACTCCTGCGCCGTCATGTAGTCGTACGCGTCGGTGAGCGCCTTCATGGACGCCGCCTTGGAGCCGCTGAAGAAGTGGTAATACAGGGAGAGCGGCTTGGCGCGGCGCGGCTCCCCTTCGAGCTGGAACGTCTCGATGACCTGCCGGAATCCATAAAAGGGTCCGTGCCAATCGTTGGTGAAGATGTTGTCGTTCTGGATCGGCGCGTACACCTGCACGGTGCCGTCGCCGAACGGGAGCGCGATCGGCGAGGTCACGGTGCGCGTGTCGAGGAGGCGGGTGCGCGTCGAGCCGCCGCCGTTGACGTTCCAGAGCCCGAGCTCGCGCGTGATCGCCACCGCGTCGCGGGACGGGAGCGCGTCGCCCGTCCAGAGGAACACCTTCACGCGCTTGTCCGGCGGCGCGAGCTCTCGGTCGATGAAGCGCACCGACCCGGCGATCTCGCGGCGCAGGTCGAACGTGTAGCCCGGCAGAGGGAGGTGGTACGGCTTGCCGTGATCGGTGATCCCCTTCTCCACCTTCGACCAGAAGAACGGGTGGACGAAGCCGTGGCTCGCGAGCTCGACGTTCGGGAGCGCGAAGATCCGGCGCGCGATCGCCATCGCGTCGCGCGACGACGCGGGGTATGCGCCGTACGGCGCGACCTCGCCCTCGATCACCGACACCGTCGTCGGGATGTCGTAGCGCTTGAGGACGCGCTCGAGGATCACGTCGCCGGCGTACGGCGTCCCCGGCATTTCGGCGCGGTTCACGAAGCCGTCGCCGTCGATGTGCGCGGTCAGGATCCGCCGCCCGCTCTCGGTCGTGACGTCGATCGCCGGGACGTCGGCGAGGCGCAGCGCGCGGCGGAAGAACGCGTACGGGTCGAGGATCCAGCGCGCGTCGCCCGTCCTCACCGTCGACAGGACGTACGGATCGAGCGCCGCGCCGCCCCACCTCGCGACGAACACGGCGTCGCTCGCGCGCCCCTGCGCGTCCTCGACGCGGAGGAGGCTCTCCGCGCCGGTCCCCACGGCGACCCACTCGACCGGATCGACGAGCGACGACCGCGGCGGCGGCGCCTCGAGCCCCATCCACGGCGCGGCGCGCGCCACGCGGACCACCCGCCCTCGCGCCGCGCGGCGGACGCCGAGCTCCGACAGGAACGCGTCGTCGGGGTCGAAGCCGACCCCCTCGAGGAACGCGATCGGCACGTGCTCGCGCATCCGCGCCGCGAGCCACTCGCGCCACCGCCGCGGGTCGGCCGCGTGATCGACCCAGGTGACGACCCCGGCGAAGCGGCTCGCGAGCTTCCCCTCCGGGAGCGCCGCGTCCACCTCGACGTAGTCGACGGCGTAGCCGAGCTCTTCGAGGATCGTGCCGACGAGGAGGTGCGCCGGGTTCGCGCCGATCGGCCCCGCGGCCACGTTCCATACGACGAGCACGCGCCGCGGGACCACCTCGACGTCGCCCGTGCCGAGCTCATCGAGCGCGGCGCTCGTGACCCACGGCTCGAACCCGTCCGCGCGGATCTTCCGCGCGATCTCCCGCCGCTTCTCGGGATCGCCGCTCGGCGTGTAGTCGATCGCCGTCACGGGGAGGTGCCACCGATCGCGCGCCTCGCGGAGCTGCGCGGTGAGCCACCGCCGGTCGTCGCCGGAGACGTCGGTGTACCTGCCTCTCTCCGGATCCCACGCCCCGTAGAGCGACTCGGCGGCGACGCCGGCGACGAGCGGGGCGACGTCGGGGAGGAGCTCGAAGCCGCGGTTCAGGACGAGCGCCGCGCCGGGGAAGCGCGCGGCCGCCGCCTTCACGAACGACGAGAGCGCCGCCGCGCACGCGCGCCGGGACGCGGCGTCCTTTGCGGTGAGCTCGTAGCTGTCGAGCGTATCGAAGAAGAATCCGCGATATCCCTTCGCCCACAGCGGGGCCATGACGCGGTCGAGCAGGAACGCGCGCCACTCCGCGCGCGTCACGTCGGCCACCGCGGTCTTCCACGCCGCGTTGCGGCCGACGATCCACGCCGGATTCACGTCACGCCCCCACGGGCGAGCCGGATCGACCTCGCCCACGCTGACGTATGCGAGCGGGATCGCTTTTTTTCCCGCCTCCGGCAGCGATCCGGGGCCGTCCGGGTCGACGACGACGCGGTCGTAGTGGTCCCACATCTCCGCCGGGACGGGGTGCCCATAAAAGAACGCGGTGGACGGCGCCGCCTCGGCGCGCGCCCCGAAGAGGACCGCGACGCCCGACACGAGCGCGGCTATTGCTAATACAGCGCGACGTGAGGCCAATCACGAATTGTGATGCATCTTCCGTGAACGCGGTAGTCCGTCGGACGTCGATTTCGAAAATTCGGCGCCGTTCGCGGGCGCCATCGAAGAGTTCACGGAGCGACGTCAGGCCGCGCGCTTTTTGCGCCGAAGGCCGAGCGCGCCGAGGAGCGCCGCTGCCGCGCCGAACGGCATGAGCCGCTGCGGTCCGCCGCGCTCGGCGCGCGGCGACGCCGTCGCGCACGCGCACCCTCCATTCGACGCGCTGCTCGGCGAATCTCCCACGGTCGGCACCGCCGGCACCGCCGGCGGCGTCCCGGACGTCGATCCCGGTGCATCGGGCGATCCGGGCGCGTCTGGCGATCCGGGCGGGCCGCCAGCGTCGGCGCCGGGCGGGCCGCCAGCGTCGGGCGGGCCGCCAGCGTCGGGCGGGGTGCCGGCCGGCCCGGAGAAATCGATGGTGAACGGCGTCGCGTCGGCGCTCGGGACCGGCGCCTCGAACGCCCCGTCGGCGCGCTGCGTCCATGTGACATCGGCGCTGCCGGCGTGGACCGCCGACGGCGCGCGCGTCGCGCGAAACTGGATATGCGCTCCGGCGGCGCCCGCCGCGACCGACAGCGTGGCGGCCGTGGCCGTGGTCTGCGCGTTGTCCAGGCGGCGGTCGGCGCCGACGATCGAGACGCCGTACGGGCCGGCGAGCGTCCGCCCGTCGATCCCGGCCGCGAGCGAGCCGAAATCGACCGTCCCGCACGACTCGGCGCCGTCCGGCGCGTACCGGTCCGCGCCGAGGATCACCTGCTGCGCCGGCATGGCGAAGCAGAAACGTGTATGGAGCCCCGGCGTCGCGAGGTCGACGCGGAGCCCGTCGCTCGACGGGCCGAGCGCGCCGATCGCCTTCGAAATGTAGGTGAGGCGCGGCGCGGTGACCGGCGCCGGATCTCCGGTCACGACGCTCACGGCCATCGACGCGGCCTGCGCCGGCGGGAGGATCACCGTGTCGGCCGTGAACGCGGCGTGCGGCGCGCCGTCGATCGACACGGAGACGATCGGCTTCGGCGCGCGGTTCACGCGGAGCCCCATGCCGGCGAGGCTCTGCCGCGCCGTCGCGTCGAAGCGCGAAAGATCGAGCGTCGCCGCGATCACGCCGCCGGTGGTCGTCGCCGCGACGTGCACCGCCTGGGCGAGGTGGAGCTTCGCCGTCACCTCGTCGACCGACGGGGCGTAGATCCGCTCGTTCGCGAAGTGGTCGCGCGTCTCGTCGTAGAGCGCGCGGATCCCGGTCTCGTTCGGGAAATGTACGGGCGCCTCGTCGGCGATCGCGTAGTCGTGCCACATCTCGTCGTAGAGCGCCCCGCGGCCGACTCGATTCTGGTAGTAATCGAGGATTTGCTTCTGGTACGCGACTGCCTCGGTGACGTGGTAGACCCACTCGTCGTCATAGAGCCACTGGACGTCGGGGACGGGGATGTCGCCCAAAAGCGCCACCGGCGAGACGTTCGGGGCGAGCGCGAAGCCGGAGATCCCCGACGTGTACGGCACCGACGTCTCGAACCCGTGCGTCAGGTACGTCGAGATGTCGCCGAAGAAGCGGTTGTAGTCGCCCCAATGGATCGTCGCGCCGGGGTTGATGTAGACGCGCACCGGCGGGTGGAACGACGCGGTCGTGAAGTGGTCGCGGATGGCCGCGAGCGAGTCGATGGTCTCGACCTTCCACTGCGCGTCGTTCAGGTCGTCGCTCATCGCGAAATCGTGCGTGTGCGAGTGCGAGGCGATGACGCCGCCCTGGCGCTCGATCTCGGGCAAGAGCGGCAAAAATCCCTCCCACCCGACGTTCTCCGCGAACGAAGACACGACCCCGTACACGGTCGTGACGCCGGTGTCCTGGCCGAGCTTCACGAGGTAATCGAGCGTCGCCGTGGTGCTCTCCGGGACGTTACTTTGGTCGCCGTCGAGGCGCACGAGCGCGGTCATCGGCGCGTGCGAGAGCTGAAGGCCGAGGAACGGCTCGTCCGGCGAGAGGAGCCAGCCGGCCGCGTCGACGAGGCGCGGGAGGAGCTGGTTGTCGAAGAAGCCGCGCGGCGCCTCGTTCCGGAACGGCGTCGCCGCGCCAGAGTCGTTCGCGTACGTCGAGACGGCGAGGACCCGCCCGCCGCCCGCCTCGGTGGCGACGAGGTACGGCAGGCGCTGGCGCCCGTCGGGGCTCACCAGCTCGAGGAGCGTGTACGCCCCAGGCTGTGACGCGTCGACGAGCCCGATCACGTCGGTCCCCTCGGCCAGTCCCTGCGTCAGCGTCTGCCCCGGCTGCCACCCCGGCGACGACGACAGCGGCGATCCGGAGGAGGTGCTCACTACCCAGTTGCCTATGTCGTTCCAGCCGCGTGATTCGATATTGAGGATCGGCGCGGTGTCGTCCGAGCCGCGCCACGGGAAGTCGTCCATGCCGGGAACGGGCGGCGCGTAGATGCCTATCGGGCCGTCGACGAAGACCGAGCCGCCGGCGGCCAAATGGGCGCGAAAGAACGCCTGGAGCAGCGGGATCTTCGCGTCCGGGAGGACGGAGCAGCTGCTGAGCCAGACGCTCGTGTATGACGCCGTCGGCTTCGCGAGGAGCTCGTCGAGCGTGATCGTGTCGTACGCGACCCCGACGAGCCCAGCCAGGCCGACGAGCGCCTGGCTGCTCATCTGTGCATAACGGAGCTCATACCCCGCGTCGTACGTGTCCTTGCAGAACACGACGGCGACGTTCGGTGCGTAGCCCGCGTGCGCCTCGCGCGGCACACACAGCAACGACAACGCGAGGGCGATGCCCGCGCGCCCGGTTCCAGCGAGCATGCACGAATACTAGGTCACGTAAAAACGAACGTCAATCAACTGCACTAGTCGAACATATCTATTCATCCAGGCTGCGTATCGCACACGGGAGCTGAAAGCGGTTGTAGCGAATCGAGACAGTCGGCCGCGGCGCGAAGCCACAGGCGCGTCGCCGCGGTGCGCACGCAAGTACGCGGGGCGGCGTCGCGCCGATTTTGTCTTTCGTTAGTAATCATCGCGCCGCCGCATCGGCGCGTTCATCGTGCGTTCATCGAGCACGCCGAGCCGCGCGTCGAAGACGGATATGATGAGGGAGGAGCTCCGCCTCAACCTGAGCGGCGCTCCCAGCAGGAACGAAAAGGACGTCGCGGATCGAGCGTTACGTCTCCCATGAAGGGAAGACATCGCGCTGGCGCGCCTCTCAACGCGATTTGAACGGATGACGGCGCGGACGCGGCACCCCGGTGCGTCGCTCACGAGACCGGCTCATCCCATCGACATCGAGGGGCTGCGCGACGCACACCATCGACGGGCGCTCCGTCGACGAACGAGTGCAGGCGACGCACGGGGGCACGGCGAGGCTGACGTCCGTCCACGCTCCCGACCTCTCGGCCCCGCACGCGGCGTCGGCGAGCCTCGCCCCGTCGACCCCTCGGGTGATCTTCCGAAAGTCGCGGTGGCATATGGCGTGCTCCCCGTCACCCCACGAGTTGCTGGAGGTCGCCATGGTCATACGTCGTAGCCCCGACACGCGCACGCGCGCGCGCGCGTGATGTCTGACGTGAATGAAGCGAGCGCCGGAGGCCCGCTCGAGATCGCGCTGGTGTCGACCAGCGCGGTGTCGACGCCGCCGGACACCTACGGAGGGACGGAGCTCATCGTCTCGGAGCTCGCGCGGGAGCTTCTGGAGCTCGGGCACCAGCCCACCGTCTTCGCGACCGGCGACTCCGGTTGCGCCGGCGTCCTGCGCTGGACGATCGATCGGCCGACCTGGCCGCCCGAGACGCTCACCGAGCTCCGGCACGTGGCGTTCGCGTGGACGGAGATCGCCGCGAGCCCCTTCGACGTCGTCCACGTGAACCACCCTCTGGCCGTTCCGTTCTGCCGTCTCGTCGAGCGCCCCACCGTGGCGACCGTGCATCACGACCGCGACGAGTCGCTCGCGCGGCACTACGCGCAGTATCCCGAGAACGCCTACGTCGCGATCTCGGAGAGGCAGCGCGAGCTGTCGCCGCGCGTCCCGTTTTGCGCGGTGATCCGCCACGGGCTCGCGGTCGATCGATACCCGGCGGGGAGCGGCGACGGGGGCTACTGCGCCTTCCTCGGCCGGTTCGCGCCGGAGAAGGGGCCGCACCTCGCGATCGACGCGGCCCGGCGCGCCGGCAAGCCGATCCGCCTCGCCGGCGACGCGCACCCCGCCGAGAGGGCGTATTTCGACCGCGAGCTCGCGCCTCGCCTCGGCGAACCGGGCGTCGCCTGGCTCGGCGAGGTCGACGAAGCGCGCAAGCTCGCGCTCCTCGTCGGCGCGGCGTGCCTGCTCTTTCCGATCCAGTGGGAGGAGCCGTTCGGTCTCGTCATGATCGAGGCCATGCTGGTCGGTACGCCCGTCGTCGCCTTCCCGGGCGGGAGCGTCGCGGAGGTGATCGACGAGGGGATCACCGGGTACGTCGTGCGATCCATCGACGAGATGGCGGCCCGCGTCCGCGCGGTCGACGGCTTCGACCGGACGAGGTGCCGGGAACGCGCGCGCGAGCGCTGGAACGCGTCGCGGATGGCGCGCGAGCACGTCGAGCTGTACCGCCGCGTCGTCGCGGCGCACCGTCGTTCACGGCCCCGCGGCGCGGGTGAAATGGGAGGCGATCATGGCGACGCTGGCGCCGGTACGGAGCGCTGAGGACGCGCTCGAGCTCGCGTCGGCCGGCGACGTCGAGACGCTCGTCCGCACGCGCGGAAACCATTTCGTCGTGACCAACCGCCTCGGCAACATCGCGCCGAGCGGCGCGGTGGAGCTCGGGCTGTTCGCCGACGACACGCGCCACCTCTCCTATTACGAGCTCGGCGTCGAGGGCGAGTCGCTCATCTACCTGTCCTCGGGCTCGTTCGATCCGGCCGTCAACCAGATCGATCTCATGGTCTCGGGCGACTCCAAGCTCCTCGAAGATCCGCAGAACTTCCTCCACGCGCAGAGGCGACAGCTCGTCGACGAGGCCTTCAGCGAGGAGATCACGTTCGTCAACTACCTGAACCAGCGCGTCGAGATCCGGGTGGCGCTGGCGTTCGCCGCGGACTTCGCCGACGTCTTCGAGGTGCGCGGCCACCACCGCGACGCGCGCGGGACGTCGCTCGAGCCGATCGTCGGATCCGACTCGGTCCGGCTCTCGTACCGAGGTTTGGACGGCAACGTCTACGCCACCGAGATCACCGTCGCGCCGGCGCCGGCGCTCGTGGAGGCCGCACGCCTCGTCGTGGCGATCGCGCTCGATCCCGAGGAGTCGCGGGTCATGGATCTGCGCGCGGTCCCCTCCGTCACGCGGCCGGGCCGCCGAGGCGCGCGGATGACGGGTACGTTTGACGAGCGGGCGCGCGCCGCGCGCGAGCGGGCCGAGCGGTCCATCGAGGAGTCGACGCGCTTTGGTTGCGACAACGCCGCCGTGCAGGGGGCGCTCGAGCAGTCGTCGACCGATCTGAGCGCGCTCGCGATGGACGTCGGGGGTCAGCGCGTCATCGCCGCGGGCGTGCCCTGGTTCTGTTGCCCGTTCGGGCGCGACACGCTCATCGCGGCGTACGAGGCGCTCACGCTCGATCCGGAGCTCGCCGTGTCCTCCCTCCGCGTCCTCGCGGCGTTCCAGGGGCGCGCGTTCGACGACTTCACCGAGGAGGAGCCCGGCAAGATCTTCCATGAGCTCCGGTTCGGCGAGATGGCCGCGTGCAAGGAGATCCCGCAGTCGCCCTACTACGGCTCGATCGACGCGACGCCGCTCTTCGTGATCGTCCTCGACGCCACGCACCGCGTGACGGCCGACGAGGCGTTCCTCCGCGAGATGCGCCCCGCGCTGGAGGGCGCGCTCCGCTGGCTCGATCGGCGGAGCGAGTGCGCGACCCGCCTCGTCACGTACGAGCGGAGGGGGCCGCACGGGCTCCAGAACCAGGGGTGGAAGGACTCGCGCTCCGGCGTTCCGTTCCCCGATGGACGGCCCGCCGAGCCGCCGGTGGCGCTCTGCGAGGTCCAGGGCTACTGCGCCGACGCGTACGGGCGCGGCGCGCGCCTGCTCCGCGCGCTCGGCGACGGCGACGCGGCGGACAGCTACGAGGCGCGCGCACGATCGATGGCGGCGCTCGTCGAGCGGACCTTCTGGCTCGCCGATCACGATCGCTACGCGTACGCCATCGACGCGCACGGCGTCGTCGTGCCCACCGTGGTGTCGAACCTGGGCCACCTGCTCTGGTCGCGCGCCCCGAGCCCCGACCGCGCGCGAAAGATCGCCGACCTGCTCGTCGAGCCGGGGTCGCTGTCGGCGTTCGGCATCCGGACGCTCGCCGCCGACCAGCCCGCCTACAACCCGCTCAGTTATCACAACGGCACGGTCTGGCCGCACGACAACGCGATCATCGCCAAGGGCTTCGCGAACTACGATCTCATGACGCACGCGTCCCGCGTCTTCGAGGCCGTGGTGCGGGCGATGCCCCACTTCCGTGATCGCCGGCTGCCCGAGCTCTATTGCGGGATATCGAGCCACGAGCGCACGCTCGTGCGCTACCCCGTCGCGTGCAGCCCTCAGGCCTGGTCGGCCGCGGCGCCGTTTCTCCTCCTTCAAGCCGTGCTCGGGATCCACATCGACGGGCCGCGGCAGCGTCTGTGGATACGCAATCCGCACATGCCGCCGTCGATGAGCCACGTCGACGTCGAGCGGCTCCGCGTCGGCGGCTCGCGCATCTCGCTGCGCCTCCGGCGCGTCGGCAAGCACTGCCACGTGGATCGGTTCGACGTGGTGGGGCCGCCGATCCGGACCGAGATCGTCATCGAGTGACGGCGGTCGCTGCTCGTCACTCGCGATGATGGCCAAAGCCCGTCGAGGGACGAGCACGGCGCCGGTCGAACGTGCGCGGTGAGCGGGCGCCGCGCGGATCGCGCGCGGCGGAGCGTCAGCGCGGCGGCGGCGCCTTCGTCGCGTCTTCGATGAAGCGCGCGGTCCGGGTGAGGAGCTCCACCTTGTTCGCGTTGCGGTCGACGGTGTGCCCCTCGTCCGGCGCGACCATGTACTCGACGGGCACGTTCCGGGCGCGGAGCGCGCGCACGATCGCGTCGGCCTCCGAGCGCGGGACGCGCGGATCGTTCTGGCCGGTATAGACGAACAGCGGCGCGACGATCGCTCCGACGTCGCGCAGCGGGCTGAATCGATCGAGGAGCGGACCGTCCTTGTCCACGTCGCCGAACTCGCTGACGAAGACGCTCCGGATCGCCGCGTCGGTGGTGCTCAGGAAGCGCTTGAGATCCGTCACGCCGTACAGGTCGACGCCCGCGCGCCACGCGGTCGGCTGTCGCGTGAGCGCCATGAGGGTCGTGTACCCGCCGTAGCTCTGTCCCCATACGACGACGCGATCGGGGTCGCACCAGGGCTGGCTCTTCGCCCAGGTGTTGACGGTCTCCACGTCTTTGAGCCAATCGGCGCGCCGCTCCCGGTTGTCGGCCTGCTCGTACGCGCGCCCGAACCCCGCCGACCCTCGCACGTTCGGCTCGATCACCGCGTAGCCGAGCGCCACGAAGAAGCGCGCGAACGGGTTCCACCGGACCGCGCTGCTCGACGCCGGCCCCCCGTGGAACATCGCGATCGTCGGGAGCTTCGCCGCCGGTGGGCTGGACGCGGGCGGCTTCGCCGCCGCTCGGGGCAGATATCGATTGATCGGGATCGTGAGCCCGTCGAACGCCTTCACGTCCTCGATCGTCGCGTCGATCGCGGGGAGCGAGTCCACGCCGGTGCGCTTGTCGTCGCGGAGCGGGCGCACCGCGCCGGTCGCCGCGTCGGCGGCGTAGACGTCGGCCGGCTTGTCGGGGAGCGAGACGAGGAGCGAGAACTCTTTGCCGTCTTCGCGGAAGGAGCCGACGTGCACGTCGCCGAGGGGCACCTTGACGACGCGCTCGAGCTTCATCGTCGCGGCGTCGAGGATACGCACCTCGCCGTGGTTGCCGGCGTTCACGCGCAGCGCCAGCCGGTTCCCTCGCGGCGCCACGACCACCTCGATCGGCGCGGCGGCCGGCGCGCGGCTGGCGTAGCGCGCGAGCTCGCGCCCCGTCTTCGAGTCGAGCGTCAGGACGACGCTCGACTCCGCGCCTTCGTCGGTGGCGATGTAAATGCGCGCGTCGTCCGGCGAGTAGGCCGAGGCGAACACCGCCGCCTTCTTCCCCTCGGGCGGGTAGATCCGCCGCGTCTTCCCCGTCGCGGTCTCGATCTCGAAGACGACGTTCTCGTCGCCCGACGGCACGTCGGCGAAGAGGACCCGCGAGCCGTCGCTCGTCGGCTCGTCCAGCGAGCCGGGGCGCGGGTTCGTATAGACCAGCTTGGGCTCCCCGCCGGCGAGGCTCTGCGTATAGACCATGACCGCGGGGCTCGACGTGCGGCTCGCGGTGTAGATCATCATGTCCGGCCGCTTCGGCGGGAGGAGCGGCTCGCCGCGGTGCAGCGCCTCGCCCGGCGTCAGATCGGTCGCGCCCGTCCCGTCCGGTTTTACGCGCCAGATGTGGTGGTTCTCGTCCCCCTTCACGTCGCGCAGGAAGACGATCGATCCTCCGTCGACGGTGTAGCGCGCCCAGATCGCTCGCTCCGGGCCGGCGGTGACGACGCGCGGCGCGGCGCCCGGCTTCGCGACCTCCCCCTCGTAGATCTCGGGGACGCCGTCGCGCAGCGATCCGAAGAGGATGCGTTTTCCGTCGGGTGAGTAATTGGCAATCAGCGTGGAGAAGAACCCGTTCCAGTTCGGGTACGCGCCGACCACGGCGGTCGCGAGGGCGGCGCGCGCGGCGTCGCGCTGCTTCTGCGCTTCGGTGAGGGTCGTGGGCTCGGTCGGAGCGAGGGTCGACGAGGGCGCCGGCGCCGCGGCGGCCTGCGCCGTCCGGGGCGCGGACGGCGAGACGACCGGCGCGGCCGACGAGGGCGACGCCTGCTGCGGCAGGTCGCCGCCGCACGCGAGAAGGACGGCGAGCGGGGCGACGAGTCGGATGCGATGGATCATGGGCACCTCCCGGCGCGCGATCCTAAGCCAGCTCGGCCGCGCCGGAGTCGCCGGAAAACGAAGCCGAAGCGAAGACGGGCGATGTGGCGCGGTCCTTTCGCTCTCGTGAGTCGGATCGGCGCCGCGCGGGCGCGGGTCACGGCCCCAGCTCGGAGAACAGCTCGGCCCACCCGGCCCAGCAGGCGCTCTCGTCGACGAGCGCCACCTCGAGGTGGCGCCGGGCGTCCTCGGCCATGCGGCGGTGCTCGCGCGGGTGGAACGACAGCCAGCTCGCGTAATAGCTCATCTCGTCGGAGTCGTCGGCCATGAAGCCCGTCTCCCCGTGCGCCACCAGCTCGGGGAACGCGTAGTCGCGCTCCACGATCGGCACCACGCCGTGCGCGTACGCCTCGACGAGCACGCGGCAATACGACTCCCTCGAGCCGCCGGTCTTGTGGACCATCGTGTCCACGGTGCGGAAGAAGGTCGCGGCGTCGATCTCGTTGCCGGCCCAGGTGCGCCAATCGAGGCCGCGCGGCGCCGGGCCGATGCGCGACGCGGCGTGCGGGCCGTAGCCCAGGATGTACGTCTTCTTTCGAAGGAGCTGCGGCACGAGCACGCGCTCGAAGATGCGCCACGTATCCGGCGCGAACTTCGCCGCGTCGTCGCGCGAGATGCGCCCCACGCGGTACTCGCCGTTCCAATCCCGATAGCGCCACGCCACCCGCCGCGTATTGAAATAAGGCCGATATCGGATCGCCCGCACGGGGCGGACTCGCTCGAGCGCCGGCCGCAGCAGCGCCTCCTGGTAGCGGCTGATGAACCCGAAGCGGGAGATGAGCCCGTCGGCGTGGGCGCGGAGCTCCGCGGCGAACGGGTACGTCATGCAATTGAACCAGATGACCTCCCTCGGCCTCCCGCCCGCGTGGATCGCGGGCAGCTTCTCCAGGAAGTTCCCGTTGCAGAAGCTGACGACGACGCGGTCCCGGAACACGTCGTCCGAGTAGGCGTGGACGAAGCACCCGCGCGCGAGCACGTCGCGCTTCATGCGCTCGTCCGCTCCGAACATCGGGACCAGGTGCACGGCGACGCCCCGGCTCCGGAGCAGATCGATGAGGTGGTCCAGCTCGGTGTCCGCGCCTCCGTACCGCGACGGGAAGCCGGCGACGAAGAGCTCGGGCGCCTCCTTGGCCTCGCGCCGCGCCGCGCCGCCGCGCGTGCCGCGGGGGCTCATGGCGAAGGCGGCGGGCTCGTCGCCGCGTGCAGGAACATGTAGTCGCGGATCGCGTGGTGGAGGTCGTGCGTGACGAGCGCCTTCGGATAGTCCTGGTCGGGCGTCGGCGCGTGGCCCGGCGCGGGCGGGTTCGGCGGCGGATCGGGGTAGGCCGTCCACCGCGGGCTGGGGACGTGGAAGCTCCCTTGCTCCGCCGCTCGGTCGTACTTGATCGCGCGGTATTGCGACGTCGTGTGCAGTTGGACCGACAGCACGCTCGACGTGGAGCTGTAACCGTCGAAGTCCCAGACCTCTTTCAAGAGCGGCTGGAGGCCGGCGGCGTCGTGGCGGAATACGTACGAGTACAGGATGCCGACGCTGAAGCTCGAGACGACGAGCTCCTGGATTTGCAGCGGCTGCCCGTTGTCCTTGCCCATTCGCGCGCGGACGTCGGTGAGGATGGAGGTGAACAAAGGCCGCCACCGCGCCGGGAGGATCCCGGTGGTGGACGCGGCCGCCTGCGGGAGGAAGGGCATGATGACGATCTGGTCGCGCCCGGCGCCCGCGATCTGGTACCCGAGCCTCTCCATGTAGTGGAAGAGCACCTTCCAGTCCGACCCGTGCGCGCTCGACTTCGTCGGGTAATCGCGATCGTCGTAGCCGGCCTGCGCCGGCAAAGGGTGGAAGAAGAGGTTGACGTTCGCGAACGACGCGGCGTTCGGCGGAACGGCGACGCCGAACCAATTGGGGACGACGTGGGGATCGTCG
>Ga0105247_10002147_pt1 | contig 13620 bp, 12 predicted proteins | sample KBSS24metaG_FD_81519 | JGI IMG/M metagenome (GOLD analysis project Ga0105247, IMG submission 81519) | Switchgrass rhizosphere microbial communities from Kellogg Biological Station, Michigan, USA - KBS S2-4 metaG | ecosystem: Host-associated > Plants > Roots > Rhizosphere > Soil | place...
ATGGGTGTCATCGGAAATCTCCTTTGCAAGATGAGAGCGCTGCACATGCAGCGGCGGTATCTTTGCAAAGGGACTCAACTGGAACCGACGTGCGAGAAGTCGCACTGCATCATTGATCGGAGCGAGGGCTCAACTCTCGCGACTACCGCGAAGCGGTTTAGTACAGTTCAGGTAATCAGGAGGTGCGCATAATCTGCCGGAGCATGATCCGGACACCTGGAATCCAGGCGGCCCATCGCGCGTCCTGTGCATTATCGGAGGTTCGATAGCCGACTGGGAGACGAAATCGTGCCCGCGGCCGTCGAGATCCCTGCGAGTCGGGGTGAGGATGGCCGCTTGCGTTGCGTGACTCGATTGTCGGCGATGATCTCGCTATGATCCGACTCAGGCGCCGCCCACACCTCCTCCCTCCAAATGGGGAAGTACATCTCGTACCGGGCGATTTGATCTTATGGGGCCAACTGTCCGAGCTAACGCATGAGGAGGGATTGCGGCAACCGCTCGCATAGGAGGTTCCGTATATGAAACTGTCCGCGCCGATTTATCATCTAAAGCGCAAAGCCAAGCTCCTATCTCGCCAGGAGAAGATTCCACTCCATGAAGCACTCGACCGTATCGCGGTCGAGGAAGGCTTTCGCCAATGGAGTTTGCTCTCAGCCCGAGCTTCGGTGGCGAGCACCGCGAGCAAACTATTCACACAGTTCCGCCCGGGCGACCTTGCCTTGATTGGAGCGCGCCCCGGCCATGGCAAGACATTGCTGAGCACCGAGATCCTCGTCGAAGCCATGAAGGCCGGTAATCGTGGTGTATTTTTCACGCTGGAATACACCGAGCAGCATGTGAAGGACCTCTTTCGCACAATCGGCGTGGACGTGGCCGATTTCAGAGACCGCTTCGAACTGGATACGTCTGACGCCATCAGTGCGGATTTCATCATCAAGCGGCTCGGCCCCGTGCCCCGCGGTACGGTAGTGGTCATCGACTATCTGCAGCTGCTCGATCAACAGCGCGAGAAGCCAACCCTGGCGGATCAGGTTCGCGTGCTGAAGGTGTTTGCGCATGATCGGGGATTGATCATCATCTTCCTGTCTCAGATCGATCGATCGTACGATGCGTCGACGAAGGCGTGTCCCGACCTGGGGGATGTGAGATTGCCGAATCCGCTCGATCTGACGCTCTTCAGCAAGACGTGTTTTTTGCATGAAGGCAACGCGCAGTTCCGAGGCGCCAGCTGATCTAGCTTTCTGCTGCCACGTAGCAAGTCGTGCGCTCAAACAATTGCGCTCGAGTGACCAGCACGACGGGGTAACCCGCAGGACTCCCGTACAGTCCCGGGAATCGGGACTGCCGGGGGGCCTCCTGCGCGTTACTTGTCGATCTAGAGCCGGTCGAGCCATTCAATTAAACCTGGGTCCCGTTTCCACCGCGGTCGCCGGGATGAGAGTGGCTCCGTGCGTTCAAGGGCAGCGCGCTTGGCGGCGAGGTTCGCTTGCGCATAGAGATTGGTCGTATCCAGGCTGGCGTGCCCAAGCCAGCTGCGGATCACGGTCACGTCAGTACCGGAACTCACGAGCGAGACAGCTGCCGCATGCCTGAAGGCGTGCGGGCTGACCGCCTTCTTCAGCAGGGAGGATGCTGCCTTGGCGGCGATAGCCACGTATCCAGCCAGCTTATACCGAAGACCCGAGGCGCCTAATGGCTGGCCGTATCGGCTAACAAACAGCCGCTCGTTCTCGGCCCGCGGCTGACGCCGAAGGAGTGCCTTGAGCAGCGTGAGCGTCTCGGGCCACAAAGGACAAACGCGTTCCTTACGACCCTTACCAAACAACCGAACGCACGGGGGAGCTTCGAAGCGGATATCCCGAGGACATACATAGCGCTGCAACTGGGCCCGCAAGTATCGCGACAGAATCTCCGGAGTCACCGCCTCGACGGAAATGCCGGCCTCCCGCAAGTACGCAAGAAACGCCTCTGCGCGCTCGAGATGGTGCGCAACCCTTACGCGCGTGAACCCGCCACCGATGAGATGGGACTCGAATTTGGAAAAAAGAACCTGGTTGTCGGCCGGAATGCTCGCTCGCATGACACGCCTCCTGGGCTACCAAAGGAAGGCCTGAGGATGGCACGCTAGAAATAATCATGAGGAAAACCGACGCGAAGTCATCAGATCTGCGGCCGGCTGCTGTTCCTGTGCATTACCTGGAACTGGTGATTACCCGAAATCATTTGCCTCAACGGCCACGATGGTCGTAACTGGATTGGCGGAGCGGTTTATCGTAGGTGAAAGAACCGCTTCACCGCGTCGCTCTCGTTCCCTAATTCTGGACCGGTTCCTTGATCGTGGACTGGGGTGCGGACGAAACGGCCGCTAACTCTCTTCGAGGACTACCGCGAGCCCCCCGCAGCCCATCTGCATCAGAATAGGTGGGTTAATTGATGGTCGGTGGCGGAACAACAGTGAACGCTTTGCCGTTGCTAACAGAAATTGCTAGCTTGATTACCACAAGAATCGCTTCGTCGGTCATGCCCGGCTGGAGCGTGATAACCCCTTGTCCGCTAGAGAACTCTCGCCGCATGGCCTCACGGATGTCCATTTCAGGGTCCTTCGCGGTGCGATTTTTTTCACCTTCGCTCAATTCGGGCTCCCAGAGCAAATCCCAATCTCATACTAGTCCATCCGGACGCGCGGACGGAAGCCCCAAAGCTCAGCGGAAGCCATCTCCGGTCGAGCCATGCTCGGGCGCGAGTCGGAACAGCTGTCGGTGTTCCCTAAATCCTGGACCGGGCCATATTTCTGGACTGGTTCCTTGATTCCTGGACTGAAATGCATGCTACATCTCGATGAGTTTGCGTGGTTTCGCAGGGTGACGCCAAAGTTCCGCTCTGCCCAATCGGGCAGTTGTCTGGTTCTCAGTCGCAGTCCCCGGTCCATTCCTTGCGCTACGGCAACGCTTTCGACGCCCCAGAATTGTGCATCCGGGCCCGATCGGCGCTGGAGTGTTAGTAGTTGTATTCAGATTCGTTGGATTTGCAGGATAGCCTTACGGCGTCGGGTGTTTAACACTACACCCATGTCAGCTCATGCGTACATCGCGGCACGAGTCCCTTCCGACACGAAGGCGAAGTTTGCCGTGGTCGCGCGTCATTACGGCGTGTCTGAATCCGTCCTCCTACGTCGGTTGGTGGAAGGTGCTCTGATGACCTCGGTGGCGGTGAATACACTTCAACCTGAGCCCGTCGAGCCGGTGGCGGCCAGCGGAAAAATCTCCATTCGGCTGCGAACCGATGACCTGCTATTGCTGCGCGAACGGGCGAAAGCGCGTCAAATGCCGACCGCTACGTACGTATCACTCTTAATCCGATCGCACCTCAGAAATCTTTCACCGCTTCCAACCCAAGAACTCGAGGCGCTACAGCGCAGCATTGCCGAAGTGGGTGCCGTCGGGCGGAATCTGAATCAAATCGCGCGTTCGCTCAATCGCGCCGAAGGTTCAGCCGGACCCACAAAAGCGGATTTGCAGGTGCTGGTCCGCGCGCTCAGCGCTCTCCGCGATCAAACCAAGTCGCTCGTCACTGCGAACGTTACGAGCTGGGAGCTGGGCTATGAAGAAGCGAGTCATTGATCTTCGGGAACAGACGCAGCCGCTTCTGGACATCGTGAGTTACGGTCGAGGCGGTCGCGCGCTCACGTCCGCTCAGCGGGCGTACGTTGCCCGTACAGTCCACCGTGTTCCGGAGGTTGTCGTCAAAGTGTCCGGCGGTGCGCGGACTCTGGCGGGCGTCGAGCGTCACATGCAGTACATTGAGAAAAAGGGCGCCAGAGGTCTCGAGACCGACATGGGAACGCGCGCGGGTGGGCCGCTATTTGCGCGGCACGTGGTCGAAAATTGGGACCTGGATATTCAGGCTCTGAAGCACTATTCAAAAAAATTCAGTCTCGGTAAGCCGCCCAAGCTGGTGCACAACATCATCTTTTCTATGCCGCCCGGTACATCGGCGGCCAAAGTGTTGCAGGCGGTTCACAAGCTTGCCCTTAATGAGTGGGCGTTACAGCACCGGTACGCGATGGCCCTGCATACGGACGAGGCACACCCACATGTCCACATTATTGTGAAGGCCGTGAGCGAGCAGGGCGTTCGGCTGAACATTCGGAAAGCAACGCTAAGGACCTGGCGATCGCAATTCGCCACCAATCTTCGCGAGCTGGGTGTGGCGGCCAATGCAACGGAACGGGCCGTGCGTGGAGAAACGCGCACCCCCAAAACGACTCGCATTTATCGGGCCGCGCTGCGCGACGACTCAACGCATATGAGAAAGCGCGAGATTGCGCTGCTGCGGGAGACCGCCTCCGGCGGCCGAATGTCTGATCCTGGCTTCACGGATATTTATCGCACTCGCCAAATCGTCGTTGCAGGATGGCGCGCTCTCATAGCACGGCTCCGAGAGAGTGGTAACCACAAGCTTGCCGATGATGCGCACGCGTTTGTCAGTGGGATGCCTCCAGTGCGGACGGAGAAAGGCCATCTCGCCGAGAGCATGCTAAATCGACGGAAAGGCCGGTCGATCCAACCACAGGAGTGGACGCGCTAATCACGCCAAACAGGAGAGCCGGCTCAGCACCCCACCCCTCTTCGGCGCCAAACGTTCGACGTCGAAATCAACCTCGATGCGTACGCGCCGATCGTAACGATTCGGTCATGACTTCACCCACTTGTGATTACCCACATCATTGTGGGTATTTGCAAGCTTCACCCAACGCTTACACCGCGCAGGATGACACCCAAAGAATTACGCGCTTGATGCATTTTCACGCAGCTGGGGACCCGAAGCCGCCTATCGCGCGCACTGGAAGTAGACGTCCCTGACATACGAAAGCACAATGATTCACCGTGGGGTCGTAGATTATGACCCACAGAAAACACTGGCCTTTTCGCACGTTGATTCTGTGCCAGGGACGGTGCCGGAGGCCAATGATCGTTGACGACGAAGGGGCAATGCGCTTACATCCGCTGAGGTTATCGTCGACGAAGCGCCGGCTTGTAGCATTACGTCTACGAAGATCATCGTCTACGACCACTATAGAAGCTGAGACGATGGGTCGGAAGTGGCTCTCTGTTGCAAGCGTTCAGGCGGCGGCAACCCGTTGCGGCTTTTTCACGAGGTTCATGCTGTGCTCACCGCAGGCGCAGCGCAGTGACTGCACCTCGCCAAACGGAGGCGTCCCGTAGAGGACGCTATTGCAATGCTTGCACATGAATCCGGCAACCAGTTTTCGGTAGGCGTCGACGACCGGGGCGAAGTCGTTCTTCGTGAGATTAGCCCACTCGTTGTAGTGCACGGCGGCGTTGACTTGCCACTGGTCGACTTGTGAGGCATCGACGAGCGCAGTGAAAGTATCCTCCTGCGCGGTGATATCCTTCACCGCATCGACCTTGTCCCACGATTGCGCAACAGCCTTAGCGGTCTTCAGGTACTTTTTCATCTTCCCGATCGCGGGCGGGAGCAGGTCGCCCAAGCTGTACTGGGCATCGCCTTTGAACTCGACCTGTGCGCGCAATTCCTGGCAGGCTTCTTTGCCGAAGTGTTCGAGGTAGTTGCGAAGCAGCGCCGCAGCAGCACGCACGTCATTGCGTTTTAGCGATGCGTCGATCTCGTCCCATACATCGCGATCGTCCCATTCCGTGGGACCGACGCTCACGTCCCATGTCCTGAAATGAGCGTATTTCTTCTGCTCCAGCAACCCGACCGTCTTCATGTGACGCAGCCAGATCTCATCGTGCGTCGTGAGGATGAACTGCGTGTGAGGGAACTGCTCCCGCAGCATCTTGCTCACCTCGCGCCGGTGTGCCGAGTCCACCGACATGAGCACGTCGTCTAGGACGGCAAAGGTGAACGCCGACCCTGCCAGATGATTCATCAGAGCCAAATATAAGCACAGACCCATCCCGTCCTGGTGGCCTTCGCTGTGATACGCGCCTGGCGGGAAGAAGCCGCGGCCGTAGAAGTCGACGTCGAAACCGAGCTTGCCAATTGACGGGCGCAGGTGCGCCTGAAAAGCCTCCTCGTCGTCGTGATTTATCTGGCGATAGAGCTTGCTGAAGAAGGCTTCGACGTTCTTGTAGATGCCCTCGAGCGCTTCAGTCGTGACACGACCGTATGTGTCGGCGACATGACGTGCCGTCGCTGCGCGTTGCTGCGCAGCCCTTAGTTTCAGCTGCGCCTGACGATAGGCCTCAAGTTTTTCCTGGCCGACACTCAGGAAGTCGCGTGCCGCGTCCTGTTGGCTAGGCTCGGGCAGCGAGGCGACGGCCGTTTCGAGACGATCAAGTACTGTGATGGCGGGGGTCGGTATCTTGTCAAGCTCCGACAGGGCGGCAATTGTGTCGGTGAGCGGGAGGAAACGTTCCATCGTGCCAGCGAGCTGCGCCAGGCGATCTTGGTATTTCGACAGTTCCGTCGTGTCGATGGCAGGTTGCAGGTCAGTGCCCAGACGAGGGGCGCTAGCGAGTGACGAGCGCAGGCTTTCCAGCTTCGTGAGGATTGGGCGAGTCTTTTGCTCGGCGACTTTCCGCTGTTCACTAACTGCAGTGAAGCGCTCGAGCTTCTGCGAAAGCTGATTCCGGAAGTCCTCGGGCTTCCATGGCGTATCGCAAACCGGGCACTGCTGGTTGTCAAAGGCTTCGAGCGCCGAGCGAAGCAGTGCCTCGCGCGAGGCGGTTTGCAGGAAGTGTTCGTCCTTGGTGAGGTCGGATGATGCGGCGACGGCGTCGGCAACCACTGAGGAGAACTCAGCGGAGCTCAGTGAGTCGAGTCGCTCGCGGATCTGCGCGATGTCCGCCTTTGCGTGTGCCTTCGCTACGCGCGCGGTTGGGACCGCGGCCGCTGCGGACACGACGCCGTCCTTAATAGAGGTGTTCGCCTCTAACGCCGGGACTGGAGGCAGAGAGAGCATGGCGCGTTTTTCGTTTGCCGCAGTGACGATGTCCGCCGCTGACAACTTTGTTAGCACCAAGGCACCGCGTAACGCGGCGGCGGCACTGTCACGCATTTCGGCGATAGTGTTAGCTTCCCGCTCGGAGGCATTGGCGATCTTCTGGAGCAGCGCTCTGACGGACTCGACCTCATCCAGGCGCAGAAGCTCCTGCACTTCCTTCGCTCTTTTCCCCGGCTCTGCGAGAACGTAGCGGATGAGCTCCCGCCTCGACAGAGTGAATTCTGGATGAAGCGCGACACGCTCTAGTACCGCACGAACTTCAGGTGTATCCGGAACGACTTTCGGCTTCTTTGCCTCGCGAACATTGCGAGTTATCGTAACCTCCTTCTGCAAGGAGGGCACATCGACCGTCAAGGTTACGACCGCCTTATCGGGTTTGTTGCGGCTGTCAACATGAGGGCCATGTTCCTTGACCGACAGTCCCCCAGTGCCTGCGCCGACGAGGCGCGAGATATTCCCGGTGAGCACGAACTCAAGAGCATCGACGACACCGCTCTTTCCCGTTCCATTTGGCCCGCAGATGGCAAAGTTCTTGCCGCCGAAGTCGAGGGTAAGATCGCGGATGCCACGGAATTCCTGTATGCGAAGTTTCTTTGCGCGGATCACAACGGGTCGTCTCCGAACAGTGCCGCGCGAAGGCTTGCCTCGGTGGGCTTTGCTTCGAGAATGGCAGGACGCAGGCGCTTGGCGATGTCGCCATAGCCCTGCTCCTGTTCCAGGCTTGCGAGAAACTCGCCGATGATTTGGTGGGCCACACTCTCATTGCGCTGGGGCAGCGCCGGAGTTTGCTTCGCGTCGGTTTGCTTGTTTTTATTCATCATCAGCTCTCCTTCCTGGGACGCGCGGGTGACGTTGTTCCGTTAGTGATCCTATATAACTTCGCGCTGCGCCATCAATTAGTCGGGCAGGTCATGTCGGGCGCGAGACCTAGCCGCCGAGCCGCCAACCTTCGCCCGCCCGTATTCTGCTGCATCACAACATGACCGATCACTTTCGGCCACGAGCCGCCGTTCAAATGCGGCGTCGCTCGGACATTCAAGGGTCGGCTCCACCCCGTAACCGGCCATCCAATCGTAAAGGACGAACGCTCGGTCGTCGGCCATTGCCGTCATTGGGGCGAGCCGGGTTCTACGTCAGCAATGCGGCGGATAGCTGACAGCGGCGGTATCGAGCAGCCGAACGGCAGCTTCCTGCATCAGCGAACTCACACTCCCGACCCACTGCCGCCTGTCGCGCGGTCGGGCATTCGAGGGCAGCTATGAGAGTAGTTCGGTCATGCAGGCCGGCGTCTTAGGAACAGCAGTTAGGCCATTATCGTCATTCGAGCATCGACTTCGGACAGGCGCCTAAACCCCGCATTCCCGCCGTTCGACCCACGGCGGTCGTGAATGACGTCCCATCCGCCGCCGATGCTGCCAATCACCGATGCGTACCCGCCCCCCTTACGCCGTTGGAGTCAGCGAGAGGTGAACGGTTGGGTTCCAGCTTCCTCGGGCGTCCATGTCTGCACGCCGCGACGTGGTCGTCGCCCTATATGCGATCGCTTACAGTTTGTCGAAGGCTACGTCCGCAGCCTACCGCTTACGAACCGGGCTTCACCCAAACCGAAAGACCGGTCGTCGTCGCCATTGCGGTCGCGCGCCAGAACAGAAACGTCGGGAGATCAAAGTATCGGCCTGGGTCAGAATGACGTTGGTCTCGGCTGCGAAAGTCTCCCTCGAATCGTGCCGGGCTATGACCCGTTAATTCCACGGGTCGCCATTGCCAAATGACCAATCCGAGCGGTCGACGAAAACCAAGTTGATCATGATGTCATCGGGGCGCACGGATAGCTTGCTCTTCAGTTCGTCGGCTATGTATCGGAAGAAGGCGAGCTTTGAATCTTTATTATTTCCGACAGTGCTGGTCACTTGGATCAAGATGAAGTCAGGCGATCGATCCCAGCCGAGAAAGTGGGGATCGTAAATTAAATTATCGGGAGAATGCTCGCCGATGACTATGAAGCGGTCGCCGTCCGGCGCCTTCAAGACATCGATAATTCCCTGGTACACGACGTCGGCCACGGTGGCGCGATACTCAGGGGATTTCCCTTTAAGTAAATCGATACGAGCAAACGGCATAATAACCTCCTATGGTGCAGAGTTGGACGAGTTGGGTGTCCACTGACACGGGGACTAAATCTACTCAGTGCTGTCTGAAATCTACAAGGATCCCATCGCCGGCAAATGCCCAAGCTATTGGGCATAGCCCTAAGCGCTGAGACACGGCGTCGCCGGCTCGCGCGGCCTCCTTTCTCGGGCGTCGCGCGATGTGCGAATCATTGCCTTATGCCCGATTATCCAGCTCCGGCACGCCGCTATTGCGGTCGGCGTAGGCTGCCTGGAAGGTGGGGCGAAGCTGCCAGCGCTTCCAGTAGGCATCAAGATGCTCGAAGCGCTCGTCGAGCGGCGTAACGTTGACCGGGAACTTCGAAAACGCAATCGCTGTCGCCAGCGTGATGTCCGAGAAGGTCGGTTCACTCCCACCGAGCAGCCATTCACGGCCGTCAGCCAGATGCTGGTTGACCAGCGCCGCATGCGCCAGTGCCTCTTTTCGGCAATGTTCGCCCCAGGCTTCATTCTTCGTCAGTTCCAGCTTCATCCCGAGCCCGGTGTGCAGAACATGGAACGCCGTGACGATGCGATAGAGGATATGCACCCAGATGCGGTTATCCCACATATTATCGAGACCCTGTTCCAGCGCGTTCTCTCCCATGATCTTTCGTCCGGGGAAGGTTTGGTCGAGGTAGCGGACGACGGCGGCTGTTTCGGAAATAAAGCTGCCATCGGCCAGTCGCAGCGTCGGCGTTTCGCCCCACGGATTCATTTTCAGGTGCCGCCATTGCCGTTGCTCGCCCACCGGCGACATATCGTAGATCTGCTCCTCAAACTGATCGGCAATACCTTTCTCGTGCATGAACAAACGCAGGCGCTGTGGGTTGGGGAATGCCGAGGGCGAGGTGAAGACGTGCAGTTTGGTGGTCATTTCAGTCGTTCCTTAGAGTGCGTCGAAGATGGCGGCTATTTCAGTCTGGCGCCCGGGTTTGCTGGTGTTTCGTCAACTGCACAAGCAGTGAACGTACTTTATTAGCTTGTTATTCGACGATAAATGGGGTAAAAATCAATTAATTTATTACATTTTGGAACAAATCATGGCCGCCGTTGACTCGATTCAGCTGGGCAACATCGAGCAATTTTGTAAAGCCGCTGAGTTGGAAAGTTTCACGGGCGCGGCCGAGGTTTTTGGCGTAACCCCGGCGGCAATCAGTCGATCGATCAGTCGGCTCGAACAGCGTCTTGGTGTGCGCCTGTTTTCGCGAACAACGCGCAGCGTCAAGGTCACAAATGAAGGGGAGCTTTATTGGAAGGAGTGTCAGATAGCGCTCGAGCAGATCGCCGAGGCCGAGCGCGCGATCACCGGTGCACAGACGGTGCCGAGTGGGCTGCTGCGCATCAGCGTTAGTTCTGCTTACGGAACGTATCGCTTGCTGCCTTTGATGCCCAGGTTCACCGAGGCCTATCCACAGATCGAAATCGAGCTAAGTATCTCGGACAAGATCATTGATTTTGTTGAAGAGGGGTTTGACCTTGCCATTCGATTAGGCATTCAGCGTGATTCGCGACTGGTGGCATACAAGCTGGAGGATGCGTCTTTAGGAGTGTTCAGTACATCGGATTACTTACTGAAAAAAGGCACGCCGCTGTCGCTCAATGACCTTGAGGAGCATAACTGTATTCAATATGTGTCCCCGAATACCGGGCGACCGATGCAGTGGTTGTTCACTGATGAAAAAGGGGAAGAGATTGAGCAACCGATAAGGAGCCGAATGCGGGTGCTCAATGATGCGCTAGGGTGCGTCGCTTGGCTCAATGCGGGCGGCGGCCTTTACCAGACCTATCGTTTCGCGGCGGCCGAAGCTTTGAAGCGGGGCGATCTCGTGGAGGTCCTTCAGAACTATGCCGGGCGCTCCCGACCGTTCTCCATCCTCTATCCACAGAATCGTCACCTATCGGCGAAAGTGCGTGCATTTGTTGATTTCTTGCGGTCGGCGGTAAGCGCATAGTCCGCGCGACTATTGAAAATTCTGAATAGTCTGTTTGTGACTAGTTCAAACAACAGTTTCGCCTTTAGTGGCGGGCGTCCGTTGTACCTTGAAAGCCGCCCTATATGAGGTGTTGGGTCGATCGGCCGCAGTGGGTCGAACTGTGACAGTCATTGTGCGTTGCGGTGCAATGCTCGGCAAAGGCACGACTCTCGCGTGAGTCGCGCGGGACCCAGCTGTGCTTGTCAGCGCTCTCCTGGATTGGACAACATGAAACAGCCACCCCAGCCAAAGTTGTGAGGCCCGAAATCAGGGGCCAACAATCGGAGCGATGTAGCGGCACCGAGTCTGGTCCGCCCTGACAAGGCGAACACTGGCGGTTAAGTTTCGGTGAAGCGCTCGGCTGCGAAGGGAATGGACTGGTGTCCGTAGTCGGCTATATCTGAGACGATGACGTCGGACATGCTGCCACACTGTTGCATCGCGATATGACCGATCACTTCCGACCCTAACCGGTCCATCACACGTTCCCCATTGCCGCCGTTGAGATTCGACGCAAGAGACATTCTAACGACCGCTTTTTTGGGCTGTGCTGAGCCAGCCGACACAGGGGTGGCACTTACTTGTTACTATTGATCCACGACTCCACGTGGCGTCGAAGTTCGCCCAAAGGCACGATCCCCTCCTCGAGTACGGTGCGGTTGAACTCGCGCAAGTCGAATTTGGGACCGAGCGCTGCTTGGGCCTCGGCCCTCAGGCTCTTGATCTCGAGCCCGCCGGAGTCGTAAGCCGTCAGCTGGCCCGGCATGACGGCGATGCGATCGATTTGGCTCTGGGCGCCTTTCTCATCGAAGCGTCCGGTGGCGACCAGATACTCGACCGCCTGCTGCCGCGTCCAATGGAGAGCGTGCAACCCAGGATCAACTACCATTCCGCGTGCCGGCCAGACGCGACGCAAAATCGCCGCGTCCTCGGTCTGATAGATGTCAGCTTCCTCGCCCATGCCCTCGGCGTAACGCGCCCAGCCTTCGACGTAAGCGGAATTGAAGCCGAGCTTATTGACGGGAGTATCGGGTGCGATCTCGCGTGCCAGGGCGATCTGCAAATGGTGGCCGGGCCATACCTCGTGTACGACCGTCACCTCCGCCTCACCGCGTGTCTGGCTCTGCCAGTTACCGAGCTTGATGCGATAGATGCCTGGGTTTGAAGGGTCGGGATCCGGGTCGTAGTGGGAAGACACTCCGCCCTGGTCCTCGAAGTCACGCTCGGGCTCGATAACGCAATCCTGTTTGGGCGGGCGATCGATGAGTGAGGCCGTTTTCTCCTTGGTCCGCACCATGAACGCCTGCGAGTACTGAAGCAGCTCTTCCTTGGAGCGGAAGTGGTTCTCCGGACGCGCCTTGGAAGCGGCGACGATCTTGTCGAAATCGTCGGTACCAAAGCGCTTCGCGCCGATGCGCACGACATCCGCTTTGTTCGCTTCCACCGTCCGCATGCCCAGATCGTAGACCTCTTTCGGAGACCGACTGAGAGTGGTGTAGTAGCGCAGGTAGGCCTGGTAGCAGGCGGCCCCATCCGGTAGGTCGCTCACGGCGATCCCGGACCGTGCCCGTGGCAGATACTCGTCTGCCAGGAATTCGCGATACCGCCTGAGTGCAGGGACAAGGCGATCGGCAATCAGACGCGTGAACGCTACTCGGAAGGCCGGATCGGAATCGCGTCCGGCGACGAAGTAAGGTGACTCATCCGGCGACAGTGCCAAGAGCCCGTCCAGCTGAGCGATCACCCGACGAACCACGGATTGCGGGGCGGCGTAGCCTTTCTTCAGTCCGCGGCGCAAGTTGGCGATCTCGATATCGACGTAGCGCGGAATCGAGCTGAAGCGCCTCAGCGCCTGGGCGCGCAGGTCGGAGGTTCCGACCGGCTGCTTGTCCGCGACATCGGCGAACTGGTTTACCCAACCATAGAAGTGGTCGACGTTCCACAATTCCCGGTGACACACTCGCAACTGCAGATCCGCTTCCAGTTGCTCCTTGAGCAGGGCGTAGGTGGCCCGTGACATCGCCGGTAGTCGTGCCGGATCGATGACAGCAAGCACCTTGAGTTCCGCGGTTTCTTCTGCGTTCCGCGCAGCGAGCGCCGACGGGCTGCGGTCGGCGAAGCGGTCGTGCACGCGCGTCGGCAGCCCGGCCATGTAGGCTAACGTCGGGTCGTACTTGAGACTTTCGGCAACGAAGCGGTTTTCGAGCTGCGCCAGCCGACGCAACTCGCCATCGGCTCCCTCCACCGTGGTTGCGCACATCACACACAGGACAGCCACGGTCAGAAATCCCTTCATGTTCGCACTCTCTCGTTTTCTCGGCTGAGCGGAGTCTTCGGGCACGCTGCGCGACCACCGGTGAATGACCACTCTTGCGAAATCTACCATGCTGTGACGAATTCCCGCTTATGGCCGCGAGGGAGCATTCATGCTGCGAAGCATTAGGGGCGAGCCGAAAGAGAATTCTGGCTCAGCCCACGTATCCGAGTAGCGCGGTGAAAGAGC
>Ga0105247_10002152_pt1 | contig 13599 bp, 8 predicted proteins | sample KBSS24metaG_FD_81519 | JGI IMG/M metagenome (GOLD analysis project Ga0105247, IMG submission 81519) | Switchgrass rhizosphere microbial communities from Kellogg Biological Station, Michigan, USA - KBS S2-4 metaG | ecosystem: Host-associated > Plants > Roots > Rhizosphere > Soil | place...
ACTCCACCCCGGGCGAGGAATTGCTCCGGGCGTGGCTGCTGCGCGTGACTCTTAACGTGGCGCGAAACACCTTGCGGGGACAAGGCCGCTCGATGGTTCGCGATAACGAGTATCACAAGAGCACCGCCGAAAACGGCTTTTTTGTCGAAGCGCCGGAAGAAGACTACGAACGCCGCCAGGCAATCGAAGAAGCTCGCCGCGCCCTCGACAAAATCAAAGAGCCGATGAGAAGTTGCCTGCTGCTCAAACAACAGGGACTCTCATACCGCGAGATCGCCATCAGTTTGTCGCTCAAAGAGACAAACATCGGCAGCCTCGTGGCGCGCGGGCGCAAAGAGTTTGCGAGGGTTTACGGTAAGATCGGAGGCAAACGATGACACGGTGTCTGGACGAGGGCAAGCTGCAAAGCTATTTCGACGGTGAGCTTTCCATCGAGATGATGGAGAGCGTCACGTCGCATCTTGCTTCATGTGTGACTTGTGCGGCGGCGGCGCGCGAGCTGGAAGAGGAGTCGGCACTCCTCACTTCGGCGCTGGCAATGGAATTCGAGGCGAGCGTACCGACCGAGCGCCTGCGCGAACGCATCAACGAGGCGGTTGTAGGTGATCGTCTCGCACTAGCGCAATTAACACAGAAAGCAACACAAAAAGCAGGATTCTTCTCCGGTCTACTCAATTTTGGAACACAGCGCACACTCGGTTATGCGAGCCTCGCAGTGATCCTCGCGTTTGCCGCAATCCTGGGCGTAGTTAAGATGAAGACTACGACCGCGCCGCAAGTCAATCAGACAAGCACTCAGGCCGGAAACAACAAACAACCTGAAAACAAAAACGCAGTTGCGCAAGCTTCGCCGGATCGAGTCTCGGAAGACCTTCCAAAAGTTGTGACCCCGCGGCACGAAACACAGAAGAATTTTGTTCCTGTTCGTTATAACAGAGCTGTACCCGCGACTCCGGCACCGAAGCCTGCTCAAGTGAAACTTATTCCGGGTGAGCGCTCCTACCTGCAAGCCATCGCGCGGCTGGATTCAACCATCAAGTCGAACAAAAAGAGCATGAGACCTGCTCTGCAGGTTGAGTTTGAACGTAATCTCGCAGTGGTCGATCGCGCTATCGCAGCCACTCGTAGCGCAGCCAAGAGCAATCCAAATGATCCCGACGCGGCCGATTTCATGTTTGCTGCCTATCAAAGCAAAGTAGATCTCCTCAATACGATAGCCGACGCCCGTGTCGGCGGAGGTCGCGGACACTGAAAGGGCCGGTCCTAAGTTGACAAAGAAGTGGTTTGCAGTTTGGGCAGTAATCGGCCTCCTCGTCTCTCTGGCAGGTTCCACCGCCGCTCACGACAATTCAAATCCCCAACCAGGCGAGAAAATCGACCGCACGATGACGGTCGATCCGCAAGCTATCGTCACGCTTTGCGTTGCTTCCGGCACGCTGAAGGTGCGTGGCTGGGACAAGAACGAGGTTCACGTTCGCTCACTCGACGCCGCGCAGATTGATTTCAAACGCATCGACAAGGTCAAAGATCCGTCCAGCCCGGCGAGGCGTGTCGACGTGATGGTGTTGGACAGAACTTCTGCCGGGAATTCGAGGCTCGACTGCCAGGCGCTCGCAAGCGTGGAGATGGACGTGCCGGCAAATGCGACCGTGCAAGTGCAAACACGCGACGGTGATATCACGATTACAGGAGTCGCGGGAGCTTACGCGGGTTCTCAAAACGGCGACATCATGATTGACCACGCTACGAAGCTGGTTGAAGCGGGAAGCCTCGGCGGGAGTATTTACCTCAAGGATTCGAGTGGTCGCGTTAATTTGAGCTCGGCGGGTGGCGTGGTGGAAGTAATGAATGTCAGGGCGACGGACGATGAGGATACCTTTGAAGTCGGGACGGTGAGTGGGGATATTCAGTTGAACCGGGTAAGTAATCGGAACGTCACGGCTAAGACTGTAAATGGAACGGTAACGATGACGGGGCCGCTGGCCAAAGCAGGTTTGTATAACTTTCAAAACATGGCTGGCGACCTGGTTTTAGCGATGCCACCGGATGCGTCGTTCCGTTTGAGTGCAAAGGTTTCAGAGAAGCACGGCATTGTTTCGGATTTCGCGTTGAAATACTTGTCTGATCCGCCACCGCCGCCGCCCGCAAAGCCTCGAACGCCGGCGCCTGAGGCGCCGAAAACCCCGGAGGCAAAGGGAAAAGTAATGCCGCGCACGGGGCCAGTCGTGGCGCCAATCATTGTTGATAAGCCTACCGTAATCAGCTCACAGCATATTTTGCGACGAGTAAACGCCATCTTCGGAACAGGCGACGCCACGATCTCGATCGCATCCTTCGGCGGCACCGTCCGCCTCAAAAAGATCTAATTAAAGCAGCAGAACTGGTTAAAGCAAGCAGAACTGGTTAAAGCAAGCAGAACTGGTTAAAGCAAGCAGAACTGGTTAAAAGCAAGCAGAACTGGTTTAAGCAGGCAGGACTGGAACAAGTCAGGAAGAGGGGCTTGCCCCCGCCGTTGCCTGGATTGGACGAGCGGGGGCAAGCCCCTCTTCCTGACTTGTTCTATTCGTTGCTGTTCCATTTAAATAATTTCTTGTCACAAGGTTCCGAGGGCCGGTGTATTGACTATAGAGCAACGCAGAAGGGCCGGGGGCGGTTGGAACTAGTTACTTCAGAACTGACTGCTCTCGGCCTTAAAAGTAAGAGGTCAAAGGGAATGAAAACCACGGGAAGACACAGCGAAAAATCAGGCTACCTCGTGATACTGCTTTTAGTGGTGGCCCTGACCGCATTCTCGCACTCCATGAAGGAGTTGACGGAAATTCAGCAGTTGACGCTCGACGCGAGCCGGCTCGTCGCACAATTGTCCGGCGACGTCACACCCGCTGAAATCCCGCAAATCGCGCAAGTCCCGCAGACCTTTGTTAAAATCGAAAAGCTCGAAAGTTGTCAAAGCAAACAGTCGACGGCAGCCGTCGAACCGAAAATCCAGAAGATCGAGCGACGCGTCATTCCCAGTGAAGATCAAATTGCGAAGCTCACGAAACTCCAGCGCATTGGTGTCGATGCAAACGCGTTCGAAGTACGCGTGCCGACCGTGCAGGTCCCCGATTCAGACGAAGTTACCATCGAATTCCCCGCGTTTACCTTTAAGACGAAGACCCGCAAGCCCGGTGCATCCAGAATTAACCCTCGCGATCGTGAAATACTTTTGAAGACGCTGAATCGTAGTATTAATCTACGCATTGCCAGTTGATAACCTTTTAACAGGAAACGAAAAAAGACGATGATTAGAAATAGCCTCATTAGTGTAGTTCTGCTGACTGTCGCCCTCGCCACGAACGGCGCTGGGGCAGCAAGTGCGCTTAATAACCAGGAACGCAGACCCGTGCCTTCGGTTCCAGCAGCGGACTCGACAACCGCTGTCGGCGAGACAGGCGAAGAGGCGCGCGAAGACTTTCACCAAACGTATCCACTATCGCCGACCGGTCGCATCAGTCTCGAGAACATCAACGGCGGCGTGCAGATCAAAGTTTGGGATCAAGCATCAGTGCAAGTTGACGCAATCAAAAAGGCCACTCGCCAAAGCCGCCTGAACGAAGCGAAGATCGAAATCAACGCCACCGAAGAAAACATCAGAATCAAAACCGAGTATCCATACGAGAACCAGTACTCCAGCAGTGATCCCCGTCGTTACGAAAACTCGACGACGGTCGATTACACCTTGACCGTCCCGCGCAAAGCCGTGCTCGAGTCGATCGAGATGGTGAACGGCTCAATCGACATCGACGGCGTTGAAGGCCGTGTCAAAGCCACTTCGATTAACGGTCGTGTAAATGCGCGCGGTCTTATTAATGAAGTGCGTTTGTCAACCATCAATGGTCCACTGACCGCGACCTTCACTCAGCTCGATGAAACGAAGCCGATTCAACTGAATTCAGTCAACGGTAATGTCACGCTCGTCATTCCATCCAACGCAAATGCTTCAGTTCGCGCCGGCACGACCCATGGCGCAATCACCAGCGATTTCGGATTGAAGGTCAAGCACGGTGAATATGTCGGCCACAGCCTGGACGGCCAGATCGGAACCGGTGGTCCACGCATCAAGCTCGACAACGTCAACGGCGGAATCAAGATCACTCACGCTGAAGACGGCTTACCGCTGAGCCCGGGAGTATCACTACAGGGCGACGTGGCGACACGCGATGCGGAAAGAGCGGTTGAAGATGACGTTAGCGAGGGGGTGGCGGCGGCGGAGGCTGCACACGCAGCGCGAGCGCGCATTGACTCCGCGCGTGTGGTTCGTGACGCCCAGCGCGAAGCGCAACGACAAGTCGATCAGGAACTACGAGAGTCGCAGCGTGAGATTGAAGCCGCGCAGCGACAGATCGAACGCGAACGCGCTCGTGCCGAGCGAACTGAAGTGCGGATGAAAGTCATCCCTCGTGGCAGTGGCGGTTACAACAGTGAGCGAGTTACTGCGAAGGAGACGAAAACATTCAGCGTTAGCAATGCGCCGCGCATCACGTTGAACACGTTCGACGGCCAGGTGACCGTTCGTGGCTGGGACAAAAATGAAGTGACATACACCGCGGTCAAAGGCGCAGCGGATGAAGAAACCCTGAAACAGATCTCGATCCAGGCGCAACAGCAGGGTGATGCAATCGTGATCACCACCATCAACACCGAAGACGTCAATGGGCGCGTGAACTTCGACGTTTATGTGCCGCGTCAATCGACGTTGCATGTTTCTTCAGGCGATGGTGCGCTGAACCTGGACGGCGTTACCGGACAAATCACTCTGCGCTCCGGCGATGGTCCGATCGAAGTCGCTAATGGTGGTGGACAGCTTCAGGTGAACACGGGCGACGGCGTTATTCGCGTGATCAAGTTTGAAGGGCAGGTCGATGCGCGCACCGGCGACGGCTCGATCGCGCTCGACGGCAATTTCAATGCAGTTTCGGCAAGGACCGGTGACGGCCAGATCACGTTGACAGTGCCGTCCGGCGCAAGCTTCACCATCGAAACCAATTCCATGGAAGACCTTGCTAACGAGGGTTTTGTGATTAACGAAGACGTCACGCCCTCGCCACGCGTGAAGCGCTGGAAAATTGGTAACGGCGGCAAGGTATTCATTCTCAGGACTGGCGACGGCAAGATCCTCCTCCGTCCCCGCCAGTAAAGACTCTGCGCAGCCTCTGCGTTCTCTGCGTCTTTGCGGTAAATGACAGTCGATCACCGCAGAGACGCAGAGGACGCAGAGGCTACGCAGAGACGACCCAGAGTTTCATGAACGCCGCATTGCTCTGCACTGCTCTGATTGTTTTGTGCTGCGGCGCGGCTGTTTCCCAATCTCTTTCTCCTGAAAAGCCGCCCGGCGTCAAAACCGGTAAAGCCGCGCTCGCCCTGCCACCTGAAAAAGCCAACCCTGTAAAAGCAGTTCTCTTCGCCAAACCACCCGTAATCGATGGAAAACTCGATGATGAAGTTTGGAAAACCGCGGTCGTATTAAAAGACTTCTACCAGATACAACCCGGCGACAATCTCATCCCCGAAAATCGCACGGAAGTACGACTCGGTTACGACGCGCGCTTTCTCTACCTCGGCTTTCACTGTTTCGACGATCCCGCCAAAGTCCGCGCGAACATCCCAAAACGCGACCAGATCTGGGACGACGATTACGTCGGCATTCTCTTCGACACCTTCAACGATCAGCGCCGCGCGTATGAGTTTGATTTCAATCCGCTCGGCGTTCAGGCCGATGGCATTTGGACTGAAGGTCAGGGCGAAGACTTCAGTCTCGATCTGGTGATGGAGTCGAAGGGAATGGTCACGAGCGACGGCTACACGATCGAGGTCGCGATCCCGTTCAAGTCGCTGCGCTACGTCGCGGGCAAAGACAAGCTTTGGGGCATTCACTTCTGGCGTCGCACGAAGCGTTTGAACAATTCGCTCGACATGTGGATCCCGATGGACCGCGACAAGAACAGTTGGCTCGCGCAGGCCGGACACCTCACGGGCCTCGAAGGACTTTCCACTGAGCGAACACTCGAGTTGATTCCGAGTTTGACAGTTTCAGAAACCGGCAAACGTAAAACTGCGCTCCCGTTCAATGCGCGTGCCGGCATTCCCGATCCCGGACGTTTTGTAAACGAACCAGTAGATTTCGATCCCGGCTTGACCGGCAAATACACGCTCACGCCGACAGTCACGCTCGACTTCACCCTGAATCCTGATTTCGCTCAGGTAGAGTCAGACCAGTTAGTCGTCACTGCAAACCAGCGTTTTCCGATCTTCTTCGAAGAGAAACGACCGTTCTTTCTCGAAGGCATCGACATTTTCCAAACGCAGATCTCCGCAGTCCACACACGCGCGATCGTCGATCCTGACTACGCCGTAAAACTCACCGGCAAAGTAGATCGAAACACGTTCGGTGTAATACTCGCTTCTGACAACGCTCCCGGAAACTTCACCGAAGAGGATCGCACGAATCCTGACGTCTTTCCGGGTATTCAGCGCTTCGTTGACAAGAACGCGGCGGTCGGCATCGTGCGTTTGAAGCGCGACGTTGGTACCTCAGATTCGTTTATCGGCTTTCTCACGACTTACCGTCGTTTCGTCGACTCGTACAATGAGCTCGGCGGTTTTGACGGTCGCTTTCGTATCGACAAGCAAACGACCTTCAGTTGGCAAGTGCTCGGCACGCACAGCCGTCATCTCTTCTTCTTTCCCGAAGAAGGTGAGCTGCGCGACAGCAAACAGAACGGTTTCACATACGCGCTCGATTACAACCAGAGCGGGCGCCACTTCGGTCACGAGTTCTCGATGGTGGGCCGCACGCGTTACTACGTCGCTGACGTCGGTTTCAATCGCCGGCCCAACACCAATAATCCAAACTGGTTCATTCGCTACAACTCCGAGCCGAAACCCAAAGCCAAACTGATCTCGTGGCGAGTTTATACAGACTTCAACGCCAACTTCGACTGGCAGGGACGTTCGCAAAACTTCAACGACGAAACGCAGATCCAGTTTCAACTACCTTTACAGACATATTTCGGCACGGGTGTCACTAAAGGTTATGACCGTGTTTTCGAAAGCGAGTTTGGACCAAAGCGACAGCCGGGATCGAATTGCGTGATCGAGAACACGTGTACGTTTGCTGGTGAAGATAATGAGCGGTCGTCGCCGACGACGGGCTGGTACGTTTTTGGCGGATCAGTGCCGAGCAAGAAGTACAACTTCAATTTCTTTTTGAATCGTGTTTGGGGTGCGATGGATTTCGATTTTGGCGCCGGACCGAAATACCCGCGGGTGAGTCCGCCGGCACTCGCGCTCGGGCAGGAGGCGCCGCAGGATCCGGGTCCGGGAGATTTCTGGCATTTCGATGGCGGCATTACTTACCAACCGACGAGCGCATTGAACGCGAGATTGAGTTATACAAAAGAGCGACTCACACGCTATGATACGGGCCGGATCGCGTTCGATGAAAACATCGTCTCGCTCCGCACAACGTACCAGTTCACACGCTTCCTTTTTGCACGCGGCCGCATCGACTACGACTCGTTAGCTTCCAACGTCAAAGGGCAGTTTCTGCTGGGTTGGACACCCAATCCAGGGACGGCGTTCTACGTCGGTTACAACGATGATTTGAATCGCAATGGATTTAGTCCGTTTACAGGGCAACTTGAGCCAGGCTTACGGCGTAATGGAAGAACGTTCTTTATAAAGATGTCTTACTTATTCCGGCGCAGTTTCTGATCCAAGAGTTAGTTTCTTTTACAGGATTTACAAGATTGAAATGATTTACATGTTAATCCTGACAATCTTGTAAATCCTGTAAAGGACTGACGCTCAAAATAAGCTATCAATGAGAATTAACTATCTCCCCATATTGTTTATCTTCTGCGCTTCAATTGGTGTCAACGCGCAGAACAAGTCAGAACCCGTCACGATCCCGAAGTTTGAGAAACCTCCCACGATCGACGGCAAGCTCGATGAAGAAGTCTGGCAAAAAGCCGCCGTACTGAAAGACTTCTACCAGATCCGTCCCGGCGACAACACGCCACCTTCCAAACCAACTGAAGTCCTGATCGGTTTCGATCCGCAATTCCTCTACATCGCTTTCAAAGCCACTGACGAGCCCGACAAGATCCGCGCCACCGTGGCCAAGCGCGACAACATCTTCAACGACGACTACGTCGGCTTCATGCTCGACACGTTCAACGATAAGCGCAAAGCCTTCGAGGTCTTTTTCAATCCATTCGGTATTCAGGGCGACGGCATCATCACCGAAGGTCGCGGCGAAGACTTCAGCGTCGATCTCTTGATGGATTCGAAAGGCATCGTTCACGAGACCGGCTTCAACGTCGAGATCGCGATCCCTTTCAAGTCGCTGCGCTTCGAAGCAGGCAAGGGAAAACTCTGGGGCGCGCATTTCTTCCGTCGCATCCAGCGTTTCGAGAGCGAGCTCGATCGTGGATGCCGATGTCGCGCAGCATCGACAGCAACCTGAGCCAGGCGGGCCACCTGACCGGGCTCGAAGGAATCTCCGTCGAGCGAACGATCGAGTTGATTCCCAGTGCGACGGTTTCGCAGAACAGCCGCTTCGTGCCGACGTTTGGTGGTATTCCGCGGATCAACGATCAAGGTCGGATGGTGAATGAGCCGGTCGGACTCGATCTCGGCTTGACGGCGAAGTTGATTCCCAGCTCGGCAGTAACAATTGACCTCGCGATCAATCCTGATTTCGCTCAGGTGGAAGCAGATCAGCTTGTCGTAACAGCAAACCAGCGTTTTCCGATTTTCTTTTCTGAGAAGCGCCCGTTCTTTCTCGAAGGTATCGATATCTTTCAAACTCCGATCACTGCGGTCCATACACGCGCGATCGTCGATCCTGACGTCGCCGTGAAGACGACCGGCAAAAAAGGGCGCAACACGTTTGGGTTGATGCTCGCGAGCGACAATGGACCAGGAAACCTGAACGCTGACGATCGCGGCGCGTTGAATGGCTGTATCGAGAGTCGCGCTCTCGACCGGAATGTGAATTGTAAAAACGAGCGCATCCTCGATAAGAACGCTTACATCGGCGTGCTGCGACTCAAACGCGATGTCGGCAAGGAAAACTCGCTGGGCATGGTAGCCACGAGTTACAACTTCATCGACAAACACAACGAGGTGCTCGGTGTCGATGGTCGTTTTCGTCTCGACAAACAGACGACCGTGAGCTTCCAGACACTCGGGACAACTTCGCGCAACTTCTTCTTCGATCCAAACGATGGGCTGACGCGTTACCGCACCGGTAACGGTTTTGGTTATTCCGCTGACTATAACGTCTCTGGTCGCAACTGGGGTTGGGAGCTTTACGGCGAAGGATTCACGCAGGACTATCGCGCGGATGTCGGCTTCGTGCAGCGCACAAATTCAAATTTTAACTACGGCTTAATTCGTTACAACTCCGATCCGAATCCCAAGAAGAAGATCATCTCGTATCACGTTCACAACGTAACGCACGTCGACTACGACTGGCAGGGACGGATGTACATCTGGGAAGCCGAGAACCTCGTCGAGTTACAGTTGCCGCGCAATAGTTATGTAGGCACGTGGTGGGAACCCGGATACGAGCGCTTGTTCGATCACGAGTTTGGTCCAACGCGAGAGGCGAAGCCGTGTAATCCGTTTTCGACCGGCGACAACAAGTGTACGTTCTATGGTGAGAGCAATGAGCGTGCTTCAGCCAAGCAGCATCTTTCGTTTTACGGCGGTTCGAACCCCAACAAGAAGATTCAGTTCAACGGGCAGGTGACACACCGCTGGGGCCACATGGATCTCGACTTCGGAAACGGCAGTAAGTATCCGCGTGTGAGTCCTGCGGCGCTCGCGCTCGGACAGAATGCGCCGCTCGATCCCGGTCGCGGCAGTTTGCTTCAGTTCAACGGCAGCATCACTTACCAGCCCACGAACGAGCTGCGCACGCAGTTCAGTATCAACTCACAAAGGTTGCGGCGCTACGATACGGATCGCGTGGCTTACAAGATCAACATCCTCACGTTCCGCGGCACGTATCAATTCACAAAAGCGACGTTCACGAAATTGATTCTCGACTACAACACGCTCGACTCCAGACTGCGCGCGCAGGCGTTGTTGGGTTGGACGCCGAGCCCCGGCACGGCCTTCTATGCGGGTTACAACGACGATCTGAACTACGACAGCCTGCATCCATTCACGCAGCAGATCGTGCCCGGCTTCCGCCGCAACGCACGCACTTTCTTTATCAAAGCGTCGTATTTGATACGGAAAGGTTTCTAGTTCTTCTCTGCGTAACCTCGGCGTCCTCTGCGCCTCGGCGGTGAACTTATCTGTAAACCGCAGAGCCGCAGAGGACGCAGAGGTTACGCAGAGAAGAAACTTACAATTGCTTTACTTAACTTTACATAACTTTACGTAAATCGTTGGGGCTTTTTGGGATTAGCAAAGGCCTGCGTGTTAAACTGCACAAGATGTTTCAGACCCGATTTCTCTTAACAGGAGTGTCGCTGTTACTGGCGGCGCTTTTTTTGACGTCGTGCAAGAGCGACTACCAGGCTTCGCAGCGACAAGGCCAGGGACGCCCGGGCCAGGGCGGCCCAGCACGCCAGGTTAAGACCACGACCGTCGCTGAAACACCTTTCGGCGAAACCGTAACCGCCAACGGCACACTCGCCGCCTACGACCAAACCACCGTCAGCGTTAAAGTTCCGGGCCGCGTCAGCAAGATCTCCGTCGATCTCGGCAGCGTCGTCTCGAAAGGACAAGTGATCGCCGTCGTCGACTCTGCTGACTACAGTCTCCGCGTACAACAGGCAGAAGCCGGACTCGCACAGGCGCGAGCGCGTCTCGGTCTCGCCCCGGAAGGAAACGACGATCGCGTCGATCCGGAACAAACTGCCACAGTCCGACAGGCCCGCGCCGTGCTCGACGAAGCCCGTTACAACCGCGATCGTGCGGCGCGTCTGGTCGAGCAGGGCGTAATCGCGAAAGCCGAATTCGATTCGGCAACCGCGACATTCAAGGTTGCGGAAGGCCGCTACCAGGACGCTTACGAAGAGATCCGCAATCGTCAGGGCGTACTCGCCCAACGAAAGTCCGAGCTGGCGCTCGCGAGACAACAGTTAAAAGACACCGCGGTGATCGCTCCGCTCGACGGCATCGTTCAGGAAAAGCGGACGAGTGTTGGTGAATATCTCGCGGCGGGCACGCCGGTAGTGAACATCGTGCGGATGGATCCGCTGCGTCTGCGTGCTGAGATTCCGGAGCGTGAGTCGCACACTGTTCACACGGGCCAGGATGTTCGTGTAACCGTTGAAGGTGATACGACTGTCTACCTTGGAAAGATCATGCGACTCAGTCCTGTGATCGCCGAGCAGAATCGTATGCTGGTGGTTGAAGCGGACGTCCGAAATAATGGAAAGCTACGACCGGGATCGTTCGCGCACGCTGAGATCGTGACTAACGACGCGAAGATGGCTGTGACAGTTCCGAACAATGCCATCGTCACTTTTGCAGGTATCGAGAAAGTGATCACCGTTCAGAATGGAAAAGCGTTGGAGAAGCCGATCACGACTGGCCGGCGTACCGGTGAATTTACTGAGATCGTTTCCGGGATCAATGTTGGGGAAAAGATTATCGTCGATCCGGGCAACCTGCAATCGGGTCAGGCTGTCGAAGTTGTCGACTAGCTAGACATAGGTCCTATTCTTTTTAATGCAAAAATTAGCCGAAATCTGTATTCGCCGTCCTGTTTTCGCGGCCATGATCGTCCTTTCATTGGTCGTGGTGGGCGCGGCTGGATTTTTTAAGCTCGGTGTCGATCGCTTTCCTTCCGTTGACCTTCCCACAGTCTCAGTGCGCGTGAATCTTCCCGGTGCGGCGCCGGAAGAAGTCGAGTCGCTCATCGCGCAACCGATCGAAGAAGTCGTAAACACAGTCGACGGCATCAGCGAGCTGAGATCCGTTTGCGGACAGGGAACCGCAATCGTGATCGCGACCTTCAAACTCGATCGCAATCTCGAATCAGCAACGCAGGATGTGCGCGATCGCGTCAACACGCTCGGACGTACTCTTCCTGAAGACGCGACTCCTCCTGTCATTCAGAAGTTTGATAACGACAGTACACCCATCATGACGATCGCGCTCTCTGCCGATCGTTCATTGAGAGAACTAACAGAGCTCGGCGACAAGATGGTGCGCCCGCAGCTCGAACGCGTTGGCGGCGTCGGTGAAGTGCGCGTCGTCGGTGGACTCGATCGCGCGATCAATGTGTGGATCGACGCAGAGCGACTGGCCGCTTACCAGATTTCAATCTCGCAAATTCGACAGGCCATCGAACGTCAGAACGCTGACGTGCCGGGCGGAAACGTCACGACCGGCAAAGAAGAGCTCACGCTTCGCACGCTCGGAAGGTTTACTGATCCACGACAGTTTAACGACCTCGTCGTCGCGAGTGTGAACGGCGCGCCCATCAAGCTTCGCGACGTCGGTCACGTTGAAGACGGAACGAAAGAACAGCGATCGTTCTCGCGTCTCAACGGTGTTCCCACTGTGACGCTCGACATCAGGCGACAGTCAGGCGCGAACACGGTCGAAGTCATCAAAGGTCTGAAAGAGGCATTACCGCGCGTCACTTCGCAGCTGCCGGAAGACGTCAAAGTTGAGATCATTCGTGATCAGTCGCGCTACATCGAAGCGGCGCTGCACGAAATTCAGATCCACCTTGTGCTCGGCAGTATTCTCGCGAGTCTCGTCGTGCTGGTCTTCATGCGCTCGTGGCGCTCGACGTTGATCGCGGCAGTCGCGATCCCGTGTTCCGTCATCTCGACTTTCGGCATGATGAAAGCGCTCAACTTCACGCTCAACAGCGTGACGATGCTGGCGCTCGTGTTGATGGTCGGCGTGGTTATCGACGACGCGATCGTCGTCCTCGAAAACATCTTTCGCTTCATTGAAGAAAAGCGGATCGATTCGAAAGAAGCGGCGAAAGAAGCGACGAAGGACATCGGCCTCGCGGTGCTGGCTACAACTCTGTCTCTCGTAGTCATTTTCCTGCCGGTGTCGTTCATGTCGTCCATTTCCGGACGCTTTTTGTACCAGTTCGGTATCACCGCGGCCGTCGCGATCCTCGTCAGCTTGCTCGTGTCGTTCACGCTCACGCCGATGATGAGCTCGCGACTGATTCGCGTGAGCGATGCGAAGGGCGGCCACGACGAGCCGGCTTCACGTCGTGGTTTCTATCGTTATATCGACAGCGCTTACACGTGGATGCTGGCGTTTGCGATGCGACATCGTATCGCCGTCGCGCTTGTCGCGGTTGCCATCGTGCTGACCAGTGTTCCGCTTTATCGTTCGGTGAAGCAGGAATTTATTCCGACGAACGTCGATGAAGCGGAGTTTGAAGTCAGCGTCAACGGTCCGGAAGGGACGAACCTGGCGGTGATGAACGAGGTCATCACGGCGATGGAGAAAGACATTCTCGAGACGCCGGGTGTGCGGCTCGTGCTGTCGTCGTCAGGAGGAAGTTTTCTCGGCGGTGTAAACCAGGGTAGCGCGTACGTGCGCATCGCGCCGCAC
>Ga0105247_10002156_pt1 | contig 13585 bp, 6 predicted proteins | sample KBSS24metaG_FD_81519 | JGI IMG/M metagenome (GOLD analysis project Ga0105247, IMG submission 81519) | Switchgrass rhizosphere microbial communities from Kellogg Biological Station, Michigan, USA - KBS S2-4 metaG | ecosystem: Host-associated > Plants > Roots > Rhizosphere > Soil | place...
GCCGGCGGGGCGGGGCTCGTGGGGGATCAGGAGCGAGTGGAGCACGCGGGTCAGCGGGTCGGCGTCGGCGGGCGCGTCCGCGGCGCGGTCGTGCAGGTCACGCCACGCGAGGGCCGACTCCTCGATGCCCCGGACGGCGTCCAGCGCCTGCTGGTGTTCCACCTCGACCTCGAAGGTCAGCGGGTCGGCCGGGCCGAGGTCGCGCGCGGCGGCCTCGTACAGGTCAGACAGGTGGTCGGGGTGTCCCGGCCGGTCGGCCCCGGCCAGTCGCGTGCGGGTCAGGAGGCGGGCCCGGATGCGCGACTCGCGGTACCAGCGCTCGGCGGCCGGGCCGGGGGTCACGTCGGTGGACACAGCAGGACCATGAGGTCGGCGAACGTCGGGCCGAGCTCGTGCGCGAGCTGGTCCCGGTCGGCGGGCGACAACGTCGGGATGATCCTGGTCAGGGTGGTCACGCCGTTCGTCACCTCGTCGATGGCGGCGGCCGCGCCGCCCTCGGCGTCGAACGCGAGCCGCATCAGCTCGTCGTGGACCATGTCGACAATGTCCTCGCCCCGCCGGTTCCGGCCGTCGAGGGCAAGCCAGACGACCTGGGTGAGCAGCGCCAGAGCCGGGGCCGGTCCGATCGCCGCCCGGCTGACCACCACAAGGTCCTCGACCGCGGCCATCGGCGGCGCGGGCGCGGGATACACGGCGGCCTCGGGTCGCCGCCGGGCCCACTCGGCGACCATCAGGACGAGCGTCTCGGCCGCCGTGCGACGGGTCGGCTCCGCGAACTGGTCGAGCTCGGCCAACCAGCCGTCGCGGAACGGCCAGAACGTCCAGATCCGGACCTCGTCGGCGCAGCGGGCGACCCGGTTGGTGTCCGACCGGAGCTCGGCCAGACCGGGCCTCTTGACGCGCAGCTCACGAGCGAGGCAGCGGCCGTCGCCCGAGGCGTTGTCCGCGTCTCCGAACAGGGAGTTGAAGGTGCTGCGCGGCCGTTGCCCGGTCTCCGCCAGGTCCTTCTGCCGGATGTGCGGCACCGGGGCCGTGTACACACCTTTGGCGGGCAGGTCCGACTTCACAGCATCGAGCAACGGTTGATAGTAGCGAGCCCGACCGGTCTCCGGCGGCACCGCCGCCGCCCGGGCGTACCACGCTGACACCACAGTTCCCCGTAGATCTTCCACAAAGCAGCCCATATGTCTCTTAATATCGAGGGTCCGACAATGCGCGCTCATCATAGTGGCCACGCGAAGATGTGGACCGGCCGGGCCGAGCTGGGGGATGAAACCGAAGAAAAGTGGACGAATACCGTCGAGTACCCAACCCGGCATTCACCGGTCGGCGTCATCGCCTCAGCCGACCTCCGAACGGCGCTCGGGCGACTCATCCGCGGCCGGGGGCTGAACACCGTCGGTATCGAGGCCCAGGTCGGCGTCGCGCTGGCTCGGGAGATCACCGGCGACCCGAGCCGGACCGAGGTGTCCCGGAGCGACCTCGCGGCCTGGATCGCCCGCCGGTCGGCGGCGTTGCCGCCCGACCTGCGGCTGGCGGCGGAGGCGGCCTTCGGCCTGCATCCGGACGCGCGTCACCGGTTCCTGGCCGAACGGCTCGAGTGGCTCGCGCAACGCTTCGAACGCGACCGGCGCACCGCGCGCCGGCGCGTGGACGAGGCCCTTCGGCTCCTGGCCGAACCCACGTCCCGCTCGGCCAGCCCGGCCAGCCCGGGCCGGGACGGAACCGAAGGCGTCCCGGCCCGGCCCGAACTCCCCGACGCCCCCAACGATCGTGGACCGGCCGACGCTCGTGGACCGGCCGACGGCGGCGAGCCGGCCGACGCCGACGGCTGGTACGTGGCGGGCGTGTCGGCTCTGATCCGGCTGGACAAGCCGGTCGTCGCGGTGGTCGAGGACCGGGTGATTGTCGCGACCACCGACAGGCTGAATGTGGTCACGGTCGCCGCGAGCCTGCCGGTCGTCGGGGACGTCACCGGTTGGGACCGCGACCTGACAATGGATTTGCGATACGGCGGCAGAATCATCGGTCGCGACCGGCCGAGCGCCAGCCACTTCCGTTTCCACATTGAGCTTCCGGCACCGTTGCGGGCGGGCGAGCGGCATCGCTTCGGGGTCGGGTTCACGGTGCCGCCGGGCCAGACCATGGCGTCACACTACGTCTGCTACCCGCTGGTTCGGTGCGCTGACCTGCGGATTCGTCTTCGGTTCGCGCCGAGCGACGCGGCGGCGGCCCGGGTCTGGCTTCTCGCCGGCGCGGCGCCCCGGACGGTGGACGACGATCCGTCCGGACTGCCGCGGGTGGCCGTAGACCGCGCCGGTGAAACCCAGGTTCATTTCGCCGGGCTACACCAAGGCCGGGGCTACGGCCTCCGTTGGGCAATCGGTCAGGAGCCGATTCCTACGGCTGCTCCTCCTCGCCACCCGCAGGAAAGAGCCGAGCCTGATGTCCGTTAGACACTGCGACCTCCTAGCCTTGTTTCGGTACCGATACGGTCTCGCGCCGGACCACCCCGATAAAGGACAAAAGAGTGCCAGAACATTGTGTCACGGACTTCGTCCGCAGCGGAAATGTGGAGCGACGTGGGCCACTTCCGGCCGGTTCGGAGGCCCGGGTGGAATCAGGCACCGACGTTCAGCGGGCAGGAATCGATGCCGTCGCCGTCGAAGCCGTCCTCGAAGGCGGTCTGGCGCTCCAGCGGCGTCCCGTAGTGCTGCTCGCTGCCGAAGTTGTAGTCACCGACCTTGCCAGCGCGGTGACGGCCTCGTCGAGGTCGCCCGGGTCGAGCTGGCCGTACAACCCGAGTTGCAACGGTCGCTGTCGATGTATACGACGCGGGCGTCGGGGGCCACCCGCCGCGCCACCTCATGGGTGTTGTCCGAGGCGGGAATGCCGGCCCCGATGTCGAGGAATTGGCGGACGCCGTGCTCGGCCGCCAGCAGGTGGACGGCCCGTCACCAAACGTCGCCAACATTTACCTGTACTGGGGCAAGATCTTCCCCACTAGTCGGGAGTGGAGGATCTGGACGGTCGAGTCGATTATCTGCTGCGTCGTGGGCAGGTCCAGCGGGACGAGCTGAAGGGTTGGCAGTACATGAAGGCGCCCGAACAGCCAGACAACCTTTTCGAAAAGTCCGGCCAGGCGCGGCTCCCCCGAACGCCGCGGGAACTGACCGCGCCGACGGAACCGCTGGAGCCCGAGCCCTCCACCGACAGTTGATTCGCGCCAGTCCGGCGTCGCCGTCGCCCACCGAGGGTGCGGCACGAAACACGGCGGGGCGGCGCCGATCCATAGCTACAGTGAGTTACCGATCAAGGGCACCCACCAAGCAGGACGATCGGAGAACAGCGCAAGGCCAGAGCGCGCACTCCCTCAGTTAGTCGCTCGCTCGACGGCATGCTCGAAGACGATCAGAAGTTTGACTGTGTTCGAACGACAGGGAGACGTCCGACGCCCAGCGACACAAGCGTTTTCGCTGGTCAGAGGTGGTGTGTGGGCAGGGGCGGGATCGAACCGCCGACCTTCCGCTTTTCAGCTGGACCACTCCCAACGGCATGCTCACCAGGCAAAAACCCAGCTCGCGCCCGAGCGGCATGCACACAATTAGTCGCTCGCTAAACGATCAATAGAAAAGAATCTTCACGCCCTCCTTCTCCGGGCGTGTCGCTACCGACAGTGAAGCCCGCCGCTCTACTTCCGCTCCGTCGAGGAGTCGACCAGCTCGTCTGGGGCCGCCGGCCTCCTCACCACGTCCGCGGACTCGACCCGCGACCCTGGAAGTCGGCTAAGCTGTCCGACGCGCATCGACTACCTACGATCGACCATCTCCTTTCAGTGGCGCGGCTATCATTCGGCCCGAGCGGCTGCCGACGAGTTGCCTCCTAGATTTTGTGTATCACTGATTCGGCCGACAAGCCTAGTGAAGAGTTCATCTTGATCGCTCCTCCGGTAAGCCCGGGAAACCGGGCATGAGCACGCGCGAGTACCGGCCTCCGATTCCTGAGCGTAGCCGTATCCGATCAGACGATCGAGGGCTGCCTGGAGATTGATCCATTCAACCACCGAAGGATCACCGCCGGCTGCCTCCCAGAGGATTGCCGCATCCTCCGCCAGCGCCCCGCGGTCTTTCGACTGCGCGTTTAAAAGGGTGGCGAGCACCAGAAGGTCCTCATCGTTCCGGATGTCGTCGGCTAGGCCAGTGGTGAGTATCGCGTCGAGATCGCGACGACCGCTCAGGGCGCTGATACCGCCGACGGGGTCGCTCGCGCGGGCAGCACTGATCAGATGCCACATTGGTACGGCGTGGCCGCCGCCGAGCACCATGAGCTTGTCCAGATCGGCTTGGGTGAAGGAAAAACCGAGGATCGCGAGGAGCCAGGAGAGAGAGGTGCGCTGGGACTCGGTGTACTCGGCAGGGGTGTCCCGCGGCGCGATCACCTCCTCGAGAGGAAGTCGGCTGCATACGGTACGGAGGAAGTGCAGTCCTCGGCCCGTCAGCGAGCCCGGCCGGCCCGATGAGTCTCGGCCGAGGAGGCTGAGGATGTCAGCCACGTCGATGACGGCCCCGTACGACGGGCCACCGGTCATCGTCAACGAGAAGTGCAACGGCGAGCGCACCGAGGAGTTTCCGACTGCCACGGCGACCGGCCGGTCGGCCCAGCGGAGGGAGGGCAGGCGGGCGTCATGGGGAAGAAGGAAGTCCGCTGTCGCCCCGTCGCCCGATGGCCGCGCGACCGGCGTGGTTTCGGTCTCGACCACCAGCGCCTGTATGGCGGCCAGCCACTCCTGGACCGCCCGCGGCGAGGGGGCTGCCAAAGATTGCAGGGCGTTGACGACCCTTACCGCAGCCGCGTCCGACGGCTCCGGGAGGAATGAAGCCCGCATCGACCGTGGGGCGTCCGAGCATTCGGGTTCAAACCAGCGCGCGGCCTGCGCCACCGTCGCCCAACGCCACGACCAGGGGGTGAAGGCCGGCGCCAACATCGGCCCGGCGTATCTGGAGTCCCGCGCCAAGTCGAGGGCGGCGGCCACGAGATCATCCGACTCGATCAGGTCCGCGATGTGCTCAGCCCATTCGGCGGTGAGCTCGCCGCGCCGGACGGCGAGTTCCTCCGACAACTGGCGCCGCCGCCGCCCGACCCCTTGGTCAAGCTCCGTTAGGACGGCGTCGATGCGGGCTTCCGTTTCGACAAGGCGCTCGCCGAGCGTCCAGTCGTCCCGCCAACGGCTGTCATCGACGGGGACGCCCGCACGGTCGTACCTCAGCCGTGCGACGAGCCGCCGGTCTTCAAGGTCGTCCTCAGCTCGCGCTCGGGCGGCCGCGAGGTCGTCTCGAAGGCGCTGTTCCTCCCGCTGGTCGACCCTCCCCTCGTCGCGCAGCCGTTCGACCGTCGTGTTCGCCAGGCCGAATTCGCCCCGAGCAGCCAGAAACCGGACCGCGTCCGGGCCGGTCCACCGGGCGGCCAGGTCGCGGCAGAGCGCCTCCTCCAAGAGGCGGGCGTTCTGGGGATGGGCCGGTGAATCAGTGCGGGCGATACGGACCCGCGGGAGTTCCCAGTCATCCAGCGTCCTGCCCGGCGGCCGGTCCGCGAGGCCCAGACCTTCGATCAGGTAGCGGACGAGCCGCCGGGCCTCAAAAGCGAGCGCCGTCGTCTCGACGCTGCCCCCCGCGCGCAGGCCGATCCCGGCTAGTTCCTCGGCTTGCCGACGCAGTTCATCGATCTGCGCGCGCTGCGCGGAGGGGATGTCCAGCCGGCTTGTCTGCCCCGCGGCGGCCAGGGCAGCCACCACCGCGTCCGCCGCCATCCGGATGTTCCGTCGCTTCTGGGTGAAACTCACCCGCCGGTTGCCAGCGATAGGCGCCTGATTCGCGGCCTTCGTCGCCTTGTTGAGCCAGCCAGAGTCATCCGGGTCACCGTGCTCCGCTATCCAGGCTCGCAGCCCGTCGGTGTCGCGGCTGGCCGCCGCGGCGGCCAGCCGCGACATCTCACCTTCGGGCCGGAACAGGTGAGCCCGGACGGCGTTGCCGTTATTCGCATGCGCGTCGTAACGCCGGAGCGACTCGACGGCGTTGTCCAGGGCGCTCCACCGGGCGGGGATGCCGTCTGGCGCCGACCGAGCCGCCGACCGAGCTGGCGGCGGACCATATCTGGCGCAGTATTCGGCCGCGGCGACGGTGAAGGCTCGGACACGTGCGGGCAGCGGGATGTCGCTCCCGCGCAGGAGATCTATTAGCTCGGTCGCCCCGAGTTCGCCCAGCGCGAGCCTGACGGAGGCGGATACGGCCAGTGCCTCGGTCTCGGCAGGAGTCAGACGGGCCCGGGCCGTGGCGTCCGCGAGGCACGACGCGAGGTCCTCGGGTCGTGCGAGAGGTCCCGTGAGGACGACCCGCGGCGAGACGTCGGTCGCGGAAATCCTTCTCCGGATCAGGTCGGCGGCGGCCCACGCTCCACTAGTCCACAGAGAGCGGAGCAGTAGCTCGAGCCGGCTGTCGCTGTCCGGCGCGTTGGAGAGCGCGGCCGCCGCGAGCAGCTGACGTTCGCCGTCGGGGCCCAGTCCAAGTTCGCGGACGGCGGCGAGCACTGAGTCGAGTGCCACCTGGTCTGTCAACGCGATGATGCCGTCAGCGTCCACCGGGCCGGCCGCTGGCCTGATCAGTTCGATCAGGCGCTGCGTCAGCTCGCCGAGCAGTGGGGGCGCTGCACCAGTTCCGGACGCGACGCCAGCGACCCCGGAGCGGGACGCCCGCGCCGGTGCCGACCAGCGCACTGGCCGCCTCATGATCGCGGTCCACACATCATCGGCGACTCGCGGCGAGCTGACCCGAACGCTCACTTCGCCGGTGGACTTGACACCACGAATACCCGCGTAGACCGACAAGTGGTTGAAGGAACCCAGGACGGTAATGTCATCCTGAAGAACGACCTTCGCGTGCATGCCTGGCTTCTGAGCCACGTCCGCGCCGTCGGTCCCAACGTCAGCGGCCAGCTCGTCGAGGCGGGCCCGGGACTCGGGGTCCTTCGGCTCGGAGTACCGCAAGGCTACGTCGACCCCCCGGGCGGCGCCTTCCCTGATCAAGGCACAAGTCTCCGCGGTGAGAACCTGCTGGCCGACCTTGTCCGAGGTGACCAGCATCCGGCGTTGGGCCCAGGTGAGCGCCGTCCGGACAACCGGTGCGTGTTGACCGTCCCGGAGCAGTTCCACGGTCGGCCGGCGGCGGACCGTCCGCGCCGCGAGCGCCTGCGCCGTCTGTGCCCACGCGATCGCCCACGCCTGGACATGACCGCGCGGGGCGTCCGGGCCGAGGATGGTCGTAGTCAGCCTTGGCAGTGGGATCGGCGGCTCCAGGTCGCCGTCCTTGCGGGGGCCGAATGCGCCCCGCTCGCGGATCAACCGGAAGGCGGTCGCCGGATCCGGCGTGTGGTCGTACAGAAACTGGAGTACATCCTCGATCACGGGCGACGCCCAGTCGGACGGAGCGCGAAGCCGTAGGCCCAGTTCCGATCGGTCGGAGCCGCTGAGGAAATTCTTGCTGGTCACCAGAAGCTGCCGGTCGTCGATCACCAGCAGCTTGGCGTGGCTCTTGGCCCCTCGATCCCGGTGATAGCGGAGGCCGCCGCCGCGATCAGCCCGCCGCGCCTCGCGCTCGATCTCGTCGAACACAGGGAAAACACCCTGGTCCAAGGCGCTCGCACCATCGGTGATGCCCCACAGGATTGTGACCTGGACGCCGTCCCGGACGGCGGCGATCAGCCTCTCCCGTACCGCTTCAACCCCACGGGGTCTTATCCACGGAACGGCGATGACAATCTGACGCTGCGCGCTCCGCAGCATGTCGTCAACGGCGGACTGATGCTCGACCGCCGTCTGGACGACCTCGATGTCCATCTCAGTCAGGGTCAAGGCCTCGGTGTACGCCGCGAGCTGCTGAGCTAGCCCCGCGGCCCGGTCATGCGTGCTCTGCCGGCGGGCGGCCGGGCAGTCGGGCAGCGCGTCGACGACGTGCCGCAGGTCGGCGAGAATCTCGTGGACGGTCAGCGGACGAAGGGGGACACGCTGGGCGTTCGCGCGCAGAGAGCGAACGAAGGCGGCCATCGGGCGTTCCGCGATCAGTCCCTCCAGGCGCCTCGTCGCGAGCTCCCGGGCCCGCATCGGCAGTGTCTCGTCGATGACCTTCACGGTCAGCAGGTCAGCGGCATCCACCGCCGCCGCGACCCGCAGCGGGAGGTAGCGCCGTTGCGAGCCGACTTGGAGCATGGCGGGCGACAGGTAGGCCGCGCCGATCCGCATGCCGTCAACGCGGTCGGCCCCGCCGTCCGACCGGCGGCGGATGGTCTGGGCCAGCGCGTCAACCAGGTCCTGCTCCCGGACGTCGCCGGGGCGCGGATCGTCGATCATCGTCGGCACGACGAGGTGTCGTTCCTTCGGATACTTGTACACAGCTTCGAGAGGTAGGACTCGGCCGGTCAGTCGGTCGTGGGCCACCTGCTCGGACGTCGCTCGGTCGGCCGAGCTCACCACAGCGTCATCGCTGCCCAGCCTGTCGAGATCGGATCGACCGGTTGAGGTGAGCGCGAGAACCTCGGTGTCGGCGCCGAGCGCGACGCTGATGCGGCCGGCCCGCCACAGATCGCCGAGCACGCCTTCGACCAGGCGGGGCGCCAGTCCGAGGATATCCGCGAGTTCGCTGGCGGTGTTCGCTCCGGCCCGGACGGCCTTGAGCAGCATCGTTTCCAGAAGTCCCGCGCTCGCCGTGGGTATTAGGGTCATCCGGACGCCGAGCACATCGGCCTGGACCCAGACTTCGAAGGGTTTCATCGGCCGCTCACCCGCTGCGCAGCGATAACCGTTCCGTGCTCGCGGAAATGCTCGGCGACCTGACGCCATTTCGAGCCGGCGTGAGATTGGTAGATGTCGAGACAGCCGACCACGACAAGCAGGTCACGCGCTCGGCTCAGCAGGACGTTGGCCCGGGCGGCCGATGCTACGTGCCCGACGTTCGCGATGGCGGTGTCGGCCCGGCCCACCCGGTCGCGGACCAGCGAGACCACCACGACGTCGGCCTCACGACCTTGGAATCCGTCGACGGTGAATATCCGCGAGGCGTGCTCAGACAGCAGCTGCTCGACGACCTGGACCTGCTGCCGGTACGGCGTCAACACAGCCAGATCGACGCGATCCCGACCGTCCGCCGGCCTCATCGCGCGCACCACCCGCGCGCACAACTCCGCCTCGTTCTCGTTGGCCCAAAAGCCGACAGACCGTGTCGCGTCTCCGGTGTCGACCCACACCAGCCGAGGCCCGACAAAGTACTCAGGCGCCGAGAGCGGAGGCACCGACGTCGGACGGCGCGCGTCCAGGCCGCCGCTGTCCGCGTAGAACACGTCACCGATGAGGTCCGAGATCTGTTTGTCCATCCGGTATTCCTGCGTCAGGGTCTTCCGCGGCGCGTCGGACCTCGGGTCGCGGAAGATCTCCGCGAAGGTCTCGAACCTCTTCGCATACGTATGCCGCATCTCGTACATGGCGGCCAGTGCGGGTTCGGGATCGTCCTTCAACTCCATCAGGAACCGCTCGATGTCCCCTTTGGCGAAGGCTCCGATCTGCGCGTGGTCACCGATGAGCGTCCAGCGGACTCCGCGCAGCAGCGGCATGGCCAACTCGGTCGGCCATGCGCGGGCCGCCTCCTCAACGATTACCCAGTGAAACGGCTCGTCGGTGACGTCAACCGACAGGGCCTCCGGGGTCGCCGAGCCGGTGGTGGCGAAGACGACGTTGGCCGCCGACGGGAGCCGACGGTTGATCTCAATCCTCGTTCGCCGCAGCTTGGAGAGCCATTCGTCGATCACCGGCACCATCTCTAACCGTTCGGTCCGGCGAGAGGCCAGCCACTGCCGCGCCCGCGACGTGCTGTAGGCAAGGACTCCCTCGATGACCGCGGGCGGGAGAAAAGCGGCTACCCGCTCGTCCATGGTGTCCCGTCGTTGGTCGAGCGTCCGGCTCGCGCCGGCGCGAAGAGCCAAACGGTCCAGCCGGAAGTCCTGCCCGCCGGATCTAGTCATCCCCAGCTTGTCGAGGATCCGCCCGGCAAGATTGTCCAGGGCATGATGGGACTGCGCCGAAACCAGAACCCGCGCCCTCGGATTCGCCGTCACATAGTCGGCGACTGCCTGCGACGCAACTTCGGTCTTGCCCGTTCCCGGAGGTCCCTGAAGTGCGAACAGACCACCGTGCTTGAGGATAGCGACGACCGCGTCGCGGCCCTCACCCTTCAGCGCACCACCGGCCCCGTCCCATCGCGCGTCCAGGGCCGACCGCGCCTGCGGCCTCATGAGCTGCTGGATCAGCAGGCGTTGCGACGCCAGTTCCACCCGAGCCCGGGCCTGGCGGTTGATCTGCGGCAGCGTGCCCGCGTCCGCCCGCAGCCTCAGCCAACCTGAGGGCGGTATCTCGCGCAATCGGCCGCGATCCACCTCGATGGCATCGGGCCCGTGCCGGTCGACCACGTCGAGCGGGCCCACCGGTGCACCGAAGCCGCCGAGGCTGGCGCTCAACTCCAGCCGGGGGACCATGTCGCCGTCATCGCTGGCGGCCGCCACGAACTCGGCAAGGGCCAGACGCCTCGAATCGTGCACCAGCTTTCTCTGTATCGGGTCGGCCATCGATCGCGAACGGTCGGTGGCCGTATCCCATCGCAGCACCGCGCGGCCCGGCTTCGAGCCGGCTTCCAACACGTAGGCGTACGTGCGGGCGGCGAGCAAGGCCCGTTGGTATCGCAGATACCAGTCCAGCGCCTCCAGATAGTCCTGCTCCTCCGCGGAGAGGCTGCGGCCCGACTCTGTCTTCTGTACGAGCGCGGACCACGAGGGCCGCTCCAGGCTGAACGCTTCCGCGACCTCCCGGTCCTTGGGCATCGCGATAGCCTCGACGATCGGCAGCCTCCCGATCATGGCGTTCACGCGCAGCGCGTCCAGCTTCGTCGCGATCTCAACCGTCTGGCGCACGAACCGGATAACCATGATTTGGTCGTACTCAGCCGGGAAGCCCTCGTCTGTTGACAGCCACAGTCGGTCCGCGAACCAGGTTATTTCCCGGCCGACGATCACCGTCTTGGCCTGGCGTAGCTTTTTGTCGTCTAAACCCGAAACAAAGCCGACCGCGCCGTCGGGCGAGTGTAAAATCTCAACGCCGCGCATGTCGCGTTCAATGAGGTCGATCAGGTCGTCCCGTCCCTCGTCGGTCTCGGCAGAAGACTGGATCAGCCCCCAGCGCAGAAGTGTCTTGTCGCACTCCTTGGGCATGTAGGCCACCACGTAGGGATCATGGGGCAGGTCGTCATCCAGTACGGCTCGCGCGTCGCCATACCCCGCGGCGATCCGTTGGCTTACCTGATAGGCGGTCGGGCGGCTTCCTTCATCCGGATCGATCATCCGGCTGAGAATCTCGGCTACAGAGGCCGGCAACTCGGTGCGACGCCGACTCAGCATCGCGCGGGTCGCCTCGTGCCGGCGGAGACAATCGTCGTAGGCAGTCGGCGGAGGCTCGTCCGGCAGAGCGGGCCCAAGCAGCCACTCCGATGTCATCATGCCGAGCGAGAACACGTCGCCCTTCGGGCCGCCCAGCTGGCCATCCGGCTTGTCGAAGAGGAATCGCAGACGCTCCGGCGGGTTGTAGGGCAGGCTTTCCGTCGGTTGGCCGAGATAAAGCCCCCGCACCTGGGCAAGGCCGAGAGTGTGGCCCGTGTCAAAAAGGTTCGACAGCAGGCCGCCCATCTCGAACCGGGAGAGACGAAGACCGGCTAAGACGCCGTCCTGACGTTCAACATCGATGTTGCCAGGCGACAGTAGTCGGTGCGCAATGTGACAATCGTGTATGACGGCGAGCGCGTCTGCGAGTAGCCACAGTTGCCGGAGAGCTTCGCCACGCCGTTCCCGGAACAGTTGGAGCAACTGCTCTGACTCGGCCGGCGCGCCCGCCGTCTTGGTTCGGATGAAGGCCGCACCCGCGCTGCCGTCCTCGCTTTTCAGATAGCCACCGTCATCAAGAACGGGAAGAGAGGGGTGACCGAGTCCCGCCAAGCGCTCCAGGATCCGCATCTCCTGTTCCCACAGCGCTCCTCCGAGCTCACCGATGCGCAGGAACAGAGTGACGGTCACGGACCCACCGGCCACCGTGTCGAGCAGCCGGCCCCGATAGAGCAGATCCGGGATCAGCTCCGCCAATCCTGATGGATGCCGCCGGTAGCGGGGCCGCCGGCCCCCGTGCCGGGAGATGAGCAGCTCAAGATACCGGTCAGCGTCGGCGCGCATGCAGCCCCCCTCATACGTGGGCAATAAGCGTAACAAGCAGTCGGGCGGGCCGAGTATGGCACATGCCCAGCAACGAACAAATAGGGCCACCAGCGAGGTTCGTCCCGATTCATACACATTCGGATCGATGAAATAAACGACTAAAACCACGACGATCGTTAGCAACCGAATCACCCGTGCCGGAGACTAATGAACGATCGAGATAGTCCAGAGCGGTAGTCGACCGCGAGGAGCCGCGAGGACCGGAGGTAGCCCGCCTATCGGCACCGGGGCCGACCTTCTCAGCCCCGGCCGCGCGCCCTGGCACCCATCGGCCCGCCAGGCCTGGGCTAGGCCACGAGCGAACCCATCGTCGAGGTCGCGTGTAGCGAGACGCGCCCGAGGACGCCCAGGAGGCAGCCCTCAGCGCGGACTGTTCCGATCCCTCCGGAAGCCCCCACGCTGGGCAGTCAGCGACTCCTCCTGGCGAGAGTCGAGCCCGTAAGAGGAGGGCTCACAGGGCGTGCCAGAATGTGCTCATGTCGAGCGAGAGCCGGTCCACCGCCAGCGACGGCCGACTCGCTGCCGCGACCAGCTACGAGAGGCGCGTGCTGCGTTTGCTCGCGGACGAGCAGCGGCCAGCGGGAACCGTGCGAGTGACCCATCAGGACCGACTGGTGGGTCTTGACGGGTCGTACACGGTCGACGGCACGCTCCGCTTTGAGCAAGTTGGGGTTGAGTTCCTCGTCATCGTCGAATGCAAACTCCGCCGCGACCGCATCAAGCGCTCCGACGTCCAGGTCCTCCACACCAAGCTGAGAAGCATAGGCGCCCAAAAGGCAATATTCGTTACCTCAACCGGATTCCAGCGAGGCGCCGTCGAGTTTGCATCTAGATATCAAATATCCCTCGCTTTATCCAACGGCAGCTCTCTTCATTTCACGATGAAGACGTTCATGAGGCACGCCCGAACCCGCCAGGAGCGCTATCTCCTCGCCGCGTAATTCGTGCGCTTCAGGAGGCTGACATCCGCCGGTCCGGTTCCGCGCGCAAGCGTACCCTTCCCTGCCGCAGGGCTTCGATCACGATGCGAGACGGCGAGGCGGGCGTGACGAGCGACCCGGCCGGCCGGCTGCGGCAGATTGGTCAGGCCGGTGTCCTCCGCGCGAATGCGGTCCTCGCACGGGGCGTCGGCGGGTTGGCCATCGCATCCATGGCCTCGGTCTGGGCCGTTCCCCCGGCCCTCGACCGGCGCCGGCAGATGCTGCGTCCGGACGAGGTCTTCACCTGGGCGTAC
>Ga0105247_10002159_pt1 | contig 13577 bp, 17 predicted proteins | sample KBSS24metaG_FD_81519 | JGI IMG/M metagenome (GOLD analysis project Ga0105247, IMG submission 81519) | Switchgrass rhizosphere microbial communities from Kellogg Biological Station, Michigan, USA - KBS S2-4 metaG | ecosystem: Host-associated > Plants > Roots > Rhizosphere > Soil | place...
CCGACAGCGGCACGCCGTGCAGCGCCAGCCGTCCGGGATCGGGAGCGATGCGGATTTCCTCGGGCGCACCGCCGGTGATGAAGGTCAACCCGACATCGTCGACCTTGGCGATCTCGCTGCGCAGCCGCTCCGCCATGTCGCGCAGGCTGGCCGCATTCCAGCGGCCCGTCTGGCCCGACCGGGGCGAGAGCGTGAGCACGACGATCGGCACATCGCTGATCCCGCGCACGGTGACGAGCGGCTCGGCGATGCCGGCGGGGATTCGGTCGTAGTTGGCGCGCAGCTTTTCGTGAATGCGCACTGCGGCATCGTCGGGGTCCGAACCGACCAGGAAGCGCGCGGTGACCAGCACGCCATCATCCTCGGCCTGGGTATAGACATGCTCGACGCCATCGACCGAGCGCACGATCGTCTCCAGCGGCTTGCCGACCATTTCGATCGCGTCGGCGGCGCTCAGCCCCGGCACGGCGACACGGATGTCCGCCATCGGCACGCTGATCTGCGGCTCCTCCTCGCGCGGGATCGACATCAGCGCAAGCAGGCCCAGCGCGATCGCGGCGAACAGGAACAGCGGCGTCAGCGGCGACTGGATCGTCGCGCGCGTCAGCCGCCCGGAGAGGCTGAGGCTCATCGTGCGGGCCTGCCGGCCACGAGCACGTCGCCGGCCACAAGGCCCGACAGGATCTCGACCGTGGCCGGATCTCCGGTGGGCGCGGTCTGCACGACCATCGACGTGACGCCGTCCCTGCCCGCGACATCGACATAGTCCACGCCGTAGCGTGTCGAGACGAAGCGGCGGGGCACGACGATTCCGGGCCGGCCGCCCACATCGACCAGCACGGACACGCGGCGGCCGATAAGATCGGTCGAAAGCTGCGCCATCTCGGACTCGGCCCGCACCCGTCCGCCGGAGACCGCCGGATAGAGTTGCGTAATCGTCCCGGCGGTGTCGGGAAGCCCCGCCTGGTCACGGATCACGAACCGCGTGCCGACGCGCAGCTGCTTAGCGAGCGATTGCGGCACATCGATGCGCAGCACGGGCGGACCTGCGGTCACAGTGGCGACCGACATTCCCGGCGCGACCACCGACCCTTGCGGAATATCGGCGCGCAGCACGCGACCGGTCGCGGGGGCCAGGATCGCGCCCTGACGCGAGGATTCAGCACTCGCGGAGGTTTGCGCCTGCGCTGCCTTCACCTGCGCGTTTGCGGTTCGGGCGGCAGCCTGCGCCTGATCGAGCCGCGCCTTGGCGACGAAACCCTTGCCGTAGAGAAATTGGGTTCGCGCCAGCTCGGCGCGGGCCTGTTCGGCCTGCGCGGAGGCGGCGTTCACCTGCGCGGCAAGCGCGTTGGTCTCATAGCCGATCCGCGTATCGACGACACGGCCGATCAGCTGGTCCTTGCGGACCTCGTCGCCCTCGCGGACGGTCAGTTCGACGAGCGTTCCCGGAATCCGCACCAGCGCCTCGGCCTGATCGCGCGTCGCGACCTCGGCGGCGAGCGGCTTGAACTGCGCGATCTCGGCGCGGACCACCGTCAGGCGTTCGCCTGCTACGGCAGCCGGCTGCGGCGCGGGCGCCTGCTCTGCACCGCCGCACGCCGCGAGCGCCAGCGCCGCCACCACGATGAATCCGTTTCGCCGCATGCGCATTGCCTTCCGCAGTTCGCGTGTCCGGCCAGCAGCTACCAGCCGCCAGCCGGACGCCGAATTGGGATAACTCCTTATGGGCACGGCCCGCAGTCTCCTCGAAACATGATGCAATTGGTTTGCTTGCTGTTATTGCGTAGATACGTATCTATGCATATACAGCAAGTGATGAGCGAAACAAGTGCGAGCGAGGAGTTGGGAACATGAGTGAAGCAAAGCCGCGGATCGTTGTCCTGGGAGCCGGACTTGGCGGCACCCTCACTGCATTCGCTTTGCGCGAACGGCTCAAGGACCGCGCCGAGGTGATGGCGGTCTCGGACAGCGAGACCTACACCTTCGTGCCCTCCAACCCCTGGGTCGCCGTGCGCTGGCGTGAGGTCGCGGATGTGCAGGTACACCTGCCGCCGGTTTTCGCGCGTCAGGGCATCGGCTTCTCGGCGGCGGGCGCAAAGCACGTCCACCCGCAGGAAAACCGCCTCGAACTCGGCGACGGCACCAGTCTGCCCTACGACTATCTGGTGATCGCCACCGGCCCTGCGCTGGCGTTCGACGAAGTCGAGGGGCTCGGGCCCGAGGGCTTCACTCAGTCCATCTGCACCGGCAAGCATGCCGCCGCCGCGGCCGAAGCGTTCGACCGCTTCGTCGAGAACCCCGGCCCGGTGGTCATCGGCGCCGCGCAGGGCGCCTCCTGCTATGGCCCCGCGTACGAATTCGCAATGATCGTCGATACCGAACTGCGCCGCCGCCGCATCCGCGACCAGGTGCCGATGACCTTCGTCACCGCCGAACCCTATATCGGGCATCTCGGCCTCGACGGAGTCGGCGACACCAAGTCGCTGCTCGAAAGCCGGATGCGCGATCGCGACATCAAGTGGATCATCAGCGCCCGCATCGCGAAGGTTGTGGACGGCTCGATGCATGTCGAGGAAGTCGCCGCCGACGGGTCGGTGGCGAAGACGCACGACCTGCCCTTCCGCTATTCGATGATCCTCCCCGCATTCCGCGGCGTACCGGCGGTGCAGGGCATTGAGGGGCTGAGCAATCCGCGTGGCTTCATCCTGGTCGACAAGCACCAGCGCAACACCGCCTTCCCCAACGTCTACGCGCTCGGCGTCTGCGTCGCGATCCCGCCGACGGGCCCGACGCCGGTGCCGGTCGGTGTGCCCAAGACCGGCTTCATGATCGAGAGCATGATGGCGGCGATCGTCGAGAACATCGCCGAGGAGCTTGAGGGCCGCGAGCCCAGCAGCGAAGCGAGCTGGAACGCGGTCTGCCTCGCCGATTTCGGTGACGGTGGCGTCGCCTTCGTCGCCCAGCCGCAGATTCCGCCACGCAACGTCAATTGGGCGGTCCAGGGCAAATGGGTCCACCGCGCCAAGGTGCTGTTCGAGCGCTTCTTCCTCTACAAGATCTGCCACGGCCAGGCCGAGCCCTTCTACGAGAAGCTTGCGCTCCGCATGCTCGGCGTCGGCAAGCTCAAGATCCGCCCGACGCGTTCCCAGCCCGTCAACACCTGCACCGGAGTCCAGCCATGAGCATCGACCGTGCCGTCTTCGTCTTCGCAGGGATCGTCGTCCTGCTCGGCATCGCGCTGTCGCTTACCGTCCATCCCTGGTGGATCGCGCTGTCGGCGTTCGCCGGGCTCAACATGATCCAGGCCGCGTTCACCGGCTTCTGCCCCGCGGCGATGGTTTTCAAGGCGCTTGGCCTGCCGCCCGGCAACGCCTTTCGCTGATCTCCACTTCGATACCCAAGGAATCCGAATGACCCCCCAGACTGAAGCCTGTCCGATCCAGGACCGCGCACTCGAACAGGCAGGCTTGATCGTGAGGGCAGCACTCGACGATCCGTCGTCGCGGCCGTCGGTGCGCGCCTTCTTCGATGAGGCGACCTTCAAGGCAAGCTATGTCGTCCACGATCCCGCCACGCGCCGCGGGGCGATTATCGATTCGGTGCTCGACTATGACCCGGCATCGGGCCGCACTTCACATGCATCTGGCGAAGCCATCGTCGCATATGTCGAAGCCGAGGGACTGACGATCGACTGGCTGCTGGAGACGCATGCCCATGCCGATCATCTTTCGGCGGCGCCCTGGCTTCAGCAGCGGCTCGGCGGCAAGCTCGCGATCGGCCGCGCGATCACGGTCGTGCAGGAGGTGTTCGGCAAGGTCTTCAACGCCGGCACCGAATTCGAGCGCGACGGCTCGCGGTTCGACCGGCTGTTGGACGATGGCGACACTTTCACGATCGGGAGCCTGCAGGCCTCGGTGCTCCATGTTCCTGGCCACACGCCCGCCGACCTCGCCTATGTGATCGGCGACGCGGTGTTCGCGGGCGATACCCTGTTCATGCCGGATTATGGCACCGCGCGGGCCGACTTCCCGGGCGGCGACGCGGCGACACTTTACCGCTCGATCCGGCGGCTGCTCGAGCTGCCTCGCGAGGCCCGCTTGTTCCTGTGCCACGACTACAAGGCGCCGGGCCGCGAGACCTTCGCCTGGGAAACCACGATCGGCGCCGAGCGTACCGCCAACGTGCATGTCCATGACGGCGTGAGCGAAGCCGAATTCGTCGCGATGCGCGCCGCACGCGACCAGACGCTCGGTATGCCCCGGCTGATCCTCCCCTCGATCCAGGTGAACATGCGTGGCGGGCACTTCCCCGAGCCCGACGCGAACGGCGTGCGCTACCTCAAGATCCCCGTCGACGCGCTCTGACGCAACTCCCCACCACACAAGGCACTATCGCAATGGCTCACAAGACACTCGCTCCCGGCATCTCCGTCACCACGCAGATGAGCCCTGCCGAAATCGATGCCGCAGCCGCGGCGGGGTTCCGCACGATCATCAACAACCGGCCCGACGGCGAGGAGCCGGGCCAGCCGAGCTCCGCCGCGCTCGAAGCTCGAGCCCATGCGGCGGGACTGAGCTATGTCCATTTGCCCGTCGCGCCCGGCCAATATGACGAGCCATCGATCGCAGCCTTCCGCGAGGCGCTCGGATCGCTCCCCGGTCCGTTGCTCGCCTTCTGCAAGACCGGCACTCGCGCCACTTCGCTCTGGGGGCTGTGCAAGGCGGGCGACCTCACTTGCGACGAGATTCAGCGTCAGGCGGCCGCGTGCGGCTATGACCTGGCCCCGCTCGCCCCGCGCATCGAGCAGCGGGCCGCGGTGAAGCACGCCTGAGATGCTCGAGCCGATCCAATATCTGCTCGGCGCGCTGTCGGGGGGCCTGGTCGGCTTCACGCTCGCGCTGGTCGGCGGCGGCGGTTCGATCCTCGCGGTGCCGCTGATGGTCTATCTGGTCGGCGTGCCGAGCGCCCATGTCGCAATCGGGACGAGCGCGCTCGCGGTCGCAGCGAATGCAGCGACGGCGCTCGCGCACCACGCCCGCGCCGGCACCGTCAAATGGCGCTGCGGCGGCATGTATGCGGCGGCCGGCGTGCTCGGCGCGCTTGCCGGCTCGTCGCTCGGCAAGGCGATCGACGGCGAGAAACTGCTCCTGCTGTTCGCGCTGTTGATGATCCTGGTCGGCGTGCTGATGCTGCGCAAGCGGCGCGGCGAGGACCTACCCGATGTCCAGTGTAACCGGACCAATGCGCCCAAGGTACTCGGCTACGGCCTCGGAAGCGGCGCTTTCTCGGGATTTTTCGGGATCGGCGGCGGATTCCTGATCGTCCCGGGCCTGATCGCGTCGACGGGCATGCCGATGCTCCACGCCGTCGGCACCTCGCTGGTGGCGGTCGCGGCGTTCGGTCTGACGACCGCGCTGAACTATGCCTTTTCGGGGCTGATCGACTGGCCGCTGGCGGGGGTCTTCATCGCCGGTGGCATTGCGGGCGGGATGGCCGGATCGATCGCAGCGCGGCGGCTTGCCGAGACCGGCGGGCTTGCAAAGGTCTTCGCGGTGCTCATCTTGCTGGTCGCGGCATATATGCTCTTGCGCAGCGCGTCGGCGCTGCTCGCCTGAGCCGGCGGAACCGCATGGACGAGACGATGGCTGACACGGAAATCCTGATCTGCCCACGCTGCGGCACTGCCAACCGCGTGCCGCGCGAACGGCTGACGCAGGCGCCACAGTGCGGCAAATGCAAGGCACCGCTGTTCCTCGGCAAGCCGCTCGCGCTCGACACTGCGGAGTTCGATCGGCTGATCCGGCTGGGCACGCCGCCGGTTCTGGTCGATTTCTGGGCCGAATGGTGCGGACCCTGCAAGATGATGGCGCCTGCATTCGCGGCTGCGGCCGCCGATCTTGAGCCGCAGATGAGGCTGGCCAAGGTCGACATCGAGGCCGAGCAGGCGCTTGCCGCCCACTACGGCATCCGCTCGATCCCGACGCTGGCGATCTTCCGCGACGGGCGCGAGATCGCGCGGCAATCGGGACTGATGGACCGCGCTGCGCTCGTGCGATGGGCGCAGGCGGCTACGTAGCATCCTCGATAGCCGGTGGGCGAGGCCTCCCGAATAATGCTGCCATGACTTGGTACATGATCCGCCTCGACCTCGCGCGCACGCGCGACTTTCCCACCGGCTCGCGCGAGCATTGCTATCTGCTGCGCGTGCCGCTCGACGCCCAGCAGATCGTCGACCTCGAGGCGCTGGCTGCAGCACCCGAGCGCGCCACGGTGCTGCGCTCGTGGCCCGATGCGCCCGACACGGCGGGCTATCTCGTCCACAAGCGCAAGGGCTGGGCCTTCTCCTATACCCCCGGCGACGCCGACGACGAGCCCTTGTTCCATCTCGAAGCGCATCCCTTGCGCGTCGGCGAATATGTGACCGTTACCGAGCGCGACGGCACGCCGCTCGCGTTCGAAATCGCGCTATGCCAGGCGCTCGAAGACGCCTGATCCGCGGCGCGCCAGATTGAAGGAAAGCACGATGAAGGGATTTGTCGGAAACATCGAGCAGCTGACGGAAGCGAACAGCGATTTTCGCCGAGTGCTGTACACCGGCCGCAATCTGCAGCTCGTGCTCATGGCGATCCAGCCGGGCGAGGAAATCGGCGAGGAAGTACACTCCGATCGCGATCAGTTCTTCCGCGTCGAAGCAGGCGAGGGCGAAGTCTGGATCGATGGCGTCTGCACCAAGGTGGCGGCGGACGACGGCATCATCGTTCCGCAGGGCGCTCGCCACAATGTGAGATCAGCCGGCGAGGGCCCGCTGCGTCTCTACTCCATCTATGGTCCTCCCGAACATTTGGATGGAATAGTCCGCAGCACCAAGGCAGAAGCCGAGGCCGGCAAAGAGCATTTCGACTGGCGAACGACAGAATAGGGCTTGGACCCACGCTGCCGCTGAATGTCGATCAGGCAGCCCAGCCGATCCGCCAACGCCGCTTGACTGTTTCGAGCAGCACCAGCACCACCACGCCGACCATGACCGCCGCGGCGCCATCCACCGCGCCCAGCGGGGCGAACCGCAGCAGGGCGCTCACCGCGAGGACGAACTGCGCGAGCCCGAGCGCCACGACGATCACCGCGACCACCGAGGCAAAGGCGACATTGGGGCGCAGCACCGCGCGCGCGATCGACGCCGAAAACGAGCGGTTGACCAGAACCAGCGCGAGGACCGCGCCGACCAGGGCGAAGAACATCACGCCGCGCAGCTCCGGCTCGGCAGTGCCACCACCATAGGCCCACAGCACCAGGCCGCCGATCGCCGCCAGGACGACGCCTCCCTGGATCACCGACCAGACAACCAGCCCGCGCGACAGCAGCGCCGCGTCGGGCGCGCGTGGCGGACGCTGCATGACATCGGCTTCCTCGGTCTCGGCTTCAAACACGAGCGAGCAGACGGGGTCGATGATCATCTCGAGCAATGCGATATGGATCGGCCCAAGCAGGATCGGCAGCCCGAACAGCAAGGGCATCAGCGCGAGTCCGGCGATCGGCACATGCACCCCGACGATGAATCCCATCGCCTTGCGCAGATTGTCGTAGATGCGGCGCCCGACCCGGATCGCGGTGACAATCGATCCGAAATCATCGTCGAGCAGGACGATCGACGATGCCTCGCGCGCGACATCGGTGCCACGCCCGCCCATCGCGATGCCGATATGCGCGGCCTTGAGCGAAGGCGCGTCGTTGACGCCGTCGCCGGTCATGCCGACGATCTCGCCGGCGGCCTTGAGCGCCTCGACGATGCGCAGCTTCTGCTCGGGCATGATCCGCGCGAAGATGGTGATGCCCATCACCTTCGCCGCCAGCTCGGCATCGTCCATGCGGGCGAGCATCGCGCCGGTGACCACCTCGCCGGCTTCGATGCCGGCCTGCGCTGCGATCGCCCAGGCGGTCTCGGGATAGTCGCCGGTAATCATCACGACGCGGATGCCGGCACCGCGGCATTGCCGGACCGCTTCGGGGACCGAGGGACGTAGGGGGTCCTGCAGCCCGACGAGCCCGCAGAATTCGAAATCGAAGCCGCGCTGGGTGTCGGGCAGACCGGTCCCGCTCCACCGCGCCTCGGCGACGCCGAGCACGCGCAGGCCCTGCGCTGCCATCGCATCGACCGCCGCATCGATCTCGGCGCGCTGCAGAATATCGAGCTTGCACAATCCGGCGATCGCCTCTGGCGCGCCCTTGGTGGCGACGACATGATCGTCCCCTGCATCCCCGTGCTCCAGACGTGCGACACCGCAAGCAGTGCGGGATCGAGCGGATAGCGGTGCCGGAGATCCCAGTCCGGTTCCTGTCGGCGCGGCAGCTCGGCGGTGCCGTCGCGCGCGCCGAAATCGTGAAAGGCGATCTCCATCGGATCGAACGGCTGCGGTGCGCTCGCAAGGATGCCGAGCTCGGCTAGTGGCCAGAAGTGCTTCGGCAGCGCACCTTCGGCGCTCCCTTCGAAGACGCGGCCGTCGAAAGCGGCAGCTGCGCGATCGTCATCCGGTTCTGAGTGAGCGTTCCGGTCTTGTCGGTGCACAAGGTCGTCGCCGAGCCTAACGTCTCGATCGAGGAGGCGCGGCGCGCGAGCACGCGCACCCGCGACATGCGCATCGCCCCCATCGCCATGAACACGCTGAGGACGACCGGGAATTCCTCGGGCAACAGCGACATGCCGAGTGCGATCCCGGCGAGCGCGCCTTCGAGCCAGGCGCCGCGCAACAGGCCGTAGAGCAGCACCGCGAGCAGGCTCGCGCCAGCGCCGCTGACTGCGAAGACGAGCACCAGCCGGCGCGTCTGGCGATAGAGCCGTGGCGCCTCGGTCTCGAGGCTTGCGAGCGACTGGCCGATCCGGCCGATCTCGCTGCGCGGCCCGGCCGCGGCGACGCGGCAGAGCGCGCTTCCGCTCGCGACGGGCGTTCCCGAGAAAACGTAGGGCAGTTCGTCGCCACCCGGGCGCGGTAGCTCGGCGGGGAAGTCCGCGGCGCGCTCGCCCTTGGGTACCGGCACCGACTCGCCGGTCAGCAGCGATTCGTCGAGCTGCAGCGCGTCATTCTCGATGACCCAGCCGTCGGCGGGCACGCGGTCGCCTTCCGCGAGCACGACGATGTCGCCGCGCACCACGTCGCGTCCGGGAATACGCTTGCGCTCCCCGTCGCGCACGACCAGCGCGCGGGGGCTGGCGAGGTCGCGGAGCGCCTCGAGCGCGCGTTCGCTGCGCGATTCCTGCACTACCGTGATGGTCACCGAAAAGCCCTCCAACGCCAGCAGGATCAGCGCTTCTTGGAGGTCGCCGAGCGCCAGATAGACGATACCGCCCGCGAGGAGGAGCGCCAGCATCGGCTCGCGGAGCACCTCCACCAGGATACCGAACACGGTCCGGCTCCCCTGTCGGGCAAGCTCGTTGGGCCCCTCGGCGCGGAGCCGCGCATGCGCCTCGCTTTGGCTGAGGCCGCGGCCGGTCGTCGCAACGTCCTGAATCGTCTCCGCGGGAATGTTCATCGCAAGTTCGTCCTCCCGCGGCACTTCCGGCAGACAATCAGTCGCGCACGACGAACACCGAGCATCGCGCGTGGCGGACGACCCGCGAGGCGTTCGCCCCCAACAGATAGTCCTTCATCTCGGGGCGATGCGAGGAAAGAACGATGAGATCGGCCTTCACGCGTTCGGCGACCGCCTGGATGCCGCCATAGACGCCGCCGGTCGCGACATGATGCCCGACCTCGGGAAGATCGGTAACCGAGCCCGCCAGCGTGGCGAGTCGAGCAGTGGCGATGTCGACGAGCTCGCGATAGGCGATGGGTGACCACTGTGCCTCAAGGATCAGATTCCAGTCTGGAACCACCGTCACGAGCGCGAGCGGTGCATTGAAGCAGCGACAAAGCGCAACGGCGGTGGGGATCGCCTTTTCCCAGGAGCTGGGCTGGTCGAGATCGACGGGCACAAGGATGCTGCGGTACATGAATGGTCTCCCGCGACTGCCGGCCGGCTCGGTCTACCGCCGGGAACAGTTGCGGTCGTAGCGGAGTCGCGCACGGGTGCCCTTGGGTTAGTTACGTAGTTCGTCGGCTGTGGCCCGGTGGCAGGAAAGCACGATGAGCAGACTGAAAATGCATCCCGAGCGTCACGCAGTTTCGCATATCGGGTGGCTGCGCGCCGCGGTGCTCGGCACCAATGACGGCATCGTCTCGACCGGCAGCCTGATCGTCGGCATCGCCGCATCGGGCGCGGGCCAGTCGGGCGTGCTTCTCGCCGGCGTGGCGGCACTGGTTGCCGGCGCGATGTCGATGGCGGCCGGCGAATATGTCTCGGTCAGCTCCCAGTCCGACACCGAAAAAGCCGACCTCGCCCGAGAGACAGTCGAGCTTGCCGAGCAGCCGGAGTTCGAGCGCGAGGAGCTCGCCGCAATCTATGTGCTGCGTGGACTCGACTGCGACCTGGCGCTCAAGGTTGCGGACCAGTTGATGGCCACGGACGCGCTCGGCACGCACGCGCGTGACGAACTCGGCATCTCCGAAATTTCGACGGCACGGCCGCTGCAGGCCGCGCTTGCCTCGGCAGTGACGTTCAGCGCCGGCGCGGCGGCGCCGCTGCTGGTCGTGCCGCTGGCCCCGCCCGGGTTGCTCGTGCCGCTGGTCGCGCTGGTTTCGCTGATATGCCTGGCGGTGCTGGGAAGCCTTGGCGCGATGGCTGGCGGCGCCCCAGTCGCGCGCTCGATCGTGCGTGTGACCTTCTGGGGCGCCTCCGCAATGGCGCTCACCGTCTGCGTCGGCCGATTGTTCGGCATGGCGGTGTAGCTCCCGCGCGCGGATCCCTCGTCCGGCCGGCACTCAGTATCAATCCGTAACGACGAGGCGGACCGCAACTGGCTACGCCTCCCCTGACAAGTCTGGAGACGAACATGGATATATCCCCCGTATCGCCGGCTCGCGGTGACAGCATAAGGGTCTGGGATCTCCCGCTGCGCCTGTTCCACTGGTTGCTGGTGGCTGGGATCGCCCTCGCCTTCCTCTCGTCGGAGGAGGATAGCGCCCTCGGCCCCTGGCACGTTCCGATCGGCTGGAGCATCGCTGTGCTGCTCGCCTTTCGCCTGACATGGGGATTGGTCGGCGGTGAGCATGCACGCTTCTCGCAATTCGTTAAGCCATCGACGCTTGGAGCGCACGTAAGGGGTCTGTTGCACGGCCGGCCGGACGCCTCGCTCGGCCATAATGCGCTGGGCGCGTTCAGTGTTCTTCTCCTGCTCGCGCTGGTTGCAGCAACCGTCTGGACCGGCGCGGTTGGCATGGACGAAGAAGTACACGAGCTGATTGCCTATGCCTTGCTGGCACTCGTCGCTTTGCACATCGTCGCAGTGGTCGTGATGTCCTTCCTCACCCGTGAAAACCTGGTGCGCGCGATGATCACGGGTCGCAAGCGCCGCGATCGCCACCCGGGCACCGACGACGCGCGCACCCCCACCTTGCTCGCGCCGATCCTTGCCATTCTGGTGGCCGCAGCCTCTGTTGCCGGCATTCTTGCCTATGATCCGCATGCGTTCCAACCTCAGGCACGTGAGGCAGGCGAGCATGGGCCCAACACGGAGTCCGGCGAAGCCCCCGGACGCGGAGACTGATCGATGCCGCTTGAACTCACTTTCCATGGCGCGGCAGGCGCGGTCACAGGTTCTTGCATGGAGCTCAAGGCCGGCGAACGGCGGATCCTCATTGACTGCGGGCTGTTCCAGGGCTCGCGCAGCCTCGAGGCGCTCAATCACGAGCCGCTGCCGTTCGATCCGCGCGAGATCGACGCCGTGATCCTGACACATGCGCATCTCGACCATTCGGGACGCCTCGGGTTGCTCGTGCGCGAGGGGTATCGCGGCCCGATCTGGTGCACGCCGCCGACGCGCAGCCTGCTTGACCCACTACTCGCCGACGCTGCGCGGCTCCAGGTTTCGGACGCGGAACGCCGGAACCGCCGGCCCGACCGCGCCGGGCTGTCGGCGTTCGAGCCGCTCTATGACGAGCATGACGTGAAGCAAGTGGTCGAACAGGCCTCCGAACTGCACCACGGCGAATGGGCCGATGTCGTGCCCGGGGTCGCGATCCGCTTTTCGGACGCGCACCACATTCTCGGCGCCGCCTCGGTCGAAGTTCGCGCCGAAGGCCAGAACCTGCTTTTCTCGGGCGATATCGGCGTCGGCGCCGCGGATGCGGTCGACCTTCAGGTCCCCGAAGGCGGCTGGGACCATGTGGTATGCGAGTCGACCTATGGCGACCGCGACCGCATCCAGCGCTCGGATGCCGAACGGCGCGAGATGCTGGCGGCGATCGTCGAGCCCGCGATCGCCAGAGGCGGAAACCTGCTCATCCCGGCCTTCGCGCTTCAGCGCACCCAGATGGTGCTGGGGGATCTGGTGGCACTGTTCGCTTCGGGACGACTGCGCCCATCGCCAGTGTTCGTCGATTCGCCCCTCGCCGACCGCGTCACCCGGGCCTATCGCCGGTTCGGCGGCAAGCGGAACGGCGGCCACTCCCCATTCGACAGTCCGCAAGTCCGCTTCACTTCGACTGTGCAGCAGTCGAAGGCGCTCAACCGCGTTACCGGCGCTATCATCATCGCCGGTTCGGGGATGTGCACCGGCGGACGCATCCGTCACCACCTGGTACGCAATCTGCCGCGCGGCGAATCGACCGTGCTGTTCGTGGGCTATCAGGCGCGCGGGTCGCTGGGCGCGGTGCTTGAAGCGGGCACGCAGGCGGGAGCGTATCTCGGGAAATGACCTCCGCGTCCGCGCGCGCATCGAGACGCTCGACGCCTATTCGGCGCATGCCGATCATGCCGCACTCCTCAAATGGCTGGCGAACCGTGCACCCGTCGGCGGCAGCATCTCCCTCGACCATGGCGAACCGCCCGCGCTCGAACGACTCGCGACCGACGCGGCGTCGATCGCAGGCCTGCCGCATCCGATCGTGCCGCTTCTCGGTGAGCGCTTCCAGCTCGGAAAAGGCGCAGCGGCGCAGCCTATCGGTGAGCCCCGGCCCGGCGCGACCGAGCTGATCGCCTCCGACGACTGGCGCAACCTTCATGCCGCCTTCGTCTCGTCGCTCGAGGACCGGCTGCGCGCGCTGCCCTCGAACGCTGCGCGACGGCGCGCGCAAGAAGCCGCCGAGCGGGCGCTGCGCCAAGGGTAGCGCGTGCGGACTCCGTAACCTTCCCAAGTGCGGAACTCCTCCGGATGGCCGATTCCCATCGACAATCTCCCGCACCAACCCGCTTGGTTGGGGGGAGATTGCGGCGAACGAAGAAGGAACCGGCCATGCGCCACGTCAAGCGTGCAGTCAGCGCGATGCGCTCCCCGCATCATCACATCAAGAAGGGCCTCACCCACCCAAACCGATGGATCGCCGCTGCGACGTGGCTGTTGGTGCTGGTTCTCCTGATCATTCTTGTGCGGCTCGTGGTCGTCCTAATCGACGATTTCTGGCTGATCGCCATCGCCTGGATGCAGCCATGAGCAGGGCAGCGCGGCGCGGCTGCGAGGCATTGCTTAGCAACGGCGTCCCTGCCCG